>Ga0207671_10002392_pt1 | contig 20124 bp, 22 predicted proteins | sample KBSC24metaG_FD_184352 | JGI IMG/M metagenome (GOLD analysis project Ga0207671, IMG submission 184352) | Corn rhizosphere microbial communities from Kellogg Biological Station, Michigan, USA - KBS C2-4 metaG (SPAdes) (version 2) | ecosystem: Host-associated > Plants > Roots > Rhizosphere > Soil... | reverse complement strand
CTGCGAGACGGGGTCGGGCAAGACGAGCGCCGTGCGCGTGCCCGCGGGGATCTCGGCGTCGATCTCGCGCAGCGTCCACGGCGCGCCGGGCGCGTAGCGAAACCACACGTCCTGCAGCCGCACGTCGCCGCGCACGCCCGACAGCGCCCGCGCGCCGGGGCGCTCGACGATGTCCACGGGCAGGTCCAGGTACTCGAAGATGCGCCCGAACAGCGCCAGCGAGGTCTGCACTTCGAGGCCCACCGACAGCAGCGACTGGATCGGAAACAGCAGGCGCGTCTGCAGCGTCGTGAAGGCGACGACCGTTCCGATCGAGATCGCGTGGCCGCCGGCGGCGATGTCCTCGCCGGCGAACCAGTAGACGAGCGCCGGCATGATCGCAAAGCTCATCTGCACGGAGGCCATGCGCCAGCGCCCGGCCATGCGCGCGCGCACCTCCAGGTCGGCCAGTTCGCCGGACTCGCCGCCGAAGCGCCGGACCAGCTCCGGCGAGCGGCCCATCGTCTTGCCGAGCAGGATGCCCGACACCGACAGGGACTCCTCGACGAGCGTCGACATGTCCGCCAGGCGGCTCTGGCGCACCGACTGGATGCGCCTGCGCTCCTCGCCGACGCGTCGTGTGAGCCACACGAAGAACGGCAGCAGCACCAGCGAGAACGCCGCCAGGCGCCAGTCCAGCAGGAACATCGCCACTACCGTCGCGACGACCGTCGTGACGTTCTGCACGATCGACGTCGCCGTGGAGGTGACGACGCTGTCGACGCCGCCGATGTCGTTGGCGATGCGCGACTGCACCTCGCCGGTGCGCGTGCGCGTGAAGAACGCCAGCGACATGCGCTGCAGGTGCGCGTAGACGGCAGCGCGCAGGTCGTGCATCACGCGCTGGCCGACCTGGTTGGAGATCCACGTCTGCGCGACGCCGATCACGCTCGTCAGGATCGACAGCGCGATCATCCCGCCGACGAGCTCGGTGAGCAGCGTCGTGTCGTGGCGCGGGTAGGCCGTGTTGATGATCCCGCGCAGCAAGAACGGGCTGATTACGCCGAGGCCGGCCGACAAAAAGATCAGCGCGAGCAGGCCGCCCAGGCGCGCTTTGTAGGGCGCGAACAGCCTGCGCACGCGACGCAGCGAGACCGGCGTCGAAGGGACGTCCTCGGGGCGCATGGCCGCAGGCGGCGTGTGGCGTCCCTCGCCTCCGCGGCCCTGGGCGAAGGGCTGGCTGCTCACGTATCGAGGGTAGCGGCGCTCGCTCGCCCCGCGCGGTCGCCGGCGCCCGGGAGCGCGATCCACGCCAACGGCACGAATGGGGCCAACGGTGCGACGAAAGTGACGGTGAGGACGGCCACAGGCCCGCGCCGGCCCTGCTCATGCGCACGAGAGCGAGCCAGCCGCGCGCTCGAATCGGAGATCCCGTCCATCCGATCTCTCGGCTAGGGTTCGTTCAGAAGGTCGTCGCGCGCAGCAGCCTGAGTCTTGCAGCAGGCGATGGATGCTCGTGAATGTCGCTCCTGGTTCTCATCCCTCTCGCTTGGGGGGCCGTCACGGCCTTCGTCGTGGCGGCCTGCCGAGTGGCGTCATGGGCCGACGCGCCCAGGGGCGAATGGGAGACCGACGCCCGGACGACGCCTGACGCCTGACGCCTGACGCGCGCCCTCGGCGCGGCTACGGTTGAGAGGTGCAGCGTTGCGGCGAGCGAGCGAGAATATGTGCATGAAGCACGCAAACGAGCGGGACGCGTGAGCGCGGGAAGCCTGTCGCTGGCCGGCGGCTCGGGGCTGTCCGCGCCGGAGCTGCGGGTGCTCGGCTGCCTGTTGGAGAAGCAGCGCACGACGCCCGACGCCTACCCGCTGTCGCTGAACGCCCTGCGCCTGGCGTGCAACCAGTCGACCAACCGCGACCCCGTCGTGGATTACGACGACGCGCTGCTGCGCGACGCGTTGCATCGCCTGGAGCGTCGCGGCCTGGTGCGCCTGGCCAGCGGCGCGGGCAGCCGCGCCGCCAAGTACCGCCACCTGCTCGCCGAAGCGCTGCCGATGGACGCGGCCGAGCAGGCGGTCATGTGCGTGCTGATGCTGCGCGGCGCGCAGACCCCCGGCGAGCTCAAGCAGCGCGGCGAGCGCATGCACCGCTTCGCCGACCTCGGCGAGGTGCACGACACGCTTGAGCGCCTGATCGAGCGCGAGCTCGCGGTGCGCCTGGCGCGTCGGCCGGGGCACAAGGAGGAGCGCTATGCGCAGGTGCTGGCCGAGGATGCGGACGTCGACGACGCCGGGCGCGAGTCGTCCGGCGCGGCGCGCCCGCCGGCGCCGGGCGCCGGCGCGAACGGCGCGTTCGCCGCCGCGCCGCCGGCGCGGGATGCAACGCCAGGCAGCCAAGGCGCCGCCGTGCGCGCGCTGCAGGAGCTCTCCGAGCGGGTCGCGCGGCTGGAGCGCGAGCTGGCCGAGCTGCGCGCGGCGGTCGACCCGCCAGACACGGTGCGCACGCCATGAGCCACGCCGCGCTGGTGCTCGCATCCACGTCCGACACGGCGACCGGCGTCGGCATCCCGCTGGCGCTCGCCGCCGGCCTGGTCTCGTTCCTGTCGCCCTGCGTGCTGCCGATCGTGCCCGGCTATCTGTCGACGGTCATCGGCGTGACGCCGAACGACCTGAAGGAGGGCGTGGGGGTCAGGCGCGTGCTCGTTCCCAGCCTGCTGTTCATCGCCAGCTTCTCGCTGATCTTCATCCTGCTCGGCCTGTCGGCGACCGTGATCGGCTCGACGCTCAACGACCACAAACAGATGCTCGAGCGGATCGGCGGCGGGGTGATCGTCGCGCTCGGCCTCGTCTTCCTGGCCACGCCATTCGTGCGCATGCTCAATCGCGAGTGGCACTCCGAGGCGCTGATGCGCCTGGCCGGTCGCGGCGGGCCGCTCGTCGCCGGCGCCGCCTTCGCGATCGCCTGGACACCGTGCACGAGCATCACGCTGGGCGCGATCCTCACGCAGGCGGCGATCTCCAACTCCGCGGCGCACGGCGCGCTGCTGCTCGCCTTCTACTCCGCCGGGCTGGCGATCCCGTTCCTCTTGATCGCGCTGGCGTTCGAGCGCATGACCAGCGCGCTCGCCGTCGTCAAGCGGCACTTTCCCGTGCTCATCGGGGTTGGCGGCGCCGTGATGATCGTGCTCGGGGTGCTCATCCTCACCGGCGAGTTCACCGTGCTCAACGCCGAAGCGAACAGCTTGCTGCAAGGGACGGGGCTGGACGTTTCAGGCGTTTGAGGCAGAGGCGCGCCGGGCGCCCTAGACGCCCTGCTCGACGGCGCCGGCCCCGGTGGCGAGCCGCCGCTCGCGATAGCGCCGTTCCCAAGCCTCCTGGTTGCGCTTGGCATCGAGCACGAACGGGGAGTATCCGATCGCCTTGACGATCAGCCGGTTGATCGTCGACTCGGGCTCGGGCAGCGGGCGCAGCACGTCGACGAACAGCACCACGCGCGTCTCGTCGGTGTCGTTCCACACCTCGTGGTTGAACGTGTCGTCGAAGACCATGCTCTGGCCCTCCTGCCAGTGGCGGAAGTCGTCGCCGACGCGGATGCGGCAGTCCTCGGCCCTCTCCGGGACGATCAGGCCGAGGTGGTAGCGCAGCACGCCCTTGTACGGGCCGCGGTGGTCGAGGATGTGCTTGCGCGGCGAGAGGATCGAGAACATCGCCGTGGTCATCCCCGGGATTTCGCGCATCAGCGCCGCTGTGCGCGGGCACGTCTGCACGCCGAGCTTGGCCTCGAAGCCGTAGCCGTAGAGGAAGTAGGTCTTCCAGCGGTCGTCGTCGGTGATCTCGATCTGGTCCTTCGAGATGTCCTGGAAGTTCGGCAGCGCCTCGCGATCGGCGAGCACGTGGCGCAGCTCGTCGCGGATGACCTCCCAGTTGTCCTCGATGTGCTCGACCCAGGGGAAGCGCTCGAGCTCGAAGAACGTCGCGTCGCCGACGAGCGAGCGGCGGCCGATGAAGCGCTCGATCGGGGCGAGCACGCGTTCGCCCACGGCGATCGTCGTCTGCACCGTTCGCTCCCACAGCGACTTGGACACGTTTCCCGCCTCCCGCGTTGGCTGTCAGATGCCGGGCCGCCGCCCGCGGCCCGCCCGCACACTAGCGAACGGGCTGGGCGATTCACCGCTAAGCGGCGCAAGTGTCATCCGCGCCGGCGCCTATCGTCACGGGCATGACCGGCGGGCTATGGCAGACGGCGCCCACGGCGTGAGCAGACGGACAGCGCTCGTCACGGGGGGCGGCGGCGGCATCGGTCGCGCGGTGGCGCTGGCGCTTGCCCAAGCAGGTTGCGCGGTCGCCGTCGGCGACCTTCGCGAGGACACGGCCGCGCAGGTCGCAGGCGAGGTCGAGGCCGCCGGGACGCGCGCGCTGGCGCTGGCACTCGACGTCACCGACTCCGCTTCGGTCAAGCGCGCCTTCAGCGCGGCTGAGGCTGAGCTGGGGCCGACCGACGTGCTCGTCAACTGCGCCGGCTGGGACGAGTTCAGGGCGTTCGTCGACACCGACGAGTCGTTCTGGCGGCGCGTGATCGCGATCAACTACGAAGGCGTCCTGCGCACGACGCAGGCGGTGCTCGGCGGGATGGCCGAGCGCGGAGGAGGGCGCATCGTGAACATCAGCTCGGACGCCGCCCGCGTGGGCTCGGCGCAGGAGAGCATCTACGCGGGCGCCAAGGCGGGCGTGATCGCCTTCACAAAGACGATCGCGCGCGAAGTCGCGCGGCGAGGAGTCACCGCGAACGTCGTCTGCCCGGGGCCGACGGACACGCCGCTGCTGACCGCGCTGGCCGGGGAGCAGGGCCAGCGGCTGGTCGCGGCGCTCGAGCGCGCCGTGCCGATGCGCCGCCTGGGGCGCCCGGAGGAGGTGGCGGCAGCCGTCGCCTTCCTGGCCTCGGAGGAGGCCTCCTACATAACCGGCCAGACGCTGTCGGTCAGCGGCGGCTTGACGATGGCCTGAGCCGGCAAATCGATCTCGCAACGCACAAGGAGCCAGATGAAGCAGCTGACAGACGTCACCTACGAGGTCCAGAACGGCCTCTGCTGGATCACGATCGACCGCCCGGAGCGCCACAACTCGTTCACGGCGCACACGGTGGACGAGCTGATCGGCTGCTTCAAGCGCGCGTGGGCCGACGCCGAGGTGGGGGTAGTGGCGTTGACGGGCGCGGGGCAGAGGGCCTTCTGCACCGGCGGCGATCAGAAGCAGCGCGCGCAGAGCGGCGATTACGGCCCATCGGAGAGCGGCCTGTTCGAGATCGAGGCGCTGCACCGCGCGATCCGCGACATCCCCAAGCCGGTGATCGCCGCCGTCAACGGGCTGGCGATCGGCGGCGGGCACGTGCTGCACGTGATCTGCGACCTGTCGGTCGCCGTCGAGCATGCCCGCTTCGGTCAGGCCGGTCCGCGCGTGGGCTCCTTCGACGCCGGCTTCGGCACCGGCTATCTGGCGCGCGTCGTCGGCGAGAAGCGAGCCCGCGAGATCTGGTTTCTCTGTCGCAAATACGACGCGCAGGAGGCCGAGCGCTGGGGTCTGGTCAACCGCGTCGTGGCCGCCGAGGAGCTGCACGCCGAGGTCCGCCGCTACGCCGACGAGATCCTTGCGCTGTCGCCGACCTCGCTGCGCTTTCTCAAGCAGTCCTTCAACCAGGACACCGAGCACCTGGCCGGGCAGGGCGCGCTGGCGTTCAGCGGCCTGCACGAGTTCGTGGCCAGCGAGGAGGCCCAGGAGGGGGTGCGTGCGTTCGCGGAGAAGCGCAAGCCCGACTTCGCCCCCTACCGCGCCCGCGCCTCGCAGATCCTCTAGAACGCGAGAGGGCCCCGCTTCTCGGCAGGGCCCTCTCGGCACGTCCGGTCTTTGCTCGGTCGCTCAGGCGGCCTCGCGCAGCGCGGCCAGCTCGGGACTCTCGGCGAGCTTCTTCAGCGCGCGCTGCTCCAGCTGCGACGCACGCTCGGCGGAGAAGCCGAGGCGTTTGCCGATCGCGGTGAGCGTCTGCGGCTCCTCGCGGCCGGTGCCGAAGCGCAGCGTCAGCACTGTGCGCTCGGTCTCGGGCAGCTCGGAGATCGCGCGATGCACGATGCGCTCGCGCTCGTTGTCCCACGCCGTCTCCTCCGGCGCCTCGGCGTCGGAGGGCAGCAGGTCGCCCAGCGCGGTGTCGCCGTCTTCGCCGATCTGCTGGTCGAGGCTGACGAGCGCGGCGCGCTGGTGGCGCACCTCCTCGACCTGCTCGATCGGCAGCCCGGTCTCCTGCGATAGCTCTTCGATCGTCGGCTCGCGGCCGAGGCGCACCGACAGCTCACGCTCGACCCGCCCGACCTTGCGCGAGCGCTGCGCCACGTGCACGGGCAGGCGAATCGTGCGCCCCGAGTTCTCCAGGCCGCGCTGAATGGCCTGGCGGATCCACAGGGTTGCGTAGGTGGAGAAGCGAAAGCCCTTGCGCCAATCGAACTTCTCCGAGGCGCGGATCAGGCCGAGCATGCCCTCCTGGACGAGATCGCCGAGGGGCAGGCCCTGGTTCTGGTAGCGCCGCGCGTTGGAGGCGACGAGGCGCAGGTTGGAATTGACCAGCAGTTCCTTGGCGTGCAGGTCGCCGCGCTCGATCTTCTGAGCCAGGTCGATCTCCTGGTCGGGAGTCAGCAGGGGGTAGCGGCGCGAGTGCGCAAGCAGCTGGTCGACCGCCTCTGGGATGAACGTGTCGGGCACGCTGAGGTCAACGCGCTCGATCGGGCTGTCGAGCCTGTCGGGCGCAGCCGTGGCGGCGCCGTCGGCGACGGCCTCGGGCTCGCGCTCCGCGCCTGTGCCAGGGGCGGCGGGGTCGAGCGTAGGTGCTGTGGTTACTGGGGAATCTGACATGTGGCCCTTCTAATCCGATGCTTGGAGTCGGAATTATACGTCGTGATAGTTGCGTTGTCAATTATATTCATCTAGATGTCCCGCTTGCCCTGCTTCGACGCCTCTCAAGCCACTACCTGCCCGGCGCGCGGTGAATGTATGCGGCTACAGAGGCTTCAGACATAAACCCCGCAAGCGGCCGAAAGGCACGCCAGGCACGAAAATCGGCCGCTGCGGGGCTCTGCAGCGCCTATCGACCAGCGCTGGGGCCGGGCTGAGGCGCGCAGGCTAAGCTCGGCGAATGACCATCGATCTCTCGAACCGGGTAGTCGCCGTGACCGGCGCCTCGTCGGGAATCGGGGAGGCGACGGCGCTGGCCTGTGCCGAGGCGGGCGCCGCCGTGGCGCTCGCGGCGCAGCGACCGCATCGACGCGCTCGCCGAGCGGATCGTGCGGGCGGGCGGACGCGCCGTCGCGGTGCAGAGCGACGTCGGCAGCGAGGAGCAGGCGCGGGCGTTCGTGCAACGCGCGCATGCGGAGCTGGGTCGCCTGGACGTGCTCGTCAACAACGCCGGCGTGATGCTGCTCGGCCCGATCGCCGGTGCGCCCACGGAGGAGTGCGCAGGATGATCCACGCCAACGTTTTCGGCGTCCTCTACTGTACCCACGCCGCGCTGCCGCTGATGGCCCGGCAGGGCTCGGGGCACATCGTCAACGTCAGCTCTGTCGCCGGACGCGTCGCGCGGGCGGCCAGACAGCCTGAGGCGCGACGGGGCGCCCGACGGGAAGGTTCGCCCGAAGATTGCGTCTGACCGACTGAGCGCGAGCCGTAGGAGCGCGTCGATCCCCAGCAATCAGGAGGCCAAAGTGAAACAACCCCTAGCCCTCGGCGTCGCCGGCGTCGCGGCCCTGTCGCTGCTCGCCGGATGCGGCAGCAGCAGCTCGAGCAGCTCCAGCGCGGCGTCTGCGCCGGCGAGCACCCCCACCCAGAGCACGGCCGCCTCGACGACGGCCTCGAGCTCCGGGGTTGCCGTTCAGTCCAAGCACGGCAAGCTCGGCACGATCCTCGCCGCCGGGCCCAAGCGCCTCACCGTGTACCTGTTCGAGGCCGACAAAGGCACGACTTCCGCGTGCAGCGGCGCGTGCGCAAAGGTGTGGCCGCCGGTCACGACCGAAGGCAAGCCGACGGCCTCCGGCGGCGCCGTCTCGGCCGATCTCGGTACGACGATGCGCTCCGACGGCACAGAACAGGTCACCTACAAGGGTCACCCGCTGTACTTCTACGACGACGACAAGGACTCCGGCGACGCCTATGGCGAGGGGTCCAAGCAGTTCGGCGCGAGCTGGTACGTGCTCAAGCCGAACGGCAGCAAGGTCGACGAGGACTCCGGCGACGAGGGGTCGACGGGCAGCTCATAGGACGCCCGGGCTCGCCGGTCGCCACGCGCTAATCGACCGGCGAGCCGTTGGCCGTCAGGACCACTTCGATGTTGCCGCGGGTCGCGTTGGAGTACGGGCACACCTGGTGGGCGGCGCGCACGAGCGCGACAGCCTCGCCGGAGTCCTCGATAGCCGCCAGCGTCACGTGCAGCTCCACGGCGATCGTGAAGGCGCGCTGCTCGGTCGTGACCAGCGAGACCTTGGAGTCGATGGCGACGTCGCCCGTCTCCTGCTTGCTGCGCCGCGCGACGGTGCCCAGCGCGCCCTCGAAGCAGGCGGCGTAGCCGACGGCGAACAGCTCCTCCGGATTGGTGCCGCCGCCCTGCCCGCCCATCTCCGCGGGCAGTCGCAGGTCGACCTCCAGCGCGCCGTCGCCCGTGCGGCCGTGGCCGTTGGCGCGCCCCCCGGTGACGTGCGCTTCGGCGGTGTAGAGAGCCTTCGTCATGCGTTCCCTCCTGGTAGTTAGTTCGTGGTCACGCTGGAGCCGCCGGTGCGCGTCGCCGGTTGGATGTCGAGAAGATCGCCGCCGGTGTGGTCCACCTGCAGCGTCGTGTGGTCGAGCGCGAAGCGCTCGTGCAGCATCGCCTCCATCTCGCGCCGCGCCGCGTGGCAGTCGCTGTCGTCGCCGACGAGCACGTGCGCCGACAGGGCAGGAAAGCCGCTGGTGATTTCCCAGACGTGCAGGTCGTGCACCTCGATGACCTCGGGCTGGGCTACGAGCGCCCGTCCGATCGCCTGCGGGTCGAGGTCCTTCGGCGCGGCCTCCATGAAGATGCGCCCGGACGCCTTGACGAGCGCCAGGCCCGAGCGTGTCATCAGCCCGGCGATCAGCAGCGAGACGATCGGGTCGGCGCGCTGGAAGCCGGTCGCCAGGATCACCGCCGCGGCGATCGCCGTGCCGATGAAGCCGTAGAGGTCGGTGACGACATGCTGGAAGGAGCCCTCGATGTTCAGGCTCCGGCGGTTGGCCCGCGCGAGCGTCCAGGTCGCGGCGAGGTTCACGAGCACGCCGACGAGCGCGACGATCAGGATCAGCCAGCCGCGCACGACGGGCGGGTCGAACAGCCGGCGAATCGCCTCGTAGGCGATGAACGCGGCAAGGACCAGCAGCGTCACGCCGTTGGCCTGCGCGGAGAGGATCTCCACACGCCGCAGGCCGAACGTCAGCGCGCCCTTCGCCGGGCGCGCCGCCAGGCCGATGGCGACCAGCGAGAAGCCGATCGCGGCTGCGTCGGTGAGCATGTGCGCGGCGTCCGACAGCAGCGCCAGCGAATGCGCGACGACGCCCACGCCCACCTCCACCGCGACGAACGCGACGATCAGGCCGAGAGCCAGCGCCAGCCGCCCGCGATCGGCGTCTGCGCGCACGGCATGGGAGTGCCCGGAGTGCTCGTGAGCCACGAGGCTCACCATACGACGTGCAACCGCGCCCGAGCGCGCCGCCCGGGCGGCGGCCATGCTCATGGGCTCAGTAGTGGTAGCCGCCGCCCGATTCCGCCGGGGTGGTCTGCGGCGCGGGCGGCGTGGTGCTCGACGACGCCGGCGCCGTGGTGCTCGAGGATGCGCCGGCGGCCGTCACGGCGTTCCACGTGCCCACGTCCTTGAACCCCTCGCCCTTGGCGTCTCCCGGGCGCTGGTCCTGGGCGAAGGTGTACAGCGGCATGCCCTTGTAGGTGACCTGCTCGCTGCCGTCGGGGCGCTTGACGGTCCCCAGCGATGCGACGCCGCTCGGCGCGCTCGTCGCGGACGCCGCCAGCGGGTGCCACAGCTGCGTGCAGGGCGCGGTGGTGCAGATGAACTTGCCGTCGCGCTCGGCGCTGAGGCGGTAGAGCGTCATGCCGGCGGCGTTGGTCAGCACGGTCGTGCCGAGCGTCGAGTTGGCGGCCGTCTTGACGACTGCGCCGGAGGCGGATGACGCGGCGGTGGTCTTGGCGGCGGCGCTTGAGCCTGCGGCGGATGTTTCAGACGACTTGCCGGCGCTGTAGCTGCTGCCGCCACACGCGGCCAGGGCCATCGATGCGGCGAAGGTGGGGACAAGCAAGAGCGCGGATCGGCGCATGGGAGCTCCTTTGGCGGGGCGGTGACGCCTGACGGTTTGCGACCGCAGCAGGCACTACCCCCAAGACGCCGCCGGCCGCGATTCCTTTCGACGCCGGCCGTCAAGGTCCGGCGAGGGGGGATGCGGTGCGAGCGCCGCGCGACCGCGCGACCGCCTCGCCGGGGGCGCGCGGCTTAGTCTCTAGCGATGCCCTCGGCCGAGCAGAGCGAGCGCACGCTCACGCCGCGCCGCACGACGCTCGCCTCGATCGCCGCGGCGGGGCTGCTCGTCGCGCTGAAGCTGGGCGTCGGACTGGCGACGGGCAGCCTCGGCCTGATCTCGACGGGCATCGAGTCCAGCGGCGACGTGATCGCCGCGGTGCTGACGTTCTTCGCCGTGCGCCTGGGCGGTCGCCCGGCCGATCCCGAGCACCCCTACGGCCATCGCCGCGCGGAGAACCTCGGCGCGCTGGGCGAGGCGGGCATCCTGCTCGCCGGAGGCGTGTTCGTCGCCGTGGAAGCGATCGGCCACCTCGTGCGCGGCTCGCGCCCGCCCGACCTGCACTGGTACCTGTTCGCGGTGATCGCCGTGGCGCTCGTCGTCGATCTCAGCCGCATGCTCGTATCCCTGCGCGTCGCGCGACGTTTCGCCAGCGCGGCGCTGCGCTCCAACGGGTTTCACTTCGCCGGCGACATGGCCGGCTCGCTGGCCGTACTGATCGGGCTGCTGTCAGTCGACGCCGGCTTCGCCCAGGGCGACTCGGTCGCGGCGCTCCTCGTCGCGGCGATCATCTGCGCGGCGGCCGCGCGGCTGATCGGCGAGAACGCCAACGTGCTGATGGACCGCACGCCCGCGGAGGCGCGCGAGGCCGCCGAGCAGGCGATAGCCGGCGTCGGCGCGGACATCGAGCTCAGCCGGCTGCGCCTGCGCGAGTCGGCGGGGCGCTACTTCGCCGATGTCGTCGTCGCGGTGCCGCCGGGTCAGGCGGTCGTCGAGGGCCACCAGTCGGCGAACCTGATCGAGGACGCCGTCGAGAAAGCGCTGCCGGGCAGCGACGTCGTCGTGCACGTCGAGCCCCGCCGGCGCGGTCTGGACCTACGCGATCGCATCCTCGCGATCGCGCTTGCCGAGCCCCTGGTGATGGAGGCCCACGACATCACGATCTTCGAGCAGGGCGACGCGTTCAACGTCTCGCTGCACCTCAAGTTCCCGGCGGATCTGGACCTGCGCGAGGCCGAGCGGATCGCCGACCGCGTCGAGCGGGAGATCTGCGCACGGCCGGGCGTGGCGGCCGTGCAGACGCACCTGGAGCCGCTGGAGCGCACGCTCTCAGAGCGCCCGGCGGACGTCAGCGCCGACATGCACGCCACGCGCGAGATCGACCGGCTCGTGCGCGAGCGCACCGCGAGCGCGCCCAAGCGCGTCAAGCTGCTCTCGACCGACGCCGGGCGCGTCGTGTTCCTCACGCTCGGCGTCGAGCCGGAGCAGTCGCTGCCTGCCGCGCATCGCCTCGCCAGCGAGCTGGAGGAGGAGCTGCGCCAGCGCATTCCCGACGTGGCCGACGTGGTGATTCGCACGGAGTCCTGAAAGTTGGAATAGAAACGAATGTAGCGCGTTCTGATCGGCTCGTCGTAGGGTGTGAAAATGGCGGGCTCGGGGGAGTCACAGCAAGCCGGAAGTGCGGACGCGAGCGACTTACCGGATTCGCCTCGCAAGGCACCGTTATGCGCGTCGAGCAGGACGAACGACCGCCCTACGCTGGTCACCGTGACCGCAGCCGTCGCGAGCGGGCTCGGCGTGCTCGGCTTTGTCACGTTCGCCGGCGGTGTCGTGCTCTGGAGCCGGTTCAAAGAGATGGGCGTTCCCGCCGATCATGCGCTCGCGCTGGTGCCGAAATCAGAACTCGTTGCTACGGGCGCGGAGTTCCTCGTCCCAGCCGTGCTTCTGTCGGCGCTGATCGTCGCGGCAATCTTCCTGATTAGCGGGTTGATCGACAAGCTCACCGACGGCTGGCCTCCGACGAAATGGCTGGTGGCGCCGGTGCTGCTCGGCCTGACTGAGCTCGGGTTCGCGATCGCGCTGCTCGTAACGACAGTCCCGTTCTGGGCCTTCGTGCTTCTGGTCGGAGTGGCAGCGCTCGGTGCGTTCGTCGTCAGCGTCTCCGCGCGCTTAGCCTTCGCAATCTTTGCGCTTGTGTCTTTTCTCGCCGTCGGCTCATTCGCAATCGCGCGCACCTACGAGCGTACGTCGCACGACCTGGAGGTGCTGCCGATGGCCTATTCCCGCTCGCAGCCCGGCGAGGCGCCGCGGGTTGAGCTCGGCTACTTCGTCGCGGAGACCTCTGACAGGATTGTGTTTGCGAGCGTGCCCAAGGACGCCCAGAACGAGCTGCGTGAGTTTCCCCGCAGCGAGACCGATGATTTGGAGGTCGGCGGGCTAGCGCACCCGGCGCGGGCCGAAAAGAACGCTGCTCGCTTCGCGTACAACCTCTGCGAACGCATCGCCCATCTCAAACCGGCCTCGGCGCAGTCGAATCCCACGCCGGTTTGCCCAGGCTCTTACGTGCAGCAGCTCGCGGAAAAGGCTGGCCTGCCTTGGCCGCCGCCGGTAAGGAACGTCGGTTACCTCGCGCCGAGCTGACGCTCTGGGATTCGATCGGGCTCGGGAAGGATCTCGCCGCCCCGACGTCTCGAAGGGCAAGTGGACTTCGAGCAAGGGAGAGAGATGCCCAAGCCGGCGCGCGCGCACAGCGGGAGATCGCGACGAGCCCGACAGCGACGAGCCCGACACCGCGCGCCCCGGTGGCTGCGCGCCGGGGCGGGCATCGCGCTGGCGTTTGCCGTGCTCGCCTCCACGGCGCTCGCCGCCCACCTCGCGCTGACGCTCGGCGCGACCACCAACGCAGCGCTCGGCGAGCGCGTGGTGGTCACCCCGCAGGGGCGCACCCTCTACACGCTGACCCCGGAGACGAGCAGGCACCTGCTGTGCAGGACCTCTGAATGCCTGAGGCTGTGGCCGCCGTTGACGGTGGAATCGACCAAGGCGAAGCTGAAGAACGGCGCGGGCGTGAACGGGCGCCTGGGCATCCTGCGCCGCGCCAACGGCACGTTGCAGGTGACGTTGCGCGGCCTGCCGCTTTATCGCTACTCCAAAGACCGCGCCAAGGGCCAGGCCAACGGCGAGGGCATGCAGAGCTTCGGCGGCACGTGGCACGCGATGACCGCGACCAGCGGCGAAAGCCCGCGCAAACCGGCGATGACCACCGCGCCGCCCGTCACGCCACCACCATCCCCGAGCTACCCGTCGAGCCAGCCCAGCGAACCGGCGACGACGACGCCGAGCGCTCCCACGACGACGACGCCGACGACGACCACGACGACGACGCCCACGCCGCCGCCCTACCCGTACCCGCCCTACTGAGAGGCGCCGGCGGACGCCCCGCGGCGCCGGCGGACGCCCCGGATCGGGCGCTCGCGCTCGACGCCGCCAGGCGAGCGCCGCTCAGCGCTCGCCGGCGCCGCCCGCGCGCTGCTCGCGCTCCAGGTCGGCGAGCTGCGCCGGCGCGACGGCGAGAAAGCCGCAGGGCAGAAACGCCAGCAGCGCGACGATGCCGATTGCGTGCGCCCAGCCGGCTTCGGCGACGGTGAGAAAGCCAAAGCCCGTGAGCAGGCACGCGGCGGCGGCGCGGCCGAGCAGGCCGGCGCGAGAGGCGGCGAGCACCGACGCGGTCGCGGCGAGCGGGCGTGCGGCGTCGCCGTCGCCCGGTCCGTGGTCCAGGCGCCCGGCGAGCACGAGGCGGAACAGCAGCGCCAGCGAGGGGAAGAGGATCGCCGCTCCGCCGAGCACTGCGACGACGACGAGCACGAGCGTGTCGTGCGGCGCGGCCGCCTGCTGGACGGTCAGCCCTTCGAGCAGCAGCGGGCGCTGCGCGAGCGCCCAGCCGGCGATCACGGCGGCGACAGCCAGCGCGGCGCCGTAGCGCGCGAGCTCGAAGCGGCTGCGGCGCACGAGCTCCAGCGTCGCCAGGCCGGCGAGCGCGGAGACGGTCACGGCGGCCAGCGCGCCGCCCTCGAGCAGGCGCGCATAGAGGAAGTGCGCGTTGCCGTGCAGCACGACCAGCCCGGCGACGGCTACCGCGCCGCTGATCGCCCCCGCGGCCAGCGCACGCGCGCGCAGCGCCGCGACGAGGTCGTCGTCGCAACCGCCGGCGGCGTGCACCCGTCGCGCGTCGCCCGCCATGAACACCGCGGCGAGGTACGCCGACATGGCGACGGCGAGCACGCCGACCATGATCGCCGTGGGGTTCAGCCAGCTGGAGAACAGATGCCCGGCGGCGTTGCCCACGGGCACGCGCCGCGCGGCGATGGCGCCGACGACCGTGCCGAGCGCGAACGGCGTGAGCACCGAGGACAGCGCGAAGGCGAGGTCCACGCGGCGGCGCTCGCCGGCCGTGGCGGCGCCCGCGCGCAGGGCGTAGGAGGCACCGCGCATGATGATGCCGACGGCGGCGACGAACAGCGGGATCGACAGCGTCGAGGCGATCGCCGCGAAGGCGCCCGGGTAGGCCGTCCAGGTGACGGTGAGCACGAAGATCAGCCACACGTGATTGGCCTCCCACACGGGCGCCATCGCCTCGTGCGCGTGGTCGCGGATGCGCTCGCCCATGCGCCCGCGACCGGCCAGCAGCTGCCAGAAGCCGGCGCCGAAGTCCGCGCCGCCGAGCACGACGTAGAGCGCCAGCCCGACGAGCACGAAGATCAGCGGGATCTCGTACAGGTGCATCGTCAGGGCGCCGTGGCCGTCGCGGGCGAAAGTGGGGGAGGCTCGTCCTCGTGCTCGTCCATCGGCGCGCGCGCCAGGCGCCGCAGGATCCACGCGGTGGCGCAGGCGACGCCCAGGTAGACGAGCGCGAGCGTGGCGTAGCCGACGACGATGCCGCCCGCGCCGGTGACGGCCTGCGAGGTCAGCATGACGCGGTAGACGACCCACGGCTGGCGGCCGACCTCGGTCGTCACCCAGCCGGCGATCAGCGCGACGAGCGCCGCCGGCCCGGCGAGCGCGACGGCGCGGTAGAACCACGGCGACTCGGGCAGGCGCTTTCGCCGGATGCGCACGGCGAGCAGCCACACGCCGAGCAGAGCCAGCAGCGTGCCGATGCCGACCATCGCCTGAAAGGCGATGCGCACGACGTTGACCGGCGGCTGGCGGTCCGTGGGCACGGTGTCCAGGCCGGCGACCGTCGCGTTGGGGTCGTGGTAGGCCAGCAGCGACAGCAGCTTGGGGATCTCGACGCCGTATTCGACCTTTTCGCCGGAGTACCAGCCGAGCAGGTGCTCGGGTGCCCCCTTGGTCGTCCTGGCCAGCCCCTCCAGCGCGGCCAGCTTGATCGGCTGCTGCGCAGCCACGTCGCGCGCGGCCCAGTCGCCGACGAGCACCTGCACGGGCGAGGCCAGCGCGGCGATCGTCAGCGGGATCGCCAGCGCGGTGCGCTCGTAGCGCCCCCATTTGCCGCGCAGGCGGCCGATCGCGTAGGCGCCGGCGACGAGGAAGCCGGCGACGATGTAGCCGGCGATGTACATGTGCGTGAGCTCCGGCCAGAGAAAGCTGTTGTCGAACAGCGCCTTCAGCGGATGCACGTCGGTCGCCTGCCCGCCGACGAGCGTGAAGCCCGTCGGGTGGTTCATCCAGGCGTTGACGGCGATGACCATCAGCGAGCCGGTCATGCCGGAGATGACGATCGGCACGCCGCTGAGGAAGTGCGCGCGCGGCGACAGGCGGTCCCAGCCGTAGACGTAGATGCCGATGAAGATCGCCTCCATGAAGAAGGAGAAGCCCTCGATCGCAAAGCCGAGGCCGAAGACGCTGCCGAACGTGGAGGTGAACTGCGGCCACAAGAGGCCCATCTCGAAGCTGAGGATCGTGCCGGTGATCACGCCGACGGCGAACAGCGCGGCCATGATCCGCGTCCAGCGCCGTGCGAGCGTGCGGTAGAGCACGTCGCCGGTGCGCAGGTACAGCGACTCGGCGAACAGGACCATCGCCGGAAAGGCGATGCCGAAGCAGACGAGCGGGATGTGCACCGCAAACGACAGGGCCTGCATCTGTCGCGCCTGCAGCAGGTAAGCCTGGTGCGCGGCCGTCATCGCAACCGTCTGTATAGCCCTCGCGCCGGTCGCGTGCGGCGCGCCCGCGCCGGCGGGTCAGTCTTCGGCCAGGCGCTCGAGCAGCTCCAGCGCGCCGGCGAGCAGCCTCTGCTCGCGCGGTGAGAGGTCCTCGGCGATCGCGCGCGCCAGCCAGCCCTCGCGATGGCGGCGGTCCTCTTGCAGCGTCGCAAGCCCGCGCTCGGTCAGCTCCACGAGCGTGCGCCGGCCGTCTTCGGGGTCGGTCCGGCGCTCGATCAGCCCGTCGGCCTCCAGGTCGGCGATCGTCTGCGTCATCGACTGCGGGCGCACGCGCTCCAGCGCGGCCAGGTCGCCGATCGACTTGCGCCCCTCGCGGTCCAGGCGGCCCAGCACCGAGCCCTGCGTCAGCGGAAAGCGGTGCTCGGCGCGCATGCGGCGCACGAGATGGCCCAGCGCGAGGCGCAGCCTGCTGGCGAGCATCGTCGTGTCGACGGCCGTGGCCACATCCGGACTATACCGGAATATGTGCAGGCGAACTGTTCAGTCTTCCTTTATAATTATCGATAGATGGCGTTCGCAATGAACAACCGGGCCCGTGGCGAGCGAAGACAAGGCCCGGTGGAGCGCTCCGACGGCTACAAGTGGATCGCGCTGTCAAACACGACGCTCGGCGTGCTGCTGGCGACGCTCGACGCGTCGATCACGCTGATTGCCATGCCGGCGATCTTTCGCGGCATCCATCTCGACCCGCTGCGCCCGGCCAACAGCTTCTACCTGCTGTGGATGATCCTCGGCTTCCTGGTCGTCTCCAGCGTGCTGATCGTCAGCCTGGGGCGCCTGGGCGACATGTACGGGCGCGTGAAGATGTACAACCTCGGCTTCGTCGTCTACACCGTCGCGTCGCTGCTGTCTACACCGTCGCGTCGCTGCTGCTGACGATCGACTGGATGACCGGCCGCGAGGGCGCCGCGTACCTGATCGTCTTTCGCATCGTGCAGGGCGTCGGCGCGGCGTTCCTGCTGGCCAACGCGGCGGCGATCATCACCGACGCCTTTCCCGCCAACCAGCGCGGCATGGCGCTGGGCATCAACAACATCGTCGGCGTCAGCGGCATGTTCGTCGGGCTGGTGCTCGGCGGCGTGCTGGCGCCGATCGACTGGCGGCTGGTCTTCTTGATCTCCGTGCCCGTCGGGCTGTTCGGCACGGTGTGGGCGTATCTGAAGCTCGAGGAGCGCTCGCAGCCGCGCCGCGCGCCGGTGGACTGGTGGGGCAACGTCACGTTCGCGCTGGGGCTGATCCTGATCATGGTGTCGGTCACATACGGCATCCGACCGTACGGCGCCAGTCAGACCGGCTGGGGCAGCCCGCGCGTCATCGCGCTGCTGTGCGCCGGCGTCGCATCGCTGGTCGCCTTCGTGGCGATCGAGGGCCGCGTGGCCAACCCGATGTTCCGCCTGCCGCTGTTTCGCATCCGCGCGTTCACGTTCGGCACGCTGTCGACGTTCCTCTCCGCCGTCGCGCGCGGCGGGCTGATGTTCATGCTGATCATCTGGCTGCAGGGCATCTGGCTGCCCGAGCACGGCGTCGACTACGTCGACACGCCGCTGCGCGCCGGCCTGTACATGCTGCCGCTGACGCTCGGCATGCTGCTCGCCGGGCCGACGTCGGGCTACCTGTCCGATCGCTTCGGCGCGCGCTGGTTTGCCACGGGCGGGATGCTCGGCTCCGCGTTGTCCTTCCTGCTGCTGAGCCTGCTGCCGATCGACTTCTCCTTCGGCGTGTTCGCCGCGGTGCTGTTCTCGATGGGCGCTTCTATGGGCCTGTTCGCCTCGCCCAACCGCGCCGCCGTGATGAACAGCCTGCCGCCACAGGACCGCGGCGCGGGCGGCGGCATGAACCAGACCTTCCAGAACTCCGCGCAGGTGCTGTCGGTGGGCGTCTTCTTCACGCTGATGATCCTCGGCCTGGCCGCCAACCTGCCGCATGCGCTGGCCTCTGGGCTGCAGGCGCACGGCGTCCCGGCGGCCAGCGCGCGCAGCGCCGCGCACATCCCGCCCGTCTCGATCCTGTTCGCGGCGTTCCTCGGCTACAACCCGATCCAGCACCTGGTCGGCGCGCACGTGCTCGCCTCGCTGCCGGCGCACAGCCAGGCGGCGCTGACCGGACGCTCGTTCTTTCCGCACCTGATCTCGGGCCCGTTCAGCTCGGGACTGCACGAGGCCTTCCTGTTCGCGATCGTCGCCTGCCTGATCGCCGCCGCGGCGTCGCTGCTGCGCGGAGGCACCTATCACCACGCCGAGGCGGCGAGCAAGCGAGTCGGCAATCGAGAGGAGCCGCAGTATGCGCGTTGAGTGGTTTGGGCAGTCGGCGTTTCGGCTGGACGCCGACGGCAAGACCGTCGCGATCGACCCCTTCGGCGACATGTCGGCGCTCAGCCGCGATCGCGGCATCCAGTGGGACTATCCCGCGATCGCAGGCGTGGAGCCGGATCTGCTGCTGGTCACGCACGAGCACGCAGACCACAACGCCGTCGAGGCGGTCGGCGGCCAGCCGGCGGTGCTGCGCTCGACGGCCGGCACGCTCGACTCGCCGCTGGGGGAGGTGACTGCGATCGCCTCCGAGCACGACGAAGCGGCCGGCACGCAGCGCGGGCCGAACACGATCTTCGTCTTCACGCTCGACGGCGCGCGCGTCTGTCACATGGGCGACTTCGGCCAGAGTGGCTTGCGCGAGGAGCAGGCGCAGGCGATCGGCGACGTCGACCTGCTGTTCGTGCCCGTCGGCGGCGGCCCGACGCTCGGCGCCGAGCAGGCCGCGCAGGTCGTGCTGCGCCTGTCGCCGCGCTGGGTCGTGCCGATGCACTACCGCACGCCGCGCATAGGCTTTTTGGAGCCCGCCGACGACTTCCTGGCGCGGTCCGAACGCGTCGTCCGCCTGGACGAGACCGCGTTCCAGACGCGCGAGCTCGAGCACGGCGACGGCCCGTTGGTCGTCGTCCCCGCGGCGCCGTAGACGCGCCGCGCCGCGCCCGCGTGCTTGGGCGGATCGCCCGCGCCGGCGCCGGCGGCGGGCCGGCTCAGTCGAGGTAGCGCACGACCTGCTCCAGCGGCGCGCGCTCGGGCACGCGCTGCTGCTGCACGGGCGTGCCCAGGTAGAGCAGGCCGAGCGGCGTCTCGCGCTCGGCGATGCCCAGCAGCTCGCGCGCGGGCGGCTCGTCGAGCAGCGCGACCGTGCGCCAGTAGCCGGCCAGGCCACGCGCGTGCGCGCCGAGCAGCACGATGTACGCGGCGACGGCGGTCGCAAGCACGTCCTCTCGGTCCTGGGCGCGATCGCCCGACAGCTCGGCGCTGACGGCCACGAGCGTCGGCGCGCGGCGCAGCTTGACCGCCGATCCACGCTCGTTGGCTTCGGCGAGCTCCATCAGGCGCTCGCGCGAGCGCCGGCCGAGCACGCGAAAGCGCCACGGGTTGGTCAGGTGGTGGTTGGGCGCCCAGCGCGCCAGGTCGAACAGCTCGTCCAGCGTCGCGGCGTCCAGCGCGTCGGGGCCGAAGGCCTTGTGCGTGCGACGCGTGCGTATGGCCTGCTCGAGCTTCATCGCTGCACAACGGTAGAGGGCGGCGAACGGTCGACGGGCGTATGCTCTGCGCGACGGTGGCGCCCGCCGCGCGCAG
>Ga0207671_10002388_pt1 | contig 20162 bp, 16 predicted proteins | sample KBSC24metaG_FD_184352 | JGI IMG/M metagenome (GOLD analysis project Ga0207671, IMG submission 184352) | Corn rhizosphere microbial communities from Kellogg Biological Station, Michigan, USA - KBS C2-4 metaG (SPAdes) (version 2) | ecosystem: Host-associated > Plants > Roots > Rhizosphere > Soil... | reverse complement strand
GCGGTCTGATTGCCGTTATAGAGCGTCTGGCTGACGGTCACGCCGGCGCTGTTGGGCTGGGGAACGCCGTAGATTGGATTGGCCTTCTGCGCGGCTTGAATATCCTGATATTGATAGCCGGTGCTCAGAGTCACGTTGACCTTGGGCCGATAGCCCGACAACGCCTGCGGCACGTTCTCATCGGTCGAGCGCACCTGGGCGCGCTGTGCGTTGAGCTGCGGATTGTTCTGATAAGCGCGCACCAGCGCAGCATCGATCGTATCCGCCAAGGCAGGCGTCGGCCCAGCGATCGCCGCCAGGAGGACCGAAACCGCGGCTCCGGTGAAGAGCTTCACCCCATGCATCCCTGAAAATCCGTTCATTCTCACGCCAAGCTCGTGCCCGCGAGCCTGGTTACCGTATCCGAGTGGAGTCGTTGCCCCGCAGCAACATAGGACGCGGTCAAGCGCGACGGAACTACCTCCGAGCCGTTCTCAGCGGAAACTCTTTACGTGCAGCATCCCGGCCACACTTCTGATTCAGAACGGGATTTTAACAGGCTTTCGGCCGTCAGAAGACGAAGGCGGCGACCCGTTCCAGCCCGGGCAGCACCGGGGCTGCCGCGTCAAAAAGCGGCCGATAGCCGAATTCGCCATGGGTGCGGGTCACGATCATGGCCCGCGACGGCCGGGATTCGGCCGAGACCCCCACCAGGCGTCCACCCTCCTTGAGCTGACCGAACAGGCCGTCCGGCGTCACCTCGACGGCACCGTTGAGGATGATCACGTCATAGGGAGCGGCGGTGGGATCGCCTTCGGCACAGGCCGCGGCCTTGCAGGCGATGTTGGCGAGCCCGATCGTCGCGAAGGCGTCCCTGGCCTTCGCGGCCAGCGTCGAATCGCACTCCGTTGCAGTGACCTGGCGTGCGAGCTTCGCAGTGAGCGCGGCGAGATAACCGGTGGCGCAACCGACGACCAGCACATTGTCGCCCTCGCCGATCTCGGCGGCCTGGAGCAGCTTGCCGGTCAGCTGCGGCTTGATCAGGTAACGCTTGGCGCCGCCCTCACTCACATCGAGATCAAGGTCGAGATAGGCCAGCGCCTGTCGGCTCGCGGGTACGAAGGCCTCGCGGGGAACCGCGAACATGGCATCGAGAATGCGGCGATCGGTGACGTCACTGGTGCGCACCTGGCCATCGACCATTTTTTGGCGCGCGGTCGAAAAACCGGACATAGGCGGACCCTGCGAGGCGGACGATGCCGCGGAGATGAGTTGGCGGCATCTTTGGAACAGGCTCTGCGAAAACGCAACACGTCCGTTGGCCCGTGAACCAACGGTTGCGCAACGCAGGTATCAGAGGCGAGACGGCCTATTCGATCGCTACGGCCAGGCGGCCGATCAGCGCCGCGACTTCGTCGAGCCGCGCCGCTTCGGGGGTCTCGACCGCGCGAGCGAGACAGGCAAGGCACTCATCGTCGCTCAATTCAGGAATGTCGGCCGGTAGAATCGAGGGGGCCTTGTGGGCGTGGTCGACCTGGATGTCGGGCATGGGAATCAGCTCCGTAAGAGTCCGGCCCCATCAAGGTCGATTTGAATTAAGTCGATTTGGTGCTGCCTGTGTTGCCGCGGACGCCTCAACCTACACATCCGCTTGAACGCGATTCTGCGCCGGATGCCGGCGTGCCGAGGTTGAGACAATGATCGAGCAAGATCGCGTGCCATATCAGCGCGCGCCATTAACTGTTTGGGAATGCAGCGGAATTTGGCTCCCCGGGCTGGATTCGAACCAGCGACCATCCGATTAACAGTCGGATGCTCTACCGCTGAGCTACCGAGGAAAAGGCGAACCAGTCGTTCGCGCGCGGCTGCGTATAACAAAGCCGGTTGCGCTTGCAAAGGACGAATTCGCCATCATTCGCAAAGCATCGAGGAAGGGCCCTTTGAATGTCTGGGCCCCTCCTCCGAATTATCCGAGACGTCTACTCAGCGACGAAGGACGTGGTCTTGGTGCCGGGGTCGTAGCGCAGCCGTAGCGCGGTGAACTTGCAGAGGTTGACGTTCTTCCACAGAACCGACTCGTTATACTTCTCCCAGTCGACACGGATGTTCCAGACGCAGCCCTCATCATCGTCGTCGAACTCGACATAGGTGCTCGCCTGATTCTGCAAGACCTTGTCCAGTTCGTTGTCCCATTCGTCCAGGCCATCGTCGGGGGCGTTGAAGCCCAGGAATTTGATGGCGTAACCGGTTTCGTTGACGACGGTGACGTTGCGGGAGTCGGCGGCAAAGGACACCGTGGCAGCCAGGGATAGTCCGACGGCGATCAGTCCAGACAGAAAATACTTCATGTAAAATCCCCCGATCGAAAATCAGCCCTCGGCCTCCTGACGTCGATCGGCGCAGGCGCCGCAGCAACCAATGGCGTTGCCTCTCAAGATCAGTCCGGAGTGCGATCGAAAGGTTCAACACACAGTCGATCTGCACTCCGGAGCGTTGCACGACGCGAGACGCGCAACGAGGTCTGTCTTATCGATTCGAATTCTCCGCAGCAATGAACCCGCATTCATAGATCGGCGGTGTTTGTTTTCTCGGGTGCAGGCACGGAAGCGGGTGCGCCTGCGGCCCCGTTAGGCTTGCCGGTCACAGCTCCAACCAGCGTCTTGACGGGGTCATCGCCCGGCGCAAAGCCGCTCTGGCGGAGGATCTCGTCGATCATCGGACGCAGGGCATGCACCTTCAGAAGTTCGCCGGCGAGCCCCTCGCCGAACCCGACGCCGCCGCCCGCGGTCCCGTTGCCACCGAAGGCGCCGCCGGTGTGGAGGATGCGGACGTCCTTGAGGTTGGCGATCGGTTTGACCATTTCGGCGAGCGCCGACGGCATCGTCTCGATCCGCTTCTTGGCGATTTCGAAGTCGATGACATTGGCGCCGAGCTTGTTTCGGGCCTCGTTCTTGAGGGTGATGACGGCAGCTTCCGCCTCGCCGATGTTGCGGACACCGACCGCCTTGATCTTGTTGGACTCGGCCTCGGCCGTGGCGAGCGTCTTGACGGCCTCGGCGCGGTCGAGCGAGGCCTTCTTCTCGGCTTCGGCGGCAACGATCAGCTCGGTCGATTTGCGCTCGGCCTCGGTGCGGGCGGCGAGCACCTGGGTGAGACGGGCGCGGTCGGCGACTTCGACGGCGCGCGCGGTCACGACCTTTTCCTCGGCGGAGACGGCGACGGCTTCGGCGGTCTTGGCTTGGGCCACGGCCTCCGAGGTCTGCTTGCTCTTGGCCGCGATCTGGATCTCGTTCTCTTGCGTTGCGATCTGGATCTCGCGCTGCGCGTCGGTCTTGCGCTTGTTGATCGCAAGGTCCGACTCGATCACAGCGGTTTCCTTGACCTGCTTGGCGCCGGCCTCTTTCTCGGCGACCGCCCGATCGGTGTCGATGCGGGCATTCTCTTCGGTCAGACGCGCGGTCTGCGTGGCGGTTGCGACCTCGGCGCGGGTGCTTGCGGTCTTGTTGGCGATGTCACGCTCCTGCGAGAGCTCGGCCTCCTTTTTGGTCCGCTCGATGGTCAGGGTCTGTTGCCGCGCCTCGAGATCCTTCTGGGCGATCGCCACCTCGTTATCGCGCACGATCGAGTTGCGGTCCCGCCGGCGGGTCTCTGTGACGGTTTTCAACTGGGTCAGACCTTCGGCATCGAAGAAGTTTTCCGGGTTGAAGAACTTGACGTCGGTCTGGTCGAGCTTTGTGAGCGACACGGATTCAAGCTCGAGCCCGTTGGATTTCACGTCGGACTCGACGGTCGCCTGCACGTGCTTGACGAAATCGCTGCGCTTTTCCTGCAGCTCCAGAATGGACATGGTGGCTGCGACCGACCGCAGGCCATCGACGAATTTGGCCTCGACCTGGCTGCGCAGGGCTTCGGCGTCATTGGTCAGGGCACCCAGCGTCTGGCTCGCGAGTGCAATGCTCTCATCGTCGGGGCGGACCCGCACGTAGAACTCGGCGACGATATCGACGCGCAGACGATCCTTGGTGATCAGGGATTCCCGCTCCTTGCGCTCGACGGTGAGCCGCAGCGTCTTCAAATTGACGCTGGCATAGGAGTGGAAGATCGGCAGGATCATGGCGCCGCCATCGAGCACGACCTTCTTGCCACCGAGGCCGGTGCGCACGAAGGCCTCGTCGCGGGTGGCGCGCTTGTAGAGTATGGTGAAGATGATGCCCAAAACGACGATCAGCGCGACGCCGATCATGGCCGGGACTGCGATATCGAACATGACTTTCTCCGGTAATGACTTGCTAGGTGCTTAGAGTGGGTTTGGTCGGTTTCAGTTCATCGTCAGCCCTGACGGCCACGAAACGGGTGTCGACGCGATCGACCAGGAGCACCTGGGTCCCCTGCGGTAGCGGCAACGAAGAAGGCGCGGCCACCGCCATGACGAAGTGCCGGTTGCCATGGACATCGGCGACGCTGACACGGCCGGGCGGCCCCTGGTCGAGCGGGCCGATGACAACCTCGCCAACGCGACCGACGAGGTCACCAAGGCTGACCGCATAGCTTTCGTCCTTCGGAATGACCCGCGCGATACCGCGGCTCGCGGCACGGACCAGCGGGACCGAGACGACCACCGCGGCGAGCGAGGCAACGCTGGCCGGCAAAGGACCGGCAACCATCCGCGCGACATCCTGGATCAGGAAGCCGGTGATGGAGAAGGCGCCGAGCACGAGCAACAGGAAGATCAGCAGCGGCACGCCGCCGACATTGATCCAGGAGATGGCGTTGATCAGGCCGTTGTCGCTGGGATGGCTGAAATCGATGCTGGTGCCGAGCATCTCGCTCAGCGAGGCCCCGACCAGCATCGTGATCACTTCCAGTGCGCCGACGATGAGGATCATGGCCGCCGCGATCGCAAACGGCCTGACCTCGGGCGACATGACGTGTTGGAGCAATGTGCTCATGACACGAACCTCAGGAGCGCGACTTCAACCGCGCGAGCCTCGCCGCAATCTCCTTGTTGCGATGCAACGCGCTGAGCTCGTCGATGTCGCTCGAATACGGAATGCCCGGCGGCACGCCGGTGACGCGCGCCACCGCCCTGCCCGCACGCAGCGCCTTCGCCGCCGCAGAGCTTCCGCCACGCTTTCGAGGCGAATTCGAAGCCTGGTGGCTTGCTGCCGCCTCGCTCTTTGCGAGATCGACGCGGCGTTGCTCGGCGTCCTGGAGCGCCGACAGCACCGCGCGCAGCGAGGTCACGCATTGCTCGATCTTCTCGTTGTTCTCGTCGATGGCACGGGAGAGCACCTCGAACTGCGCCTCCAGATCCATCTGCCGCGCGATGCCGGCACGGGCGAGGTCGTCGCGGCTATCTGTGATCGCGCCCTCGATCTTGGCGGCGAGATCGGTCATCTCGCGCTCGATCTCGGTGCGGCGCGCATTGAGGCGATATTCCTCGGCGCGCGCGGCCGCCAGCGCATCGCGCGCCTCGCTCTCCGCGCGCTCGATCTCGCGGATGGCCTGGCCAACCACTTTCAGCTTGTTGTTGCCTTCCGCCTGCTCGATCGAGTCGTAGGCGATGCCGGCGATCAAACGTCCGACCCGGGACAGGAAGTTTTCGGGAGCGGCTGCGATGGTATCCATAGCGTTCTCCTCCTCTGGCAGACTGTTCGGCGTGACGCCGTAGTGAACCTCGAAACCGTCGTCGGTGCGGATCAGGTGCGCGGGCACGCTTTGCCCCCAGCCCTCCGCGTAGCCGGCATAGTCGAAGGGCACGCTGAAACGCCCTTGCACGGTTGAAATCGAAATGGTCGCCGGGCCTTTGATCTTGGCGAGCTTGTCGTCGAGCGGCAGGCGGCGGCCTTGCGCCGCGCGATAGTCGGCGCGGTCGCGCAGCCCCAACGTCACCAGCCGTGATGGCAGCGCGGTCTCTTTGCGGATCGGCTCATAGGCATGGGCGTGCAGCAACACGACGTTGGAGCCCACATTATGGGTCCGTGCGACCTCGTCGAGGATCTCCATCATGCGGTCATAGGCCCTGAACGTCGCCTCCATCGCAGCCTTGGCGGCCGGATCAGGGGCAAGCCTGTATCGAAGCGCCGATGGCGCATTTCGGGGCGACGGGCTCATGAAAAGCACTAAAGCACCATTTTGGTGCTTTACAAGGGGGGAGTTCGATCACGTTCCACTGATCCTGATGCACTCTAGGAGTTAGTCGCTGTCGCCGGAGGCCGCGTTCAAGGCGCGCCATCACCTCTAGATCACCGCCAATCAAGACTTCTTGCACGTGCGGGATGCAATTTGAGACGAAATGCGAGCCTCTGGTGTCCTGGACGAGCTAGCTAGACACAACTTCGCATTCTCGCGGCTTGGGTCGCCCGAGCTTTGTCTGGCCACATCACCCTCCAATGTCAGAGGGTGCAGGGAAGACCGGGTGCCGGCTGGCACCCGCGGTCCACTGTGCTGGGGTTGCGCTACAAGAGGCTGCACAGCGGCATACAGGTGAAGCCCAACATCCGGCCTTCCCTGCGCAGTGGGTTGACGGCTTATGCCGAGCTCTCCCCGGGGAGCGATGCACTATTGCCCCCGTCGCCTTGCAGATGGCTGATGCATGGACCCGGTTGGGCCGCAAACATCACCGCAAGACTTGACGCACAGACTCCGGGCGTCAGGACGACACGGTTTTACCGTACGCTGACCGCACCGGTCGTTCGCGCGCCGCATTCGCTCACGGTTACCCGCCCTGCGATGCCTGTCGCGCCGATGCAGTCGGCGTCCACCACGGCTCACCCCACGTTCGTGACGATCGCGATACGCCCCTCTGACCGGGATGAGGTGGCGGACTTTTACTGCAAATCAGAAATTCGGTAAAGGAGAATATATTCGCGCGCGCCGATTGACCCGGCGCTCGTATGTTTTGCCCGTCGGGTAACGCAAGGGATGGTGTTTTATGTCGGACTAAGCCATCAATCCATTACGCGACTGCCCCTCAGGCATCCGCCGACAGTGCGGTTCGAGACCGGGAAATCATCGATGACTCCCCGACCGGCGACTAGATCTTGCGCTCGAACCGATCGGCTGCCCTGGTCAGTCGCGGCCAGGGTCGCGCGCGGGCTGGTGCTGGCACTGCTCGTCTGCGTGAGCTGGTCTACGGCTCAGGCTGAGACCGCAAAGCTCCTTGTGGCGACCCGAATAGTGCCACCCATGGTCGTCGAGAAGAACGGCAAGCTGAGTGGCTTCAGTATCGAGCTCTGGAATAGCATCGGCAAACGACTGAATCGCGAGACCGAATACGTCGTGTTGCCCGATGTGAGCGAATTGCTTGACGCGGTGGGACGTGGACGGGCCGATCTCGCCATCGCAGCCATCTCGATCACGTCAGAGCGAGAGGACAAATTCGACTTCTCCCAGCCGATCATGAACTCGGGCTTGCAAGTCCTGGTGCGTGGCAATGCCGTCAATGTCGAAGCCAATCCGCTGCGCGAGCTGATGCAGCTGTTTTTCTCGCGCACTCTGCTGGTCTGGCTTGGCATTGCCCTTCTCCTGATCCTCGTGCCGGCGCACCTGATGTTCCTGGTCGAGCGAACGCATCACAGCGGAATCATTCCAACCAAGAAATATTTTCCGGGAATCTTCCATGCGATGTTCTGGGCGGCGGGAACGCTGGCCACCCAGGCCGATCAAATGCCGCGACACTGGATGGCGCGGATCTTAGCCGTGCTGTGGATGTTCACGGGTGTGGTGTTTGTCGCCTTCTATACGGCGCAGCTGACGGCCTCTCTGACGGTGCAGCAGATCAAGGGACCGATCAACGGCCCGCAGGATCTCGTCGGCAAGACTGTCGGCACCACAAAGGGCAGCACGGCGACTTCCTATCTGAACGAGCTCAGGACTGAGGTTCGCGAGTTCGAGAAGGTCGATGACCTCTACCACGCCCTGCTGGACCAGCAGATTGACGCGGTCGTATTCGATTCACCCGCCCTGCTCTACTTCACGACCCACGACGGCCGAGGATTGGTCCGCACCGTTGGCGAGGTATTCCACAAGGAAGACTACGGCATCGTTTTTCCGACGGGCAGCCCGCTGCGTAAGCAGGTGAATGAAGCCCTTCTGGGATTCCGCGAGGACGACACCTATCAGAGAATTTACGAGGAGTGGTTCGGCAAGCGGTAGATCTGATGGCCGAACGCGATCCCGTCATTCGAGCAACGAAGTCCCACCACGTCAGATGATCCCGCGGTATTCCGGTTCCCGGAATAGTACGGAGTTCCATCTTTGCAACTCCGTAACTTCCGCAATTCTAGGAACATGGGCCCGGCGGCGTGGAATCGACACGTGAGATGCCGGCGTGGTTGGTGTGCCGTTGCGAGTGTTTCCGTTGCGTTTCAAGACCCTAAAGACTTTCAGCCGCGATCAGCGCGCCAATATCGCCGTCATCTTCGCGTTGGCTTTGGTGCCCCTCGTAACCTTCATGGGCGTCGCGGTCGACTACACCATTGCCAACAAGCAGCGGACCAAGCTTCAGCAGGCGCTGGATGTGGCCTTGCTGGCTGGTGCCGCCGCAGGCAAGCAAGCGCTGGATTCAGGAGCAAGCCAGAGCACGGCGATCAGCGCGGCCAACGCTGCAGCAACCAGCATATACGTCGGCAATACCACCGGAATCATCTCCCAGCTGGTGACGAACTTCACGATCAATGGACTGACGCTGTCCGGGACCGGGAGCGCCACGTCCAACATGGTCACGAACTTTCTCAGCATCATCGGGCGACCGACGCTCGGGCTCTCGGTGGCGTCGAACACGTCCTCCACGACGCAGCCCTATATGAGCGTCTACCTGCTGGTCGACATCTCCTCGTCGATGTTGCTGCCCTCCACGCAGGCCGGCATCACCCAGATGATCAACGGCACTGGTTGTGCGCTCGCCTGTCATGACCAGACCAACGGCACGGATTCCTACGCATGGGCCCTCAACAAGGGAATCCAGCTCCGCTACCAGGTCGTGAACCAGGGCATTCAGAATCTGCTCACCTATCTGAACAGCAGCTCGACCTTCAAAACCTATGTGCGGGTGGGCCTGTGGTCATTCGACAGTTCACTGACGCAAATGTCCGCGCTGACCTCGAGCTTCAGCTCGGTCTCCAACAACTTCCCCGCGCCTGGACTTGCGAGCAGCGATTCCGCCGCGGCGACGCCGTTCGACAGCCTGATCGGCAATTTCGTCTCGATCGTCGGCAATGGCGGTGACGGAACGTCGCTCGCCAGTCCGCAGAAGCTCGTGATCATCGCCACCGACGGCGTCAACGATCCGACCCGCGCCTGGGTCAGTCAGACGTCGCTGCGTCCACAGGTCAAGGTGTTCGATACGAGCTTCTGTACGACGCTGAAGAACAAGGGCATCACCGTCGCCATCATCAACACGCCGTATTATCCAATGACGTGGGACTGGGGCTACAACGCGACGCTCGGCCAGTCCGGCAGCCTCGGCGGAGCGACGCGGGTCGACGACATTCCGATCGCGCTGTCGGCCTGCGCCGGTAACTACTTCATCCGCACCTCCGACCCCGCGACCATTCAATCCGCCTTCACGACCCTGTTCACCAAGGCCGCACCGGTGCGCATCACCAATTAGGATTAAGGAGCAACGGAGGGATCTGAGAGGCCGCGCCCAACACCATCCCTCAACAGCTTGTCCGCAGCATATCCACAGAACAGCGACGGAGTATTCGCGAAGTCGCGCCAGCCACTTGCTGCGCACAAATCCACAGGGGGCGGTCAGCCGCCGGCCTGATCGAACACGGTGCGGCAAGCCTCGCTCAGGCTCGAGCGGTTACGACGCAGGCAGGACGTGATGGCCTTGACGTTGGGGATCTCGCCGGCACAGAGCCGGTAGACGTCGGGGCTACAGGCCTTCCGCTGCTCCGGTGTGCCCGGTTGTGCCTGGGCGGCGGTGGCAAACAACGTCAGGAACAGCCCAACCGTGGAAGCGCGGCGCGCCCGGCTTCTCACACCCGCAAACCGCAAGAACCTCGCCTTCATGACCAGTCTCCTGTCTGCCCCTGCTCGCCCGGCCTCCATCGGCCGGCGTGAACAAAGAGGTAGGAGGAATAAATCGCGGGGGATGTGATCTCTTTCACACTGGCTGCTGCCCGCAGATCCCAACGGCTCCCTGGGGATTTTCAGGAATCGCTAACCAAACGGGTACCGATTCGCCTGATCGTTAAAATGCGACCGATCGGCTCAATCGGGAAACAAACAGGCTTTGCGACAGTGCGCCATCCGTGGTCCGGAGGGTGTGATGAGCGAAGCCGAATTCAACTTGATGCTTGATGCTGTGCGCGACGCCATGATTCACGACAATTTTGCGCCCGTCTTGGAGGAAGACTTCGTGCCCCGCTCGTGGAGCTTCGACGCGACGCCCCGGAAAACGCTCATGGCCGCGAATGACAATGAGGGCGCGTGGCCCTTGCTGCCCTTTCCTGAAGGCTGGTACGCCACCTGCTGAGACCTCGCTTCCACGGCCGAGGTAATCAGGTGGTCCGCGGGGTTGCCTAAACCGCTGATCCCCTATATTGCTCCGCCCTCGTTGAGGCCACGTGGCGGAGTGGTTACGCAACGGTCTGCAAAACCGTGTACACCAGTTCAATTCTGGTCGTGGCCTCCATCATAACCCCCTGATATCTGGACATAAAAGCGATCGAGGCGCGCGTTCGGCTGCGCCTTTGGGGATCGCCTGCGCGCCGCGTGGTCACCGGGTTTGCCCGGGGATGGTTGGAAACGCTCGATTCAGGTCACCTGGCATAACCTTCGCATCAGGTGATGCAGTCCCAACAAACGAGCGCTGGAGAGCACGTGGGCGAAATCGTCCGATTCATCCCGAAGTCCGAGCTGGAGCGGGCTCGCCTCATCCGTGAGGCGCGCGCGATCTATGACAGCATCTTCCCGCCGTCCGCCCCCGACGACGTCGCGCAGGACGACGAGGAGAGCGCCAAGAATTAGCAGCTCGGCTCAGGGCTTTTTGTCTCTCGCTCCGCCGAGATAGAGGCCGAGCACTTCCTCGGTCGTGCCTGACGCGGTGATGCGCCCCTCCTCCAGCAGGATGGCGCGATTGCAGGTGCTCTTGATCAGGTCGACATCGTGCGAGGCCAGCACCAGGATGCCGGCGCGCGCCACGATCTCATCGAGCCGCTGGCGCGCCTTCCTGCGGAATTGCTGGTCACCGACGCCGATCCATTCATCGAGCAGCACGATCTCGCCCTCGACCGCGGTCGCGACCGCGAAGATCAGGCGCAGCATCATGCCGCTCGAATAGGTACGCAGCGGCAGGTCGAGCCGGTCGCCGAGCTCGGTGAACTCAGCGATCTCCGCGCGTCGCGCATCGATCTCGGTGCGCCGCGCGCCGATCACGAGGCCGCGACGCATGATGTTCTCGTAGCCGGTGGCCTCCTCGTCGAAGCCGGCCGACAGGTCGAACAGCGACAGGCAGCGGCCGCGCACGTCGATGCGGCCTGCGGTCGGATGATAGATGCCCGCCAGAACCCGCAGCAGCGTGGTCTTGCCGGCGCCGTTGGCGCCGACGAGGGCGACGCGATCGCCGGCGCGGAGGTCGAGGTCGATGCCGTTCAACGCGGTGACGATGTGCGGACGTGGCGCCTGCCGTCGCAGTGTCACAGCGCGAACGAAGCGGCTCCGCAGCGAACGGTCGCGGAACGACAGCACCGGAAACGTCACGGAGACATTGCGCAGCACGATATGGGCCGAGGTGCTCATCTTACCACTCACAGCCAATACGCCACGCGGCTGCGGTATTTTGCGTAGCAGCCGAGCCCAATGACGGCGACCGCGACCGCGTAAGTCATACCGAGCAGCCATTGCTCTGCATCCATCGGCTGCGACAGCAGCGGCTTGCGCACGAGATCGAGCAGCGTTGCGAAAGGATTGACCCGCGTCAGCCATGCGAATGCGGTGCCGCGCACACTGTCCTCGGTCCAGATCACGGGTGTGAGGAAGAAGACGAATTGCAGGCCGCTCACGATCGCCGAGCCGATGTCGCGAAAGCGCGCGCAGAGCATGCCGAGCGCGACCGAGCCGCCGAGCAGAACGACCAGCAGGATCGCAAAGCCAGGCAGCACGAGCAGCATGGTCCAGTGCAGTGGCCAGGGCATCACGAGATAGAGAATGACGATGATCAGCAGATGGTGGGCGAAGATCAGGACGTTGCGCGCGATCATCTGCAGCACGTGCACGATCAGCGGCGCCGGCACCGCCTTGATCAGATGACCTGATGCCACAAAGATGTTGGAGCCCTCCTGCAGGGTCGTGGCGATCAACGTCCAGATGATCAGGCCGACCGCGAAAGGCGGCAGGAAATTTACGATGTCCTGCTTGAACAGCGCCGCGTAGACCGTGCCGACGCTTGCGATCGTGGCTGCCAGCGTCAGCGTGATCCAGAGCGGCCCGATCACGGTTCGACGATACCGCAGCGAGATGTCCATCAGGGCGAGCGTGCCCCAACGATCGAACTGCGCCGCCTGGGCCAGGATCTCCTTCGCTGCGCTGTGAATTCGATGGCCCCTTCTGGTCCGACCCGTCGCCGATGGTGTATCTGCCCGCTGCTTCCTGGGCAATCAACCGCGCGGGTGCGTTCGGCTTAAGTCAGGACCGTTTGCCGCGGCGGAAATCGCGCCGGCGGCCTTTTGGCGCAGGCTTTGGTGCCAGTTCCGGCATCTCGGCCTGAACTTCGCGATAGCGTGCCAACAGCCGTTCAAAACTGGCGTTCAATGTCTCGGCGATGTCGGGGCGCCGCTCGAGGCCGGAGAGTAGCGTGGCAGCCGCTTCGATGGTCGACAACCCGTCCTTGCGCGGCTCTCGACGCAGGCGCCCGTAGCGCGAGGGGTGCTTCGGATTCAGGATCACGCGCTGGCATTTCAGCATCCAGGGGTTGCGCCACCACAGTGCCTTGGCCTGGCTCCAGGTGCCGTCGAGCAGGACCACGCCTTCGAGCTTTCCCAAAATGGCGCGCTGGTTATCTACAACCTCGCCCTTGCGATTGAGCGCGACGATCTCGCTCTCCATATCGAGGTCAGCTGCCCGCGCCGAGCCGAGATAGAGCACGGCCCAGTGCGAGGCGTTCTCGATCGGGTGTCCGAGCGCCTTGGACAGGCTCGGCCAGGACAGTCCGACCCGCACGGTGGCGTCCTCGAAATGCTTGGCCAGCAGCCGCGCCGTGCCGAGCGCCCTGTCCTGCTCCTGCGGATGCTGGAGGATGAGGAGCGAAAGCTCGTTCTCGATCGGCGTCACGCTGTCGCAGATGCAGAGCGGCATCGGCTTCTGGCAGTGTGGGCATTCGGGAATGGGCTCGGGCGCGGCGGCGGCGGTTTCAGACGGGTTCGACATGAGCGCCGCTATACGCTTCGTAACGCGGTTCAACAACCCGCCTATTCCGCGGGCTCCGGCAGGGCACGCGGCTCGGACCGCCGGCGCAGGCGGTCAATCAAGAGGTAGATCACCGGGGTCGTGTAGAGCGTCAGGACCTGCGAGACGAACAGGCCGCCGATGATGGTGATGCCGAGCGGACGGCGGAGCTCCGTGCCCGGCCCGGTCGCGACCACCAGCGGAATACCGGCAAACAGCGCCGCCATCGTCGTCATCAGGATCGGGCGGAAGCGGGCCTGACAGGCCTCGAAGATCGCCTCGGCCGACGACAGGCCGCGCTGGCGCTCGGCATCGAGCGCGAAGTCGACCATCATGATGCCGTTCTTCTTGACGATGCCGATCAGGAGGATGATGCCGACGAAGGCGATCACCGTCAGCGGCGTATTGGTGATCTGGAGCGCCAGCAGCGCGCCGAGGCCCGCCGAAGGCAGCGTCGAGATGATCGTGAGCGGATGGGCAAGGCTCTCATAGAGCACGCCGAGCACAATATACATCGCCACCAGAGCGCCGAGGATCAGCAGCGGCTGCCGCCCGCTGGTCTTGGCGAAATCGCCGGCATTGCCGTCAAAGCTGCCGCGGATTCCCTCCGGCATATGCAACTCGTCGACTGCGCGCTGGATGTTCTGGGTGGCGGCCTGGAGTTGCACGTCAGGCGACAGATTGAACGACACCGTGGTCGAGGGCACCGATTGCGAATGATAGACCGCAAGCGCGGCAAGCCCGCGCGTTGCGTGCACCACGGCCGAGAGCGGCACCTGCACATCGCCCGCGCCGGCGACGTAGATCCGCTCGAGATTGGAGGGATCGACCTGGAATTTCGGATCGATCTCCAGCACGGTCATATATTGGTTGCGCTGGGTGTAGATGATCGAGATCTGGCGCTGCGAGAAGGCATTGTTCAGCGCGTTGTCGATGTCCTGGACCCTGACGCCGAGCGCTGCGGCCTTCTGGCGGTCGATGTTCAGCGTGAGCTGTAGTCCGCCGGGATCGCGGTCGCTGGATATGTCGGTGATGCCTTCGACCGTCTCCATGCGCTTGGCCACGATCGGCGCCCATTTCTGCAGCAGATCGAGGTCGGTGCTCGAGAGCGTATATTGGTAGTCGGAATCGCTCTGCCGGCCGCCGGCGCGGACGTCCTGGGCCGCGAACATGAAGAGGCGGATGCCGGGCACGGGGAACAGTGCCTTCCTGAGCCGGTCGATCACGACCTGGGTCGAGACGTGGTCGCGCTCCTCTGGCGGCTTCAGGCTGATGAACATGGTGCCGCGGTTCGAGGTCGCCCCCCCCGGCCCGCCCCCACCGCCGACCGTCGAGCCGATGCCGGCCACGGCCGGGTCCTGCATCACGATGTCAGCGAGCCGCTGCTGGAGGCTCAACATCGACTGGAACGAGATGTCGGCCGAGGCGCGGGTCGCGCCGATGACGAAGCCGGAATCATCCGTCGGGAAATAGCCCTTGGGCACCTTGATGTAGAGCATCACCGTCAGGCCGATGGTGGCGAAGAACACCAGCAGCGTCAGCAGCGGGAACTCGAGCACGGCGCGCAGGGTGCGGGTGTAGAAGGCGACGATACGTGACAGCGAGCCTTCGATCACGCGGTCGAACAGCGTGGCGGATCCGGACGTGGTTTGCTTGACGTAATGGGCGCATATCATCGGCGTGACCGTCAGCGACACCAGCGTCGAGACCACGATCGCGAAGGTCAGCGTCAGCGAGAATTCGCGCAGGAGGCGGCCGACGATGCCGTCCATGAAGATCAGCGGCGTGAATGCCGCAATCAGCGACAGGCTGATCGAGACCACGGTGAAGCCGATCTGCTTGGCGCCCTCCAGCGCCGCCTGCATCGGCTGCATGCCATGCTCGAGATTGCGGAACATATTCTCGATCATGACGATGGCGTCGTCGACCACGAAGCCGACCGAGATCGCGAGCGCCATCAGCGACAGATTGTCGATCGAGAAGCCCACGACCCACATCCCGGCGCAGGTGCCGGCCAGCGCCAGTGGCACCGAGATGCCGGCGGCGATCGTCGGCGTCACGCGGCGCAGGAACACGAACACCACGACCATCACCAGGATGGCAGTCGCGAGCAGCGTCCATTGCATGTCCATCACGCTGGCGCGGATGGTCGAGGTGCGGTCAACCAGCGTCGAGACGTCGACGCCGGCCGGGATCCACTGCTTCAGGTCGGGGATCAGCGCCTTGACCCGGTCGACGGTGTCGATGACGTTGGCATCGCCCTGCTTGGTGATCTGGATCAGCACCGCAGGCTGCTTGTTGAACCAGGCGATCGAGCGTGCGTTGCGAACGCTGTCCTCGATATCGGCGACATCAGAGAGCCGGACGAAATTGCCGTTCGAGCTCTTGATGACGATGTTGCGGAATTCCTCGGCCGTGCGCATCTGCCGGTTCAGCGACAGCGTCTCGCTCTGGCGCTCGCCATTGAAGATGCCGACGGGGCCGAGCGGATTGGCATTGATGATCGCGGTGCGCACGTCGTCGGTCGCGATTCGCGCATTCGACAGCGCCACCGGGTTGAGCTGGATCCGCACGGCCGGCTGGTCGGCGCCTGATACCGTCACGTCGCCGACGCCAGGCACCTGCGAGATGCGCTGCGCCAGCACGGTATCGGCGACGTCGTAGATGGCGCTGGCGGAGAGTGTCTTCGAGGTCAGCGCCAGAACGAAGACGGGTGCGCCGGCGGTGTTGGCTTTCCGGAAGCGCGGCAGCGTCGGCAGGTCACTGGGCAGGTCGACGAGGGCTGCGTTGATGGCGGCCTGCACGTCGCGCGCCGCCTTGTCGATGTTGCGGCCGATGTCGAACTGGAGCTGGATGTTCGCTACGCCCAGCGACGACGTCGAGGTGATCTGGTTGATGCCCGCTATTTCGCCTAGCCGCCGTTCCAGCGGCGCGGCCACGGTTGCTGCCATCACGGAAGGATCGGCACCGGGGCGGCTGGCCGAAACGAAGATAGCGGGAAAGTCGACGTTCGGAACGGAGGCAACCGGCAGAAACTCGTAAGCAACACCCCCCAACAGGAACAGCCCGATCGACAGCAGCGTGGTCGCAACGGGGCGGCGGATGAAGGGCTCCGAGATCGATGCCATCACTGCATCCCCTCGGTCGCGCCGGCCGTGGGCGCCTCGGGCTCCGGCGGCGGCAGCGCCTGCTCGAGGCGGCGGTTGATGCGGTCGAGCGCAAGGTAGATCACAGGCGTCGTGTAGAGCGTCAGCAGCTGGCTCAGCAGCAGGCCGCCGATGATGGAGATGCCGAGCGGAAAGCGCAGCTCGGCGCCGGTGCCGCTCTCGATCGCCAGCGGCAGCGCGCCAAACAGTGCGGCCAGCGTCGTCATCATGATCGGGCGGAAGCGCAACAGGCACGCCTGCACAATCGCTTCGTGGGGCGGCATGCCCTGCCCGCGCTCGGCCTCCAGCGCGAAGTCGATCATCATGATCGCGTTCTTCTTGACGATGCCCATCAGGAGGATGATGCCGATCAGGCCGATGACCGAGAGATCCTGCCCGCACAGGATCAGCGCCACGATGGCGCCGACGCCGGCAGACGGCAGCGTCGAGAGGATCGTGATCGGGTGGATGTAGCTCTCATAGAGCACGCCCAGCACGATGTAGATCGTGATGACGGCGGCGAGCAGCAGCCAGGGCTGGCCGGCCAGCGCCTTGGCGAATTCGGCGGCATCGCCGGCATAGACGCCGACGATGCTGTTGGGCATCTCGATCCGGGTCTCGATCGCCTTCACGGCCTGGACGGCGTCGCCGAGCGCCGCGCCGGGCGCAAGGTTGAAGCTGAGCGAGATCGCCGGGAATTGCGCCTGATGCGAGATCGCAAGCGGCGCCGTGGTGCGCTTCAGCGTCGCCACCGCGTCGAGCGGTACCTGCGCGTTGGGTGCGCCGGCGGTCGCACTGGCGCCACCCGGCAGGTAGAGCTTTGATAGGATCGAGGGATCGCGCTGGTACATCGGCAAGGCCTCCAGCACCACGCGGTATTGGTTGGCCTGGCCGTAGATGGTCGAGATCTGCCGCTGCGCGAACGCATCGTTGAGCGTGTCAGTGATGGCCTGCAGGCTGACCCCAAGCTGGCCGGCGCGGGTGCGGTCGACGTCGAGCTGCGCGCGCAGGCCGCCCTCTTGCGCCTCCGAGGAGACATCGCGGAACAGGGGATCGCGCCGCATCTCGTCGACGAGCTTTCGCGACCATTCCGAGACCAGCGTCGCGTCGGTGCCTGTCAGCGTGTACTGGTATTGCGAGCGGCTCGACTGGGTCGAGATCTGCACGTCCTGCACGGGCTGGAAATAGACGGTCATGCCGGGAATGCCGGACACCTTGTCCTTCAACCGGGCAATGACGACGCTGACGTCGTCGACCCGCTCGCCGCGCGGCTTCAGCGTCATGACGAGGCGGCCGACATTGGTGGTCGGATTGACCGAGCCAGCGCCGATCACCGAGACCACGCCTGTCACGTCAGGATCGGCCTTGATGGCGTCGGCGGCTTCGGCCTGGCGCTTCTGCATCTCGGCGAACGACACGTCAGGCCCGGCTTCGGTCACACCCGTGATCGAAGCCGTATCCTGGAGCGGCAGAAAACCCTTGGGCGCGACGACATAGAGGACCAGGGTTGCGACCAGCGTCGCGAAGGTGACGACCAGCGTGGTGCGCTGGTGCCGCAACACCACCAGCAGCGTCCGGTGATAGAATTCGACGGTGCGGTCGATGAATCGGCTGACGGCGGCGAGCCCCGGCACCGCCAGCTCCTCATGGGCGTGCTTGAGCAACCGCGAGCACATCATCGGCGTCAGCGTCAGCGACACCACGGCCGAGGTCACGACCGCGATCGTCAGCGTCAGCGCGAATTCGCGGAACATGCGGCCCACAAGGCCCGACATGAACAGCAGCGGGATGAACACGGCGATCAGCGACACCGTCAGCGAGATCACGGTGAAGCCGATTTCGCTGGCGCCCTTGAGCGAGGCGCTCATCGCGTTGTCGCCGTTCTCCATGTGGCGGACGATGTTCTCGATCATGACGATGGCGTCGTCGACGACGAAACCGGTGCCAATCGTGAGCGCCATCAACGACAGATTGTCGAGGCTGAAGCCGGCAAAATACATGATGCCGAAGCTCGTGATCAGCGACAGCGGCAACGCGACGCCCGCAATCAGCGTGGCGCGCAGCGAGCGCAGGAACAGCAGCACGACCAATGTCACCAGCACGACGCTGAGGACCAGCGTGAACTGCACGTCGTGGACGGAGGCGCGGATGGTGACGGTGCGGTCGGAGACGATGGTCAGATTCACGCCGGCCGGAATCGCGCGCTGAACCTTCGGGATCTCGGCACGGATCTGCTTGACGACGTCGATGACATTGGCGCCGGGCTGGCGCTGGATGTCGATGATGACGGCCGGTGTGCCCTGATACCAGCCGCCGGTGCGGTCGTTCTCCAACCCGTCGACGATCTGGGCGACGTCGCCGATCGTGACCGGCGAGCCGTTGCGATAGGCAATGATGATCGGCTTGTAGGCGTCGGCGGCAGCGATCTGGTCGTTGGCGGCGATGATGTAGGATTGCTGGGCGCCGTCGAGCGAGCCCTTCGGCCCGGAGACATTGGCGTTGGCGATCGCGGCGCGTAAGTCCTCCATCGCGATGCCGTAGGCGGCCAGCCGTGCCAGATCGGCCTGGATGCGCACGGCCGGCTTCAGCCCGCCAAGCACCGAGACGCGGCCGACGCCGGAGATCTGGCTGAGGCGCTGGGCCAGCAGCGTGTCGGCGATGTCGCTCATCGCCCGCAGCGAGATCGTGTCCGAGCGCAGCGCCAGCGTCATCACAGGCGCATCCGCCGGGTTCACCTTGGCGTAGGTCGGCGGATAAGGCAGCGTCTTGGGGAGAACGCCGGCAGCGGCATTGATCGCAGCCTGCACGTCCTGGGTCGCACCGTCGATGTCGCGGTTGAGGTCGAACTGCAGCGAGATCTGGCTGACGCCGAATGAGCTCGTCGAGTTCATCGCCGTCAGCGACGGGATCTGCCCGAGCTGCCGCTCCAGCGGCGCGGTGATCAGCGAGGCGATCACGTCCGGGCTCGCACCCGGTAGCTGCGTCGACACCTGCACGGTCGGAAAGTCGACCTGCGGCAGCGCCGAGACCGGCAGGGCGAAATAGCCGAGCGCGCCGCCAATCAGCAGCGCAATGCCGAGCAACGAGGTTGCGATCGGCCGGCGGATGAAGGGTTCAGAGACACCCATGAGATGCGCCTGCCGCTCAGGCGGCTGTTGCCGGGATCATGGCTGCTTGGCTCCAGGTCCCGTTTGTTGAGCCCCCGGCCCCGGCGCTGGGCCGGTCTGGCCCTTCTGGTCGCCTTCAGTGCTGCTCCGCTTGGCGCGGTGGTCGCCGTCCTTGCCCTGCCCGTTCTGTCCGTCCTTCTTCTGACCGTCCGGCGCGCGCGTGCGCTTGCGCGGGGCAAGGTCGGCCGACGGCGTCTGCTCGTCGCGGCCGATGATGACCTTGGAACCGTCGGACAGATTGGCGAAGCCCGTGGTGACGACCTTGTCATTCGCCGTCAGGCCGCTGGCGATGACCGCATCACGTTCGTTCTGCTGGGTCACCGTCACGGGCTTGGCGGACACGACGTTATCCTCGCCGATGACGTAGCTGAACGTGCCGATCGGTCCGCGCTGCACCGCCGAGGTCGGCACCACCAGCGCCTGCGGCAAGGTCTCGACCTTGAGGCGGACATTGACGAATTGACCCGGCCAGAGC
>Ga0207671_10002385_pt1 | contig 20172 bp, 11 predicted proteins | sample KBSC24metaG_FD_184352 | JGI IMG/M metagenome (GOLD analysis project Ga0207671, IMG submission 184352) | Corn rhizosphere microbial communities from Kellogg Biological Station, Michigan, USA - KBS C2-4 metaG (SPAdes) (version 2) | ecosystem: Host-associated > Plants > Roots > Rhizosphere > Soil... | reverse complement strand
GCTGGTTTGGCGGATGCTTGCATTGGATCAAGTTTCACTATCCATTTGCCTGAAGCATCGGCTGTGGTTGTTTTGCTCTGTTTATTGAACTTTACAACCACCTTTTCGCCGGGGGATGCGGTGCCCCAAACAGGTATGGGGGCATTACGCTGCAATACCATGTCATTGCCCAATATTTTAGGCAAAACCACCTGCGCCCCGGCAATCCTGGAGCTGAGCAGGCAGATCGTCAACCAACAATATTTTATAAGGCGCGGCATTATTAGTAATTACTTGTTTTAAATGATTTGATAAAAAAAACGGCTTGCTTGACGGCTTCCCCCGCGTTTTGACGGTCGAAATCCTGATCAGTAGGCGTATCGGCATCGGGAAACCTCCTGATTTCCCCGGTACGGAATACTACCCGGCTTACGCTCAGCACCGGGGCAAAAAACAGCCCGGTGAGTACATCCTTACCATTTACATTCACAGTATAAAAGCGGGTGTCGGTATTCAGCTTTATCACTACCTGGTACTGGGTATCTCTCTCATATTTCATGAAGTTTTTGTTGCGGTACCCGGCTTTGGTCCTGAATTGCCCGGCAGAATCAAGCGTAAGCCTGATCGCAGCCGTGCCTTTTTCGTCCTGAAACTCAATATCCAGCATACCGGTGTTGTTTTGCCCGGCTGTGATGGTAAAATCGGTCATTAATTTTTTTGAAACAGGTACAACCCGTTCGGCTTTGGCAAAATCAAAAGGGTCGCTGTCTTTTAATGTCAAAGCGTGTTCTCCGTCTGGTGTTTTGTCGATACCTGCGGGTGCCCATTGCGGGCTGTAGGTGTTCCATTTCTCCAGTTCTTTACCGGCAGGCAGTTGATTAAAAACTTCATTGGCATGGGCATCCGCCTTTTCGGTGATCGGTACCGGGATTGATGACACCCAGATATCCTCCTTGTTCATGCTATAGGTTACCCAAAGCTTGCCATCGGGCGGGCTACCGTTCCCTTCTTCAATACCACGCACATACTGCGGACCGTATGATTTATAAGCCCCGCCGTAACGCATGGTGGTGATCTCACCGTTAACCAGCAGCAGGTTAGTGTAATCCAATCCATCATTACTAACCGATAACGCCAGCGGCCAACGGAACTCTGAAGGGTTATATACAGTAACATATTTACCATCAGATGTGCGCTGCCCCCAGATCTTGGCGTTTGCATTAACAAAACGCGGTGCGTGCGAAGCGTTGGTGGGCCATGTTTTACCGTTATCGGTACTGATAGCAGTAAGGGCATATTTCCATAAGCCAACCACACGGCCGTCTGGCAGGTGATAAAAGTTAAATGCTTTATAATCCTTATGCAGAGGGATCAGGGGGTCTTTCTTATCCGTTTCTTCGACCCACTGCATCATCATCAGCGGGTTCGCCATCAGCTCATCGCAGGCCTGTACAAAACCTTTATCCTTACTGGTTTTATAAAAAGGAAGTGAGGTATTATTTTCGTTCCATCTAGGGTTATAATGGATAAAATATATCAGTCCGAATTTCCCGTTTGGCAAAACTTCGCGCACCACGCGACCGATACCCAATCCGTCATTCGGATCGTCATGCCCATCCAGGCAAATGCCGTAAAAACCCAGTACCAGCAGCCTTTTTGATTTGGAAGTATAAAAACCCATCCGCTGGTGCATCACCGAATACAGGTCTTTCGCCACACCGGGATGTCCTTCTTTAGTAGTCCCATCGGGGATTTTATATTGAGGAAAAACCACCGTGGGTTTCGACCATGTTTCGCCATCCTTCGAGGTTATGAGCAGGGTTTGGCCTGGCGGCACGCTTTCGCCTACCTTATCGCTCAGGTATTCAACATAAAATGTATTATTCCAGTAAGCCAGCATGGGGGCATGGTTATAGGTAAAGCCATAACCGTCGGCCAGTTCAGGATGCTTCCGGTTGGCCCGGAAGATCTGCTTACTATGCACACCAATTACCGGCGTCAGTTGCCCATGATGATAATCGACATTGGCAACCGTATTACCGCTGTAATGCACGATATCCTGTGCCTTGGCAATCCCGGCCATCGATATAAAAAACAATATGATAATAAACTTATTCATGTTTAGCTTCCTTAGTTTGCCCGGCTGCCTGTAAAAGCTGCCCCAGCTGTTTTTTGGTGACTTTAAATATGGTACCATGCTTGTGCCCTACCGGTACGCTTACGCTATCGGCCAGATCTATAAAAGTTTTAAAGTCGGTTGTGCGCATAGCACCATATCTTTTTAAGCGGTACGAATCGTAATAAATAAGCCAACTGTTACCCGCCTTAGTCATGCTCGGGCCTTCGCTGTATGGTTCCGTAAATCTTGGTGTATAATTGCTGTAAGGCCCTAAAGGATTGTTGCTAAATGCTACCAAGATGTTACGATTGGGCCTTGTGTTATCCTTCATAACCAGCGCATAATCATCTTTTGCCCGCTTTACGATCTCCGCATCAATTACACTAAAGCCAGGATCAAGGAAAAGCTTTGAGGGACTAAACGTTTTAAAATCTTTGGTAGTAGCGTAGTAAAGGCGATGGTTATTATTCTCATCCTCCTGTCCTTTTGGAAACCTAAATGGAACAGTTGAGGCCCAAACAATAATGAAATATTTGTTCTCGTCATCATAAAACAACTCCGGTGCCCATGCATTCACCGCGGTAGGTTCATTGGCCATTACCTCAATATGTTGTTGTGCCGACCAGTGTATCAAATCCTTTGAACTGGCATAACCGATGCCTTTATCGTTTTTCCAGCCAGTCGTCCATACCAGATAATATGTACCATTGGGCCCCTGCACGATGGAAGGATCGCGCATGATCCTGGCATCGCCAACTTCAGGTTTAATAAAGATGTGGTCTATAGCGTTCCAGTGATAAGCGTCATAGCTATACAAAAAGCGCAAACCTTCATTGGCCGGCTCATGAAACGATGTAAAAAGGTACACGCTTTTACTTGCCCTGCATGAAAACATCAATGCAAGAGCTAATAATAAGCTGATATGTTTAATTGTCCTGTTCACTTATATCGCATCAATAATGAGCACCCAGTCGTTACCGTTTGATATTTTGCCGGGCGGTTTAAATTTGATTGTTTTGGCTTTCGCGAATGTGCCGATAGCTGTAATTTGTCCGTTACGGGGATTAAACCAGGAAGCTTTGAGCTTTGTACCTTCCAGTTTATCCGTTTTTACATTGATTTCCCTGCCAGTATAGGTATATACAAAGGCGTAGTTTGTGCCACGGGTAGCGATGAGCCTGTTATACTTTTCGCCGTTATTACCGGCAATTAATGACTGATCCGGTATGCGATCAAGATACGGGCGCGAAAGCATCAGCTTTTTCAGGTAAACCATCTGTTTTGCACCGGGATCGTTAACCGAATTATACCAATAGCCTTTCGAGCCATATGCGCTGCCTTTATCTGTTGGTTTGTGCATTTGCATCACGTCATTATCGCCATAAGTATAACCACAGGCCCCGGCAAAAACCGACCAGTAGCCATAGCGCCTTACATCCGCAGCCGTCCAGCGGGGTAGTTTGATATTATGTAATCCGTAAGGGATTTTTTCGTACGATGGCTCGGCATCAAGCGTTGGTTTTACGGGTGATAGATTGTAATCCGTTTCCACATAGCGCCAGTTGTCTTCACCATATTTTAAATCTTTTTTTGAAGTATCCTGCGCATAAGTACGATGGCCGGACTGAAAGCAATTGAAATCTAACCAGCTTTCGTTATGAAACCATTTTGATGATTGTGTTCGTCCCCGCGGGTGGTAGGTAATGAGATGTGAGCCGTCCAAATCATGCAAAGTATTACCAATAGAGTTCCAGGTTTTCCCAGAATCTGAACCGGCAATATCACCACCATTCATCCAAATCACATTTGATCGTTCACGGTATCTTTTGGCTAAAAATCCGGCATACACTTTCGCTTTTTCAGCACCAATGTGGTTCTCTTTTACAACCGATCCCCAAACGGGTACGAGCGCCACGTACAAACCTTTTTCGGCAGCCTTGGTAATGATCCAGTCGATATGGTCCCAGTAATCATACGCCTTTCCCTTACCGAAAGTGTTGCCGGGAGTTATTTTAGGTTGAGCGATATTTTTATTGTTCAGGGCCGAATCGCCATAGGCATTGGTTTCCTTGATGCTATGCACCACCATCACCTGGATCACATTAAAGCCCTGCTTGGCGCGAGTATCAAGGTATTGTTCGGCTTCTTCCCTTTTTAATTTAGAGAATAGCAGCCAACCGGTATCGCCTAACCAGAAAAAAGGCTTATCGCCGGCCATAAAGTAGCGATGGTTGGTGGATATGCTTAAACGCGGTATAGTTGTTTCATTGCTTTTAAATGCAAAAAACAAACAGGCAATGGCAATTAATATGGTGGCTTTTTTAAGCATAATATAGTAACGATAGCATTTTTTAAAGTTCCCCTCTTGAGAGAGGGGGCGCGTTGGGTTGAGTGATGGCAGGGGTGTGTTTGATCCGCGTTCATTATCGCTTTAATAAACACACCCCCCCGCCCCTCTCAAGAGGGGAATCGCACTGCCCTATGCCCGCTTTTTTATTCTTTTATGTATTTTTTCAAATCATTTAATTACGGCTCAGCCACAAAATAGCAACCCCGTTCCCCTGTCCTTTAATTTCTGTGTTAGCGGCACCTTTTATCGTTTCTTCACCACGCAAGAGTTCGCCGGTTTTTGGATCGATCCATTGTGCTTTGTAACTGATACCAGCCGATAGATCAAGATGGACCTCACCGCTATTGCTGTAAATAATATATCCTTTTGACGATGCCAGCCCCCATTGATCTTTTGGCGAACCGGGCAACGCAATGGGTTTCATACCGCTTGCATCAGTTAGGAAAGCTTTATTGGTACCTGCAGGCAGCACGGGTAATGATCCCCCAGCCATAAATACCGCCCAGCCGAAACGGTCATAATCATCGGCAGAAAACAATACCGCTTTATCAGGATATTTAGTATGATATTCATGTACCGCCCGGTAAACCTGTTCAAATGATGCAGCCTTGGGTTTAAAGATCCGGGCTTGCTGGCGTGGTGCCAGGCTTTGGCCACCAATGGGTGCATAAGCCGTTCCGTTGGCCTGGTAATACCAATAACGGATGTCGATCACGTTGATAACCGAAGCAGTTGCCGGATCGGCAAGGATGGCGTCCTGTACATCCTTGGTCGCGCTTAAGCCAATAAACTGTTTCTTTTTATGCGTTGCTTCCCATTGCTTAATAGTTTCAACCCAAAACTTCATAAAATGCAGCGGACCGGTGAATTCCGCCCCGATTTGCTGGATTATTCCGGTGTTACCGGCAAAGTTGTCCATACATTTATTGATGTACGCAATGTGAAGCTTGCGCCTTGATGGATCGTTTTCGTCATAAAACTGCTCGGCCATAAACTGGCGCTTGTCACCGGCGTAAGGTACAGGCTCGGGGAAACCGGTGCCGTTAATATTGTTTGCTGTGCGCCATGGAAAATCGGTATAATGCGCACCAGCCTCAATGATGTTGTGCTGAAAATAGTTTTGATGAATCAGCACCAGGCCTTTCTGATCGGCCAGGTCGGCAAATTGTTTCAGGCGGTCCCAATACCAGGTATTGTATTTGGTCAAATCATATTTGCTTAAGCCATCGTAAGCCAGTTCCTTTCCGCTGCGTGCGAAGGGCAGCTCATAAAACGGGGCCCAAACATCGCCATCCATCCTGCGGATGCGCTCGTGATCATCGCGGCGGCGGTCATACCATAAACCGTAATTATGCTCAAAAACTACGACATTATCTTTCCGCATCCAATCAGTTACAGCGTTCAGGTCATCAGTTAAACCTGTACCGGTTTGGCCGGGTACCCAGCGGGTGATGGCCGGTTTGGCTTCCTTTTCGGTATAATCAGGATGAACGGTGCCGCTCCACCATGGGGTTTCAAAATGCCTGCCTGTTAATACCACATTACCACGGGTTAACCAGCCGTTGGTAACAACCATTTTGGGAGCTAACGCAGCAGTTGCAGCAGTTTTGTATCCTATTTCATCAATAATTTTTGCATTTGCAGATGAAGTATTAATCGAATTTCTTTTAGGTGCTTGATCTATCCAGTTGCTGATAGTTACCGCAGGTTTCCGGGCAGCGGCCATCAGCTCAGCAGCCTGTTCAACCGTCGGGCTGCTTGATGGTTCGGTAGCCGGATACAAGATCCCGGCCTGTTTAGTTACGTCTTTATTCAGTCGGTTAGCTAATTGCGTGTAGTAAAAACTTCTTGGGCTTATGGTGCTGTTTGATGTACTCCAGTATCCATCACCGGCAAATTGTGCCCAGGTGCCAAAAGCCCAGTTTTGAGCGGTTGGAGGTTGATAGCAATCAACACGGGCGGCAGTACAATTCCAAAACAAACTATTAGCGGCGCTCCATCCGGCGCCTTGTCCGTCCTGCCCCCGGTTCATATAACTTAACGGTTGCCCATCTATATTGGCAATATCAAATAAAACACCAGATGCCCAGCTATCGATACCTCCGCTAAAGCTTAGCGAGCCTGCCGACATACATTGTACAAAAGCATTTGGTCCCGGCGCACAATATCCGGTAGCAAAATCATGAAAGCCCTGTTCAGAATATAAGCGCTGAAAAAGGTTTTGCCCGCCCATGGTTAAAAACGTGTTGCGGCGCTGCCCACCTATTTCAGAAATCGGTGCAAGTGACTTACAATCCTCAACCGTGATGCGGTTACCTGTTGGTGCAACAAATACTGCCGAACCTGCAAAATGTTCAAATGTTACCTGGCGTACCCAGGCATCACTCACGTTTTCCATGGTGATGGCCACCCAACGGTGGGCCTCGTCTTTAGCATTAGCTGTATTATATGCCGACTGTAGTTTTATATTTTCGACACCAACTTGTGCAATCCTGCCAGGCCATTGATAAGAAGCTATTAAGCCGCCTCCATAAGCCGAATCTAAAGCTGTTGTTAAAGGAGCATCAAGGGTTACCGCGTTGCCATCAACCGCAACCACTTTCCTATCCCAGTAAATATCACGCTCGCCGGGTTTCCAGGCTAAAGCAGTCAAGTCACCTCCAAAATGGTCAGTTTTTATTGTATTGATCCATGCCTGCGTACTTGGGCGGTGGATCAAAACCATGTCGCCGGTTTTAATACCTGCGCCATCGGCAATGTGCAGGGTATTGGCATTTACCGGCACATAAGCGTCGGTAATTTTAATTTCTTTAGATGTTTGCCGGTCACTTTTTCCGGTAATATGAATAAAAGTTTCCCTGTCGGTTCCGGCTGCAAATAATACAGTACCATTGGCAGCCATCCCGCTTCCCCGTAAAACAACGCCCGAAGCCTTAATTTTTAGGTTGCCGTTTACCTGATACACGCCTTTATTGAGCAATACTGCTCCGCGGAAACCATCTTTATCGGCCGGCAAACCGGCCACGTAGTCTAAGGCAGCCTGGATCCTCAATGTACCGTCACCGGCCTTTAGGGGCACTACAACTTTTACAGGCACAAATGGGACCGGTTTTTCGGAAGCCATATACCCACAGTACGAATAATCGGGAATGCGGTCGCCGTTGGGAGCGACTGTGTAAACCAGTTTGCCGTTTTTGTCGGCAGCTACAGGCCGTTGCGGTTTAGGAGCTTTCTTTTTATCCTGCGCAAATAAGGGGGTATGCAAAAGCATCCCCCCAGTCATTAAACCAACCAAAAAATAAATCCTTATAAACCTCAATCCCCGCATTATAGCAGTTTTTTAAAATGTCATTCATTGCCGTTGGTTTTAACCAACGGTAACAGAAGCTAAAAAATCCCGGCTTTAGCCTAAATATGCAAGCTGCATTTGGGCTAAAGCCCTCTTTGTTCCCATTTAATTATTCCGTTGGTTAAAACCAACGGCAATAATCTTCTACAATGGCAGCCTTTATTTCAAAGCAGCCAGTTTCTTTTCGCCTTTGGCAGCTACCGTATTTAAATATACTTCGATATTGGTATAACCGCCACCATTTTTTGCAGGCAGCGCCGAATCGTTTTCGTCTTTAGGGTTTAAACCATGTGCCAGTTCCCAGGCATCAGGCAAACCATCATTGTCCGAATCTTTATAGGGCGTACCTTTATATTCAGGGTAACCGCCAACCTGCCATGGGGCAGTGATAATGCCAAGTTTGTACGAGTCTTTAGGCAGTTTACGCACTTTAAACTGGTAAGCGGTATCGGTTTCCATTTCCTTATAAGTGATTTTACCCGTGCGTACCTGTTCAGTGATGCGCACATCCACCGGGTCGCGTTTTGGCAATGTCGCGCCGGCGTTTGCGATGACAAATTTAAAGGCATCCTTTGCCGACATGATAGTTAACGGCGGCATAGGGAAAGGCTCGTTGGCTTTCATATAATCCTTGTACGGGCCTGCATCAGGTAACTCCTTACCGCCAGGTCCTTCAACCTGGATACCGCCGTTCCATGCATTTTTAGTAACTTCAGGATAACCTTCCATGATATTGCCTGAGGCGTAAACACGACCGAATACTTTTTCTTTCAACTTGCTCCTGCCCGATTCCGGTTTCAGGATGCGGTGGCCAACGGGCTCGTTTTTAGGTGTAACCGGCCCTGGTTTAAAGTAGTTATTGATCACGTTATAATTGGTGGTGTAATCGCCGCCGTCCATTGAGCGATGGTGCCAGTTAAATACGACGTTGTTTACAAAGTTGTAAACACCATTCCAACCAACTGATGGGTTACGGCCGGTATTATCGGCCCAAAGGTTACGCATCAATGAGCTGTTTTCGCCGCCTGTTGTTGAACCGAAAGCATGGTTCCAGTAGTCAAGCGATTCGGAATAGATACAGTTTTGGATAGTGATGTTCACAGTACCCAGTTTCTCTTCTTTCGAGCCATCGCCCGGATCAAACATGTGGCGGTACATGGAAAAATTTTCGTCCAAACCCCAGCTTGCAGATACGTGGTCGGCAATGATATTACCAACCGGGTTGCCGCCTAAAGCGTCATCACGGCGGCCAACATTGGTTTCGCCGCGGCGGAAACGCATATAGCGGATTACAACGTCATGCGTGTTCACCCAAAATGATTCGCCGGCAATACAAACACCGTCGCCCGGAGCAGTTTGCCCTTCAATACTGATATATGGCGCTCTTACAATGATCGGAGTTTTGATGCGGATGATACCCGCGACGTTAAATACTACGATGCGTGCGCCACCTTTTTCACAAGCCTCACGCAAAGTACCCGGGCCGCTATCCGCTAAACTGGTAACTACATATACCTTGCCGCCACGACCTCCAAAAGTAAATTTACCACCGCCTTCGGCACCTGGGAAAGCCGGGATCTTTGCCTGAGGCAGATCGGTTGGACGCGCAGCCCATGGTACATATACTTTTCCCCGGCGCTGATCGGCCTGTATTATAGGCAGGGCAACCGCCCATGCTGAATCTGAACGACGGGTAGCCTCTTTCATCAAAGCTTCACTTTCTGCTTTAACCTTCTCCGGTATCTCCGGGTATTGGGCAAAAGCCGGTTTAGCTAAACCCAATGCCGCTGCTACTAAAAATAAAGCTGTGTGTTTTTTCATATGCTATATAATGTATTCTCTTGTTAAAGTGGCGCACCCGCCGTTCAATTAATTGATTATTGAAGCGGATCAAACGGCCCGCCCCAGGTGTTGTTTTGCTGTAAATTGACATTGTTTAACAATGCAGCCGCGGGGATGCCGAAAAAGTAATCGCCCGCCTGAACCGCGATGGTATACGAATCCAAAGTTTTTGTTTTAACAGTGAACAATGTGCTGTACATATCATCTAAAGATGCCGCTGCGGAAGCATCACGTGTACCGGTGATATAATCTTTGCCGCTCGCGTTGTTGTTAAGCGTAACTGTAAGCCCCGTCCTCTTTTTACCATTCAACGTGCTTTCGAGCAGTTTACGGCGACGAAGGTCCCAGTACCGTTTACCTTCAAAAGCAAACTCAATTTTCCGCTCGTTCATGATAGCTGTAATCATCTGGTCAGGGCTCATACCTGCGTCTAAACCATACAGGTTATCGGTACCTGCCTCAATCCCTGCACGTTTCCTGATAGCGGCAATATTGGTATAACCGGTGGTTACATTACCCAATGCGGCGGCGCATTCTGCCTGGTTTAGTAAAACCTCGGCATAACGGATCTCCATCCAATCGGTACCTACATATGGTGCATTGGCTACACTAACGTTTGGATCGATAGCTTTACGCAGGTAAAATCCGGAATTTGTTGCTGATGCAGGTTCAGTAGTTTTAACGCCCGATCCATCTGCCTTATTGTAGTAAAAGTAGGTCCACAAACGGTATGAAGTGTTACTGTTTATAGGCCAGTTACAACCATTGTATGCTATAGTTTTGTTAAACCTTGGATCGCGGTTATCAAAAAACTTTGAATCGTCATAAGCATATTTTGCTGATGCTCCCGGAGCCTTACCGTCAAGCATTGGGTATGATTTTACAATATCCCAGGTAGGTTGGTTTGAACCACCTTTAGTACCTAAATAAGCCGGACGGGTTGCGTTATCATAAGTATTGTTATTTTGGTTTTGATCGCTTGTTGACGTGTTAAAACCGGTAACCAAAATAGCTTCAGGGTTGCTGCCACTTTCGGTAAACCACATGTTATCGTACGATGGGTTTAAACCGTAATTATTGGCGGTCAGGATCTGCATTGCCTTATCATTTGCATCAGCAGCGGTTTGCCAGCGTGCGACATCATTGCTTGGATTAAACTGAGGACTTGCATAGGTCAACAACACTCTGCCTTTAAATGAGGCAGCAGCTGCCGATGTGATCCTGCCGTAATCACTTCCGTTCCATTTTGCGGGCAGGTATTTGATACAGCTGTCGAGGTCGCTCACAATTTGTTTAAAGCACTCCGAAGTTTTGTTACGAGGCAATAAGGCCGCGTTTTTGGCATCCTGGCCAATGGCATCCAGCGGTTTTAATACCAGCGGAACACCACCGTATAGCCTTACCAGATCGAAATACCGGAAGGCCCTCCAAAAATAAGCCTGTGCTTTATACCTGTTTTTGGTAGAAGCCGGTAAAGTACTGGCATCAAGGTCCTGCAGGGTTTGGTTAATGTTACGGATACGGCCGTAGTTATTGGTGATGTTTACCGATGTACCGATATCACCAACGGTTTCAATAGTAACAGTTCCTTTTACAAAAGCGTTATCACTGTAAAATTCGTCGCACTTATCACCGCCGCCGCCTATAGCTCCGCCGGTGTCGCCAAACCAACCCGGCTGATTAGCAGTGTACAGGTAATTGATGTTTAATATAGCAACCGTTGAGTCATTAAATACCTGGCTTGGGGTGCTATGGGTAAGATCCTCTTTATCGAGCACCTTTTTACAGTTTGTAAACAGGGCTGATACGATCAAAGCTGCAAATATGGTTTTAAATAATTTCATGTCTTTCAAAGTTTAGAAGCCTAAGTTTAAACCAAAAGATACTGTACGTAAGTTCGGATATGCACCAAATGGTGATGAAATGTCACGATAATGATCAGGGAACGGGTTTACAAAGTTGATTGGGTTTGTAGCTACCACATATGCCCTTATGCTTGACATGCCGAGCCTTTTGGTTAAACCAACAGGCAGGGTATAGCTTAAATTAGCGCTGGAAATATTCCAGGTAAAGGGACTAACAAACCAGAAATCACTTGTAGCACTCACATCGTCTGAATAATAAGGATCGGGATATTTAGCATTTGGGTTAGATGGGGTCCAGTGGTCGGTCCAAAATACCGGCCTGTTCTGGTTAGCTGTAGCCTGTTTAATGGCCGCGCTCTCAATTGACTGGTTACCACCCCAGCTCATGCCCATCACCACATTTAAGCTTAAAGTTTTGTATGTGCCGCCAAAGTTCAGACCAAGATTGTAGTGGTTTGATGCTTTATGACCTAAATAAAACTGATCATTAACATCATTTTGTTTGATGATACCATCGCCATTTTTATCAACATAGTTGATCATACCGGGAGACGGAGTATAACCGAAGATCTTAACGTTTTGCGCACCACCGGCGGCGGCAGCCCTTTGGGCAATGATAGCATCAGCATCGGCTTGTGTACGGATGATACCAAGCGATTTGTAACCCAGTGTACCGGGATCACCTGATTTACCAGTCAAATCCTGGATGGTACCAACCTGTGCGGCAGCGATATCATATTTGATATATTTATTATCGCTCCAGGCAAAGAACGGGCTGAAACTATAACTGAAGTTTGATCCTATCTTATCCTTCCAGCTTGCAGAGATCTCGTAACCGAAAGTATTGATGATGCCATAGTTTTCGGCAGATGGCGCTGCACCAATAGTTACCGGAACAGAGGTGTTTAATGAAGCAAGCATGTCATAGCGGTGCTCCCAGAAATAATCTGCAGAAACTGATAAGCGGTTATTCAGAAAAGCAGCATCCAAACCGTAGTTCGTTTTTAAGTCGTGGTCCCAGGTTAAATTAGCGTTAGGGATAGCGATATTTAACAGCGCACCCAAACCCCTGTCGCCATTGCCACCGAAAACCGCGCCGCCTTTGTTACCGGTACCAAACTGGTAGTTAACCGCGTATAAGTACGATGGTGTATTATCAGAACCCAGCAAACCAACCGATCCCCTGAATTTCAGCAGATCAACAAAGCTTACTGATTTAAAGAAATTTTCTTTTGAAAGCACCCAGCCTACTGAAGCGGACGGAAAATATCCCCATTGATGGCCCGGCGCAAAGTTGGTATTAGCATCCGCTCTCATGGCCAGTTCAACCAGGTATTTATCGGCATAAGCATAATTTACCCTGCCAGCAACAGCCTTACGGCCATATTCTTTTACCAAAGTAGCCTGGTTTGATGACTGATCGCCGGTGGTGAAGTTCTGGTTGTCTTTTCCGCCCACAATTACTCCGATGACCTCAGCTGCCACACCTTCGCTATATGATTCGTACTGCTCATATAATGCCAGCGCAGTAATTTCATGTGCACCAAACTTTTTGTGATAAGTGAGGTTCGCGTTGAACTGGTAATTATCGGCCAGTGACGGGGTAAGGCGAACCTTGTCACCATTTTTTATGGCTTTTACGCCTACTACAGTCCCTCCCGGAATATGGTTGTTATCCCCTTCGCCGGAATATTGATTGTAATAAAATGTTGAGCCATATTGCTTGTTGAAAGCATTATTTATGTTACGGTTATAGCTTACATTGGCCGTTAGCCCGCTAATACCCGGAATTTCATAACTCAAATTGGCTAAACCATTAAATATGGTATTATTATTACCTGTGTAGTTATTGGAGTTTTGAACAGCAAAAAAGTTAAGGTTATCGTTATTGCTGGTTCCTAAGTATACAGGGTGTCCGTCAATAAAATATTTTTGCCATGGTGGTGCCTGGTTAAGCGACAGAAAGTCGTTGTCCGGACTTTCACTGGTGCTTGAAAGCTTATACCAGTATATTTTGCTTTTGGCGAGATCTTCGCTCAATGACAATGACAGTTTTAAGCCTTTTGCCACCTTTGCATCAACACTCGCCCTAAACCCAAAGCGGTTGGTATTTACACCTTTAAAGTTAGAGTTTTGATTTACATAGTTAGCACCTGCAAAATAAGTCACCTTGTCGTTACCGCCTGTTATGCTAAGCGCGTTACGGGTTGTTACTGCCGGTTTAAATGCCTGCTCCAAAAAATTTTGATTATTAGCTTTGAAATAGTCAAGCTCATCAGGCGTGTAATATTTTAAATCTTTATTGCTTAAATCGCCGTTGATATAACCTTCGGGAGTGATGGTATGGTTATACCTTGTTTGCTCAACATCATTTAAATAGGTAGCCATCTGAAAGCCCGACATCATTTTAGGCAATTGAATGGCATCGGCCACACCAACAGAGGAGCTAAAGCTCACCTTTGGCCCGCCGGCCTGGCCACGTTTGGTTGTTACAACAATAACACCGTTCGCGCCCAAAATACCGTAAATGGCCGCTGCAGCATCCTTCAGTATCGAAATGTTCTCAACCTCGCTTTGATCAAGCAGGTTGAAATCTGATTCGGTACGCTGCACGCCATCAATGATATATAAGGGTGTAGTACTGCCGCCATTTTTTGCCAGGAAAACAGGGTTACGGATAGTGATTGTTCCGCTTTGGCCCGGCCTTGCAATACCTCCGGTTACACTAACCGCGGCATTTGTTCCGCGTAGCGCGGCCGCAAGGTTGGTAGTAGGGATATCCTGAATAGCTTTCATATCCACAGGCGCAACCGCACCCGTTAAGTGGATCTTCTTTTGGGTACCGTAACCTACTACTACCACCTCGTCAAGGGCATTTTGTGATGGCATCATTTTAAAATCGGCATTCATTTCGCCAATTTTCAATGATTTTTCCTGGTAATTGTACCCAAGAAACTTAGCTCCAACCACAATAGCTTGCAGGTTAGTAGCCTTAATTGAATATTTACCATCGGCATTGGTAATAGTGCCGGTGGTGCTGCCTTTTACCTGGATGGCAACTCCCGGCAAAGGAGCACCTTTTTCGTCCACAACAGTACCTGTTATGTTACGATCCTGGGCTTTTAGCGCACTGCCTATGCACAGCAACACCGAAAGTAAGAGGAAAAGTTTTCTCATAAACTTGATAATTTAATTTTCATGATCAGGTTAATTAATTGGTATAATTGGTTTGCCCGGCTAAAGCTTATATCATGATACCGGGAATATTAGGTTAGTTCAAATTATTGTTTTGCGGCCTGCCGCTCCTTGATCCTTTTTTGCCATTCTTCCCCCTCCTTTTTCATATCGTAGCCTTGTGCAGACAAATAATTATTAATGCGGCCCTTAAACTTGCCAAACCAGGCATGTTTTTTTTCCGCCGATTCTGCATCTATCGCGTTCTCCCTTGCTTCCAGCAGCCACCCTTTTATCTTACCTTTTTGTTCTTCGGTAAGATTAGGGATTTCGTCCTGGTAGGCAGTGTAGGTAATGGGATAGATGCGATAGGTCATGCCGTCTTTTATCTTGTCAACCTCATCGGCACTTACCTCTTTGTTCAGCTTTTTGATATATGAAGCATGTAGTACTTTAACCTGCTTTACCGCATCGCTGTCAACAAGGGCAATTTTGGCGTTGGCCCCGGCTTTATCGTCACCCATTTGCGTTTTGATATCGTTCACTTTTGTTTTACGGGCATCATAAACGGCATTCAAACCGCTGTACTGCGCAACCACAATATCACGTACCTTTTTAAATTTCACCGAATCGGTAATGCCGGCCCCCGTAACAATTTTGTTTGCGCGTTCGGTAATCACCTTTATATAGTTATTATCGGTTGCTGTTTGTGCAAAAGCTACGTTGCCTGCAACTGATAATAACAATATTGCTATATATTTAAAGTGTTTCATGGTTGTTTCAATTGGTTAAATTCTTTATACAGCTTATCTAAAGCCTTCAAAAAGTTTATAGTATACTGCCATTTTTTACGCAATTAATTGTTTACATTACAATTAATTAAGTATTAAAATCTTGTCAGTTCTAAAAGCCTGATAAAAAGTATAATTAATTTTATTGGTTTATTCCCTGGTATCTTGCAGCCTGATTTACAAGTTGCTTTAACAAATATCAATGGTTAGCCTTTGCGTTTCCTGTTTGTATTTATCCATTTATTATACAATCTTATCATAAGCTATTTTTCCTGTTCAGCTAAATTTTTGTCAAAAGAAAATTACATTGCTGCAAATTCGGTTTAATTAAAAATTGCTACTTTTAAAAATATAAACCGACGAGGCGCGCACCTAATTGCCGACCGGCCTGCTAACCTTTATTGATTTTTACAAAATGAAGCCCCATTTTCTCAAGGTTGCGGTAAAACCGCAAAATTCATTCAGTATCAGGCACGATATTTTGCCCACCTTCCGCGGCATCTGGCACTACCATCCTGAGCTTGAATTACACTTCGTAATCAAGGGCGAAGGGGTTAGGTTTATTGGTGATAATATCAGCAATTTTTCGCCTGGCGAAATTACATTGCTTGGTGAAGCCCTCCCGCACTGCTGGCGGTGCAAGGATGAATACTTTTTGCCCGAATCCGGATTGAATGTTGAGGTAATCGTAATCCATTTTTTGCCAGACTGTCTCGGTCGTTATCTGTTAAATTTACCCGAAGCATTCATGTTGCCCAAACTTTTTGAAAAGGCCAAAAGTGGTATGGTCATCAAGGGCGAGGCAAAAACCGAGTTGGCCAAACTGATGCGGCAAGCGGTTGAGGCTACTAATCTCGACAGGATCATTATCCTGCTTTCGATATTAAAAGTGCTGGCCGAAAATGAAGACTTTGAACCGATAACACTGTCGCACAGTGACTTTCACCAATCCAACGAATCAGATACCATCCGCCTCAATAAAGTATGTTCATATACACTGGCCAATTATAAACAGGAGATCAGCCTGGAAAAAATAGCCGCTATTGGCAACCTGAGCGTTACCTCCTTTTGTCGATATTTTAAGCTGATGACCAAGAAAACTTATTTTGATTTTTTAACCGAGATCAGGATCAGTCATGCCTGCAGGTTTTTGATAGAAGATAAATTGCCTACCGAGGTTTTGTGCTTTGAATGCGGCTATAATAATATTTCAAACTTTTACCGGCACTTTAAAAGGGTTACCGGCATGACCCCGCTTGAATATAAACGCCGGTATATTAAAGGACAAAAGCAGGCAATTTCTGCTTGATTTAGTGAAGTCTTAAGTTGTTAGTCAGAAGTCTGAAGTAAAAATAAAAAAGCATGACTTCTTACTTTCGACTTAAGACTAATAAATACCTATCTCGCTTTGCAGTGCGGTATAGTTACTGTACAGATCTTCTATTTTGTTACGGATAGCCTGCGAAAAATACCCAACATCGCGGCGCGTTATAGTAGTTATTTTTAAACCCCGTTTGGTAAGATAATATTTAGCAATAACCGGATAAACATTGTGCATTACGTCCATATTTTCGGTTAAAAACTCTTGTACCATGGCAACCTCGTGCTGGCGCGATGCATCGGCGTAATGATCACACAACCAAACAATAAGCTCCGGAAAAAAATTCCCCTGGATACAGGATAAACCTGCCGAACCAGCTTTCAGCGATTCAACCGCATGGACCATGTAGGCATCATACAAACCAAAAGCCGGATTAATTTTACTCGCCTCCAGTTTCTGTTTTACCATATCCAGGTTAAGGCAGGTATCTTTATGATATATTACCCTGCCGGTGACAGCAAAGTGATGAAGCTGTTCTGCCGATAATAACCTCTTGTATGGCACCGGACATTCGTAAAAACCCAAAGGGATTTTTTCGGTTTGATCGAGCAGCTCAAATACGCGGTCGCTAAGTGTAGTATCCGGCTCATCAACATCGGCCAGTAAACTTGTAATGGCAATTACCGCCGAAGTGCCCGTATCATACACCCGTTTTATAAAGTCGGCTTGTTTTTCAATTGGGCCACCAAAAGTGCCGGTGGCTACAACCGGAACAGCGCCATCAACAGTTTCAACCACATGTTTGATTATTGCCAGGCGCTCTTCGCCGCTCAGTTCAAACATTTCACTCGACAGGCAATTGGCAAATACACCGGCAGCACCGGCATGCAGGTACATTTCGGTTAAACGGGTTAGCGCTGCATAATCAACCGCACCGTTATCTTTAAAAGGCGTTAACATTACCGGGATAAAACCCTTTTTTGATTGCTCCATTTGATGATTAAATTAAACTGTTAACTGCCTTGTTTTGGTTAAGAATATCCCTGTTAAAAATATGGCCAATGTGCCTGCAACAATGATCATATTGGTATTCAGCGTACTGCGCAGGGCAGCGTATTGTTCTGGAATGAGGGCCGGAAAAGTAAGCCAAAGAATCACCAAAACACCTATGATACTGGCAATAATAGCCTCGTGGTTACGGGTTTGTCTGCTGATAATCCCCAACAAAAACAAACCAAGCATGCCCGCCGCGAAAATCCCCGAAAGCTGCCACCATAAATCGAGGATGCTCTTTACCCCTATCATGGCTATGCCCGCCGCCATACCTGCAAACCCAAAAAGCACAGTACCGATATGCAATGCATTCAGCGTATCTTTTTCGTTGAGCTGTGGTTTAAAATATCTTTTGTAGATATCAATGGTAAATACGGTAGCCGATGAGTTCATGCCCGAACTGATGGTGCTCATGGCCGCCGACAAAATGGCGGCTACGATAATACCAACCAGGCCCGCAGGAATTTTGGTGACCATGAAATGCGGCATGATCTTATCACCATAATCGGCAGGCGTAAGTTTGCCCATAAATGCGGTAACCTCATTTGCCGTAGCAGTTGCAGGCAGGCGTTCAATAGCTACCTGATGTTTAAGGATTAAGATCAGATCCGGGTGCTGGCTGTAATACGCATATAAGCATGAGCCTATTACAAAAAACAGGAAAGATGCCGGCACATAAATACCAACACAAAGCCATACCGATTTTGCTGCCTGTTTGGTAGATGTAGCCGCATGATACCGCTGGATATAATTTTGATCCATCCCAAAGTTATTGAGATTGATAAAGAAACCGTAAAACAGGATCACCCAAAATGTTGGCTCGGTAAGGTTAAGCGAAAAACTGCCCAGGCTGAATTTATGATCGGCTTTGCCAATTTCTACAATCTTACCAAAACCGCCGGGAATGCTGTTTACCACCAGGTAAATGATCAGCAGGGCCCCCAAAGTTTTAATGATGGCTTGAACAACCTCTGTCCAGATCACGGCTTTGATGCCGCCGGATACCGTATACAGGACAATGGAGATCCCCATTACAATCATGATGGTTTTCATAGATAGGCCAGTAAGTGCCTGCAAACTCAGCGCGATGCCAAAAAACACAGAACCCATACGGGCGATCTGCGTAAGCAAAAAACAAATAACCGCGTAAACCCTTGCCCAGGGGCCAAAGCGTTTTTCAAAATGTGTATATGCTGATATGTTGCCGGTGTTACGATAAAATGGTATAAAATATTTAACCGCTATCCAGGCTGCAAAAGGCATGGATAAGCTAAATACAAAAGCGTTCCAGTTGCCGCCGTAGGCTTTGCCCGGTACTCCCAAAAAGGTGTTACTGCTTAAAAAAGTGGCATAAATAGATAAACCGATAGCCCAGCCCGGTATTAAACCGGATGCAACGGTAAACTGCTCTGCATTTTTATTTTTACGCGAAAAATAAAAACCCACCAGCACCATGGCAATAAGGTAAATACCTATAATGGTAAAATCTAACACGGGCAACACTTTCATGCGTTTATCGGGTGGTACAGTAAATTTAGTATTATGGTTTAAAATTGCATAACAAATGTAATCTACTAGTGTTAGCCTTTACTGTAATATTTTCGCCGGCTATTGTAGGATATTATCTTCAGCGGAAAGGATATCAAACAGAAAATAAAAAAGCACGGTCGAGCGTCCACGCCCGAGTGTTGTCTTTTTTCGAGCGTCCATGCTCGCGTAATAATCAAAGAGGTAAGCGTGGACACTTACTTGAACCATAATTCAAGCGAAAGACGCTTGAACTTGCGATTATATATTAGAATGCAACAGTCCTGCTCTTACGAGAAGAATCGCACAAACCCGCACTTTTCCGTAAGGTAATGACTCATTAACGCGCGCTTTCAATAATTAAGCGGGCAGACTGTAGCCCATCGGCAGCAGCCTTAATAATAATTTCCCCTGCAACAGATTTAGATTGAATAATAGCCAGCCCCAAACCGTTAAATACACGATGCTGATTGGATACAAATGGTTCCAGATCTGTTTGCGAACCATTATCAACAGCTTTCAGGATTCCCCGCCCCGTTACTTTAAATTTAACCAATTGATTGGCATCGGGCACCGGAACGTTATTTTTATCCAAAACAGATACGGTAATGTATGACAGGTCTTTTCCATCGGCTTTAATTTTGCTTCTGTCGGCCTTTAACTGTATTTTATAAGGTGCGCCTGCTGTAACTACCTGCGTGGTCATAACTACTTCACCATTACGGCGGGATACCGCTTTCAATATTCCCGGCTCATATTTTACACGCCACATTACATGCAGGTCGTCACCGTTCTTTTTCTT
>Ga0207671_10002384_pt1 | contig 20174 bp, 18 predicted proteins | sample KBSC24metaG_FD_184352 | JGI IMG/M metagenome (GOLD analysis project Ga0207671, IMG submission 184352) | Corn rhizosphere microbial communities from Kellogg Biological Station, Michigan, USA - KBS C2-4 metaG (SPAdes) (version 2) | ecosystem: Host-associated > Plants > Roots > Rhizosphere > Soil... | reverse complement strand
GATCGCACAGCCCATCGGGTGCCCGGCGAACGTGAAGCCGTGGTTGAAGATCTCCCTGCCTTGCAGGAACGGCTCGGCGATGTGATCGGCCGCGATCACCGCGCCGAGCGCCGCATAGGCGGATGTGATGCCCTTGGCGGTCGTGATCATGTCCGGCTGATAGCCGAAGCGTTCGCAACCGAACATGTGGCCGATGCGTCCCCACGAGCAGATCACCTCGTCGGAGATCAACAGCACGCCGTGGCGGTCGCAGATCTCGCGCACGCGCTGGAAGTAGCCGTCCTGCGGCACGAAGCAGCCGCCGCCGTTCTGCACTGGCTCGAGGATCACCGCCGCGACCGTCTCCGCCCCGGCGAATTCGATCGCCTCCTCGATCGCGTCGGCCGCCCACAGCGGGTCGCGGTCCTCCGTCCAGCGATACGAGTTCGTGTTCGCCACGTGGATCCCGCCCGGCGTGAGCGGTTCGAACGGCGTGCGCAGCGGCGTCAGGCCGGTCGCTGTCAGCGCTCCCATCGATGTCCCGTGGTAGGCGAGCTTGCGCGAGATCAGCTTGTGGCGCGAGTCCTCGCCGCGTGCGTGGTGGTAGGCCTTGGCGAGCTTCCACGCCGACTCCACCGACTCCGAGCCGCCGGATGTGAAGAACACCCGGTTGAGGCTTCCCGGGGCGAGCTCGGCGATGCGCGCGGCCAGCTCGATCGAGCGCGGGTGCGCGTAGCTCCAATTGGTGTAGAAGCCCAGCTCCTCGGCCTGCCTCGCCGCGGCCTTCCCCAGCTCCGCGCGGCCGTGGCCGATGTTCACGCAGTACAGCGCCGAAAGGCCGTCCAGGTAGCGCTTGCCGTGCTCGTCGTAGACGTAGCAGCCGTCGCCGCGCACGATCACCGGCACGTCTGCGTCGGCGTAGGCGCCCATGCGCGTGAAGTGCATCCACAGATGGCGCTTGGCCAGGCGCTGAAGGTCGCCCGGCCGCGCTGTGCCTGGCGAAGGACCGTTGGGGCTCGTGGCGGGGTCTGAGGTCGATCCCGACGCGCCGGCGCCGGCTGATCGCGTGTCGTTCACGTTCGCTGGGCTGGCCATATGGTCCTCTCTCTGGAGGTTTGCCGGTCTGCAGTGTCAAGTAGACACTCAGGACAACAATACTGCGCACAGATCGCAGGCTCAATGACGCCTCCGGTCAAGGGGCAGCAGCGCTCTTGTACAGGATGTACAGCAGTCCGCTCTACTTTTGGGGCGCCCGCACCTTGCGACGCCGCCGCCGTGGGTCATACCTTTCACCACCGGGCAGCGACCACATCCGAAACGACGGAGAGGAGCAGACGATGGCCACCGAAGGTGCCGTCGCAGGGGGCGCCCCGGCAACGGGGCGAGTCGAGAGCAAGGGCCTCAAGAGCAACGCGATCGGCTACATCTCGAACATCGTCATCGCAACCGCCTCGGTGGCTCCGGCGTACTCGCTGGCGGCGACGCTCGGGTTCATCGTCGCCGATCCCGGAGTTGCCACCCACGCGCCTGGCGTCCTGCTGGCCGCCTTCGTGCCGATCTTCCTCGTCTCGCTCGCCTACCGCTACCTGAACAAGGCCGATCCCGACTCGGGCACGACGTTCGCATGGACGACTCGCGCGTTCGGCCCCGGCGCGGGCTGGGTCAACGGATGGGCGATCTTCCTCGCCGACGTACTCGTTATGGCGTCGCTGGCGTACATCGCCGCCACGTACACGTTCAAGCTGTTCGACTGGACCTGGGCCGAAACGCACGCTGGCGCGGCCCTGGCCGGCTCTGTGCTCTGGATCCTGCTGATGACGTGGATCTGCCACCGCGGGATCGAGCTCTCCGCTCGGATCCAGCAGGTGCTGCTCAGCTTCGAGGTCGCGATGCTCGCGATCTTCGCGGTCGTGGCGCTCGTCGACGTCTACACCGGCAGCCCGTCGGGCTCGGTCGAACCGCAGACCTCGTGGTTCAACCCCTTCGCGATCCCCTTCCACGACCTCGTCGTGGCTTTGCTGCTGGGGATCTTCATCTATTGGGGTTGGGACTCGGGCGTCTCGGTGAACGAGGAGTCCGAGGACTCCAACGAGGGTCCCGGACGCGCGGCGGTCGTCTCGACGCTGCTGCTCGTCGCGATCTACCTGGTCGTGTCCGCCGGCGCGCAGGCCTACCACGGCCCCGGCTTCCTCGCCAACGAAGAAAACGCCAGCGACGTGCTCAACGCGCTCGGCAAAGGAGTGCTCGGCTCGGTCGGTGTCAAGTTCTTGATCGTCGCCGTGCTCACCTCCGCGGCGGCGTCCACGCAGACGACGATCTTGCCCACCGCGCGCACGACGCTGTCGATGGCCCATTGGGGCGCGGTCCCCTCGGTGATCGGCAGGATCCACAAGCGCTTCCTCACGCCGACCGTGTCGACCTGGGGCTTTGGCCTGCTATCGATCGCCGTCGCCGTCCCGCTGATCCTGATCTCCGAAACGGTGCTCGAACTCGCCGTCGTCGCGCTGGGGGTCCCGGTGTGCTTCTACTACGGCTCGACCGGCCTGGCGTGCGCCTGGTACTACCGGCGCGAGCTGACCACGAGCGTGCGCAAGTTTGTGCTCGTCGGCCTCGCCCCGTTCGCCGGCGGGCTGATGTTCTACGGCATCGGCGTCTACGCGATCTACTACTACGCAAAAGCCGCCAATTCCGAAGGCAAAATCTACGCCCACCTGACGCTGCCCATCTGGTTCGGTGGTATCGGCATGATCGTCGGCATCGTGTTGATGCTCGTCTCGCGGCCGTACTTCAAGAGGTTCTTCGGCGATAAGTATCTCTTCGGGCGCAAGACCGAAACCGCGCCGCCTGGCCTGCTCGACGCGCCCGTCGAGCGTGCGCCCGCGCGCCTGATGGGTCCCGAACACGTCACGCACGGCGTCCACCTGCTGACGCCGGAGGCCGGCGAGGAGCAGCCCCGAACGCCACCGCCGGGGGGCTGAGCCGACTCGCTCACCCAGCCGCGGCGGGAACCTCGACGATCCCGTGCGGCGAGCCCAGCTCGGCCAGGCGGTCGAGGAACGGCCGCGGCGGAAAGGCCTCGGGCCCGAGCACGCCGCTGCCCTTCCACACGCCCTCGTCCAGCAGCTCCAGCGCCACCACGGGGTTCACAGCGGTCTGCCAGACGACCGCCTGGCTGCCGTATTCGCGCATCGTGTGCTCGTTGTCGACCACGTGGTAGAGGTACGTCGAGCGAGGCTGCCCGTCACCGCCCGTCCCCGTGACCCACGTGCCCGCGCACGTGCGCCCGGTCATCCGCTCGCCGAGCGTCGCCGGATCGGGCAGCGCCGCCGCCACGACATCGCGCGGGGCGATTTTCACGTCACGCACCGACACCGGCTCGGTCGAGTCCAGGCCCAGCTTGTGCAGCGTGCGCAGCACGTCGATGAACTCGGCTCCGAGCCCGTACTTGAAGGTGACTCGCTCGCAGTCCACCCAGCGCGGGACCAGCACGACCTCCTCGTGCTCGACGTTCACGCACTGCACCTTGCCGATGCCCTCGGGGAAGTCGAAAAGCTCGGGTTCGGAGAAGGGCGCGGTCGTGTAGAAGCCGCGCTCGCGCTCCCAGATCAAGGGCGGGTTCAGGCACTCCTCGATGGTCGTCCAGATTGAGAAGGTGGGCGCGAAGTCATAGCCCTCGACGACCAGGTCAGACCCGTCGCGCACGCCGACTTCGTCGACGCTGGAGAACAGCTCTTGCGCCGCGTAGGCGGCGAACACGTCTGACAGGCCCGGCTCCACGCCGATGCCCACCAGCGCGAGCAGGCCGGCCTGCTCCCATGCCTCGTGGCGGTCGAGCTGCCGCTCGCCCAGCAGCTTTCCGGGAAGCTCGTAGGGACGCTGGGCATGCGGGCGCGACAGCGTCATCGCCATGTCCAGATAGGTCACCCTGGCCGCGAACGCCGCGCCGAAAATCGGCTCGTTGAAGCGTGGATCGCACGCGTTGAGCACCGCGTCGGGCTGCACGCGCGTGATCAGCGAGACGAGGTCCTCCTTGCTGGAGGCGTCCACGCGCTCGGCCGAGAAGCGCGCCGGCTCGCCCAGTCCGGCGACGACCGACTTGACCCGCTCGGGCGCCACGTCGGCGAGCACGACCTTCGCAAACGCCGGCCGGCGCTGCGCGATCGCCGCGAACGCAGCCCCCACGCCCCCGGCCCCCACGACGAGAATCTTCATCAGTCGCAGTGTGACGCACTTGCGCCTGGGCGAGCGGCAAACCGCCGCGGGAGGCGTGCGCCGTAACGTCGCACGCGCGCTGCGGCGCCACGCACCGCCGCTGTCCGGAAGGCGGCTCCCGTATGCTGCGCCGATCCCCGCTGTCGCGAACACGAGCAGTCGATGAGCACAGGGGTCCCCAGCCCCTCGCGTACGCCGGCCGGATCCTCCGCAGTCCCGGGCGCCGCTTCGCCGGCGGACGGGCGTGAGCCCGCGCCCGAGCGCCGCGACGGGGCCTGCGACGCCGACGCCGCCACGAGCCCCGCCCGCGAGGACGAGCGCGCCGACGGGCGTTCGCGCTGGATCGCCTCGCCGCGGCTGAGCGTCCGGGAGATCGCCTGGGCGATCGTCGCCGGCGTGGCGCTCGCCGTTCTGACGAGCTGGCCGCTGGTGCTGCACATGTCCACGCGCATCGCGCCCGATCTCGGCGATCCCGTGCGCACCGCCTGGCAGGTCGCCTACGTGGGACACGCCATGCTGCACGACCCGCTGCACCTGTTCGATGCCAACGTCTTCTACCCGCACCCGCTCAGCCTGGCCTTCTCGGACTCGCTGCTGGGCTATGGCCCGGCGGGCTTCTTCGGATCGGGCACCGTCGCCGCGCTCGTCCGCTACAACCTGCTCTTCCTGCTCGCCTGGTCGCTGTGCTTCGTCGGCGGCTACCTGCTCGCGCGCGAGCTGGGCCTGCGCAAGCTCGGCGCCGGCGCCGCGGCCGCCGCCTTCGCCTACGCGCCCTACCGCGTGACCGAGGCGGGACACCTGCACGTGATCTCCTCCGGGGGCATCGCGCTGGCCCTGTTCCTGCTGCTTCGGGGCTACCGGCGGGGTTCGCTGCGCCTGGTGATCGCGGGCTGGCTGGTGTCGGCCTGGCAGATCAGCCTCGGCTTCACGCTCGGGCTGCAGTTCAGCTACCTGCTGGCCGTGCTCACCGCGATCGCCGCCGTCTACTGGCTGCGCGCCGGGCGCCCCGCGCTGGCGCGCAAGCTCGTCGTGATCACGCTGCTGGGCATCCTCGTCGTCGGCGCCGTCGCGATCTACGAGGCTCGTCCGTACCTGAAGATCTCCCACGACTACCCGACCGCCAAGCGCACGATCAAGGAAGTCAAAGCGTATTCCGCCGGTCCGGCGGCCTGGCTGTCGGCGTCGTCGGAGAACCGCGTGTGGGGCGACCTGACGGCCGGTGCGCGAGCGCACGTGCACTCCAAGAACGAGCAGGTGCTGTTTCCTGGCGGCTTCATCCTGCTGCTCGCGCTGATCGGCCTGGCCGCGCCGCTGTACACGCGCCGATTGCGCATCGGGCTGGCCGTTGGAGCGGTCGTCTGCGCGGTCTTCGCGCTCGGCCTGGGGCTGACCGGCTATGGCTATCCGTATCGCCTGCTGTTCAACTACGCGCCGGGCTGGGATGGCGTGCGCGTACCCGGGCGCGTGTTCACGCTGGCGACGCTGTTCTTGGCGCTGCTCGCCGGCGCCGGCGCGCAACTGCTCGCGGGCAGGCTCGGCGCCTTTGCCTCACGACACACCGGCCGCTGGGGGGCGCGGCGCTCGCTGAGCGCGCTCACGGCCGTCGTCGGCGTGGTGATCGTCATCGGCATCGTCGGCGAAGGCGCCGGGCACATGGCCCACCCGGTCGTCCCGCAGCCCAAGAAGGCGGAGATCGGGCTGCCCGGGCCGCTGCTCGACATGCCCACCGACGGGCCCGCCGATCGCGTCTGGCAGTACTACTCGACCAACGGCTTCTACAAGATCCCGATCGGCAACAGCACGTTCGACATCCCCGCGGTCGACGACCTGCGCGGCGGCATCAACCGCTTCCCCGACAAGGCCAGCGTCGAAAAGCTGCGCTACTACGGCATCCGCACGGTCGTGCTGCACCTGACGATGCCCAAGCTGCCCGGGATCGTCGGCTACGCCCACGCCGAGCCGCCCGACAGCGCCGCGGCCGCCGCCAAGCCCGTCGCGGGCCTCGGACTGACGCGTCGCAAGGTCGGCTCTCTGGTCATCTACGAGATCGGCCCCGGTCCCAAGGCGCTGCACGGACACGACTGATGAGCGCGTCTGAGACCGCGCCCGCCGGCAGGACCGCGGGCGGCCCCGAGCCGGCCGAGCGGCCGAGCGCCGGCCCCTTGCGCTCGCCGTCGAAGCACAGGCGTCTGGCGCTCGCCGCGATCCTGCTCGTCGGCATCGCCTATGCGACGATGATCCAGAGCTTCTCCTGGAATCAGACCTCCCACTACGACCTGATCCGCTCGCTGAACGTCGAACGCACGAACATCGACGTCTTTCAGCAGAACACGGGCGACAAGGTCTTCTACAAGGGGCACTGGTACTCCGCCCGCGCTCCCGGGCTGGCGCTGTTCGCGCTTCCGTTCTACGACACGCTCAAAGCGCTCGACGCCGAAAAGTGGGCGCGCACGCGCGAAGCGCTGCGCGGCGAAGACGAGACCGTCTATCTGATCGGGCTGTGGGGCAACGTCCTTCCCGGCCTGCTGCTGCTGCTGCTCGTGTGGCGCGCGGCAGAGCGCTTGGAGCCGGGCTTCGGCGCCGCGGCCGCGGTCTCGCTGGGGCTCGGCACGATGATCCTGCCGCTCTCCACGCTGCTGTTCTCGCACGTCTTCACGGCGTTCCTCGGCTTCGGCGCGTTCGCGCTGATGCTGCGCGAGCGCGACGGGCCGCCGAGCCCTTCGCTGCTCGCCGTAGCCGGCCTGGCGATGGGCTATGCGGTGGCCGCGGAGTACCCGTTGTTCTTCGTGGCCGCCGTGCTCGGCCTGTATCTGCTCTCGCGCCGCGACTCGCTGAACGTGCGCGGCGTGCTCACGCGCGCCGGCGCCTACATCGCCGGCGGGGTCGTCGGCATCGTGCCGCTGCTGCTCTACAACCACTACGCCTTCCATTCGTGGACGCACCTGGCCTACTCCGACGTGCCGCGCCAGCAGAAAGGCTTCTTCGGCATCGACCTGCCGAGCCTGAAGGTGCTCGCCACGCTGCTGTTCGACTCGCGCGGCCTGCTGACGATCTCCCCCGTGCTGATCATGGGCGCGATCGGCGCGGTCCTGCTCTACCGGCGCGGAAAGCGCGCCGAGGCGCTGACGATCGGCGGTGTCTGCCTGTGCTACGTCGGCTACAACTCCGGTTACTACCTGCCCTTCGGCGGCGGCTTCATGGGCCCGCGCTTCCTCACGACGATGCTGCCGTTCCTGGCCGTGCCGCTGGGCATCGCCTTCAAGCGCTTCCCCGGGCCGACGATTGCGCTGGCGGCCGTCTCGATCGCCACGACGGTGATCGCCACGATCACGCATCCGCTCGTCGGCTATGAGAACGAGACGGTCGTCTGGACGCGCTTCTTGAGCAAGGGCTTCTTCCAGCCGACGATCGCCACCGCCTACGGGCTGGGACGCGGATGGGGCGGCATCTGGCCATTTCTGGTGGCCGCGGGCGCCGGCGTGCTGCTCGCCGGCCTGGCGACGGCGCGCGTGCGCCTGACGCTCGCAGCGCTCGGCGCCGGCGCGCTGGCGCTGCTGGCGTGGGGCCTGTTCGCGGCGATCGCGCCGACTGCGCTCGGCATCGACCACCAGGGCCTGCTGAGCATCGTCGGCGCCGGCGATCACACAGCGCTGAACCTGACGCTGCACGACGGCAGCAGATACCCGCTGACCAAGCTCGTGCTGATCGCCGCGGCCGCCGGCGCGCTGGCGCTGCTCGCCGCCCGGCTGACGCGCAGCCGGCGCGCCAGCGACGTCGCAGAGCAGCCGCTCAGTGGTTGCTCGTCCTGACGTTGCACTTCGCGCCGTGCAGTTTCTTGCACACGATCAGGTAGCCCGGGCGGGGCCGGTTGTGGTTGTCGGTCAAGCCGGCGTCGAAGCGCGTCCGTGAATTGCCGCCGGTCCACTGGTAGATGTACAGGCGCTTGATGCGCGACTGCGACGCGGCCACGTTGAACATGTAGGTGAGCGCCTTCGCCGCGCGCCGCAGGCCGGAGCCGTGGCGGTTGGGGAACGCGCCGCCGAATTTCACGATCCCGCCCGTCTCGGTCAGCCACACCTGGCCGCCCAGCGCGCGGCTCAACTCGCGCGTGCGAACGCTCTGCAGGCGGTTGATGTCGGAGTAGTTGTGCAGGCCCCAGATCTTCGGCATCACCGTGCGCAGTTTTCCAATCTCGCGCTTGAATTCGGAGATGTAGCGCAGCGTCGGTCCGATGTCGTTGGCGTCGAGCACGTCCAGGCCGATCGCCGTGCAGCCTTTGCACACGCGGATCAGCGCCCGGTAGTACCTCGCCGCCGCCGACGCCGAGGGGCTGGCCAGCACGCCGCGGATGTTGCCGCGGTTGGCCTCGTCCCATGACTCGTACTGCCTGACCTTCGGGAACAGCTTCACGAATTTCTGCACGTCGTGCTGGTACTGGGCGACGCTCGGCAGCCTCGTCGGCGAGTACTCGGAGTGGTAGAAGGCGATGAGGATCTGGATGTGCTGCGATTCGGCCGCCTTGATCCACAGCTTCGCCTTGTCCAGCGAATAGGAGTGCACGGCGGCGTCGTAAGGCACGATGTAGCGGGCGATTTTCGTGTGCAGCTGCTTCCAGTCGGGGTCGCCGAACATCTGCGTCTTCTCGTCGCCGATCCCCGTCAGGAAGGTCGCGGCGGCATGGGCCGTGGGCGACTTGGCCGCGTGAGCCCGGGCAGGCGTCTGGCCGACTGCGCCCGCCCGCGCAGGGTCGACCGACCGTAGCCCCGCGATCGCGATCGCGACGAGCAGAAGCAGGCCAGCTCCGGGCAGGAGGCGGCGGGCAGGCGGCATTTGCAGGCGAAGTTTTCTCATACGCTCCGAGAACAGGTTGGGGGTCTGAAGGTTTCGGGGCCCTGAACAGTCTTACGCGGCCTTTAGCCCGCCACCTGCCCGCGGCGCGATCTTTACTGGCCGTTTAGTCCGTCTCGGCGGGCGGCCGCTCGGTGGGCGGGCCGCCTCGCGGCGTGGCGCACGACGAGCACGGTCAGCCCGGCGCTCGCGTGCGGTCGGGCGCGCGCGGGGGCGCGAAACTCCTATTCGCCACCGAGGCCCCGCCGGCGAGCCGAGGATGGGGTCTTGACCCCATTTCCGAGCGGGCACGAACGTGAAAGCGTCTCGACACGAACCGGACGAATGGAGAGACGATGGTCATATCAGCGCAGGACGGCGCACAGCTGCAGGAGCAGGAAGCTCGCGAGACTCACCCGACGACGCTGCCGCTTCGCCTGCTCGTGGTCGACGACCACCCGGCGGTTCGCCGTGGGCTCGTCGGGCTGCTGGACGAGCAGCCCGACATGCAGGTCGCGGCCGTGGCCGCGACGGCGGTGAGCGCGATCGCTCAGGCCGAGCGCCAGCGCATCGACGTGGCGGTGCTCGACTACCACCTCGGCGGGCGCAACGGCCTGTGGCTCAGCCGTAAGTTGAAGCGGCTTGCCCGCTCGCCGCGCGTGGTCATCTACTCCGCCTACGCCAACGACCACCTTGCGGCGAGCTGCGTCGTAGCCGACGTCGACGCGGTGATCAACAAGGGCGGTCTGGGCTCGGAGCTGTGCGACGCGATTCGCGCCGTGTCGCACGGCAGGCGCCTGCTGCCGAGGGTGCCCCGCCCGTTGGCCGACCTGCTGAGCCGCCGCCTCGACAGCGCCGAGCTGCCGATCTTCGGCATGCTGCTCGCGGGCATATCCCGCGAGGAGATCTGCCAGACCCTGCGCATCTCCCCCGGCGAGCTCGCCTCGCGCGAGGCGGCCATGCTCGGCAGGCTCGAGGCGCTGCCCGGGGAGATGAACGATCCCCCGGGACGCAATCGCGTCGACCTCGAGCGTCTGATCCCGCAACGCCGGGCCGACGCCGGCTTGAGCATGTGATGCGAACGCCCGGAGAAGCCCACGTCACGCTCGATCGCGCTGCAAAGGCGCCCGCGACGGACCTCATGACCAAGCGCCAGCTCGCCCGCTTGGCGACGCTCGGCGAAGACCACCGCGTCGTGGGCGTGCGAAGAGGCATCCCGATCGTGCGCCGGGCCGACGGCCGGGTCTTTCGCGTGCAGCCCAACGGGCATCTCGTGCAGACGTCCTCCGTCCAGGACGCGCAGTCCTATCTCGAGCTGGAGCGCTGTTGAGGGACGCACGGCCCAATCGCGCAAGAATCCTGAGGTGAGCGCGTCCGCCGAGCCGAGCCCTCGCAAACCCGAGCGTCGTCGTTACCTGCCGCTGTTTCAGCGCGTCGTCGCGGCGAACGCCCTGCTGCTGGTCGCGGCGTGCTTGGTGACGATCCTCGTGCTCTCGCCGCGAAAGATCTCCTCCTTCGCGTTCGACGAGGCGGTGGTGCTCGGAACGGCGCTCGCGCTGGTCGCGCTGATCAACGTCCTTCTCGTGCGCCGGGTCGTCGCACCGCTGCAGGCGCTGACCGCGCTGGCGCGGCGCGTCAACCTGTCGACACCCGGGCAACGCATACCCGGCGCGAAGCCGACGTCCGAGGCGGGCGAGCTGGCGCTGACGTTCAACGAGATGCTTGCGCGACTGGAGCAGGAGCGGCGCGAGTCGACGCGGCGCGTGCTCGCGGCGCACGAGTCCGAGCGGCTGCGCATCGCCCAGGAGCTGCACGACGAGGTCGGCCAGACGCTGACAGCCGTGCTGCTTCAGCTCAGTCGAGTCGAGCAGCGGCTGCCCGACGAACTTCGCGGCGAGCTCAGCGAAGCGCAGGAGGCCGCGCGCGAGAGCCTGGAGGACGTGCGCAGGATCGCCACCGACCTGCGACCCGAGACGCTCAACGATCTCGGGCTCGTCAGCGCCTTGGCGGCGCTGGCCAAGGGATTCGGTCACCGCGCCGGCCTGCGCGTCGCGCTGCACATCGACGACGAGCTGCCGCAGCTGACCGGCGAAACGGAGCTGGTCGTCTACCGCGTCGCCCAGGAGGCGCTGACCAACGTCGCCCGCCACGCCGCATGCGCGTCGGCCGATCTCACGCTGGCGGGCAACGGCCGTCTGCTCACGCTGGCGGTGCGCGACTACGGCCGCGGCCTTCCGCACGGCGACGGCGTGGAAGGCAACGGAGTACGCGGCATGCGTGAACGAGCGGGATTGATCGGCGCGAGCCTGAAGCTCGATCGCGCCGCGGACGGCGTGGGCACCGAGATGCTCCTGCAGGTGCCGCTGGCGGGTGCGCCGTGACACGTCTGAAGACGAGGATCCTGCTGGCCGACGATCACGGCCTGGTGCGCCGCGGGCTGCGCCTGATCCTCGACGCGCACCCCGACTTGGAAGTCGTGGCCGAAGCCAGCGACGGCGCGGGCGCGGTGAGCATCGCGTTGGGCGGGGAGGTCGATCTGGCGATTCTCGACATCTCGATGCCGCGCATGACGGGGCTGCAGGCCGTCAGGGAGCTGCACCAGCGTCGCCCCGAGCTGCCGGTCCTGATCCTCTCGATGCACGAGAGCGAGCAGTATCTCTTCGAGGCGCTGCGGGCGGGCGCCGCCGGATACGTCGTCAAGAAGGTCGCCGACCGCGACCTCGTCGAGGCGTGCCGCGCGACGATCCGCGGCGAGCCCTTCCTCTATCCCGGCGAGGTCACGGGCCTGATCAACGACTACGTGCGCCGGGCGCGCGACGGCGAGATGCCGGGCGATCCGCTCACCCCGCGAGAGAGCGAAGTGATCAAGCTCGTCGCCGAGAGCTACACCAATCGCGAGATCGCCAAGGCCCTGGTGATCAGCGAGAGCACCGTCGAGCGCCATCGCGCCAACATCCTCGAGAAGCTGGGCATGCGCGATCGCGTCCAGCTGACCCGCTACGCGATCCGCAACGGCCTCGTAGAGCCCTGAGCCGGGGTCGCGTCAAAGCGAAAAGCGGTAGCCGACGCCCGGATCGGTGACGATGTAGCGCGGTCCGGCCTCGCCGTCTGCCTCGATCTTCGCGCGCAGCCTGGCGATGTGCGTGCGCAGCGGCTGGATGTCCTCGACGTACTCCGCGCCCCACACCTCGGCGATCAGCTTGCGGTGGGTCATCAGGCGACCGCGGTTGCGCACGAGCACGCGCAGCAGCTCGAACTCGATCGGCGTCAGGTGGACGGGTTGCCCGTCGCGCAGCACGACTCGCCCGGCCAGGTCGATCTCCAGGCCCTCGACGACGACACCCGGCTCCTGCTCGGCCGGCGCGGCCCTGCGCAGCGCCGCCTGCAGGCGCGCCACGAGCTCGCGCGCGCCGAACGGCTTGGTGATGTAGTCGTCCGCGCCGGCCTCGAGCGCCCTCACCTTCTGCTCCTCTTCGCCCAGCGCCGACAGCACCAGGATCGGCATCTCGCTCCACTCGCGCAGCCTGCGCGTCACCTCCACGCCGTCGCCGTCGGGCAGCACCAGGTCGACGATCGCCGCGTCCGGCGGGCGCACCGCCGCCAGGTCGAGCGCCTGCGAAGCGGTTTCCGCCGGGACCGCTTGAAAGCCGGCCTCGCGCAGCACGACCTTCAGCGCGCGCACGATCTGCGGCTCGTCGTCGACGACCAGCACGCGCGGCGGCGAGGCGGAGCTCGGCTGAGGCTGCGCGCTCACGCGCCCGGCGTCCGCTGGCTCGGACGCCGCGCGAGCATTTGCGCGTTCGCCGCCGCCGGCTGCGCCGCGGGCTGCCCGTCGCCGGCATCGTCGTCGGCCCGGCGGCCGGTCCCGTTCTCGTGCAGCGGCAGCTCGAACACGAACGAAGCTCCTTGGCCGGGCAGCGACTCGACGTGCAGCGATCCCGCGCTCGCCTGCGTGAAGCCGCGCGCTATCGCCAGGCCGAGACCCGAGCCGCGATGCCCTCCGCTGGTCGTTCCCGCGCGGTAGAACGGCTCGAAGACGCGCTCGAGCTGCGCCGGCGGGATGCCCGGGCCACGATCGACGATGCGCACGATCACGCGCCCGCCGGACGGGCGCGCGCCGCCCTCGCCGGCAGCCCTCGCGTCATCGCCCGCGCTCGCCGCCGCGCGCGCCGGCGTGCGGGCAAGGCCGCGCACGGCACGCGCGCGCACCGAGACCGGGTGACCGCCGCAGTGCCGGCGCGCGTTCTCCAGCACGTTCACGAACGCGCGCTCCATCTGCACGGGGTCGACGCTGACGAGCGGCAGCTCGCGGTCGATCGACAGGCTGAACTCCTCCGGGCCGGCCGCCAGCTCGGCCAGCGCCGCGCGGATCAGCTCCTCCACGGAGGTCCAGTCGCGCCGCGGCTCGGCGGCGCCCGCTTCCAGTCGAGACAGATCGAGCAGGTTGTCGACAAGGCGCGACAGCCTGCGCGCCTCCTCGCCGATCACAGCCGCCATCTCCGCCCGCTCGGGCTGTGTCAGCGCCGGCGAGCCGACCGCCTCGCCGGCCGCCGAGATCGCCGTCAGCGGCGAGCGCAGATCGTGCGACACCGCCCGCAGCAGCGCCGTCTTGACCGTGTCCGCCCTGCGCAGCGCGGCCGTCTCGACGACGTCGCCGAGCAGCCGCTCGCGCTCGAGCGCGGCGCTCAGCAGCGCCTCCAGCGCCGGCACCACGCGCTCCTGCAGCCGGCGCAGGCCCGCCTCCGACGTGTCGGCGCCGACGAGCAGCGTGCCCAGGCGGTTCGTGCCGTCGCGCAGCGCGAAGGCGACGCTGCGCTCGTCGCCCTCGACGGCCTCCATCTCGATCGCCGCCGAGCCGAGCTCCAGCGCCTGCGCCAGCCGCGCCGCCGCCGTCGGAAGCGCGTCGCCAAGGCTCTCGCCGCGCAGCAGCAGGCGCGCCATCTCCGCCGCCAGGTCCGCCTCGCGCCGGCGCGCATCGGCCTCGCGCGCCCGCGCTCGCGTGATCTCCGCGACCGAGCTCGCGAGCCCGGCCACGACCAAAAAGGCGCTCAGCGCGACCCAGTTGCTCGACTGGCGGATCGTGAAGTCGCCGATCGGCTCGATGTGAAAGAAGTTCAGCGCCGCGGCGCTGAGAACGGCCGTGGCGACGCCCAGCAGGCCTCCCCACGTCACCGACACGATCAGCACCGCCGGCAGGTAGACGACCGACAGCGAGACCACCGGCGCGACGTGCTTGAGCGGGTAGACGATCAGCGTGCACAGCGCGACCGCCGCCAGCGCGGAGATCGCGCCGGCGCGCCGCGAAGGCGGATCTGAGTCCAGCAGGAACCCCAACGGCGAGGACATCGACGCCTCTCAGCGTATTACCGACGCGGGCGGCCGACGCGCGTCCGCCTCGGCCAGCCGTGGTCGCTGCGGTCGGGCGCGCGTCGGCCGCCCAACGCGTCGGCCGAGCGCGAGCGCGCGCGTGCAAGCGCGCCTGCACGCGCGCCGTTCGCTTGTGCTGGCCACGTCCTCTGGCTAGCTTGGCCTGTCGATGCCCACGCCGCGGCCACGACCGACGCGCGTCGCCAGGCGCCGCGACCGACGTGCGCGCCGGCGCCGCCGCGCGCTGCGCACGCTCGCCGGCGCGCTGGCGATCGCCGCCTGCGCAGGCGTCGTCGTCGGCTCGGCCGCGTCCGGCTCGACGCCCGGCGCGCTGGAAAGCAAGATCTCCGCGGCGCAGGCGCGCGAAGGCGAGGTGCGCTCGGGCATCCACGCCGACAGCCACCAGATCGCCGGCTTCGAAGGCAGGATCGAGGACCTGCAGACGCGTCTGACGGCGCTGGAATCGAGCCTGGCGATCGAGCGCGAACTGCTCGAGAGCATCCGCACGCAGCTCAGCGTCGCGCGCACCCGCCTGGCCGCCCTGCAGGTGCAGCTCGCGCACGACCGCAAGGTGCTCGTCGCGCAGGTGATCGCCGCGTACGTCGCGCCGCCGCCGGATATCGCGACCGTCGTGCTCGAGGCCCACGGCTTCGCCGACCTGATCGAGCGCGTCGACGACCTGCGCGCGATCTCGCGCGAGAACGCGTCGGCGACGACGCACGTCGCGCAAGCGCAGAAGGCGGTCACCGCGCAGGCCAAGCACCTGGCCGAGCTGGAGATCACGCACTCCTCCGAGACGCACGCCGTGCTCGTGCAGCGCGACGAGGTCGCCCAGCTGCGTCTCGCGCTCGTCAAGCGTCAGCTGCAGTTCGTCAGCGCGCGCAGCCACAAGAGCGCCGAGCTGGAAGAGCTGCAGTCGCACAAGCACTCGCTCGAACACGAGCTCTCCCACCTGCAGGCGCGCGAACTGGCGGCCTCGGGCATCACCTTCTCGGGTCCGGTCGGCGAATTCAACTCGACCCCCGAAGGCGCCTACGGCTTCTTCCCCGCCGCCGGCACCAACTACTCCGTCGGCGAGGAGCCGACCATCGCCGAGCACCTGAACACGATGGGCAAGGCGCTGCACCTGCACCTGATCGGCATCTCCGGCTACCGCTCGCCGCAGCACTCCGTCGAGGTCGGCGGCTTCGCCAACGACCCGCACACGCGCGGCGAAGCCTCCGACACGCCCGGCGTCGAGGGCGTGCCGCAGTCGACGCTCGCGCAGTTCGGCCTGATCCGCCCGTTCCCGGGCGCCGCCGAGGCCGACCACATCCAGCTGCTCGGCAGCCGCTACTAACCCATCAGGCGATAGCCATGGTATTGACGTGGGCGCGGGCGCGCGGGGTGCGAGACTTCGTCCGCCTACTCCGTGCGCCATGGTATATACGATTTTTATAAATATATATACGATTGCTATCGCGCTGCACGAATAGGCAACCGCTCGACAGACCCCACGGCACGGTCTGACGCGCCCCCCGCCCGCTTCGCCGCGCGCGGCCGCTAGGACTGCGAAGCGATGCGCGCGGGCGCCCCAAACGGCACGAGCACGTCCGGCAGCCGCACGCCGCCGTCGGCCTGCTGGCCGTTCTCCAGCAGCGCGACGATCGTGCGTCCGACGGCGACGGCGGTGCCGTTGAGCGTGTGCGGCGTCTGCGTGCGCGCGCGGCCCTCCGCGCCCGCCGAGCGCATGCGGATGTCCAGGCGCCGCGCCTGGTAGTCGGTCGTGTTCGAGCACGACGTGAGCTCGCGGTAGCGCCCCTGGCTGGGCAGCCACGCCTCGCAGTCGTACTTCTTGGCGGCCGACGCGCCGAGGTCGTTGACGGCGATGTTGACGACGCGGTAGGGCAGCTTCAGCTCGCCCAGGATCTCCTCCTCGATCGCCAGGATCCGCTCGTGCTCGTCGGCCGACTGCTCGGGCGCGACGAAGCTGAACATCTCGACCTTGTCGAACTGGTGCACGCGAAAGATGCCGCGCGTGTCCTTGCCCGCCGCGCCGGCCTCACGGCGAAAGCACGGCGAGAAGCCCGCATAGCGCAGCGGCAGGCGATCGAAGTCGAGGATCTCATCGGCGTGCAGCGACGCCAGCGCGACCTCTGACGTGCCCACGAGGAACAGCTCGTCTTCGGGCAGCGCGTAGAGCTGCTGCTCGGTGTCCGGAAGGAAGCCCGTGCCGTACAGCGCCCGCTCGCGCACGAGCACCGGCGGGATGACTGGATCGAAGCCCTTGCCGCGCAGCTTGCCCAGCACCCAGGCGACGAGCGCCAGCTCGAGCATCACCAGATCGCCTTTCAGGTAGGCAAAGCGCGAGCCCGACAGGTTGGCGGCGCGGTCCATGTCGATCATCGAGCCGGCGAGCTCGAGGTGGTCGCGCGCCTCGAATGCGAAGCTGGGCGGCTCGCCGACGATCTTGAGCTGCTCGTCCTCGGGGCCGCTCGCGGCGCTGGCGTCGGGGATGTTCGGCAGCCGCTGCACGAGCTCGTCCAGGCGCTGCTTGGCCGTCGTCGCCTGCTCGTTGAAGCTCTTGACCTGCGCGCTCATCTCCTGCATCGCCGCGCGCAGCTGCGGCGCGTCCTCGCCGCGCGCCTTGGCCGCGCCGAACTCCTCCGAGCGGGCCTTTTGCTCGGCGCGCAGCGTCTCCGCCGAGGTCGTCGCGGCGCGCCACTGTCCGTCGGCCTGCAGGACCTCGTCGACGACCGCCGCCAGCGACCGGTCGCGACGCGCCAGCGCCGCGCTCACGGCGGCCGGGTCCTCCCGGATGCGCTTGAGGTCGAGCACGCCCCGCAGCCCCGCGGGCGTCCTATTTCGTCGACAGCGTGATCGGCGTGGAAGGCGCCTTCTGCGCCTGGCTGCCGGAGTACTTGGCGAGGAATTCGGCGACCGCCTTCGCTTCGTCGCCGAGCACGATGTTCTCGGGCATGATCGCGCCCGAGAAGCCGCCGTTGCGGATCGCGTAGAGAACCTGTTCGACGTTCTCGGCGCGGATGTTGAAGTTGGGCCCGTTCGTGCGCACGCGGTTCTTGATGCTCGTCGCCGAGCCCTGCGCGCCGACCACCGACAGCGTGTGGCAACCGGAGCAGTGGTCGCGGAACAGCACCGCCCCGCGGTGGTACGGGCTCGTCTTGGCCACGCCGATTCCCTGCGAGCCGCACGCGCTGAGCGCCGGTGCGCAGGCGAGCACGATCGTGGCCGTGGCGGCGATCTTCGCGCGAACGCTCATGCGCGGGCCAATATATAGCTCGCCGGGGCATCCAGCCCCGCCGTCCGGATGGGAAGCGGCGCCATCCGGGCGCCGTTGACCGGGGCCTCCGGCCCATCAGGCCCTGCGGCTAGAAGCCATGGGCGGTGCCTGCGGCGCGCAGCGCCAGGAACACGACGACGAGCGCCGACAGCGCCATCACGCCGACCTCGCGGCGCACGATCTCGCGAACGACGCCGCGCTGCTCGCGCTCGTCCAGCTCTCCGACGGCCTGCGCGTCGGCGAGGCCGCGCTGGTCGAGGACCGTCTGCGCGGAGGCGATGCGCAGCTGCTCGGCCACGACGCCGATGGCGAGCGGCAGCAGCGCGTAGAGGTAGAAGAGCTGATCGGTGGAGTAGTTGCCGGCGGCCGCCAGCGAGCCGACTGCGAGCGCGAGCGCCAGCGCCGAGCCCTGCCCGGCGCGCAGCAGCACCCAGAAGGCGCGTGCGCCGCGCTCGCTTGGATCGCCGTCCCACCACAGAAAGGCGCCGAGCAGGCCCGCCATGCCATTGAGCGCCGCCACGGCGATCGCGCCGGCGACGACAGCCTGCGTCATGCGCGCGCGCGCACCCGGCGCCGAGGCGCCGGGAGGCGTGTTTCCAGCCGTGATTTCGAGCCGATTGCCACTATGTAACACATTGCCACAAGCGGTGATATAACAGCGTCCGGTGCTACGCAGCTATCTCCCGGCGATCGTCTTTCTGGTGCTCGGCGGCGCCGTGGGCGGAGCGTTTGCGGCGCTCAATTCTTACATCGGCCCCCGCCGCGCCACGCCGCACAAGCAGGACCCCTACGAGTGCGGCCTGCCGTCGGAGGTCAAACGCGGCATGCGCTTCGGCATCAGCTTCTACCTGATCGCGATGCTGTTCATCCTGTTCGACATCGAGGTCGCCTTCCTGTATCCGATCGCCGTCGAGCTGCGCGCCTTCGGCGGCTTCGCGCTGGCCGAGTCAATCGTCTTCATCGTGCTGCTGTTCGTCGCCTTCGTCTACGTGTGGCGCAGGGGAGCGCTGGAGTGGAAGTGAAACGTGAGCCGGCGTTGCGCGTGCGCGAGCTCAACGCGCACCAGCTGCTGCGTGGCGGCGAGCTGGAGGGCGCCAACCGCCCGGCGCGCCTGGAGGGAGAAGAGCTCGAACAGTACGTGCAGGAGCGCGTGCTGCTGACGACGCTGGACAAAACCGTCGCGTGGGCGCGCTCGAACTCGTTCTTTCCGCTCGGCTTCGGGCTGGCGTGCTGCGCGATGGAGCAGTTCCACGCCGCCGGCCCGCGCATGGACATCGCGCGCTTCGGCTTCGAGGCTTTCCGCGCCTCGCCGCGACAGGCCGACCTGATCATCCTCGCCGGGCGCGTCTCGATCAAGATGGCGCCGATCATCCGCAAGCTCTACGACCAGATGCTCGAGCCCAAGTGGGCGATCTCGATGGGCGCCTGCTGCAGCTCGATGGGCGTTTTCAACAACTACGCGCTCGTGCCGGCGGACAAGTTCATGCCGGTCGATTTGCACGTGCCCGGCTGTCCGCCGCGCCCGGAGGCGTTGATGCACGGGATCCTCAAGCTGCGCAAGCTGGTCCAGGACGACCCCGACATGGGCTGGCGCGAGCGCTATGACGCGGTCGGCACCGAGGAGGCTCCCTCGGATGTGTAGTCGCCGCCTGCCGGCGACCGCAGGGCGGTTGAATGCCTGACGCCACGGGGCTGGAGCTGCTGGCCCAGGAGCTCGGCGACGCGACGCTCGAGACCGTGTACTTCCGCGAACGGGCGACGCTGGTCGTCGATCCGGCGCAGATCCGCACGGTCCTGGCCGCGCTGCGCGCGAAGGGATACGCGTTCCTGGCCAGCGTGCACGGCGTCGACCACTATCCCGAGGAGCCGCGCCTGGGCGTCGTCTACGAGCTGCTTGACATGAGCAGCGTCGACCGCCTGACGGTCAAGCTGCGCGTCCCCACCGATGCGCCGCGCGTGGACTCGGTCGTCGCCGACTGGCCCACGGCCGACCATCAGGAGCGCGAGGTCTATGACATGTTCGGCGTCGTCTTCGACGGGCACCCGGACCTGCGCAGGATCCTCATGCCCGAGGACTACGAGGGGCACCCGCAACGGCGCGACTTCCCGGTCGGCGGCGAACCGGTGATCTTCACGCGCGACGAGGCCAAATGGCTGGAGGGGCGCGAGTGACGCCGGGTCAGCAGCCGACGCTGTCGGAGTACCGCAGGCGCGAGCAGAGCATCACGCTGTCTCCGCTGGACGAGTCGATCGAAATCCAAGAGGGCGGTCCCGACACCACGCAGGAGCTGCTTACGCTCAACTTCGGCCCGCACCACCCCGCCACGCACGGCGTGCTGCGGCTGCTGGTGAGCCTCCGAGGCGAGGAGGTGCTCGACCTCGTGCCGATCGTCGGCTACGTGCACACGGGGATCGAGAAGTCCTGCGAGGACAAGAGCTACTGGAAGGTGATCCCGTTCGTCGAGCGCATGGACTACCTCTCCTACTTCTTCAACATGCAGGCCTTCTG
>Ga0207671_10002381_pt1 | contig 20199 bp, 19 predicted proteins | sample KBSC24metaG_FD_184352 | JGI IMG/M metagenome (GOLD analysis project Ga0207671, IMG submission 184352) | Corn rhizosphere microbial communities from Kellogg Biological Station, Michigan, USA - KBS C2-4 metaG (SPAdes) (version 2) | ecosystem: Host-associated > Plants > Roots > Rhizosphere > Soil... | reverse complement strand
AATTATACTTTCTGATACCCCAAAGTTTAACATCATGGAAATAAAAGAACTAACCCGCGCAGAAGAGCAGATTATGCAGGTACTGTGGCAACTAAAAAAAGGCTTCGTAAAAGAAGTGATCGATGCTTTGCCGGAGCCAAAACCGGCGTATAATACCGTTTCCACGTTTATCCGCATATTGGAAACCAAGGGCTTTGTTGACCATACCGCTTTCGGCAAAAGTCATGAGTATTTCCCGGTGATCAGCAAGGACGAATATCAAAGCTTTGCTACCGAGAAGCTGCTGAGCGGATATTTTGATAATTCGGTAAAGAGGATGTTCTCCTTCTTTGTGAAAAAGGAAAAGATCGACCTGAAAGAAGCGGATGAGATCATGAAACTGATTGAAAAACTTAAAGACAAGTAATTATGACGTGGTGGCAATATTTATTACTGGTAAATATTTACCTGGTGTTGTTTTACGGCTTTTACGCCCTGCTGCTGCGCAGCGAAACGTTTTTTAAGTTGAACCGGATCTACCTGGTGGCGTCTGCATTGCTGTCGTTCCTTATCCCGGTGATCCATGCTGATTGGGTGCAGAACCTGTTCATCACCCAAAAAGTGGAAGACACTCTAATGGTTTACAGCGCACCCATTATGGTTTATCACTTTAAACCAATAGAAGAGAATCACATTACGATAGGCCAGCTGATCGTGTTTATTTATACTGCGGGGGCTATTATATTAACCGCGCGGTTTATCTGGCAATTGATATCGCTCAAAAAGATCATCAATCGACCTGAAACCACGGGAGCTTTTTCATTTTTTAACAGCATTAGGCTTAACGAGGAAGCTGCGGGTAATGAGATCATTACTGCCCACGAGAAGGTGCATGCCCGCCAATTACACTCGGCAGATATACTTCTGATTGAGGCGATATCCATTATCAATTGGTTTAACCCGGTGATGTATTTGTATCGCTTAGCCATCAAACATATTCATGAATTTATAGCAGACAGCCAGGCAGTGGAAGACGGCACAACCAAAGCGGAATATGCTTTGCTATTGCTGAGCCAAACCCTCTCAGCACCGGCACACCAGCTGGTGAATCCATTTTTTAATCATAGTTTACTAAAACGACGTATCATCATGCTTCAAAAAAATCGCTCGCAGCGCATGGCGCTTTTAAAGTACGGGCTATCTGCACCATTGTTTATTTTGATGCTGATCCTCTCATCGGCCACCATAGGCAAAAGTCGCACGGTAAAGTTGCTGAATAAAAAAGCGGAGGTTGTTTTTTTAACCCCGGCACAGGCATTAGACTCATCGGCTACCGATACATCTAAGACCAAAGAAATTGTGATCGTAATGCCGCCGCCGAAGAAAAATAGCAATACGCCCGAAATTACCATTACTCCAGCGGATACAACGCCTGTTAAGAATGGGCCGATATTTACTGCGGTTGAAAAAAGCCCCCAGTTTGTTGGTGGTATAACAGCGTTCTATCGTTTCCTGACAAGTAACATCCGATACCCTGAAGCTATGCGTAAAAATAATATCCAGGGCAAAGTTTTTCTGACTTTTGTGATTGAAAGGGACGGTTCTTTATCAGATATCAAGTCGTTGCGGGATGTAGGTTACGGGTCGGCAGAAGAAGCGATACGCGTGCTAAGTATATCGCCTAAATGGGAGCCGGGTGTACAAAACGGCAGAACTGTAAGGGTGCAATATACTGTCCCGATCAGTTTTGCTTTAGATAAAGGCAATCCTGTAAAAGACACGGCAAACAAAAGCGGTGCGGTTATCAACAATGGTAAACTTTATATCCAGACAATTGACACTATTTCGTTGAAGGCTAAAGGCACCCCCAACCTACTTTATATTCTTGATGGGAAGGAAATTGCCAGCATGGAAAGTATCAATCCTAATGATATCGAGAGCATCAGTGTGTTAAAAAATGATAAAAATGATAAAGCGCTCCTGGTTGCGGCTTACGGACAAAAGGCAGCAAATGGTGTGGTTTTAATAAAAACAAAAGCCGCAGCTAAAAAACAGCCTGCTAAAAATTAATTAAAGCAGTTGTTTTAATTCAGCGGGTGTTACATTTAGCTGGTCGACCTTTGGCAGGCGGCGGGTAAGCTCGCGCCAGTTGGGGTCTTTAGCATATATCTTTTTCAGCATGGCGGCGGCTTGAGCAATGCCCTTGTTATTGGCGAGGGTGATGGCGTGCCAGTACTGCATCTCGAGGTTGGATGGGAACATTTTTTCAGCAGCTGTATATTCGGCCATGGCTTTTGGCATGTTTCCTTTTTCAACCTGCAAGTCGCCATTGTTCATATGCTGATAGGCACGCTGGAGAGCCAATAGCCTTGATAGCTCGGGGATAGGGTTTGCACTGTCATCAACCCGCAGGTCGATGATCTTATCATCCCAGGAGTCTTTAACAGGCTTGCCCGAAACCACAATGAGTGCGGCCGATTGCTTACCGCGGATATCGCCACCGGCACCCTGCGCGGCTTTTAAACAGGCCACCACGCGCTCTGCCAGCGGCAGGTTGGTATTTTTGAGAAAGGCGGCCTGCATCGCTTTGCAAACCAGGTCGGTAAGCATCATATTGGATTGCACCGAATAATTTGCTCCGTGGATATCCCGCGCATAGTCGATGCATTTTTTGCCGGTGTATACGGCACTCTCGCCCTTGGTATTAAGAAAAGCCACCTGGCGCACTTCTTTACCGGGATCTTTCGCCAGCAATTCGTTCAGCGCGTTTTGGGGCGAATCGCCTTTTTCCATTAGCTCCAACCCAAGCGGGCCATAAGCCTTGCGGATAAATGATTGCGTGGCCACCACGCCTACGCCGGATTTTCCCCAGATCACCGAAGAACCTACGCTAAACCAATGGCTCTGAACGGCAGCGGCCATTTCGCCGGTTACCGGGTCGCGGGCTACGATGGAAAAGGTATGGGCCAAAGGTTCCGATGTTTTATAAACCTGCTGGGCGAAGCAATGAGTGGTAAGCAAGAGGGCGATGAGGGAGAGCGGTTTTTTCATATCAGTTATTTATTGACCTACAAAAGTAAAATACCTGGATAGCAGGTTTTTAAAATTATGTTTTTTTATCTTTATATCATAAACCCCAAAATCACATGAACTGGAAACTTATTTTCCAACTGTCCGTTTTCGGACTGATCATGGCTTTTACTACCGTGTGGCTTATTCCTGAAAATATCGAACCTGCTTTCTGGATCGCTATTTTCCTGTTTTGTGCCTACATTTTAGCAAGGGCCCGCACCGGTAAATATTTTTTACATGGCTTTTTGGTAAGTCTGGTTAACTGTGTGTGGATCACTGCGGTGCATATTATCTTTTATACCAGCTATATCGCCAATCATCCCAATGTAGCTAAAATGGCCGAAGAGTATCCTATTTTTCCAACTCATCCGCGGTTGGCGATGTTATGCACAGGGCCTGTTGCAGGTATCAGCTTTGGGATCGTGCTGGGATTGTTTGCTTTTATCGCTTCGAAGATTGTGAACAGGAAAGTAGCGGTGCGGTAAAGTGCAACTTTGTGTGTCTTTGTGTATACCTCTGTGCACTCTGTGGTTTTTAACCACAAAGGTCACTAAGAAATTCACAGAGAACACTAAGAGGATGATTATTTTCTAATCAACTTTCCTATTCAATCGTGGTTGTGAAGCTCTTTTTATTTTTTCACATTGTAAACATTGAGAAAAACCTTAATTTAGCGCCATCAATACATTGACGATGAAACCCTTTATATCAACTTCATTTTTCGGATTTATTAATTACCTGATCGCGATCACCTTGATGGCTTCACCATGGCTGTTTGGTTTTGACCGTGGTGCAGCATTTTTCCTGCCCCTGGTATTCGGCTGGCTGCAACTGATCATGGCGATTTTCAGTAAAAATAAGTATGGGTTCATGAATGTGTTCCCGGTACCTATGCATTGCTTTTTGGATGTAGTTGGAGGATTTATCCTGATGACTTCACCATTCATCTATGGATACTATGCTACCACGGTATTTTTACCACAATTGTTGATTGGCGCATTGGTTGTGTTCCTGGGCATCTTTACCAAAAGGTCTCCTCTTACAGACGAGCCAACTCACGTATTTCGTGATGGCCTGGGAAATATCGGCGACCTTGATGAGCCAATGGCTAATTAAGGAACGGTATAAAAATAATGACTTTATAGCCAAAGGGAGCACCTACGGAGCTTAAAACATTTAGATTATGTATCTATAAACAGGGGGCTCTAACGAGCCTTTAATTTTATAACTCCGGAGGAGTTTCCTGTTTATAGAAAATATTGGTAATCCCAGGCTCCATCGGAGCCTCCTTCAATCTTAAAAGCGGCTTCTTCGGATATTAACGGTGCATTTTAGGATTAAAAGCAATTAAATGCCTTACATTTTTATGGACTGCGGAACTGGGATCGAACCCGTATTCTTCTTTGTTTAAGGGCAGCATTAATTTTTCCTTCACCATTTTCAGGAACTCAAATAAAGCTTCTTGCGCGGGATGAGCCGAGATAGTTGGATAATAATCCTTCTCGATCTTTGTTTTTTCCTGGTCGGTAACCAGGCTAAACTGCCATCCTTCGTCATTTTTGAAGCCAAATTCGCTTGCACAATTCTTAAGGTCGTACACATATTCACGTGCTTCGGCTTCTACTGTTTTACTGATCATGATCTCTTACTTTTTCTTGGGTGTGATGTCTAATTTAGAAACCGAAGATTTACCGCTCTGGTAATCTGACGGCGCTTTTTTGCCAAGCGGGTTAGCCGGTTTCTTTTTGTCTTTGATCATTTGTCTGTCCTTGCTCATGGTAGTATGTTTTAATATTTGTTTTTAATTACGTGGATTACGGTAAAATAACCAGGCACTGTAAATAGATCAGAAAGCGGGAAAAGGAATACTGTGCCGATGTGAAGCAGGCCTTTGCGGACTATATTATCGATTTTACGTAAGGTACGCTTTAAATAACAGGTATTGGCATAATGCCCGGAATATATTTTTAAGGGGCGACAGGAACGGCTCCACATTTATAAGTATTCGGCCAGGCTAATTTTCAATATTTCTATTAATTCCGCGTCGCCAAATTGGTAATTGTCTTCTATATCCAGCACCACGAAGGTTTGATGGGTAAACTCAAAACGATGTTTGATGATCCCGAGGTGCTTCCGTTCCATTACAAAGATCACATCCGCCCAATCGATCAATTTTTGGCTGACACGGATACGCGCCTTATCGCTTGTACCGGCAGAGCGGGCCTGGTGAATGGCATCATCCTTAAATAACAGCCCGGCAGTTGGGCTGCGCCATTGGTTTTTACTGCAGATGAAGAGGAGGTGGGGCAAGGGAGAATCAGATTAATGCGAATTGTTTTCAAGGGCATTTTTTGCCGGATTCGTTTTTTGCCAGGCTTCGTAAGTTAAAATAGCTAACCGATCCTCTTTACAATTCCATATGGATACATAGTTTTTTGAGACAACAATAGCCTGGTTCCAGGTAGTAAATTTTTCATAAAGCATTAGTGTACAGATATCAGTCACTGTTATAAACTGATCAAATTCTGGCAAATGTGTATGCATTGAAGCTAATACGATTTTACTGCTGTCTGCACCCGTTTTCCCATATAGAACGGGAATAATGCCTTTATGGAGCTTCTTTTTGCTGGCAACGTTGTTAGCTTTATCAAACCCAATCACATAATCATTACCGAAAATTACCACACCGTTTATGCTGGGGCCCGTCAATATATAAACACGTTTGGTGCCGTTTTTAATAATGGGTACAGGATTAAGGCTGGTGTTTTTGTAAGTTTTAAAAAGTGTATCCTTATTTAACTCCGCAAGTGCAGTTTGCCTGATGGTAAACAGTTCCTTTTCAGATGACGTAAATTTCCGATCGGCTGTATCCAGTTTATAGTTATTAGAATCAAAGTCATACCCGAAAGAAATAGTGGACAAAACCACTGGATCGGTGCCTTTGGAAAAAAACACATTGATTAATTCCTTGCCATTATCATAAGAAATATATCCCCCGGCTATCGCTCTGCGTGCTTTACACTTAGCGCTGAAAATATCCGAACCATACCAGGAGGCCCACTCTGACCTGTATAAGGTTTTGCCTTCGTTAGAAATGCTGTCGGCAATTTTTACAAGATCTTTTTCCTGCGCAAATGCAGCCGTACTTGCAGCAAACAGGATAAATAATAAGGACAGGAATTTCATGATCAAAGGTATTAGGGTAAACGGGATATTCAAATATAAGGGATTGAAATGAGAGTTTTCGTGACACTGGTTTGTCACATGCTTTAATGTTTTGCAGATATATATCTGCTTTTATAGATGAGGTATTGACTGATGGATACTCCAATTTAACATGGGGTGTTATTTTTCCTTCGCAAGCGTGGACGCTTGCAATTGTCATCATTCAAGCGTGGACGCTTGAATGGGCGGTGAGAACGTGGGACAAGGGGATTTCTATTTTTTGACATTAATTATCATTAATTTATTAAACTAAACTCTCTCTGAAACCTGAAAAAAATGCTAACTGCAGTCCCAACCAGGGACAGATAAAAAATAATCCTCCCGTGCTTTCTATCTTCCAAAGTGTAGGAATAAATTTGTTCACCATCAGGCAAAGTCTTTTTTGCTGATGATAAATGCCATCCGATAAATATCCCAAGCACTCCGCCCAGAAAAGCACAAATGTATCCTATGATTATCCAGCTTGATTGAGATTTTTCAGGTATGCTTAGTTCCTCTATTCTTTCATTTTTCAATTCGGTCAATCTCTGCTGATCCACCGCTATACCTCTTTCCTCTAATATCTTTTTAGCCAGCACATAATCAAAGCTGCTCCATTCATCCGGCTTTTCCAGTATCTCCATTAATTCATCGTCGGTGAAAGTAAACAGGTAATAATCTTTATCAACGTCATCAACAAACTGACTTTCCCGCTCTTTTAAAAGCTGGCTTACCCTGTTAAAATCATCCGGAGAGATTTTGATGCTATAGGATGTCTTAACTTCTGTATTAATCGCCGTTAAAGGATTAACGGTTATTGGCGCTTCTTCAACTTCGCAGGGAATGTTGTTCGTTGTTAACAGATCGGTAAGGTCCTCCGCCAATGCGGCATCATCAAATTGCTGAAAGGTTAGGAAATCAGATTGCATCAGTGGAGAAATAGGTTTAGTCTAATATAGAAAATTTAGGCGACTTGAGTAAATGCAGATTATATACAAAGATAACTAACCTAAATGAGAAAAGTACTGACAGCGTTTTGTCAGTAGGTTAATTCCTTTTAAAATGTCTGTGAGGACACAGACATTGGGTGGGTACATAGACACCAACTGTATAGTTAAATTATTTAACTATTATTACTGTTTCAGGTGTTTCAAAGTGTTTCACTTTTTTGGTGAAACAGTGAAACAGTTGAATTTTCAAGAATTATTAAACTGGTAATCAGAAAATTACAAAGCGATTTTGCCTGTTTTGGGGTGTTTCAGGTGAAACAGTAGTTTTTGGCTTATTCCAACGCGCGCTTTGCCACCCAAACCTGGCTTTTTATGAGCCACTTGCCGCTTACCAGCCGGAATACGAAGGTAAACGCGCCGTCTTCTTCAAAAGGTTCGCCTTTGATGTCGCCTGAGTAATCAACCGGAACAACAACGTAAATGCTTTCATCGGTTTGGAGGTAAACCGTTACATGGCCTATTTTGCCTTTGAAATTTTTTAGTTTATAGTTCTTACAGGTTTTCTCTACGGTGCTCACCCACTGCACACCCGCGGTTTCGCCGTTCCATGAGAAAGGGGCTTCTTCATCGGCTATAGATGCGTTAGGGGTATACAGGTCGGCAACAGCATCCAGGTTGAATGAGCCCGAAGCATCAACCACTTTATTAATGATTTTCATCACCGCAGCCCGGGATGCTGCAGAGTCGGGTGTAATGGCCGTCCTGCTTTTCCCATTGGCACTGCCTCCAAAAAACATCAGCGCAACAAGTGCGGGGAATAAAACAATTAAGAATCTATTCTTCATATCAGTCGGGGCTGGGCTGTTATTTGCTATCCATGTAATCCAGGGCTAAGTTACATAAAGCTTTGACACCTAATGTAAATCCGCTTTCGTCAATATAAAAATCAGGGGTGTGATGGGCCGGCGCGGTTTTGGGGTCGCCGCCTTTTGGCATTCCGCCTAAAAAGAAAAAAATACCAGGTACTTTTTCCTCGTAAAAGCTAAAATCCTCGGCGCCGGTAACAGGTGGCTTTAGTTCTACATTTGCTGCACCTGCGGTTTGCTGCAGGCTGGGCAGCATTTTTTGGGTCAGCTCCGGGTTATTGTAAGTAACCGGGTAATGGGTGCTGTAGGGTATCTTTACTTCAGCTACTGCATTTTCGGCCTCGGCTGTTTTTGTGGCGATCTGTTTCACTCTCGTAATAAGCATCTTTTCGTCTTCGGGACTGAAAGACCGCAGGGTACCCAGCATTTCCACCTTCTCAGGGATTATGTTCGACCTGTTGCCACCATTAATAGCGCCTACAGTTACCACCGCAGGATTTTCGGTCAGGTTCAGATTGCGGCTGACGATGGTTTGCAGGTTATTTATGATCTGCGCCGAAACTACGATAGGATCGATGCTCGACCAGGGATAGGCCCCATGTGATGAACGCCCTTTTATAATGATCTGCATATCATTTACCCCTGCCATCGTTCCGCCGGGTCGGTAAGTTATTTTACCTGCTTCAGTTTGTGAATTGATGTGCAGGCCGAAGATTACTTCTACTTTTGGATTTTCCAGTACGCCTTCCTTCACCATTTCCTCGGCCCCGCCTTTTTCTCCGGGCAATACGCCCTCCTCTGCCGGTTGGAAAATGAATTTTACTGTGCCGTGCAGTTCACTTTTCATAGACGATAATATCTCCGCCACGGTCATCAGGATGGCCATGTGCGAATCGTGGCCGCAGGCATGCATCACGCCTACTTCCTGGCCGTTATACATGGTTTTTACTTTTGAAGCGAATGGCACGGGCGTACGTTCGATCACCGGCAAGCCATCCATATCTGCCCTGAGGGCTACTACCGGACCGGGCTTACCACCTTTTAAAATACCAACTACGCCGGTTGTAGCAATACCTGTTTTTACTTCCAGCCCAAGGGATTGCAGATGTTTGGCGATTATCCCGGAAGTGCGTACCTCGTGATTTCCCAATTCCGGATGCTCATGAAAATCGCGCCGCCAGGCGATGGTTTGCTTTTGCAGAGAGTCGGCTTTTTGACTGACCATTTTTCGTAGCGCGCCCACCTGTGCAAATGCAGGAACAGACAAGGCACATAAAAGCATCAGGTATATTTTTCTCATTCGCAGGATTTTTTACCGAATATAAATAATAAAGGACGATTTAAATAAATCGCCTCTTGATATAGTAAGTAAAATTCTGCAGTTTAATTGCTAAAACCTGTAAGGTCAATTGTAAATACAAGCACGGAATTGGCGGGAATGCTGCCGTTGGCCGAGTTTCCGTAACCCAACGCTGATGGGACGAGCAGCAATATACGCCCCCCGGTATTGATGTGGGGAATGCCATATTGCCAACCCTTGATCAAGCCGGTCAAAACCTGGCTGCTTAGACTACCAGACTCAAATACAGTTCCATTCAGCAGTTTGCCGGTATAATTAACGGTGATCAGTGAATTTACTGTAGGATAGTTTCCTGTTCCCGATGTCAACACCTGGTAGTAGACGCCCGATGGATCTTTGGTAGCGGTAATACTGTTTGCTGTAATATAAGCCTGGATAGCAGTGTCATCAGCGGCAGCCTGTTTTGCAGCATCAAAAGGGGTGTCCTTTTTGCAGGATGATAAACCGATAATAACCAGGCTAAGTATTAATAGATATTTCTTCATTCGAAGTGTTGTTTGAATGATAACTTTCTTTTTGACGGAAAATTATAAAGCGGTTTTAATTTTTAACTCCTTCATCTGCTCCTCAGCAATGGTCGACGGCGTATCGATCATCACGTCGCGGCCTGAATTGTTCTTAGGGAAAGCGATCACATCACGGATGGAATCCAACCCTGCAAAAATTGAGCATAAACGGTCGAAACCGAAAGCGATACCACCATGCGGAGGGGCACCATATTCAAAAGCATCCATCAGGAAGCCGAATTGTTTTTGAGCTTCTTCCTTGCTGAAGCCTAAGTGTTTGAACATTAAGGCCTGCAGGTCACGGTCATGAATACGGATAGAGCCCCCGCCAATTTCGGTACCGTTGATAACCAAATCGTAGGCATTGGCGCGCACATTTTTAGGATCGGTATCCAGCATCGGGATATCCTCCGGCTTGGGTGAAGTGAACGGATGGTGCATAGCATGGTATCGGCCCGTTTCTTCGTCCCATTCCAGTAAAGGAAAATCCAGCACCCATAAAGGAGCAAATTCGTCCTTATTGCGCAAACCTAACTGGTTACCCATTTCTAAACGCAATTCGTTCAGTTGCTTGCGTACTTTATCAGTTTGTCCGGCTAATACCAGTATTAAGTCTCCGGCCTCTGCTTCAAAAGCTGCGGCCCAATTGGTTAGTTCGTCTTCGTTATAAAACTTATCTACGGATGATTTTAAGGTGCCATCAGTATTGTAACGGCAATAGATCAAACCGGTTGCGCCAATTTGCGGGCGCTTGATATAATCGGTCAGCTCATCAATCTGCTTACGGGTATACCCGGCGCAGCCTTTGGCATTAATGCCGACAACCAATTCCGCATTATCAAAAATGCTGAAGCCTTTGCCTTTGACTAAATCATTCAGCTCAACAAACTGCATTCCGAAGCGGATATCCGGTTTGTCGGAACCATAAAGGCGCATCGCGTCGGCATATTGCATACGTGGAACAGCATCCAGATGAACTCCTTTTACCGTCTTGAACAAGTGCCTGGTCATGCCCTCAAAAATATGCAGGATATCTTCCTGGGTGATGAAGGCCATCTCACAGTCGATTTGTGTGAATTCAGGCTGACGGTCGGCACGAAGATCCTCGTCTCGGAAACATTTCACGATCTGGAAATAACGGTCGAACCCGCTTACCATCAATAATTGTTTAAAGGTTTGAGGCGATTGCGGAAGGGCATAAAATTCGCCCGGGTTCATGCGGCTTGGTACTACAAAGTCGCGCGCACCTTCCGGGGTTGATTTGATCAGCACCGGGGTTTCCACTTCGATAAAGCCCAACCCATCCAAATATTTGCGGGTTTCCTGCGCCATTTTATGACGCAGCATCAGGTTGTTGCGGATAGGATTACGACGCAAATCAAGGTAGCGGTATTTAGCACGTAACTCCTCGCCGCCGTCAGTTTCATCTTCGATCTGGAATGGCGGAGTTTTCGCCGCGTTCAATATCTCTAAATCCTCAACAGCGATTTCAATATCGCCGGTGGGCATTTTAGGATTTTTGCTGGCGCGTTCAATTACCGTACCGGTAACTTTGATCACAAACTCACGGCCTAAGCTGCGGCTTTTATCACGTAGTGCATCATTGCTATCGGTATTTAAAACCAATTGAGTCAAACCATAACGGTCGCGCACATCGATGAAGGTCATCGCCCCGAGATCGCGTGATTTTTGTACCCATCCGCATAAAGTAACCGACTGGCCCAAATGGCTGATATTTAATTCGCCGCAGGTATGTGTTCGTAGCATAGCAGTATCGTATAAAGTTTGCAAAAGTACGTTTTTGAGGTGAAAGGAGAAAGGTAAAAGCGAAAAGTTGAAGCAGCAGATTTAGCTGCAATTCTATTTTATTTTAAAAAAATTGAGGGATTTAAAATAAAATAAAATATCTTGCTGCATATCCATGAAACGACTCTTTGCACTAATAAGCTTTTTGTTTTTATACTCGGTACTTGCCGGCGCTGTGTATGCCAAAAAAAGCAGGCATGTTCATCATAGGGTAAGGGTTCCGTTAATTATCCTGAATGCCGACAGTATATCATCCTATAACTTAATATACTTTGCACAGTCTCTGATCGGGACTCGTTATTGTGAGGCCTCATCCGACCCATCGAGAGGTTTTGATTGTTCCGGCTTTGTAAATTACGTATTCAGGCAATTCAACGCCGATGTTCCCCGCTCTTCAAATGAATTTATAAATGTCGGCAGGAAAATAAGCATTGACGAAGCGCGCACAGGGGATATCATCTTGTTCAAAGGCACAAAAAGCCATCATCCGCGAAGTATAGGCCACGTAGGCATAGTATATTGCAATGAAGGCGGCGGGCTAAAATTTATTCATTCAACATCGGGCAAGAAATATGGTGTCACCATAAGCTCGATGGACGACACCTATAAACGTCGTTTTGTGACAGTAATACGGCTGCTCAAACAAAACGACGATTTGAAACTTTAACAAGCTTCAATACCCCCTTTATTGGTTCCGGATAAAGATAGACGTTGCCATAGTATCGTTTGGTACCGTTGTGGGCAACTTAACGAGTGTTCCGTTAATCCAATAAACCGCAGTTGGATACCATGTAAAGTTGGCGATTGCTAAAGTAGTACCCACAACATACATATCGCTTCCGGAAAATGCAATGCCGGTCGCGGTTCCACTAGGCGCAAGTATGGTTTCTACGCCATTTTTCCAATACGCAGCGGATAGCAGGCCATCTTCGGCATGAATGCCGGCAGTGTACACGTCACTTCCATTTACTACGATTGAAGTATTGTTTGGGTACTGGTGAGAAGGTAATTTATCCGGAAAAAAAGCCCCGTTCTTCCAATAACCTAAATAATCTGTGCTATATGCCTCGCCAACTGACCCTGAAATATACATATCATTGCCCTGGAATGTTATCCCATAGGCTGCGGAAACAGTAGTGTTTATGGTAGTCACATCGGGAGTGGTGAGCGCGACAGCAGTACCATCTACTTTCCATATTGTTGCCGCTCCGAAATTGCTGAGATCATATGATGTTCCCGCGATGTAAACAACGTTGTTGTTTATTGAAATTGCCGAAGCTATGGATGAGCTTACTAGGCCACAACACTCAACAGGGTTTGTTAACGGTATAGCCACGTCGTTTTTCCACAAGGTAGCAGTTACATGATCCGCTTGATCGAAAGTGGCGATATAACCAACAGCATAAACATCATTGCCCAGTACCGCTATGGCGTTCACTGTACCATTTTTCGCTATAGGGTGAGGCACTCCATTCTTCCAGTATCCACAATATCCATAATCATTTATTTGAAAACTGCCGCCTATGTAAACGTCGTTGTTGTGTATAAAAATACTGTTGGTAGTACCAGACCCCGATAGGTTAGTAGCGATTCCGTTTCGCCAATACATTGGCTGGTCGCCGGAGGATCCGGATGACCATCCAGTGATATAAACACTTGGTAAAACTTTAAAAGATGTTGTGACAGACCCGGCAGTAAACGATGACGTTCCCGCCTGCATTGCGGTTATAGTAACAGTACCCGCGCTATTGATCTGTATACTATCCCCTTTTATGCTGGCTACGGCAGCATCACTACTTGAATAAGTAAACGCACCGTTACTATTACTTGTCACGTAAGGAATAAGAAAAGTAGCGTCACCCACGTATTTTGTTGATATATTAAAGCCTGATATCCCGGGAGTTGGAGTTGGCGCAGGTGCAGGATTATTTTTCTTACAGGAAACTATAAAAAAGATAAAAAATGATAATGTTAAGGTTATTTTGAATGGCATAAGGTTTAGTTCCTTTAAAGCTCTAAATATAAGCAAACATTGATTACTGCATACTCTACTGTTTAAAATTATTGTTTTTCACATTTATGGTTAAAATTGCTATTAAGAGAAATTAAAGCCCTGCTGTCGCAAAAACAAATCCAAAATTAAACATCCAAAATCCAAAATCATTTATACATTTGCCTCATAATTCTCAAGGGGTGCCTTGCTTTGAGCAATCAAACTGAAAGACAGGCTGAGATCAAACCCATGCCCCCCGACCCCTGAAGGGGGAGTTGATAGTCCTAAAGATTTCTTTAGCTATTTACTCCTCCCTTTAGGGGTCGGGGGCTACACCTGATCCGGGTAATGCCGGCGTAGGGAGAGGTAAAAAGTTAAGTGTACTGCATATTCAACCCTGGTGTGCAGATGGTTTAACAAGTTTTATTTATTCATTTTGAAAAATTTATTTGTGGCGTTTATCGCCCTGCTGTTGCCTGTCCTGGCAGCGGCCCAGCTTTCCGTTACCGGGAAGATCACCGACCAACAAACCGGCGCAGCATTGCCCGGCGCAACCATCAGCATCAATCCATCCATCAAAACCGTTTCAGATGCGAACGGTAATTATCGCATCGGCAGCCTCAAAAGCGGTCAGCAAACCATCACGATCACCTATGTCGGCTACGATGCCGTTACAAAAAACTTCAGACTGACAACGGACACCTCTATCAACTTCCAACTATCCTCAGTGAGCCACCTTACTGAAGAGGTAACAGTCAGCGCCACGAGGGCCTCGAAAAATTCGCCCACGGCCTTTACGAATCTCAACAAAAAGGATATCGATAAAAATAACTCGGGCCGGGGATTTGAGTATTTGTTGGAGCAAACACCCTCGACTGTAGTTACTTCCAATGCCGGGGCGGGCGTGGGTTATACCAGTATCCGTATTCGTGGCTCAGATGCTACCCGGACCAATGTGACTGTCAACGGTATCCCGCTAAATGACGCCGAAGATCAGGGCGTTTATTTTGTCGACCTGCCCGACCTGGCTTCATCAGTCGACAACATCCAGGTGCAGCGTGGTGTGGGTACTTCTACCAACGGCGCGGGCGCTTTCGGGGCCAGCATCAACATACAAACCATTACCCGCCATGATACCGCCTATGCCGAGCTGAATAATTCGGCAGGATCTTATGGCACGGTTAAAAACACCGTAAACATAGGCACCGGTTTGCTTGGCGACCATTTTACTTTTGACGGGCGCTTGTCGAGAATGAATTCCGACGGGTATATTGACCGCGCGTTTTCTCATTTGAAATCCTACTTTTTAAGCGGCGCTTATTATGGAAAAAATAGTGTGCTCCGGGTAAACATATTTTCCGGCTACGAGCAAACTTACCAGGCCTGGGATGGTGTACCGGAAGACAGCGTGAAAAGCGGTAACCGGAGGTACAATGAACTGGGTTACATCAACGCGAGCAACAGCTATTATAAAAACCAGACGGATAATTACACGCAGGATTATTACCAGTTGCTATACAACCAGCAGATCAGCAGCAAGCTTTCATTCAGCGGGGCCTTGCATTATACCAAAGGATACGGGTATTATGAGGAGTATAAAAATGATCAGTCGTTAGCTGATTATGGCGTTACCCCTGTGGTAGTGGGTGGCACAACCATCGATCAGACCGACCTGGTGCGCCGCTTATGGCTGAACAATGATTTTTACGGGCTGACTTATAATTTGAACTATAAACCGGATAATAACCTGGGTATCACGCTCGGCGGGGCTTATAATGAATACAAAGGACACCATTATGATAATATCGAGTGGACGCAGGAAAGTACCAATATTCCGCCGGATTATAAATACGATCAGGATAACGCCAAAAAAACAGACTTCAACATTTTTAGCCGTGCCGAATATCATATAGGAGATGTATTGTTGTATGGCGACCTGCAATACCGGCATATAAATTATTCATTCCTGGGCTTCAATGCAGCACTAACCAGCGCGCAGCAGGATGTTCAGCTCAACTTTTTTAACCCGAAGGCGGGCATTACTTATGACATCAATGAGCGCAGCAATATCTACGCCTCATTCGCCGTAGGTAATCACGAACCTAACCGGAGTGATTATGTTAACTCACCACCGCAACAACGTCCGAAACCTGAAAACCTGAAAGATATCGAGGCAGGCTATCGCTTTAGCAGCCCGGTTTTCAGCGGCAGCGTTAATGGTTTCTATATGATTTACAAAAATCAACTGGTATTAACCGGGGCCCTCGACTCTGTTGGCGAGGCGATCCGTACCAATATAAAGGACAGCTATCGTGCGGGTATCGAGGTAAGTGCGAGAGTAAAAATCGCAGAGCCGTTGAGCTGGTCGGTAAATGCTACGATGAGCACCAATAAAGTGAAGGATTTCCCGCAATTCCTGCAGAATTATGATACCGGAACGTTGGATGAAACCCAATACAAAAAAACCGATATCGCCTATTCGCCGGATTTTACTGGATCAAGCGCGATAAGCTATCATCCTATAAAAAATGCGGAGATCGCTTTCATTAGCAAATATGTAAGTCGACAATATTTGGATAACACGTCGACCACCAGCCGTTCGCTCGATGCATATTTTGTGAATGATGTGCGGCTGAATTATAATTTCAGCATAAAAGGCATTAAAAACGTAGGCATCGGCTTGCTGGTAAATAACATATTCAGTAAAAAGTACCAGTCGGATGGTGCAACATACCCGGATATTGAAGGCGGCAAGGTGGTGAATTATAATTATTTCTTCCCGCAGGCACCTATCAACTTTTTGGCTTCATTGAATCTTAAATTTTAAATTGTGGTAACGCAAATATCACATTGAATTTTAATCGTATTATTGATATTTGCGTTACTTAACTCACACTGATGAAGATCAAACACCTGCTTTTATTACCCCTCGCTTTTGCTGCTATAAGTTTATCGGCACAAACCAAAAAGAAAAAGTCTGTAAAATTTCCTCCTCCTGTCGTTATTGCACAGAGTGAAATAATAAATGTTAACAACACTTTGGCAAGACCCAAACTGGTGGTAGGTATCGTGGTCGACCAGATGCGCTGGGATTACCTTTACCGCTTTTATGACCGCTATCAAAGCAATGGCTTTAAGCGTTTATTGAACGAGGGCTTTAGCTGTGATAATACTCAAATAGATTATATTCCAACTTTTACCGCGCCGGGGCATACCTGCGTTTATACCGGTTCGGTGCCGGCTATTCATGGTATCGCGGGTAATGATTTTATTATCCAGGCTACAGGGAAATCCATTTATTGTACCGAGGATACCACAGTAGCCACGGTAGGCAGTACATCGGTTGCAGGAAAAATGTCGCCGCGCAATTTGCTGACCAATACCGTAACTGATGAGTTGAAACTGGCAACCAACTTCCGCTCAAAAGTGATCGGCATTGCTTTGAAAGACCGTGGCGGTATTTTACCTGCCGGACATACTGCAAATGCGGCTTATTGGTTCGATGATAAAACAGGCAACTGGATCACCAGTACTTATTACATGAAGGATTTACCGAAATGGGTAACAGACCTGAATGATCAAAAGCTGGCAGAAACTTATTTAAAACTCGATTGGACGCCACTTTACCCTGTAGATACCTATCTACAGACACTGCCCGATGAGTCCAAATATGAGGGAAAGTTTGCTGGCGCCGATTCGCCAACACTTCCTGTAAAAACATCAGCTTTATACAAGAAAAATGGATTGGGTATGATCCGTTCAACCCCTTATGGAAACACTTTGACGTTGGATATGGCAGTGGCCGCTATTAATGGCGAGCAGTTGGGGCAGCATGAGGTAACCGATTTTTTAGCGGTAAGCTTCTCGTCTACTGATTATGTGGGACACCAGTTTGGGCCGAATTCAGTGGAAATCGAAGATACTTATTTAAGGCTCGATCGTGATTTTGCGAGTTTCTTCACTTTCCTGGATGCCAAATTAGGTAAAGGCAATTACTCCGTGTTCTTAACCGCCGATCATGGCGCGGCACATAACACCGCGTTCTTAAAAGATCATGGCATACCCGCGGATGTATGGGATGATATGGCCGTTAAAGACAGCTTGAATAAATTCCTGCAAAGCAAATACAAAATTGACAAGCTTGTGCTTGGTCTGACGAACTACCAGGTGAATTTTGACAATTACGCTGTTAATTATGCCAAACTTAATAAAGATGCATTGATCAAAGATGCTATCGAGTTCTTGGAGAAGCAAAAAGGAGTGGCTTATGCCATCGACATGCGCAACGCACGAACTGCTAATATCCCTGATGAATTACGCACACGCATTGTAAATGGATATAGTGTAGCACACAGCGGCATTATACAGATCATTTTATTACCAGGCTGGTTTACCGGCCATGGTTCGGGTGACAGCGGGCCGACAGGCACTACCCATGGCACATGGAACCCTTATGACTCGCATATTCCGCTGGTATTTATGGGCTGGGGTATTCCGCATGGCCACCTGAACCGCGAAACACATATGACGGATATTGCACCAACTGTTGCAGCCTTATTACATATACAAGCGCCGAATGGAAATATTGGTAAGCCAATTGCAGAGGCGTTGAAATAGACAGGAAGACCGAAAGTCGGGAAGTCCGGAAGTTATTATTATCTAACAGAAAACAGTCTTGCGGACTTGCGGTCTTTCCAACTTCCGGACTAAGAAAAACATGAAAAAATACATCGCCAAATTCCATTACCTCACACAAGATCTGCCTCATCGCAGTCATGTTGAACAGGTGCAAATCGCCTGCCAGGCCGGGGCTAACTGGATACAATACCGCTGTTTAACCAAGACGGATGATGAACTGATCAGCGAGATCAATGAACTCGCCGCTATTTGTGATGACTGGGGCGCTACGCTGATATTGACCAATCATTATCATTTGCTTGATAGGGTTGACGCACAGGGTGTTCATATTGAGGATTTTGATGCTGACTTTGCTGCCATCAGGGAACATATCAGCGATGAAAAGACATTGGGAGCTTCAGCCACAAATATCGAAGCGTTATTAAGGGTTCAGGGTACGGGTGTAGTGGATTATTGCGGATATGGCCCGTTTGCCCATACTGATACCAAACCCAATAATAAACCATTGCTGGGTTTTTCAGGGTACAGGGCGTTGCAAAGTCAGCCGATAGAAATGCCTGTTATTGCGGTTGGTGGTATCCAGCTAAGTGACGTGGAGCCCCTGCTGGAAACCGGCATCTACGGGCTGGCTGTATCCGGCGCGATCAACATGACATCCGACCCTGGAAGAATGCTAAAAGAATTTTATCAGAAAATATATTGATAACATTGTCTTTAAATTTATACCAAACTATTTGTCTATCTTTCAGTTGTAAAATCATACAACTAATCACTAATCCCCATGTCCTCTCATCACATCGTACGTGAAAAACAGGAACCTGCATTGCTGGTGCTGGGGTTGGATAGTTTCCCGATGGAATTATTGGGGCAATTACTGGAGTGGAACCCAACGGTTATTGCGACCCCGCAAACCGCTGAATTACTTTATGAGCAGGGTATTAAAATAGATTGGATCATTACTGACGACACGCATCGTACACCACAATCGGACATTAAACAAATGCCCACCGGCCCTGATTCCGTGGCGGAGGCTGCTTTAAAATACCTGGTAACGCATGGCTACCCTGCCGTTAATATCATTACCGATAACCTGCAACTGAAGGATTATTTGTTCTATACCGATAAGATCAACCTCGTGATCTTCCAGGGTAATCAAAAGATATATGCGATAAATTCTGGCTTCAGCAAATGGAAGCCTGCCGGTGAAACAGTTGAAGTATTGACCCACCCGCATGATCTCCATCTAAGCGGTTTGGAGTCCATAGGCGACCAGCGCTTTAAGACCACCCACGATGGGTTTTTCAGCCTGCAGTTTGAGCATCCTTTTTTGTTTATTGCGGAAGCGTTGTAAACATTTATCAACCCAAAATCGTATAATAAACCAGTCGTTTTCGTCAGTATTTTGTGAAATCATCAAAGGCTTTTAAACCGCAATTAGGTAGTATCGTAATTAGTTTGCTACATTTACGTTTGGAATAAGAAGATTACACAAAAAAACTGTCAATTAGCCATATCAATGCCAGTAAAAAACTTATTGGTCTGCTTTTTGATATTATTTTAATAACCATTAAACCGTTGACACAATTGTTAGTCTAAAATCTATAATCAGCATATCATAAGATTATCAAGCTGACATTATAATACTTGTTATCATGAAAAAGACATATAAATATTTGCTTTCCACCGCTCTTAGCGGGCTCGTGTGCCTGTCTTTAGCACTTTCTGCCAGCGCACAGCACAGAGACAATGGCGGTGGTGGAGGCGGCGGTGGCTCGAGGCCATCAGCCCCAGCCAGTAGTAGTGGCGGAGGTTCAAGATCATCCGC
>Ga0207671_10002379_pt1 | contig 20207 bp, 16 predicted proteins | sample KBSC24metaG_FD_184352 | JGI IMG/M metagenome (GOLD analysis project Ga0207671, IMG submission 184352) | Corn rhizosphere microbial communities from Kellogg Biological Station, Michigan, USA - KBS C2-4 metaG (SPAdes) (version 2) | ecosystem: Host-associated > Plants > Roots > Rhizosphere > Soil... | reverse complement strand
GGCGGCCAGGGCGCCGATGGCGAGGGCGGTGAGGGCGCGGCGCCGGGTGCGGGGCGCGCGGTGCGACGAGTTGACCATTGAGCTCTCCTGTGGGTGAGACCTGATGGTGGAACCACGACGTGGACGGAAGCGCGAACGCCCGAAGACGCCGCCTTGCTGTGCCGTCGGCGAGCGGAAGAAGAGTCAGGGTGCTGTGTCGCGTCCCTGCTTGCCGCCCTCGGCATGAGCCAATGTAGCGGGAAAACAACAACAGTCAACGAGCAATGATGAGGTATTTCGAGGTCGAAGGAGGATTCGCGGAATCCTTCGCCCATTGCCACTCCGGTGACACCGCTGAATCGCGGGCAGCCGCAGCGTCGGACAGAGCAGGCACCGGTACGACTGTTGCGCAGCATGCCCGGGGCTGCAAGAGCTTTCAGAAACATGCCGAAAACAGTGAAAGAGGCTTGACACCCGGTCCGGCGGGCGGGATCGTCTCGCCTGAGCAGCCGCGCTTCCCGGGAAGGCACGGCACGCCAGGCAGGTCGGAGCTCCCTTGCCGCCCCTGATCGATTCCGAGGTCGACGTTGCGGCTTCGCCGCGTCGATGTCACGTCCTGCCCAGGAAGCGGTTCTCGCCATGAGCCCTAGTAACGCGATCGGTACCCCGAAGGATCGCCGCCCAGCCAGACGCCCTGCCCGACGCCCTGCCCGCCGCGCAGGATTCCGGTTGGCGGTCGCGCTGTCGGTCGCGGCAGCCATGACCGGTGGCGGAGCCGCGCTGTCCAGTCCCGCCTCCGCGTCCGCCCCGACGGCGGTGAGTCTGCCGGGCACGTTCGACTCGGCCATCGGGTGCTCTGCGGACTGGCAGCCTGCCTGCGCCCAGGCGCAGATGGCGTTGCAGCCCGACGGCCGCTGGACCGCCTCGCTGAACCTTTCCGCAGGTAGCTACTCCTACAAGGTCGCCGTCAACGGCTCCTTCACCGAGAACTACGGCTCCGGCGGCGTCCCGAGCGGGGCCAACATCGCCATGACCGTCCCCGCGGGCGGCGAGCGGGTCACCTTCGTCTACGACCCGGACACGCACGTGGTCACCGACAACTCGGCGATGCCCGTCGTCACCGCGGTCGGGGACTGGCAGTCCGCGCTCGGGTGCGGCGCGAACTGGGCGCCGACCTGCGCGGGCACCACCATGTCCGCTCTCGCGGGTAGCGACGTCTACACCTACACCACCACCGCCATCCCGGCGGGCAGCTGGAACGCGAAGGTCACCCTGGGCCAGTCCTGGACCACGAACTACGGCGCCGGCGGCGCGGCCAACGGCGCGAACATCGGGTTCACGGTCCCGGCCAACGGCGCGACCACCACGTTCTCCTACAACACGATCACGCACCTGATGACTGTCGTGAGTACGAATGGCGCCACTGCCCCGCTGAACACTCTCGGCGCCCTCTACACCCCGACCGCGACGACCTTCCGCATCTGGTCGCCGGACAGCGCGAACGTCGCGGTCAACGTCGGCGGCACCACCCACGCGCTGAGCCCGACGCCCCTCGCCGGCTACTCGAACGTGTACCAGGCGGTCGTCAGCGGGAACCTGCTCGACGCGACGTATCAGTTCACTGTGAACGGCGTCGCGGTCCCCGACCCCTACGCCCAGATGGTCACCCCCGGCACCACGCGGGGCATCGTCGTGGACACCGCGGCCGTGACCCCCTCGGCCGGCTCCTGGCTTCCCCGGCCCGCGCTGGTCAACCGCGAGGACTCGGTGATCTACGAGCTCAGCGTCCACGACTTCACCGTCGACCCGAGCTCCGGAGTCGACGCGGCCAAGCGCGGCAAGTTCCTCGGCCTGGTGCAGACCGGCACCACGGACAACGGCGTGTCCACCGGCATCGACCACCTGAAGCAGCTGGGGATCACCGCGGTGCAGCTGATGCCGTCGTTCGACTTCGGCAGCACCGTGCCGAACTGGGGCTACGACCCGGTGGACTACAACGTGCCCGAGGAGCAGTACTCGCAGTTCACCTCGCCGGAGGACCGGATCCGCGAGTTCAAGGACATGGTCAACGAGCTCCACCGCAACGGCATCCGCGTGATCATGGACGTGGTCTACAACCACACGTACACGAAGAACGTCTTCGGCGACATCACCGGCAAGTACTACACCTCGACCGACCTGTCCGGCACCGGCGACTCCATCGACGACGGCAACCCGATGGTCGCCCAGATGATCCAGGACTCCCTCGAACACTGGGTCCGTGACTACAACGTCGACGGCTTCCGCTTCGACCTGGCCGGCGTCCACTACTACAACAACGCCTACACCTGGGCCGACTACCTGCAGACCGCCTACCCCGACCGTGAGCTCATGATGTACGGCGAGCCCTGGAACGGCGGCGCCGGCGACCCGAACGAGCCGCAGAAGGTGCGCTACGGCACCCTGCCCGCCCTGGCGAACGTGCACTTCGGCGCCTTCAACGGCGTGTATCGGGACGCGATCCGCGGCGGGACGAACGACAACGTCATGGCGTTCATGGGCGGCGGGGGCAACCCCTCGGCCATCGCCTTCGGCCTGACCGGCTCACCCACCGACGCCGACAGCACCGCCCCGGTGGCCAACCTGTGGACCCCGGCCTTCGCCGACCGGCCGGACCAGACCATGAACTACGTGTCGATCCACGACAACCTCAACCTCTACGACAAGATCACCTACTCCGGCGCCGCCGGCGGCGCGAGCGGTACGGCCGGCCGCATCGACCGCTTCGCGGTCGGCACGATCCTCGCCTCCCAGGGCATCCCGATCATCTCCGAGGGCGACGAGTTCCTTCGGTCTAAGGTCGTCAACGGGGACTACACCACGGCGATGAACTCCTACAACGCCGGCGACGCGGTCAACGCCATCCACTGGGGCGACAAGGCCGCCAACGCGAACATCTTCACGTACTACCGGGACGCCATCGCGCTGCGCAAGGCCACTGAGTCCCTGCGGCAGACCACCTGGTCCGCGGTCAAGAACCAGATGACCACCCAGGTCAACGGATCCGTCGTGATCGCGATGATCAGCTCCAACCCCGCCGCACCGACGAGCTATGACACGGTCGTCGTCGCCAACCCGACCGGCAGCGCGTACACCGCCTCTCTGCCCGCCGGGTCCTGGACCAAGGTGCTGAACACCAATGGCGCCACCTCCGCGACCGACACATCCTGCGATCCCCAAGCGGTGACCATCTTCAAGCACAACTGACCTGATCCCCCTTTGCCCCGGACGTCCCCGGGGCAAAGGGTCCGCCAGCGACCCCTTCGCCGGTGGCGGAGTCTTTTGGCCGAGCAGCCGCAGATCGAGACCTGGCCCGACGCCGATTCCGGGCGGTCGGGATGAGGAGTTATCAGGTGAGGCGCGGAATCACTTCGCGCGCGAACAGCCGCATCCGTTCCAGGTCCGTCGGCGCCTGGAAGTAGAGAATGAAGTATTCGATCCCGGCGTCGATCAAAGCACTGAAGGTCTCGACCAGCTCATCCGGAGTCCCCACCGCCGATGACGCGGCCAGATCCGCGCGGTCCCGGCCCTCCAGGTGCGGCTCCAGCAGTCGGTCCAGTTCCGGCTGGCTCTTCGCGGTGAACACCGTGAAGGACGCGGTCCGCAGGATCTGATCGTAGTCCCGTCCCACTGCCTCGCAATGAGATGCGAGCACATCCAGCTTGTGCCGGTAGAACGCCGGATCGGTGCTGTCGGTGAGGTTGCAGGCGTCGCCGTGCTCGGCGACGATGCGCAACGTGACCTTCTCGCCGCTTCCGCCGATGAGCAGCGGCACACCAGGAGCCGTGGGGATGTTCGCCGCACCGTCGACGTGATGGTGGTGCCCTGCGATGGTCGCGCGCGGTTCGCGCAGCATCTCCCGGACGATCCGGGCCGAGTCCTCCAGCCGCCGCAGCCGCTCCCCCGTCGACGGATACGGCGCGGGGTACCCGAACGCCTCCCACTCGCGCTGGTCCCACCCGGCGCCGAGACCGAGGAAGACGCGACCTGCGCTGGCGGCGTCAAGAGTCGCCGCCATCTTCGCCAGCAGGGCGGGATTTCGGTAGCCGGCGCAGGTGACGATCTGACCGAGCCGCACCGTCCGAGTCTCGCGAGCGAGCGCCGCGAGGCTGGTCCAGCACTCGAACACCGAATCCGGCTCGTCACCATGCGTCTGCAAGTGGTCGTAGAGCCAGACAGACTCATAGCCCAGCTCTTCGGCCTCCCGTGCCACCGCCACCATGGTCTCGAACTGCGCCGAGGCTCCCTGCGGATCCCGCAGATCCCCGCGCCAGCCCTGCGGCAGCACCACGCCGAATCGAACGCTCACTCGGGGCACCCTAGCAGCAGAGTTCTGGTGTTGATTCCCGGCCGCCGCTCTGAGGATGCGCCAGGCTTTCAAGCAGGCGAAGCCGTGCTCGACGAGGGCGCGGGCCGCGGAGATCGCCATGTTGGCGGCTTTCTGGCAGTGGTGAATGCGGCCAAGGGCCTGTCCCGTGCGGCCAAACGGGTGATTTCCTATGACACTAAAGAGGTATCGCCATATCCGGCATTTTCGGTCAGGCAGACTCCACCCGTCTGAATTCCTCGACTGATCGGGAGTTTTCGTGCCTCAGCCCACCAGGCAGCGAGTGGCTGCCTACGGAGCCGTTGCGGCTCTTGCCGTCACCGCCGTCTCGTTCGCGGCCTCGACAGCCTCTGCCGCACCGCGGACGGACCTGACCTACGGCAGCAACATCCTGCTGCTCAACCAGTACCAGAACGACGGCGGCTACCTGGACACAAATGGCGTCTCCAGCCAGCCGGGCGCCACCTACGACGTCTCCACCAACCAGACCCCCAACAGCCGCGGCCCGGCCACCTCGGTGTGGAAGCTCGTCTCCGCGACCGGCAAGGCCACCGGCTCCCCGGTCATCAGCGGCGATGTCGTCTACCTCGTCAACCAGTACGCCGCCGGCACCTACCTGGACACCAACGGATACTCCAGTAGCCAGGGCGCCATCTACAGTGTCTCGGCGACCAGCACCAAGGACCGCGGCCCGGGCACCGGCAAGTGGCACATCTTCGACAAGACGTCCAACCCCAAGGACGGCCGCGTCCGCACGGAAGACGTCGTGCACCTGCTGAACGACTACAACTCCGCCAACGGCGGCTTCCTCGACACCAACGGATACTCCAGCACGTCAGGCGCGAAGTACGCCGTCTCCACCAGCTACTACACCGACCGCGGCCAGGGCACCGGCTCGTGGAAGGTACTGCCCGGCTAAAACGCGCGAACGGGTAACCGGCAGCTCTTTGACGGTCGTGAGCGGCGCCTGACCGCTCGCGACCGGCTGGGCGCTGCGTGATTCCGAAACCGGCTCCGTACGCTGGCTGGCGACGGTACAAGGCCACGCCTCGGAGGGACCGGACACTGCCGCCTCCCGGCGAGAGCTTCCTCGGACCGCAAGGCCGACGGCCCGCGCCCTACCAAGGGCTGCGCATCGCGGTGATCGTCACCGGCGACAAGGCCACCCGCCACCGCAAGGCCGGTGACTGACGATCAAGACCCCGGACCACCGCGTCACCGCCGGCACGAGGACCCGCCGGCACGAGGACCCGCGAACCCGGCCACGCCAGTACCCTGACCAGCTACTTCAAGATGGCAACCGCTCAGTGAGCCGCTCGGACGACCTCCTCGACCCGGCTGCGGAACGTCCGCCACCGCCGCTCGCTGTCGTGCTCGGCTCCCGCGGCCTCGCTGCTCAGGTCGGCCGCGTGGCCGATCAATTCGGCTGCCGAATACAGGTGCATCGCCGATGTCCGCCGGCCGTCCAGGTCCGCCCGCAACGCCGCCGGCGTGAAGTCGACGTGGTCCAGGATCTCCGCGGCGCGCCGCAGCAGACGCCCGGCCAGCACCGTCAGATTCGCGGCCAGCCAGTCGTTGGCGATGATCCGGTGGCGCTCCCCGAGGACGTCCGCGACGCCGTCCAGCGGGATCAGGGCGGCCGCGGCGTCCCAGGACGCCTGCATCGCCTCGGCCAGCCATTCGCCGCTGCTCACAGCGTCGTCGGCGACCGTTCGCAGGTCGCGGATCATGCGCGTGATCTCCGCCGGCCGCCCTTCGCCTTCGAGGAACAGCACACCGTCGAGCTGGACCGCGTCCGGTGCGTTGAGGTCCTCCGCAGCCTCGTACGGGCTCAGCACCGGCCGGTTAGACCGCTCGACAGTCGACCACCGGTCGGCGAGCGCCTGCAGCGTGCGTGCGTGCCGCTGTAGTACGACCGCCTGCTCACGGGGTGCGGAGGAGTAGAACTTCTCGTGGTCCCGGTGGTACTTCGACAGATTCAATATCGCTTGCAGCAGCGCATTGGGCTGGGCGGACGCGTCGGCAGCTGTCATGCGACTCGTTCTCCAAGAATCGGCCACTTAGTGCCGTTTCAGGCTAACCGTGCCGACTGGCGGTCGCAGTGCGGAGGACGTGTCACAGTGAGCACTCGTTCGAAGGTTCCGGATCACCGGTCCCCGACTGATCAAATATCGAAGTACCGAACAAATAAGGGGGAGAGAAAAGGGTTAGTTCGGTGAAATATGTTCGACGGTCACGGAATCACAACATGGTTGACGCCGCATTTCGTCGTCAGCTACTTTTCCCGAGCGGCGACTTTCCGATCAAAGCAGTTCGCCTGGACGGCAGTCGCCGAAGTGGCACACGATACGGAGACGCAATGGGCCGATATGGTCGCGGGGCTGCGTTCACGGTCGATACACGTCCCGGCCGGCGCGGCACGACAATCATCGAAGCAAGCGGCGAGCTCGACTTCCACACCGGGCCGATGTTGCGCGACTCCGTCCTGCACTCCGTGACGGCGGGCAACCCGGAGATCGTCCTCGATCTCGGCGGCCTGGAGTTCCTCGACTCGACAGGTCTGGCCGTGCTCATCAGGGGTCTCAAGGAGTGCCGGGCCGCCGGCGGCGCCTTCACCATCGCATGCCTGAAACCCGGACCCGAGCGCACGCTCCGAACGGCAGGCGTCCTTCGCTTGTTCGACGTCTACGACACGATCACCACCGCTGAGGAATCCTTCACCATCCCGAACCGGATCCCGCCGCGGGTGATGTCCACCACGGCTCGTTGAACCTGAACCGGCATCGAGAGTGCATATATCAAGCCCTGAACGATCCGACTCGTCGGATGCATCTCGGTTCGCGCCCCACGACCGCCATCGACTGGGAGTGATGACGTATGGCACCATCCACGAACCTTGTCAAAGCCAAGATCGAGGGGCAGCACTCCCCGCGGCATCCTGGCCTGTCCCCGCAGGGGACCCATCCCGGCACTCGGGAACAGATCCGCTCGACCACCGGTCGAGTGCAAGGCCTCGCGCACTCCGGCACAGCGCACTCCGGCACATCGCACTCCGGCACAGACCAGCCGCTGATCAAGGCCAGTGAGTACGGCGACATATTCCTGTCGATCGTGGACCGCACCGGCACCGGGCTGGCCGTCCTCGATCCCCGCCTGCGGATCCAGGAAACCAACATGGCGTTCCTGGAACACTGCGGCACACCCCCGTTCGACCTCTGCGGCCGCGACTTCGCAGACCTGTTGCATCCCACCGTGCGCACCCACCTGATGCACCGCTTCGACCGCCTGCTCCACGGAGACGCCTCCCGCTTCGTGGAACACGCGACCGTACTGTGGGCGGCACGAGCATCGTTCGCCGGCTCACTGGCCGTCACCGCGGTCCGCGGCGAAAGCCACCGGCTCAAGACCGTCGTCGTCCTGGTCACCCCGAAGACGGAGGAAGACAAAGCTCACACCGTCGTCAGCCCGAAGAAGATCCTGTCGTCCCTCGACGCCCGCATCCTGGAGGGCGTCGCCATCGGCTCCTCCACCCTCCAGCTGGCCGGCAAGCTGCACCTGAGCCGGCAGGGCATCGAATACCACGTGACCGGCATGCTGCGCCGGTTCAAGGCGCCCAACCGTGCGGCGCTGGTGTCCAAGGCCTGCTCCATGGGCCTGTTCGGCGTCGGCACCTGGCCGCCGAAGGTTCTGCCGGAATTCGTCCGGTCCTGATTCGTCCAGCGGGCTGGGCTCCGAGCGGGCGCTTCTCGCGCATCCGCTGATCGGCCAGGCCACATGGCCGAGCCGCTAGCCGGCTGGTCGCCACGATCGCGGCGGCGGATGGCGCCGGTCTACTGGCCGATCTCCACGGCCAGCTTCGCCAGGCGCTCCTGGCGGACGCTGACCGGCGGGTGCGTGGCGAACAGCGTGGAGACCCTGCTGCCCGGGCGGATCGCCGGCGCGAAGAAGAAGGCGTTGAACGCCCGCTGCTCGCGCAGGTCCTGCGTCGGGATCTGGGCCATCTCCGACGAGATATGAGTCAGCGCGTTGGACAGCGCCGAGGGGTTGCCGGTCAGCAGCGCGCCGGAACGGTCGGCGGCCAGCTCGCGGTAGCGGGACAGGCTGCGGATGAGCAGGAAGCTCAGCGCGTAGGTAGCCAGGCTGACCAGGGTGACCCGAGCTTGGCGCGCAGTCGGCGTTCGGCGTCGTCCATCATCTTGCGCATCACGGCCTTGACGGTGTCGGCACCGTATTTGGCGATGAGGCGAAGAATCTGCTCCGCCGCGTTCTTGTTGGCGGCGATCTTCGCCCGCAGATCGAGACCGACCAGATGGGGAAGCCGCGATCTGCGGATCCAGGCGTCTGCTACGTCACGCTGCAGCACCCCGCCCCAGATCTTGGCAGTAGCCCGCGCAGTAAGCGGGCCCCGCACCGCCGAAGGCGTAAGCGACGAAGTCGCGGGGGTCGTATCCGGCTTCGACGACTGCGCGGCGCAGGAGATCTCCAGCCTGGGCGTTCTGCACCTCATATATGGCGATCGCGGCTTCCTCGACGGTGAGTCCCAGCGGCTCGGCCACGTGCTCGCGGATCGCCTGCCGTGCCAGGTCCAGCCGCAGCGGTTTGCGGCCGCCGAGCAGTCCGCGCTCGCTGAGGATCCCGGGCACGAGATTGGCGTCGGTGTTCGTGGGCCGGGTGCCCCCGTTTCCGTAACAGGCCGGGCCGGGGACGGCCTCGGCACTCTGCGGGCCCAGCCGCAGGTTCCCTCCGGCGTCCACCGAGGCGAGCGCTCCGCCGCCGGAGCCGATGGTGTGCACGCGGATGGTCGCGGCATTGATCGGGAACTGGTTCACGATGGAACCGGGCGCCATGACCGGCTGGCCTTCGACGATCAGGCCCGCCAGGAAGGTCGTGCCTCCGACGTCAGTCGTGATGACGTTGCGGTGCCCGAGCTGCGCGGCCAGGCGCATTCCGCCGACGACACCGCCGGAGAGCACAGAGCCGACCGTGGTGATGGCATGTTCCGGCGCCCGATCGGCTGTGATGGTGCCGCTCTCGCTTTGCATGACCAGAAGCGGCCCCTTGAGGCCGAACTGCTCCAACAGCTCTTGCAGGGGCGTGAGATAGGTGCGCAGCCGGGGTCCGACCTGGGCGTTCATGATGGTCGTCGAGGTCCGGGCGAACTCACGGATCCGGGGGCTGACTTCCGAGGACAGCGTCACGTACATCTCCGGAGCGATCTCGCGGATCAGTCCGCGGATCCGCCGCTCGTGAGCGCCGTTCTTTGCGTTGAGCCGTGTAGGTGACCGTCACGCGCAGATGGATCAGAGCTATCCCTTAATTGTGTATGAAAGCGCCGCCCGGCGGCTCTTGTCCACGACGACACGGTGCGCGAAGGAACAGCCTCACGCGAGGAGCCGGTGTCTTGAGGGAGGTCGTCCTACGATGACTACGACAAGCGTGTCCGCGTCCGCGGCCGTTCAGCTGCGCGCCGCATGGGGTGCGTGCGACGAGAGCCGGGAGCTCCCCGGCGAGCTGCGGGGGATGTTCGAGCGGCGGCTTGGCGCGGATCTCAGCGCACTGCGCGTGCACACCGGCCCGGCGGCCGACGCCGCGGCTCGGGCGTTCCAGGCCGACGCCGTGGCCTGCGGTTCGGCCGTCTTCTTCCGCGACGGTGCCTACCGGCCTGACGAGCCGTGCGGGCTCTGGCTGCTGGCGCACGAGGTGGCGCACGTCGGGCAGCAGGCGCGCGGGCGGGGGCCGCGCGAAACAGCCGGTCGGGGCGCGGTGGCCGTCGGTCGCGCGGGCGACGCCTGGGAGGCCGAGGCGGACCGCTTCGCCGACGCGGTCCTCACGGGGCGGGCAGTGGCCGGCACGCCCGGCCCCCGCGCGGCGGTCGTCGTGAGACCCGGCCTGTCGGGCAGCGTCCAGTGCCACGACTCGTTCGAGCACCGGATCCTCGGCGACGTCGGCACCGTCGACCTGATGGCGGTGGCCTCGGGGGTCGGAGCGCATCGCAAGGCCGTCCTGGAGCGGCAGATCCAGCTGATGGCGCTGTGGAAGGACCACCCGAAGGCGGTGACGCCGAAGACCGTCACCGACCGGTTCCCGGAGATCCAGGTCTTCCAGATCGGGCCGAACGGCGTCGTCGCCACCTACGGCGATCTCAACGCCCTGCCGGACTATCTGGCGAACCCCGCGGAGATCGACCAGATGCCCGGCGACATCCTGCTGCCGATCCTGCAGGTGATCCGGCAGGAGAGCTTCAACAAGTACACCTTGATACTGACCGGCACCGACCCGAACGTGACCTTCGCCGACGCGGCCTGCGCGCCGTGGCGCTCGGGCATGATCAACCGCATCGTCGAGACGGCGGCGCTGGACACCCTGACGATGGGCCTCGGGCCCGCCGGGCAGGACCACTACCAGGGCCTGCTGGCGCGCAACGCCTGCCACTTCGCGCCGTTCTCCTGGCACCGCTGGCAGATCTCGCACCGCGCCGCACGCGAGGTGGCCGAGCGGGCGCACCGGGCGACCGGGAACGAGAAGATCCGGCTGACGGCCGAGGCCTGGCGCCTGCACGGCTACGCCGACCACTTCCTGCAGGACTCCTTCGCCGCCGGGCACCTGACGAACAAGACGCTCGTCATGCAGTGGTTCACCGAGTGGGCCGAGAAGCAGGCCCTGCTGCCCTTCGCGGACTGGGACAGCGTCCGGTACATGACGGCCGCGCTCCAGCCGGGACTGGCCGGCCTGGACCTGTACAATCCGCTGGACCCCGGCCCGTCGATCGACCCGCAGACCGTGCAGGAGTCCGCCGACCTGTACACCAGGATGCTGGCCGGCGGCATCGGCCCCGGGCGCGAGGACGGCCGCCTCGGCGGCTATCGCGACTATCTCACGTTCCTGACCAGCGCCGTCGCACAGTTCGGCGCGGCAAGCCTGCACGACTACTACAACGACCACTCAGTCACGGCCACCTCGATCCACACACCGAAGCCGTTCGTGCTGTGGGGTGACAACACGCTGCTGACCGGTGCGGACGGCGTGCCCGGCGTGGAGGAGACGAGCGGGGCGGCCCAGGAGTCGCAGAAGGCGCTGCGCGAGATCCTCGCGCAGGGCGGCACCGGCATCTCGATGCGCGATATCCAGGACCGCTTCCCGACGAAGGTCGCCGACCACACCGGCACGTTGCTCGGACTGAAGGAGTGGGCCACCACGCAGAAGGGCTGGTGCGAGGAGAACGTCTTCGCGCCGATCGAGAAGCGGATCATTGAACTGCTGCTGCGGATTGCCTCCCCGCGCCTGGGTACCGTCTCCCGGGACCAGTCGCTCGCCGAGAGCTGGTACTCCGGGCTCGGCGGCAAGGGCACGTGGAACGAGGTCACGCTCCTGGCCGACGGCACGCGCGCCTTCGCGGCGGCGGACGGCTACGTCTACGAGCTCGACCCGCGCACCGGCGTGCCGAAACAGAAGATCGAGCTGGCGGGCGCCGGCGGCGACGTCTTCACCAAGCTGGTCGCCGACGGCACGCGGCTCTACCTCGGAGTCAAGGGCCGCGTACACGCGCTCCCACTGACCCGGTCGTGGGGCGCCAAGCCCGAGTGGACTTCCGAGGTCCTCAGCGGCCGGACCGAGAACCACCCCGTGGACGTCCTGCTGCAAGGCGGCCGCTTGTACGCCGGGACGAACAGCTTCGTGCACGAACTCAACATCGCCAACGGCCAGTCGACGCGGAAGATCGAGCTCGGCGAAGGCCTCGGCGACTACGCGACGCGGCTCACCGCCCGCGGCACCTGGATCTATGTCGGGACCCACGGCTACGTCTACGCGCTGCGCACCGACCTGGCCTGGGGATCGAAGCCGATGTGGTCCTGCGCGATGCCCACCGTCACCTCGTGGCCGGTTCAGGTGCGGGTGTTCGGCGACCGGCTGTTCGCGGCTTCCGGCGGCTACCTGTCGGAGGTCCACACCACCGCCGGCTTCCTGGAGCAGTACATCCTGCTGGCAGACGCGGCCGGGTCCGGCGACTACACGGCCGACATGGTCAGCGACGGCGCCTTCCTTTACTGCGGCATGCACAGCTGGGTCTACGCGCTCTCGCTGGACCCGAAGCAGAGGTGGGGCAAGGAGCCGATCTGGACGTCGGAGAAGGTCGGCGGGACAGCCTGGCATCAGGTCGGGCTCGTCTACCAGAACGACCAGCTGTACGCGGCCTGCAACGGCTACGTCTACGAGCTCGACGTGCTCACCGGCCGGGAGAAGCACTCGTCGCTGGTCACCGACCGGCTCGGTGCCGGCGACTACCTCACGACCCTGACCTCCGACGGCAGCACCCTGTACCTGGGCACCCACGGGTACGCCTACCGCGTCCAGATCACCGATCTGGAGCCGACGCCGACCGCGGCCTGGCCGCTGTCGCAGACTTCGGGGACGACCGTCCCGGACCTGCGCGGGAAGTACCAGGCCGCGGCGGTGGGCGGGGTGACCTGGCAGCCGCTGGCCGCCCTGGGCGCCTGCGCCAGATTCTCGGCGAGCGGCATGTCGATCCAGACCTCCGGACCGGTCCTGGACACCGGCGTCGGCAAGAGCTTCACGGTGACGGCGTGGGTCCGGCCGGACCAGCTTCCGCAGCAGGCGGGGACGACGAGCGCGATCGTGACGCAGGACGGCAACGCTGTCAGCGCGTTCTCGTTGGAGTACCGGCAGGACAGCAAGTCCTGGGCTTTCACCCGGCCGGTGGCGGACATCATGAATCCGGTGGTCAAGTCGGCGACGGCCAAGACCCCGGTCGCGGTCGGCGCCTGGACCCACCTGACCGGTGTCTACGACGCGGACGCGGGGGAACTGCGCATCCACGTGGACGGCGGCCCGGCGGCGGTGGAGAAGGTGGACCGGAACAGCGCCTTCGCCACGGGCCGTAGCCTGCTCATCGGCCGCGGCAAGTTCAACAACAACCCGGTCGGCTGGCTGAACGGCGCGGTGCGGGACGTCCGCGTGTACCAGCACGCGCTGGACCCGGCGCTCGTCACGCCGCCGGCCACCTCCTTCTGGACGCTGGCCGACTCAGCGAAGGACGAGCGGGGCAACCATGCGGGCAGCGCCGTCCACGTCGACTGGCGCCAGGAGACCGGCATCGGCGGCTTCGCGGCTTTCAACGGCGGCAGCAGCGCGGTGACGACGGCCCAGCCCGTGCTCTACACCGGTCCCGGCGGCAGCTTCACGATCGGGGCGTGGGTGCGTATGACGGCCCTGCCCCCGGGCGCGGTGACGATCGCGTGCCAGGAGACGAACATGTTCACCAGCGCCTTCGCGCTGCGCTACAGCACCACCGGATCCGCCGGCTGGTGCTTCACCCGGTACACCGTCGACCGGCCGACCGCTCCGTCGGTCACCGCGGCGTCCCGCATCGCCGCCGTCCCGGGGGTGTGGACCCACGTCACGGGGGTGTTCAACGCGACGACGATGCGGCTGGAGATCTACGTCAACGGGGATCGCAAGGATGCGCAGACGCTGGACCCGGCGCAGATACTCACGGCGACGGCGGGGATGACGATCGGCCGCGGCAAGCTGGAAGGTCAGCCGACGGAGTGGCTCAACGGCGGGGTCCGCGATGTGCGGGCTTACGGACAGGCGCTCAGCGCGGAGCAGATCCGAGAGCTGTTGTACGCGGGGTGACGGTTCGCCGGGATTGAACAGCCAGGCGTGTGAGGGCGGGGGTCGCCGGGGTTCCAGCGGCCGCCGCTTTCGCGTTCGGCAGCCGCCGTCGGCGTCCACGAGTACCAACCCGCCGCTTGACCTGCCTGGACGACATTACTGGCAACCGCTACGACAGCGGTTCTGGACCTTTCTCTCGGCCTGTAGCCGCCAAGTACTTTGACGCCGGCCAAACTCGCTGTGCACGAGGATGGCGTAGCGTCCACCTCCCACCGGCATGACCCCGCTGCTGGTCTTCGACGCCTGGGAACACGCCTGCTACCTGCAGTACAAGAACGTGCGCCCGGACTATGTCGAGAAGCTGTGGTCCATCGTCGACCGGGCCGACGTCGCCGCCCGCTTCACCTCAGCCACGACCGCGGGCTGACCCCATGCCCGGCGTGCCCGCTACCGAAGATCGCAGTCAGGAAGGGCCTCGCTCGCTCCCCCGCGACGGGCACGCCGTCCAGATCACCGCCCTGCCGGCCACAGCCCTGACTCCCGGAACGGTTCAACCACAGGTTGAGAATCAGGGCCACGACGAACCACCTCACCCCGAACGCGACTGCCAGGCCGGCGAAGAGCGTGACCACGAAGGTGACGAGCGTCAGCCAGCCCCAGGCCTGCCCACTGACGCCGAACCCCAACGCGGTCACCCCCGCGCCGATCACCCCGAAGACTGCAATGCGCCACGCACGGTTCCGGTAGCTGCCACCAGGGTCACTCAGAGCCGAGAACAACAGACCGAACAACGCGCTTAGAAAATACTGCTCGTAGCCGATAGCCCAGAGGACGAACAGCGGCACGATGGCCACGTCCAGGAACACACCCCTCGCGGCCAGTTCAGTTCCGCCGGGTTGAGTGCGAACACCTTCGACAACCAGCCCGCGGCCGGCTGTCCGTGAACCGGCTGCCCGTGAACGGGCTGTCCCGCACGTCCGCTCTCACTCGTCATAGCCGCCCTCGCATCAGTCGCCCCTTTGCGGCTGCCACCTGCCCCCACCTCACCGACACCCTGCTGGCCTGGATCTCCACACTCGGGGGAACGTCGAGCACTCGTCCTCCGACAGCGGGATCCGGTGTGAGCGGTGATCGCTTCGGTCGCCGTCAACAAGCGGAAGATCGTCGCCGACGGCGGCACGGTCACCATCGAGGCCTGCCTGCGAAGCTCATCGCCGCGCCACAGTCACCTGCACATTGGCCTGTCCGGGGATGGTGGCGAGTTGAAGCATGGAGGCGTTGGGTGCTGACACGACCACAGCGCCCTGGCTTTGGACCTGGTACCCGCCGGGGTAGTCGCTCGGCGGCAGGAAGACTTCGGTGCGGGCTTCGGGTGCGAACGGTTGAGCATTACTCATATGCCACTTTCGATGGCAGAGGTCTGGCAGACGTGACCCACACGGCCGTCGTGCTCAGCTGGAACCTCGAACTCGCCGAAACGACGTCCCCGGCCGTCAAGGAGCAACAGCAGCGGCCACAGCCCTGACAACGCGGGCCCGCTCCGCCGCCCGCACCCGCCGCGCCAGCCGGACCATCTGCGTGGCGCCGAGCCCGAACAGCAGGTACTGCGCGGCGAAGGCGGCCTTGAACGCGCTCAACGAGTAGTGTCCCGCGCTGTCAGAACCGTGGGCGTCCAGGATCCATCCGATCGCCAACAGCAGCGCGACCATGGCGCTGAAGCCCCCGACGTTCACCATCCCCGACGCGGTGCCGGTGCGGTGTGCGGGGTTGACCGAGCGCGCTATCTCGAAGCCGACGAGCGAGGCCGAGCCGCCGGTGCCCAACGCCGCGACCAGCAGCACCAACAGCCACAACGGCGCGCGCCCCGGCCACAGCAGGACCGCCGCCCAGGCCGCGGCCATCAGCACCGTGACCGCGCCGACCAGCGCCAGCCGCAGATCGGGCCGCCTGCCGGTGAGGGTCCCGTACACGGGCCCGAGGACCATGGCCTCGGCGATCATCACGGTCAGCAGGACCCCGGCCGTACCGGAGGACAGGCCTTCGCCCTGCACCAGGAACGGGAATCCCCACAGCATCGCGAACACCCCGCCGGCGAACGGCGTGGTGAAATGCACCCAGAAGCCCAGTCGGGTCCCCGGCTCAGCCCACCCCTCGCGCAGCTGCGCCCGGATCGGCTGGCGCGGCTCCCGTACCGCGTCCGAGGAGAGCGGTTCCGCCGAGCCCCCGAGTCCAGAGGCCCCAGGACCAGCCCCGCCCCCACCAGGCCGATTCCGAATCACCGTCAGCGGCAGCACCAGCGCGCATGCCCCGGTCAGCGCGGCGGCCGCATACGTCGGCGTCCACCCGAAGTCCCGCAGCGCCACCGACAGCGGATACGCGCCGGCCAGGTTCCCGGCCGTGCCGACGAACCCGGTCAGCTGCGTCACCAGCGGCGCCCGCCGCGCCGGGAACCACGCCGTGATCAGCCGCAGCACGCTGACGAAGGTCAGCGCGTCGCCGCACCCGAGCAGAGCGCGCGCGGCCAGCGCGGCGGGGAACGAGGCGCTGAGCGCGAACGCGAGCTGCGCGACCGTCATCAGCACCAGCCCGCACGTGAGCAGCCGGCGCGGCCCGTAGCGGTCGGCGAGCAGCCCGACAGGTATCTGCATCCCGGCATAGACGACGAGCTGCAGCACCGCGAAGGCGGCCAGCTGCGAGGCGCCGATCCCGAAGCGGTGCGCGGCGATGATCCCGGCGACGCCGAGGCTGTTGCGATGGAACACCGCGACGAGGTAGATGCACACGCCCGCGCCCCACACCGCCCAGGCACGCCGCCCGGCGGGGGAACCCGCAACCGCGGCACGCTCGCCGGCCGGATCGCTCGAAGGGGGAAGCAGACAGGCGGATCCAGGGGACGTGTTCATTGCGGGTCCATGATGGCCGTGATCAAGGACCCGCCGCCTCGCCGCCCGCCTGGCGAGACGAATGAGCACAGATCGCAGACACGACAACCCAGCTCGACCGAGCTGACGACCAGCAGCGACCCGCCCCCGCTCGTACCCGGACTGGCAGCTCGCCGCCCCGCCCCGGAAAGACGGGCGTCGCTGCGGGCTTCGTCACTCACAGTTGTCTTCCCCGCGCGATCCACCTCGTTCGGACCCATAGTGGGAAAGACGGTTCTCATCGAGAGCTTCCGGGAGTGATCATGGACCGCTACCCGCCCATAGCCGATCACGGGCTGATCGGGGACCTCCAGACGGCAGCGCTCGTGTCATTCCAGGGCGTGGTGAACTGGTTCGCAGCTCCCAGGTTCGACTCGCCGAGCGTGTTCGCGTCGCTTCTGGAGCATGATCACGGCGGCTTCTTCCGGCTCAGCCCAGATGGCTCGGGGGCGACGGCGGCACAGCTGTACTACCCGGATACCGCGGTGCTCGTCACCCGGTTCACCACCGAGGACGGCGTCGGCGAGGTGGTCGACTGGATGCCCGCCGACCGCAAGGGCGTGCCGAGCGATCGCCACACGCTTTACCGGATCGTGCGAGTCGTGCGCGGGACGGTGCGGTTCACCCTCGAGTGCCGGCCCCGGTTCGACTATGCCCGGGCGAAGCACCAGCTCAAGCTCAAACCCGACGAGGCTTCCTTCCGCTCCTCGGGGATGAGCGCGTTTCTTCAGAGCGAGCACTTTCCGCTGGAGCGGGACGGTGACGACGTGCGCGGTGCGGCCGTCATGCACGAGGGCGACGTCGCCGGGGTGGTCTTCACCGTCGACAGCCCCCACGCGAGGCCTCCCGAACCGCTCACCGTGGACCAGATCTCCGGGCAGATGTGGGACGAGGTCGACTTCTGGCAGAGGTGGGTACGCAATTCGGACTACCGCGGCCGATGGCCCGCCATGGTCTCCCGCTCGGCCATCACGCTGAAGCTGCTGACCTACGCGCCGACCGGGGCGCCGATCGCGGCCGCGACGATGGGCCTGCCGGAGCAGGTCGGCGGCGAGCGCAACTGGGACTACCGCTACACCTGGGTGCGCGACGGCTCCCTGTCGGTGCGGGCGCTGCTCGACCTCGGGTACGCCGAGGAGGCCACCGCCTTCGTGCACTGGCTCAGCACCCGGCTGCGGGACAGCGAGGGCCGTTCGGGTGAGCCGCTGCAGATCATGTACCGGGTGGACGGCGACCCGCACCTGACCGAGGAGGTCCTGGAGCATTTCGAGGGCTACCGCGGCTCGGCGCCGGTCCGGGTGGGCAACGCGGCTGCCGACCAGCTCCAGCTCGACATCTACGGCGAGGCGCTTTACGCGGTCGCGTCCGGCCACGAAATCGCCAAGGGTGCCAGCTATCGCGGCTGGAAGGCTCTGGCCAGGACGTTGGACTGGCTCGTCGATTCCTGGGACCGGAAGGACGAGGGCATCTGGGAGACGCGCGGCGGGCGCAAGGACTTCACCTACAGCCGGGTGATGTGCTGGGTCGCCTTCGACCGCGGCATCCGGCTGGCCACCGAGTACGCTCAGCCGGGCGATCTCCCCAGGTGGACCGCTGCCCGCGACGCCATCCGCGACCAGGTGATGGAACGCGGCTGGAGCGGCAGGATCGACGCCCTGGTTCAGCACTACGGAGGCGAAGACGTCCTGGACGCGTCCCTGTTGCTGATTCCGCGGGTGAAGTTCCTCGCCCCCGGCGATCCCGCCTGGCTCTCGACCCTCGACGCGATGGACCGCAAGCTCGTCTCCGACAGCCTCGTCTACCGCTACGACCCCGCCGCCTCCCCCGACGGATTGCGCGGGTCCGAGGGCACCTTCAGCCTGTGCAGCTTCCTGTATGTCGACGCGCTCGCCCAGTCCGGTCGTATCGAACAGGCCAGATACGCGTTCGAGAAGATGCAGATGTACTGCAACCACGTCGGCCTGTTCTCCGAGGAGATCGGCCCGCGCGGCGAGCAGCTCGGCAACTTCCCGCAAGCGTTCACCCACCTCTCGCTCATCACGGCGGCCACCACCCTCGACGACGCGCTGGACAACGCCGCGCGCCGCCGCAGGCTGTGACCGCCGGTCAGGTGCCGAAGCTGAACGAAGGCGAGTTTCGGGACCTATACCAACGGCTTCGCAGCTCCCGCCCATGGGGCGCCGACGATCGGCGGGGCGCGCTCAACTACCTGACGCCCGATCGTGTGCGGCTGGCAGCCGGTCTGGTGCGCTCCGGCCGCAGCGTCTCGCTCGCGGCCCCGGTGCAGACCTGGCCGTCCGTGGACGCGCCGCACCCCTGCCGGCACGAGATCATCGCGCCGGGCGAGGACGGCGCGATCGCTCAAGGGCTCGACTTCGGCCGGGACCGCTTCGCGATGGACGTCCACGGGGACGTCGACAGCCATATCGACGCGCTTTCCCACGTCATCTTCGACCGAAGGCTCTACAACGGGGTGCCGGGCGGCTCGCGGGAGTCCATCGAGTCCTCGCCGCTGTCCATCGCCCAGGCCGCCGACGGGATCGTCGGCCGCGGACTGCTCCTGGACATCCCGGGCGAGCGCGGCGTGCGGTGGCTCGAGCCGGGCGAGCAGGTGTCGGCCGAGGACCTGATCGCAGCCGAGCGCGCGCAGGACGTGCGGATCGGCGCGGGCGACCTGCTGTTCGTGCGGGTCGGGCACCGGGCCAGGCGCGACGAGCTCGGCCCATGGGATACCGCCCGGCATCGGGCCGGCCTGCATCCGACCGCGCTCGAACTTCTCGCCGAGCGGCGGATCGCGGTCCTGGGCAGTGACGGCAACAACGACATCGCCCCCAGCCCGACCGAGGGCATCGGCTTCCCAGTCCATGTCCTCGCCGTCAACGCCCTCGGCATAAATCTGCTGGACTATCTCCAGTTCGAGGAGCTGTTACCGCTGTGCGCAGCGGAAGGGCGATGGTCGTTTCTCTGCGTGATCGCACCGCTGCGGCTGTCGAACGGCACGGGCTCGCCGGTGAACCCGATCGCAGTCCTGTGATGCGCGGCACGGGCGCCGACCGGGCGAAGCTTGCCGTCTGCCAGTTCAAGGACCATGTCGACGAGGTCGAGCCCTTCGGGCCGATGGGTCAGCAGCAGGATGGTGCGTCCGGTGGCGGCGTCGAGCAGGTCCGCGATCAGCGCCCGGGCGGTGGGTCCGTCCAGACCCTCGGTGGGCTCGTCGAGCACGAGAACGGGTTGGTCGGCGAGCAGTGCGCGGGCCAGGGCGATCCTCCTGCGCTCTCCCCCGGAGATCAACGCGCCGCCCTCGCCCA
>Ga0207671_10002378_pt1 | contig 20219 bp, 22 predicted proteins | sample KBSC24metaG_FD_184352 | JGI IMG/M metagenome (GOLD analysis project Ga0207671, IMG submission 184352) | Corn rhizosphere microbial communities from Kellogg Biological Station, Michigan, USA - KBS C2-4 metaG (SPAdes) (version 2) | ecosystem: Host-associated > Plants > Roots > Rhizosphere > Soil... | reverse complement strand
CAAATAGGAGTCGGGATCCGCTCGACTGGCTCGGGCTCCGTGACCATGAAAACGACCCAAGAGACGTTTTCGGAATGCGCGGTCTACAACTGGATCGGGAACGCATGGGTCGAAGGGCCATCCAAAGCCGTGACGACGGCCAGCGGCCACTGGACGGTGGCAGCGACCAACAACTCCTCCGGATCGACGTCGGGCGGGACGCTTGCCATTGCCCTGCCGCCGAGCGCCTTCTCAATGGTTGTCGCTGGATCGTGCACCTATACCGTCTCGCCGGAAGAGGCCTCCTCTGCCGACTCCGGCTACACCAACGCGACAAGTCGCGCTGTAGTCGATGGTCAAATGGACTTCTCGTCGGCCCCGGCAGGAGAAGCATGCACGTCCCCCGTGCCCGGCCCGGCCCAGTTCGAGGCCACGTACGCACTCAGCAACGGATTCAAAATCATCAACTAGGCGTACAGAAGACGGCCTACTAGGCCTACTGACCGTTCAGGGGGGCCCCCTTGTGTTGGTGGCCCCCCTGACCCGTGCGGGCGTGAAGACGTGAACCCTTGAACCCCACCTCGAGCACCTCGATCGCCGCCCGCGGAGCGGCTCTTTCCTTGACGATGCTGGCTCTCGCGGGAGGGCTGCTTGCCGGCTGCGGAGGCGCCGGTGTGCGTAGTCCGGGCTCAGCGGCCCAAGTCAACGCACATGAGATCAAAACGGTGGAATGGGTGGCCCCGCCGCGGCCGATCGCGGGAGTCAGCCAGCGCTTCGTCGGGAGTGCCGTCCGTGGAGCCATGTTGCTGTGGAGCGCCGGACATCCCCCGCCGCGCAACGTCGTGGTCTTCCTGCACGGCTGGCAGGCCTTGCCGCCGTACGTCTACGGCGACTGGCTGCGCCATCTGGCCGCGGAGGGCAACACGATCGTCTATCCGGTTTGCCAGGGCGCCCGTACGCGACCGCAGGCCGTGCTCGACGTTGCGCTGGCCGGGATCGCGACCGGCCTGCGTGCCGCCCACGCGGACCCGAACGCCGTCGTTACGATCGGGCACATCACAGGCGGGGTGATCGCCTTCGACTACGCGGCCGTGGCCGGCAGCAGGGGCCTGCCAGGGCCGCGCGCGGTGCTCGCGGTCTACCCCGGCCGCAACCCGCCCGGCGGCGAGATTCCGACCGCCAACCTCTCCGCCATCCCGCCCTCTGCGCGGCTCGAGGTGATCGCCGGTCCCGGCGACCCGATTCCGGCCGGCAACGCTCAGGCCCATGCTCTCCTGGCCGGCGCGACGCGGGTGTCGTCCGCGCACCGCAGCCTCGTGCGTGCCCCTTACCAGCGGTCCTCGGGACCGTTCCCGGTCAGTTCTGCGCCGCGCCGCTCGTCCTGGGCGGTGGCCGACCGTCTGATCGCTCAGGTGCGGTCCGCCGCGAGATGAGCGCTGGCCGGGCCGCGAGCCGGACCGCAATCCCCGGGGTGTGAGGGACCGGCATCTGCAACCCGTGACGCTCGTGTGCTTGCTGGGCTGGGTCAGCGCCAGCGGCACGATCACAGAGAAGCGCGCCATGTGGCGGAGCACGAAACCGAGCACTAGTTTCAACGAGCACTCAAGCGGTAGAACGTTTCATCCCTTGACTAGGCAGGACGCTCTCTGCACCGCATGCTCTGCGCCGTGAGGGGGACGATAGCTGCGTCAGGGCTCGTCCGGCTGGGGTTTGTTCGAGCGTGCCGCCCCTCCTTACGGCGCGCTCGAAGAGAACCCGGCGTGTCCCCTCCGCGCCGCAGTCGCGAGACGCCGCGGCCCCTAGGACGGAGCCGCGGCGTCTCAGCGCTCCAGTGTGAGTTCTTGGGACCACCGACGACCTCCCGGTGGCACCAGGGCCGGTCCCAAGCGCGCCTCCCTCTCATGCGCGCTGGCTCCGGCGCGAGCGAGACGCCGCAACCCGTCCAACTTTGCGGCGCCTCCTCGCAATCTCTTAGCCGCAGAAGGTCATACCTCCGAATGGGCTGGGTTAACAGACGCGAGCGTGGGGCGCCGAGGTGATCGAGATCACCGGGATAAGGCTCGAAGGCGGCGAGGGCCACGAGCACATCAGCGATGTGCTGTGGCGCAGCGCAGCCACTCCTCTTGCGTGCGCCTCTCGCCAGACGCTCGTCGACTGGTTGGCTGAAGGCAATGAGAACCAGGCGATCGTCGCCGACGGCTCCGCGTGGGTTCACGTCGCAGTCGTGCGACGCGCAAACGAGCCGCCGTACCTTCGGACCCACGCGGACGGCTTGTGGACCGACAACCTGCTCTCGCTTCCTACCTTCTAATCGGGCACGCCATGACCGATCAGCCGGCAGCACCAATGCGCTCGGCGGTGAACTGGGCGCTACTAGGTCTCGTGATCGAGCGCCCAAGCTACGCATATGAGCTCGTCCGCCGCTTCGAGCGTACCTATCGCGATGTCCTATCGCTCAGCAGTAGGTCGCACGTCTACACGGCCCTCGGTGCGCTCCAGGACCGGCGGCTGATCGAGGAGGTTCCGGGCACGCGCGTGGGCCGCCAGCCCAGGCCTCACTACCGGGCTACGCGCGACGGCATACAGAGCTACGGGGAGTGGCTCGTTGGCCAGGTGCACGAGGATCGCCGCCGCCAGCTGCTGTTGGTGCTGCAGCTGTCAGTGCTGAGCGCAACGCCAACGCTCGTGCGCGAGATTATTGATCGCTACGAGCAGGCATGGCTTGCGCAGGCAGACCGAACGCCTCCCTCGAGCATCGAGGGAGGCAACGATCGAGCACGTGCAGCCTTCGTCGCCCAGATCCTCTCCGTCGAGAACAGCTTAACCGTCGGGGCAAAGCTCTCCTGGGTCCGAGATGTGCAGCGAGCGGTAGGGCAACTCGCCGACGAACAGCGGCCGGGACCCGACGCCTCATCTGACTGAGCGACAGTCAAGCCATAGAACGTTTCATATCTTGACTTGTCAGAGTCCACTAGAGCGCACATGATCGTGGTCTTGGCGAGCGAGCAATCAGCGTCAGGCGCACGCACGAAACGGTCTCGCTCGGGGGAAGAACACCTGGCCGACATTCAGCGCAGACGCATCATTTCCGCGGTGGTGAAAGTGGTGGATGCCTACGACGTTGAGGGCGCGAGCATCGCGCGCATCGTCGCGCACGCGGGGGTTTCACGGAAGACGTTCTACGGCGTCTTTGACAACCGTAACGACTGCGTCCTGGCGGCGATCGAGCGGGCTCTCACCCTCGCGGCGCAGCGCGCCCGACCGGCGGTTGAAGCCCAGGAGCGGTGGGTCGATCGCGTTCGCGTCGGACTGTTGGCCCTGCTGCAGTGGTGTGATGATGAGCCGCAGCTCGCGCGGCTATGCGTATTGCACTCCGCGACCGCTGGTCCGCGGACGCTCGCGCGCCGCTGCGAGGTGCTTGAGGGCTTGGCCCACGTGGTCGACGAAGGGCGCAAAGCAGCGCGCCGTCCCCCACCGCCGCCGCTCACCGCTGAAGGACTGGTCAACGGCGCATTCGGGACGATCCATGCACGACTGCTCAAAGTGGATACAGGCACGCTGACCGACTTGTTGAACCCACTGATGAGCTTCATCGTGCTGCCCTACCTCGGCGCCGCTGCCGCTCGCCGCGAGCTTCGCCGGCCGCTGCCCGCTGCCCCGGTAGGTAGAAGGCTCAATAGCTCTCCGGAGGCTCTGGAGGCGGTCAACATACGCCTGACGTATCGCACGGTGAGAGTGCTGGCGGCCATCGCCGCGCAGCCGGGGCTGAGCAATGCCCAGGCGAGCGAGCTCGCGGGAGTGGCCGACCAGGGGCAGATTTCAAAGCTCCTGGGCCGGCTTGCACGCCTTGAATATGTGGAAAATAAAGGTGAAGGGCAGCGTCGAGGCGGTGCCAACGCTTGGTATCTGACACCGCGTGGCAAACAGCTCGAGCGGACTGTGGGCCGCGAGTTGCCGGGCGTCGGCCCGTGAGTGCCGTGCACGACCCGCTCAATCGCCATCAAAACGATGATCAGCGTGTCGGCATCGGCCCTCATAGGCTTGACGCATCCGCGAGATGCCTATGCAATCCTTCGCGGCAGTTCCTGAGCGCGGCGTGGCCTTCGACCTAGTCCTGCAGCGTTTGCCCGGCGACGACCTAGAGGCTCCAAGCCAAACCGCAGTATGCAAGAAACCATCGGCATCGTCATCTTCTCGGCCTTCATGGCGATCGTCGTCGTCGCACTCGTCGCCAACGTCCTGCTCGCCCTCTACCGCGAGCGAAGGCACAAGGCCGGCGAGCCGCACGCCGGTCCCGCCGACGAGTAGCGCCGCAGAGGGCCGGTCTCGAACAGTCGAACGCCCCGCGGCGCGTACCCGCTATTTCGTGGCCGATTGTCCGGCGTGGTCGAGCAGCGAGCCGAGCGCGTCGGCGACCCGTCGCGGCAGCGTCATCTGGCCGCTGGCCGCGGCGCGCAGCGCCGCGCGCAGGCTGTGGCCGAGGCCGACGGCCGGCAGCTCGACTTCGTATTCGACCGTGCCCGCCGCGGCGTTCGCCGTGAGCACGCGCGCGCCGATGCTGTCGAGCAGGCCGACGACGGCCCGGTTATCGCCCGAGACGAGCGCCGTGTAGCGCTCTATGCCCTCCGCGCGCGCACGCTCGCTGAGCCTTTCCAGCAGCAGCGTTCCCAGGCCGCGGCGCTGCCAGCCGTCGATGACCGTCACCGCCACCTCCGCGACGGGCGCCTGGGGGTCCAGCCTGACAAAGCGCGCCACCCCGACGCCTCGGCCCGTGGCCGCGTCGACCGCGCCAAGCGCCTCGTGAACGTGGCCGTCGATGTTCGTCAGGTACTCCAGGTCGTGCGTCGACAGGCGCGGCTTGGCTCCCAGGAAGCGCAGGTCGCGCGACTCCGTGCTCAGCCGCTCGAACGCCTCTGCGAGCACGGGCGCGTCCTGCGGCGTGAGCTCGCGGATCCTCACCTCGCTCCCGTCGCGCAGCCTCGCCATGGCGCCATCTTGGCACCCCGCGGGCGGGTGTGGCTAGGCTAGGCGGCCTCAGACAAGCGCCACGAACGGGAGGACCCGACCCATGCTCACGCTCACCGGCCTCGACGAGGTCAAGGCCTATGTAGGAAAGGAGCTGGGCGTCAGCGACTGGCACCTGGTCACGCAGGAGAAGATCGACCGGTTCGCCGAGGTCACCGGCGACGACCAGTGGATTCACATCGACCCCGAGCGCGCCAAGCAGAGCCCGTTCGGCGGCACCATCGCCCACGGCTACTACACGCTGTCGCTCGCGCCGCGCTTCTCCTACGACATGGTCAAATTCGAGGGCTTCGCCTTCGGCGTCAACTACGGGCTCAACCGCGTGCGCTTCCCCGCGCCCATGCCCGTGGGCGAGAAGGTGCGCATGCGCTCCAAGCTCATCTCCGTCGAGGACATCCCAGGCGGGGCGCAGATCGCGACCGAGCTGACCTTCGAGCGCGACGGCGGCGACAAGCCCGTTTGCGTCGCCGAGTCGCTCGGCCGCGTCTACATCGGCTGACGTCCGGACGGCCGTCGGGGCTCGCGCTCAGCGCCCGCCTTTCGGCGCCGTGATCGCCACGGCGGCCTCGGGCGTGAGCACGCGGAAGCCGTAGGACTCCTCGATGTACAGCGAAACGACCTCCGCGTCGTGTGACTCGTAGCCGACCGACAGGTCCTGGCCGGACTCGAAGACGAAGTCGCCGCCGCGCGTGCTGAGCACCACCGCGCCCGTCACTCCGGGCGCCCACACGAGCGGGCCGCCGAGGATCTTGCGCAGGTGTTCGAGCAGCGGGTAGCCGCCGTGCTCGGCCGTTTCCACCACGCGCGTGTAGTCGTCGCGTCCCAGCGCCACGCCATAGGGGCCCGCGATGCCGTTGCGCAGCAGCAGCTCGACCGCGCGCGCGACGCACCCGGGGTAGTCCTCGAAGCTCTTGGCGCGCACGATCGGCTCGTGCGGCGAGACGGCCGCGATGCCCTCGATGCCCGCCTTCGGCCAGGCGTGGAAGACAGCCGTGTTCTCCGCGTCGACGATCCCCTGAGCGGCCGCGTCCAGCGACTCGAAGTCGATGTCCTGTGCGCCGCGGTTGCCGGCGCGCAGCTCCTCGCGCGAGAGCGTGAAGCGCGAGCGCAGCTCGATCAGTGGCTGCACCAGCCGACGGCTGGCCTCGACGCCTTTCTGCTCGCTGACGTTCGCGCGCTCCACGCGCCCGAGGTTCGTCGCCGACAGCTCCCAGCCGTGCGGCCCGGAGAAGTCCACCAGGCGGCGCGCCGCCAGTCCCGGCAGCAGGCGCGCGCGCGCCTCCTCGTCGATCAGCTTCCAGCCGGCCTGCGTGATCGGCGCGTGCTCGCGCAGCAGATGGCTCACAGCCCCTCACCCCGCAGGCTGCCGATGCCCAGCGAGCCGTCGGCCGCGGCGTCTGGCGGAGCGCCGCGCTCGTCGCCGTCGCCGCCCTCGTCGGCCTCGGCCTCCGCGGCCTCGCCGTGCTCGACTATGTCGCCCGGCTGAAACAGCACGCCGCGCGCGATCTCGCGCCACTTGGGCGTGCGGCGCAGCAGGAACTCGAGGTCCATGCTGAAGTGCTTGTACTCCTCGCCGACCGCGTCGGACATCACCGCTCTGGCCTCGGGGTCCCGCTCGATCGCCAGGCGCTGCTGGTACCAGCCGATCGCCTCGGCCTCCTCGGTCAGCGACGCGCACAGGCGCGCGAACGTGCGCGCGTGCTCGGGCAGCTCCTGCGGCGGCTCGTGGTACTGGTCGAATCCCATCGGTTCCTCCTCAGGCGATTGCCCGGCTGCCCGCGCCGTCGCGTGTCGACCGGGCGCTCTTGGCAGCGTCTGACATTGCTATTGCTCGGCGCGTGAGCGCCGCAAACGCGTGTCCCGGCCGGCCGCGCTTTGCTGGCGGTCGGCACAGCCCGCCTCAGGAGCTGCGCACTCGCTATACCTCCGCCGTAGGCTCCTAGGGGGTAGGCGATGTCGCAGGAGAACGTAGAGACGATCCGCCGGGCCAACGAGGCGTTGAAACGCGGCGACCGCGACGGCGCTCTGGCCGACTATCACCCAGACGTGGAGTGGATCGATCTTGCTCATGCGCCGGATTCGCCGGAGCGGGGGCGTGGCCTGTCCGCGGTGCACACGATCTGGGATCAGTGGGAAGAGGCATTCGAGGACTTCGGCGCCGACATCGAGGAGTTCATCGACGCCGGACGCTATGTCCTGGCGGTGACGCGCTGGCATGCCCGAGGAAAGGGCAGCGGCATCGTCACCGATGTTCGCCAGGTGGACGTCTTCGAGCTCGAGAACGGCAAGGTCGTTCGCGTCGCCCTGGCCTATCCCGATACGCAGACGGCCCTCGAGGCCTTCGGCCTAGCGAAGGAGCCGATGTCGCAGGCGAACGTGGACGCGCGGGCCTATGCTGGCGCGGTGGCCGACGACGACGTCACATTCGCGACGCTCGAGTACGAGCACGCGGAGCGCTTTCAGACGCTGCGTCGCGCGCTCGGCGTGAGCGCCTTCGGCATCAACCTGCTGCTGTTCGCGCCGGGCGAGCGTGGGCGCATCCACGCGCACGACCGCCAGGAGGAGGTCTATCTCGTGCTCGCCGGTGAGCTGACGCTGGTGGTCGAGCGCGTCGAGCACGTGCTCGACGCCAAGCGCGCAGCGCGCGTCGCGCCCGGTGTGCGCCGCCAGCTCGTCAACGCCGGCCCAGAGCGTCTTGTCCTGCTGGCGCTCGGCGGCGCCGGCGAGCACGTCGGACGCGACGGCCGTGCGTGGCAGGCGTGGGACGAAGGCGGGCCCGGGCGAGCGCCGCAGGAGATCGCGCTGCCCGAGAGCCTTCCGCAGAGCTGAGGGGGCGCCGGTGCACGTTCGCCGCTACAGCGAGATCGAGCCGTTTCAGACGCTCGACGGTTCACGGATCCGCGAGTGGGCGGGCAAAGTGGCGATGCCCGCCTGCAATCAGAGCCTCGCCGAGGCGACCATCCCGGTCGGCGGCGCCACGACCGAGCACTACCACCGCCTCAGCGAGGAGCTGTACCTCGTCAGCGCCGGCAGCGGGCGCCTGCTGGTCGACGGCGAGGAGCGCATGATCGAGCAGGGCGACTGCGCGCTGATCCCGCCGGGCGCCAGGCACAAGCTGTTCAACGTCGGCAGCCAGCCGTTGCGCGTCGTCTGCGCGTGCTCGCCCGCCTACTCCGACGAGGACACCTGCCTGACCGAGTGAGGCTCGGCGTCGACTCGCCCCCGCCTGCAGCACCTGTCAGCGCCGGCGCGCGCTGACGAGGATCGCCTCGTAGGGCATCTCGAAGGAGCCGCCGACCGACTCGACCGCCTCGCCGACGGCCTGCAGCAGGCGCTCGCGCCGCGCCGGCGCCAGCGCCTGGTGGTCGCTGTGCGTCTGCAGCAGCGCCAGCCATTGCGCCGTGTCGTGCGTGCGAGTCCAGGCGAACGCGCTCACCTCCGCGGCGTCGAAGGCCGCCGAGGCCTCGATGCCCGCGACGGCCGTGTCGGTGCGCGCGTCCTGGCCGCCGAGCAGCACCGAGTAGCTCTCCACGCCCGGCGCCAGGCGCGCGTAGATCGGCGCGAACAGCTGCGCCAGCTCGCGTGGCGGCGCGCCGAAGTTCCAGAACACGCCCAACCGCCCGCCGCGCCGCAGCAGCGTGGCGGCCTTCCGCGCCCCCGCGAACGGATCGATCCAGTGCCAAGCCTGTCCGCACACGGCCAGCTCGAAGAGCCGGCCGCGCGCATCCCAGCGCTCGAACTGCGCGACCTCGACCTCGATCCCGTGTGAGCGGGCCACGCCGGCCATGCGCTCGTCGATCTCCACGCCGAGCACCGCGCAGCCGCGCGCGGCCAGCAGCGCGGCGGCGATGCCGGTTCCGCAGCCGATGTCCAGCGCCTGGCGCGGCCGGTCGGCGAGCAGCGCATCGACCAGCGCGGGCGGGTAGGAGGGACGCACGCGGTCATACAGCTCGGCCATCGCTCCGAAGGACTCCGCGCGCGAACGATCTTCGAACAGCATCGCCGGCGATCATCTCAGGCCTGCACGCACGCCTCGACCACGGCGTCAGCTCGCTGGATGTAGTCTCGACACGGCGAGTCCGCAGCGGAGCGCTCATCCAAGACATGGCGATCGAAACCGGGACCATCGGCACGACAGAGGCGCCGCTCGCCGCGGCGCGGCGTCTGGCGCCGCGCGCAGGCGAGCTGGCCGAGCGCATCGAGCACGATCGCGCGCTGCCACGCGAGCTCGTCGACGAGCTGCTCGACGCGGGCCTGCTCAGCCTGTGCCTGCCGCGCGCGCTCGGCGGACGCGAGGCGCGCCCGGCCGAGATGGTGCGCGCGCTGGAAGAGCTCGCGCGCGCCGACGCCGCGACCGCGTGGTGCGCCATGATCGCCTCCACCAGCAGCCTGCTCGGCGCCTACCTGCCGCAGCGCGAGGCAGAGCTCGTCTACGCCGGCGGGCGCTCGATCACCGGCGGTGTGTTCGCCCCGCGCGGCCACGCCGAGCGCCGCGACGGCGCCTACACCGTCGACGGGCGCTGGTCGTTCGTCAGCGGCGTCACGCACTGCGACTGGGTGCTCGGCGGCTGCGTCGTGCACGACGGCGGCGAGCCGGCGCTGCTGGCCGACGGCAATCCCGACGTGCGTCTGGCGCTGATGCCGATCGACAGCGTCGAGGTGATCGACACGTGGTCGGTCTCCGGCCTGCGCGGCACCGCCAGCCACGACATGATCGCCGTCGCGCAGGTCGTGCCCGCGGCGCGCGTCGTCTCGCTGTTCTCCGATCGCCCGCGCCACGCCGGCGCGCTCTACTCCTTCCCACTGTTCGGGCTGCTGGCCGTCGGCATCGCATCCGTCGCGCTCGGCGTCGCGCGCGGCGCGATCGAGGACCTCACGTCGCTCGCCGGCGCAAAGACGCCGGCCGCCGGGCGCAGGACGCTGGCCGAACGCGCCACCGTGCAGGCGCAGGTCGCGCGCGCCGAGGCGGCGCTGCGCGCGGCGCGCGCGCTGGTGCTCGGCGAAGCCGACGCCGCGTGGGCGGCCGCCGAGCGCGCGGGCGAGATGCCCGAGCGCCACAGGCTCGGCCTGCGCCTGGCCGCCAGCCATGCCACGGAGGTCGCCGCCGAGGTCGTCACGGCGATGTACCACGCCGGCGGCGGCACATCGATCTATGACTCGAGCTCGCTGCAACGGCGCTTTCGCGACGTGCACGTCGCCACGCAGCACATGATGGTCGCGCCGACCACGTGGGAGCTCGGCGGTCGCCTGTTGCTCGGCCTGCCCACCGACACCAGGCAGCTCTAGCGTGGTGAACGATGCCGGCAGCGAACCGACGGGCGCCACGAGCGTTCAGCCGGCGCCGCGCGGGCGCAATCCGTTCGAGGACAGCGGCGTCGTGCGCGGCGACGACGGCATCGCTCGCTACAGCGACCGGCCGGCCTCGCTCGTGCACCTGCTGCGCGCAAGCGTGCAGCGCGACGGCGCGGCCGTTGCGATCGTCGAGGTCGGCGGGCGCTCGCTGAGCTACGGCGAGCTGTGGGACGGCGCCGCGCGCGTCGCCGGTGGCCTGCGCGACGCGGGCATCGAGCGCGGCGACCGCGTGGCCATCCGCCTCGGCAACGGCGTCGACTGGGTGCTGGCCTTCTTCGGCGCGCAACTGCTCGGCGCGGTCGTCGTGCCCGTCAACACGCGCTTCACCGACGAGGAGGTCGCCTACGTCGTGCAGGACTCCGGCGCCGCGTTCACGTTCGCGCCCGACACCGCGCTGCCCGACGGCGAGCCGACCGCCGTCGAAGACCTCGCGCCCGACGACCTCGCGGCGATCTTCTACACCAGCGGCACCACCGGCTTTCCCAAGGGCGCGATGACCACGCACGCCAACTTCACGACCAACAACGAGAACTGCTTGCGCGTGCTCTCGGTCGAGCGCTCGGAGCTGCCCGGGATGTCGACGCTCGTCTCGGTGCCGCTGTTCCACGTCACCGGCTGCAACAGCCAGCTGCTGCCGGCGCTCGAGTGGGGCGCACGCGTGGAGATCCTGTCGGGTCCGCTGGACCTCGACGGCTTCTTCGCCGCGGTCGGCGAGCACGGCGTCAACCAGCTCGTCTCCGTGCCCGCCATCTACCACGCGGTCGCGCGCCACCCGAAGTTCGCAGAGCTCGACGTCAGCGGCGTGCGCTGGGTCTCCTACGGCGGCGCGCCGATCGCCGAGAGCCTCGTGCAGCGCATCAAGGACGCCTTTCCCAACGCGCGCGTCGGCAACGGCTTCGGCCTGACCGAGACCTCCTCGCTGACGTCGTTTTTGCCGCACGAGGAGGCCGCTGAGCACGCCGACTCGGTCGGCTTCGCGATGCCTGTCGTCGACCTCGCGATCGACCGCCCGGACTCCGACAGCGGTGTCGGCGAGCTGCTCGTGCGCGGGCCCAACGTGGTGCAGGGCTACTGGAACAAGCCCGACGCGACCGCCGCGACGTTCGTCGACGGCTGGCTGCACACCGGCGACCTCGCGCGTATCGACGCCGACGGCCTGCTCTACATCGTCGACCGCAAGAAGGACATGATCAACCGCGGCGGCGAGAACGTCTACTGCATCGAGGTTGAGAACGCGCTCGCCGGCGCGCCGGGAGTCGGCGAGGCCGCCGCCGTCGGCGTGCCCGACGAGATGATGGGCGAGAAGGTCGGCGCCGCCATCGTGCCGGCGGCCGGCGGCGAGCTCGACGTCGCCGCCGTGATCGCGCACTGCCGCAAGCGCCTGGCCGACTTCAAGGTCCCGCAGTACGTCGCCGTGCTCTCAGAGCCGCTGCCGCGCAACCCCGGCGGCAAGGTGCTCAAGGCGCAGCTGCGCGACGAGACCGATTGGGGAAAGCCGCTCCGCTAGCCACGCCGTCCAACGCCGTCCAACGGGAGGGAGACGTACATGTCAGAGGTGCAGACCGTGCAGGGCCCGATCGACGAGAGCGAGCTGGGCTTGACGCTCGTGCACGAGCACGTGCGCTTCCGCGACGAGGCCGTCGCCGAGCAATGGCCCGGGCGCTATGACGAGCAGCTCGAGCTCGACGCAGCGCTGCTGGCCGTCAACGACGCCAAGCAGCGCGGCGTGCGCACGATCGTCGACCCGACGGCCATGTTCGGCGGGCGCGACGTGCGCTTCATGAAGCGCGTGGCCGACCAGACAGGCGTGCGCATCGTCGCCTGCACCGGCATCTACAGCTACGACTACCTGCCGCACTACTTCGAGAACCGCGACGTCGACGTGATGGCCGACCACTTCGTCGAGGACATCGAAATCGGCGTGCAGGGAACGGACATCCGCGCGGCGTTCTTGAAGTGCGCCGCCGACGCCGCCGGCGTGACCGAGCACGTCGAGAAGATCCACCGCGCCGTCGCGCGCGCGAGCCTGCAGACCGGCGCGCCGATCATGGCACACTCGATGCCCGCCGTCGGCACAGGGCCGCGCCAGGTGGAGATCTTCGCCGAGGAGGGCGTCGACATGGCCAAGGTGCAGATCGCCCACTGCGGCGACACCGACGACGTCGATTACATCCAGGGCCTGATCGACAATGGCGTCTACGTGGGACTCGACCGCTACGGCCTGGAGATGTACCTGCCGATCGACAAGCGCAATGCGACCGCCGCCGAGCTGTTGCGCCGCGGGCACGCCGAGCGGCTGATGATCTCCCAGGACTTCTGCGCGACGATCGACTGGTTCCCGCCCGAGGCCGCCGAGGTCTTCGAAGGCCAGGGCGCCATCCGCAACTGGTCGATGACGCTCGTCTTCGATGAGGTCGTGCCGGCGCTGCGCGAGCTCGGCGCGATGGACGATGCCTCCTTCGACACCGTCTTCGTGCAGAACCCCAGGCGATGGCTGACCGCGTGAGGCCCGACCGCGCCAGGCCCGACCGCGCCGGACCCGACCGCGCCAGGCCCGCGCGGACCGACGCGGGCTCGGCGAACGTGCCGGCGCCGGTCGCCACGCTGCCGGCGCAGTTCGACGAGTGGCAGATCGAGCTGCACGGCCGGCGCGTGATCTATCGCGTCGCCGGCGACGGTCCGCCGATCGTGCTGATCCATGGCATGCTCAACTCGTCAAGCCACTGGCGCTCGGTCGCGCTGAACCTGGCCAGCGACTACACGGTGATCGCTCCCGACCTGATCGGCCATGGCGACTCGGCGGCGCCGCGCGGCGACTACTCGCTGGGCGCGCACGCCGCGAGCATCCGCGACCTGCTCGCCGCGATCGGCATCGACCGCGCGACGATCGTCGGGCACTCGCTCGGCGGCGGCGTGGCGATGCAGTTCTTCTACCAGTTCCCCCAGCGCGTCGAGCGCCTGGCGCTGATCTCGAGCGGCGGCCTCGGCCGCGAGGTCACGCCGTCGCTGCGCACCGCCGCGCTGCCCGGCGTCTCACCGCTGCTCGCGCTGACGATCCGCCCGCGCCTGGTCGGCGCGCTCGCGCAAGGCGGCGCGCGCCTGCGCGATCGCGGCGTCGGCGCCGGCGTCTACCTGCAGGCAGCCGCACGCGCGCTGCGCCCGCTGCAGAGCGCCGGCGCGCGCGAGGCCTTCCTGCACACGCTGCGCGCGGTCATCGACGTGCACGGCCAGCGCGTCAGCGCGACAGATCGCCTGTACCTGCTGGAGTCGCTGCCGACGATGATCGTGTGGGGCGAGCGCGACCACACGATCCCGCTCGCGCACGGGCGCGCGGCGCACGAGGCGATCCCGCGGAGCCGCTTTTCAACGCTCGCCGGCGCCGCGCACTTCCCGCACCTGGAAGATCCCGACGGGCTCTCAAGGCTGCTGCGCCAGTTCATGCGCGACACCCGCCCCGGGCGCATCGAGGACGGCGACTGGGGCGCCATCCTGGCAAGGCGCTCGCCGCCGTCGCGGCGCCAGGACGACGCCGCGGCCTAGCGCCACGCACGCAAGCGGCGCTCGCCGAGTCGAGCCGGCCTGCGCTCGGGCGCGGATGGTCGTCCGTGCACGCACCGCTAACGTGAGCGTCACGATGATGACTACCGAGCCGATGATCACGCGCGGGGCGCACTACACGGCGTTGCTGGAGATGATCGATCGCCAGGGCGCCGCCAAGCTGCACGCCGGCGAGCGCGAACAGCTGCTCGAGGCGGCCGACGCGCTGCTGTTCGGCGAGGACGAAAGCGAGCAGCGCGTGCGCTCGGCCGAGGCTGTGATCGAGTCGCTGGAGACCAGCGAGCGGCTGCCCGCGGAGACCTGCGATCAGCTGCGCGAGCACCTCTACGGCTGCGACGGGGCCAGCGAGTCGCGCTGAGCCGCCCGCTCGGGCGCGCCGGCACCGTGATTAGAGCCCGCGCGTTGCGGGTAGCACGAGGCCGTGCGCAGGGGAGGAAGGACGAGGAGATCGAGGGCGTGCACGCCTGCGGCGCTGCTCGCCGTGGCCGTGACGGCGGCGCTCGCGCTGCCGGCCTCGGTTTCGGCCGCGCCGCCCACGACGTTCGACCCGCTCGTCGAGGCGCAGAACTTCTCCATCACCCAGCAGCGCCAGGCGATCTATGACACGCCCGAATACCAGGCGCAGCTGACCGCCGACAGCGCCGCCAGCCTGACCGAAGCGCTGGCCGCTCAGGCTGCCGATCCGGGACGCTTTTTCACGAACAACCTCTGCTGGAACCGCGGCAACGGCTGCGCCGGCGACATCCGCCTCGACGACTGGGTCGCCAACGGCTACGGCATCTCCGACCCCGTGCTGTTCACCGCGCGCGACGGCGCGACGCTGTCGGGACGCGTCTGGGCGACGGTCGCAGGGCCGGTCAAACGCCCGGGCGTCGTGATCACCAACGGGTCGGTGCAGGCCGACGAACAGATGTACTGGTACGCGGCGCAGACGCTGGCCAAGGACGGCTACGTCGTGCTCACGTTCGACCCGCAGGGCCAGGGCCAGAGCGACACGCTCGGCCAGGCGCCAGACGAACAGGAGGGCTTCCCGGCGCAGAGCGACGGGCGACCGTTCTACGACGGCACCGAGGACGCGCTGGACTTCTTGCTCTCCACTCCCAAGCATCCGTATGAGCCGGTGCCCAGCTGTGAAACCGCCACCAGCCACGCGGCCAAGCAGAACGAACGCGTCGCGCAGGGCTTCGACGCGCCGTTTGACCCCTACTGGAAGCTCTTGAAGCCCTCGCAGATCGGCCTTGCCGGTCACTCCTACGGCGCGGCCGGTGTCTCCTACGTCGCCCAGTGGGACCCGCGCGTCAAGGCGGTCGTCGCCTGGGACAACCTCGGCGGACCGGGCCCGGAAGCCGGCTCGGTCCCCAGCCAGCAGGGCGGATCGCCGCCGCCGTCGAGCACGATCGGCGAGAAGCCCTGCCCGGCCGACCCAGCGCAGCGCACGACCGTGCCGATCGCCAAGCCCGGCCTGGGCATCTCGGCCGACTACGGCCTGCCGCCGTTGCCGAACACCGCTTTGCCCGAACCGCTGGCCAAGTCCAGCGAGTCGCTCGCCTACAGCCAGGCCGGCGTCGACAGCGGCGAGATCGTCATCCGCGGCGGCTCGCATCTCGACTTCAGCTTCATCCCCAACCAGGCGTTCGGCGCGTCGCTGCGCGGCGCCGACGAGGTCGCCTGGTACACGTCGGCGTGGTTTGACAAGTACGTCAAGGGCCAGCAGGGACCGGCCGACAAACGCCTGCTCAGCAACCGCTGGCGCGAAGACCCGGCCGAGGCGGCGGTCGACGCCAACCACGACGGCAACGCCTTCTCCTTCTACTACCTGTCGCGCCTGGACATACACCTGCGCAGCGGCGAAGCGTGGGATTGCGAGGACCTGCGCGAAGGCTGCGCTGGAATGGTCGCGACCAAGCACGACCGCTACCCCGGCGAATACTCCTATCTGGGCATCGACACCAGCGCGGACGCCGGCAGCGGGCCGGGCGCCGGGCTGCCCTCGCGCTAGCGCTCGGCCCCGGTGCGCCGAGGGCCGGGCGAGATCGCGGCTCGCTAGGATCGTCGCTCCGCAGGATTTCGGGTCGGTGAGCGAACGGGGGAGACTGATGCCGCTGAAGGTCGTTGGAGCAGGCGTGGGACGGACGGGCACGGCGTCGCTGAAGTTGGCGCTCGAGCAGCTGTTGGGCGGTCGCTGTCATCACATGTTCGAGATGGTCGGCGACCCCGCTCAGACGCCGGGATGGACCGACGCGATCGAGGGCCGCGATGTGGATTGGCGGGAGCTGTTGAGCGGCTATGTGGCCCAGGTCGACTGGCCGGGGGCCTCGTTCTGGCCGGAGCTCTCGGCCGCCAACCCGGATGCGCTCGTTTTGCTCTCCACGCGCGATGCCGATGCGTGGTACCGCAGCGCCTCCGACACGATCTTCAACGTCTTCGACAGGCCGCCGCCCGGGCGCGAGCAGTGGTTCGAGGCGCTTCGCAAGATGTTCAGGGAGCGCTTCAGCGACGATCTGGACAACCCCACCGCGATGATGGACGCGTTCGAGCGTCACAACGCGCGGGTGCGCGCAGGCGTGCCCGCGCACCGGCTGCTGGAGTGGACGGCCTCAGAAGGATGGGAGCCGATCTGCGAGCGACTGGGCGTGGCCGTTCCGCAGCAGCCATTCCCGTCCACCAACAGCACGAACGAAACGCGCACGATGCTGGGCCTGCAGCCGCTGCCCCAAGCCGGGGAGCGCGCCGTCGGCTGAAGGCGAGGACTCGAAGGGCTTCACGACCGCGGGCGCGCGGTCTTCAGCTTCGTCCACTCGGCCTTGTGCGCGCGCTTGGCCTCCTGGTAGTCGAGCAGCGCCCGAGGGGAGTCCACGTCGCCGAGCGTCGGGTGCCACGGGACGAGCCCCTGTGCCGCCTTCACGCCGAAGCGCTTGGCGAGCACGGCGCCGAGCGCCTTGACCTTCATCTCGCCGAAACCCGGCAGCGCCTGGATGTTGGCGCGCAGCTCCTCGGCGTCCGCGGCCTCCGTCCACACGCGCGCCGCGTCGCCGTCGTAGTGCTCGCGCACGAACGCGGCCAGCGCCTGCACACGTTCGGCCATTTTCCCGGGGAACCGGTGGATCGCCGGTTTCTCGCGGAAGACCGGCTCGAGTTCGGCGGCGGCCAGCTTTGCGGCGTCGAGCGTGCCGAGCCGCTCGCGCAGCGCCAGCGGGCCGGAGAAGGCCTTCTGCACCGAGACCTGTTGATCCAGCGCGAACCCGATCAGCAGCGCCATCGGGTCTTTCGCGATCAGCTCGTTGGCCTCGTCGGAGTCGGTGAAGAACAGGCGCGCGGGCACGCCTCCGATCCTACTGCGGGATACTCCGCGCCAGTGGCCGGGAACGCAGATCTGGTACGGGCGTGGCACGAGGCGGCATGTCGCGGGCGCGTCGACGAGCTGCTGGCGCTGACCCATCCCGACTTCGAGATGACCGAGCCGAGCGCGCTGCCCGGCGCCGCGCATGTGAAGGGGCGCGAGGCGCTGCGAAGCTACTGCTACGGCTGGGCGAAAAACTGGTCCGAGACAGAGTTCGTCGAGCATGAGCTGATCGAGCTCCCGCCCGACCGCGTCGCCGTCGAATACACGCTGCGCCTGAAGGGGCTTCGGAGTGCGATCTGGGTCGAGCATCGCTGGGCCTACCTGATGCAGATCCGCGACGGCCTGATCGTGCGCGACGACGGCTTCCAGAGCATGGACGAGATTTCGGGCGCCCCCGGACGGAGCTAGGGCTGTACGCGCGTGTCGGCTCGGGGCGCGATGCCGCCGGCCCAGCGGCTACCCGCGCGGCACAAGCTGGAAGATCGGGATGACCCGACCGGCCTTGGCCGCCTGCGCGCGGTAGTCGGCGTACTCGGGAAAGACGCGGTCGGCCAGATCCCACAGGCGCCGGCGCTCGGCCTCGTCCTGCACGAGCTCGGCGCGAAACGGCAGGCCGCCGTAGAGGATGTCGGGATGCTTGCGAAGGTTGTAGTACCAGGCCGGGTTCGTAGGCCAGCCTCGCTTGGACGCGACGATCGTCACGCGGCCGCCGTCGTGGAAGTAGAGCGTGGCGTTGCGGCGCGGGCGACCCGTACGCGCGCCGCGCGACTCCAGCAGCGCCGTCGGTAGTGGCCCAGCCGTGCTGAACCGGCCCCGCGTGAGCTTCAGCAGATACGGATCGAGCTTCCAGGCGACGTTGATCGAGAACCACGCTCCCGGCCTGCTGGCCGAGAGCCGGGCGAGCGCCAGATACAAGCGGCCGCGGCGCTCGTATGGATCCACATATCGCAGCTTGTGCGCGCGCGCCATGGCATGCTTGCCGACGGCTTGCAGCGGTTCGGTCACAGCCGGACGGTAGCGCGCGTGCTCTCCGGCGGGGACCGGCGTCAGCACCGCGTCGAGCAGTCCCGGAAAGCGCGCGCGTAGGCGTCGCGCAGCCCGCGGGCGCTCGCGCGCCGCGCCCGCTCAGCGACCGCCCGCCTGCAGCGGCGTGATGGCTGCGGGTTTCGCTTCGCCGAGCCCGTTGAGCACGCGTGCAGCCCCGACGACGTCGCCGCTGTCGTAGAAGTCGGTGAGGATCAGGTTGGGCAGCTTGTGGCGTTCGCGCTCGCACTGGCGCGCGCGCTTGACGATGAAGTCGCGCTTGACGAGCGCCACGTTGGGGCTGCGCCGCGGCGGGAACACGTCGGCCCAGTCGTTCAACATCAACAGCGGACTGCTGGGCAGGCCGCGGTAGGGCTTGCAGGTGAACTGCTTGGGCTTGACGGCGCCGAGCGGCGTGTCCTGGATGAAGCCGCCGAACGCGTACATGTCCCACCGGTAGCGCTCGCTGACGGGCTCCTGCGTGAACACGAGCACGTTGTGCTGCGAGCGCACGAGCTGGCCGAGCGTCGGCATCTGCTGGCCCTCGCGCAGCACGGCCAGGTGCGAGAACAGGCCGGCTTTCTCGAACACCTCTTCCAGCGAGCGCTCGGAGACGTAGTCCTCGTCGAACAGCACGATCACGTTGCCGGGGTTGAGCTGCAGGAAGCGGCGGATCGTCTGAAAGAAGCCGACGGCGTTGGTCGCGCCGAGCTCGCACAGCGTGTGGCACAGCCAGACTTCGCGCTTGCCCCTGCGCGGGCCGAAGCCGACGGAGCCGCTGAAGCGCTGCAGCGCGGCGCGCGCCTGCGAGGAGAGCTTCTCCGAGACGCGGTTGGCGCGCGCGCCCTCCGCGTCGATGTCGGTGCGCACGTTGCCCGGCTTGCCCTCGCCGTAATGCGTCGAGACCTTGAACGCGCGCAGGCCGTCGTCGAGCTGGCGCGCGATCGCATGGCGCTGGTTGGCGATGAACCAGCCGGGCGAGTCGGCGGCGGACATCGAGTTGTGCGTTCCGGCCAGGACGACCTGGTCCAGGCGGCGCGAGCAGAGTTGGGCGTAGCCGTTGCACGTCAGCGGCACGAAGCCGGGCGCCCGCGAGGCGGATGGTCCGCCGGTCGCCAGCGCGATCGCCGCCCCGCCGATCAGCACGGCCAGGCTTGCCGCGGTCGCGATCGTCCCCGGGCGGCTGCGAGCGAGCGACATCCGCTCGGCCTCGGCGGAAACGCCGAGCGCCGACAGCACCTCGCCGGCGCCGAGGTACACCAGCAGCACGCCGCAAAGCACGACGACGACGTCGAGGCTGAGCGTGGGCCAGCCGATCAGCAGCGCGCCGGCGGTCAGCGCTGCGCTTCCGACGGCGACACGCCCGCCGCGCGAGCGCGGCGGCCACGCCCGCTGGCGCAGTCGCGCGATGCGCGCCGCGGCCGCATATGGGCGCAGGACGTTCGCCGAGGCCGCGGCGAGGATCGCGCCGGCGGCCGCCACGCCGAGCGCCCAATCGGACAGGCCGTCGGTGTAGGAGTCCCACAGCGCGCCGGCGGCGGCGCGCACGTCGGCGTTGCTCAGCTCTTCAGAGCCGTACAGGTTGGCCAGCGCGCTGTGGCGCAGCAGCGCCAGGTCGGCGAACACCGCGACGGCGCCCACCGTCAGCGCCACCGCGCAGCGAGCGATCGCAAGACGCCGGCGCGGCGCCACGGCGATGGCGAGTGCGAACAGGCCGAGCGCGGCAAGCGGCAGCGCCAGGCTGAGCGTGCGCACGTCGTCGGCGTAGCGCAGCGTGCGCACGGCGAAGCTCTGGCGACGAAGGTCCAGCAGCTTCGCGTCGATGTTCGGGGGGATTTTCGCGGCGATGTCGGGCGCGAGCGTGCGCAGGGCCGAGATGACGACAGTCCCGGCGTCGGCGATGCTGAACGCCACGTTGCCGCCGCGCTCGAACAGCAGG
>Ga0207671_10002372_pt1 | contig 20248 bp, 12 predicted proteins | sample KBSC24metaG_FD_184352 | JGI IMG/M metagenome (GOLD analysis project Ga0207671, IMG submission 184352) | Corn rhizosphere microbial communities from Kellogg Biological Station, Michigan, USA - KBS C2-4 metaG (SPAdes) (version 2) | ecosystem: Host-associated > Plants > Roots > Rhizosphere > Soil... | reverse complement strand
TTACCGTCAGCGTAGACCCAAAGAATGCGCTGATGATGCGATTTATACCAGAATAAAATGAATATGTATATGATGGACGTAAAAGCATGGGTAGAGAAGGTATCCATTCCTACCTATAAGATCGGCCAGCCTGAAAAAAATCCTATGTTCCTGGAGAAACGGGTATACCAGGGCAGCAGTGGTGTCGTGTATCCACATCCTGTCATCGAGCAGATTGACGACAAAAAGTCCAGCCAGGAATATGAAGCTGTATTTCTCGAGAATGAATTTTTAAAGATCATGATCCTGCCCGAACTGGGCGGCAGGATACAACGCGCTTATGATAAGGTAAAACAAAGAGACTTCATCTACTACAACCAGGTCATAAAGCCTGCGTTGGTAGGCCTGGCGGGACCCTGGATCTCGGGGGGCATCGAATTCAATTGGCCCCAGCATCATCGTCCCAGCACCTATAGCCCCGTGGATTTTACCATCGAAGAACATGCGGACGGCAGCAGGACCGTCTGGGTCAATGAGCTCGAACGGATGTTCCGGACAAAAGGCATGGCGGGATTTACGCTGTATCCCGACAAGGCATATCTGGAGATAAAAGGAAAGCTGTTCAACCGGACGCCTTTCCCTCAAACTTTTTTATGGTGGGCCAACCCGGCCGTAAAGGTCAATGAGCATTATCAATCCGTCTTCCCGCCGGATGTATACGCCGTATTTGATCATGGACGGCGGGATGTATCCGACTTCCCGATTGCGACGGGTACCTATTATAAGGTGAATTATGCGCCGGGGACGGATATCAGCAAATACGCAAATATCCCCGTGCCGACGTCCTATATGGCGATACGCAGCAAATACGATTTTATGGGTTGTTATGAGAACGACACCCAGGCGGGAATGCTGCACGTGGCGAACCATAACTTTTCGCCCGGCAAGAAACAGTGGACCTGGGGCAATGGAGATTTCGGGCAGGCATGGGACCGCAATCTTACGGATGAAGATGGCCCATACATCGAGCTGATGACGGGCGTATTCACCGACAACCAGCCGGACTTCTCCTGGCTGCAACCCAATGAGGAAAAGACATTCGAGCAATTTTTTATGCCATACAGCCAGGTAGGTGTTGTAAAGAACGCTACAAAAGAGGCCATGCTCAATATGGAGTGGGAGGGAGACCGCCTGCGTATCCGGGCATATGCCACGGCAAAATATGAACAGGTTACGATCCGGGTCGTTCAGAACGGTGAGCTCAAAAAGGAATATGCGACAAAACTCTCGCCATATCATGTGTTCGACGAGACACTCACAACATCCGGCGCACATGAGCAATGGAAGGTGGTCATTGTAGATGAAGCCGCCGGTGTGCTCGTATCCTGGCAGCCGGAGACGCACGAGGAGAAAGATATTCCGCCTGCTGCCACAGCAGCCAAAAGGCCGGAAGACATCGAACAGGTGGAAGACCTTTATCTCAATGGACTCCATCTCGAACAATACCGGCATGCGACGTATAATCCTATCGATTATTATGAGGAAGGTCTTCGGAGAAGCCCCGGGGACGTACGCTGTAACAATGCCATGGGGCTGCTGCTTCTCCGCCGCGGCCAGTTTGAAAAGGCGGAGCCGTATTTGCGAAAAGCCATCAAGACACTTACCAGCCGCAATCCCAACCCTTATGACGGCGAGCCGCATTACAACCTGGGCTGGTCGCTAAAACTACAGGGACGGCTGGACGAAGCCTTCGAGTCCTTTTACAAGGCCGCCTGGAACGACGCCTGGCAGCACAGCGCCTTCTTGAACCTGGCGAGGATCGCTACCGCACAAAAGAAATATATGGAAGCGCTGGCGCTGGTGGAGAGATCCCTTGTGAGGAACTATCATAGCTCAACGACCCGTCATCTGAAAACAGCACTGCTCCGTAAGACAGGGCGACCTTCCGAAACATTCATAGAGGAATCCCTCGCCATCGATCCATTTAATTTTGGAGTTCTTTTTGAGGCCTGGCTCATCGGTCAGACCCCCGCATCGTTGGAGAAGATGCGCACCCTGATGCGGGACGCCGAACAGAATTATCTGGAGATATCCCTGGACTATGCCCAGGCCGGATTATATGCCGAAGCCATGCATCTGCTTGAACTCGCCACGCCGTCGACGCTGACTGGCTATTACAAAGCATGGTTTGCTTACCAGGATGGACAGATCGAAGGATCGGGGAACCTGTACAGGTTAGCCGCCGCCGGAAGCCCCAACGGTATTTTCCCCAACAAGATAGAAGAGGTGCTGGTGTTGCAAAAGGCCATCGAGCTCAACCCCTCGGATGCCCGGGCCCGTTATTACCTGGGTAATTTCTGGTATGACAAACGTCAGTATCCCGAAGCCATCGCGTGCTGGGAAGAAGCCATAAGGCTCGACGCCAGCTTTCCCACCACTTTTCGCAACCTGGCCCTGGCTTACTATAATAAACTGGGTAAAAAGGAACAGGCGCGGCAATACCTGGAAAAGGCATTTGCGCTGGACGTGTCCGATGCCCGTGTACTGATGGAATTGGATCAGCTGTACAAGATCACCGGCCGGCCTTTCCCCGAAAGGCTCGCCTTACTCGAGAAGTATCCAATATTAATAGGATCCCGGGATGATCTCTATTTAGAGAAAGTCACACTCTATAACAACCTGAAACAATACGAAAAGGCGCGTCAGCTGCTGGCCAATCGTAAATTCCATCCCTGGGAGGGTGGCGAAGGGAAGGTAGTGGGACAGTTCCTGCTATGTCATATCGAACTGGCGAAAGAGGCGCTCGCATGTCAGGAGTTCCAAAAGGCCATCGACCTGCTGTCCGCTGTACAGACCTATCCGCTAAACCTCGGAGAAGGCAAGCTCTATGGCACACAGGAGAATGATATCAATTATTTGACAGGATGCGCACTCGAAGGACTTGGCCGGGCAGAACAGGCCATGACAAAGTTCAGGGAGGCCACCGTCGGCATCAGCCAGCCGGTACAGGCAATTTATTACAATGACCCACAGCCCGACAAGATCATCTATCAGGCATTGGCCTGGCTCAAGCTGAATGATGCTTCCAAAGCCGCCGCCATCTTCCGAAAATTTGTCGAATTTGGACAGCAGCATTTCGACGACAAGATTACCATCGACTATTTTGCCGTATCATTGCCGGATATGCTCGTCTTCGATCAGGATGTCAACCATCGCAATAAGATACATTGTACCTACCTCACCGGTCTGGGATATCTTGGCCTGGGCGATGACGCCAAAGGACGTAAATATCTGCAGGAAGTGCTGCAGATGGATATCAATCACCAGGGAGCGGCCGTCTATTTGCAAATGACCCCTTTTATTATTCAGGCGTTAAAACAGGATGTGGCATGTTGAAGGAGAAGATAACCAGTATCGTTTACGGCAGGCTCGATGCCAAGGATATATTTTGGATCACCTTGAGAAATGGAACGACCACAGTCAGGGTGACCAATATCGGGTGTTCCATTACTTCCATTCATACGCCAGATCGTAAAGGAACTGTGAAGAACATCGTAGCGGGTTTTGCCAATCCAATGGACTATGTCCGTAACCCCTGGTATTTTGGTAGTATTGTAGGGAGATATGTGAATCGCATCGGCGGCGCCTTGTTCTACCTGGACAAACAGGTAATCCGCCTGTCGGCGAATGACGGCAGCAATCATCTGCATGGAGGATTCGAGGGCTTGTCCAAAAAGATATGGAGTCTGAAAGAGACACTGGACAATGGCGTGGTATTCGAGTACACGAGCCCCGATGGCGAGGAAGGCTATCCCGGCAACCTCCATGTACAAATGAAGTATACATTGCATGAGGACAACAAACTTGAACTTAGCTATAAGGCGGTGACGGACAGGCGGACCCCGGTGAACCTGTCCAATCATTCCTATTTCAATCTTTCCGGGTTCGATCATCCGACGATCAGGGATCATGTGGTAAGGATCAACGCAAAGGAGTATACGGAAAAATATGCACAGAACCTTCCTACGGGTAATATCCTGCCCCTGGAAGGAACGCCATTGGATTTAGCCAAAGCCACCCGTCTTGGCGATCGCATCGACAAGCTGCCATTCGACAGAGGATTCGATCACAATTATGTGCTGGATGGGTGTCAGCCTGCGGCCGAGGTTTATGATCCATCGTCGGGTAGGGTGATGCGGGCAACCACCGACCGACCCGGTATACAATTGTATACGGCCAACTGGTGGGATGGGTCACTGCGTGGGGCGCATATTCAGCCCTATCAACAACACGGTGCGTTTGCATTGGAGACGCAGGCGTTTCCTGACGGCCCCAACAGGCCGGAATTTCCCAATACAATTCTGACACCGGGAGAGATATATAGCACCAACACCATCTTTGAATTCGATATAAAATAACTTGCCATTATGTCACGATCTGCTTACAACCATACATATATCCTGGGGATATCCTTTATCTCTGCATTGGGGGGGTATCTTTTTGGGTTTGACTTTGCCGTTATTGCCGGCGCGTTGCCTTTTTTACAGCGACAGTTCGGACTGGATGCCTATTGGGAAGGTTTTGCCACGGGAAGTCTTGCGCTTGGCGCGATCATCGGCTGTCTTATAGCAGGTTCCGTAAGTGACAAATACGGTAGAAGGAGAGGATTGCTCACTGCCGCCGTCATATTTGGACTTTCTTCTCTCGCCATGGCCCTTGCTCCTGCAAGGGGGCTCTTTATCTCCGCACGTTTTATCGCGGGCATTGGTGTCGGCATGGCCTCCATGCTATCGCCCATGTATATCGCCGAGATCTCGCCCGCTCACCTGCGGGGACGTATGGTGGCCATCAATCAGCTCACGATCGTCATCGGAATACTGGTTACCAATATCGTAAACTATTCACTGCGAAATATTGGTGATGATGCCTGGCGATGGATGTTTGGACTGGGTATACTTCCTTCCGCACTCTTCTTTGCCGGCGCCTGGTGGCTGCCCGAAAGCCCCCGGTGGCTCGTCAAGGCAGGCAGGAACGACCTCGCCCGCATTGTACTGGAAAAGATAGGAGGGACCGGCTTTGCCGAAAGCAGCCTGGCGGATATCACCCGCACGACGACAGGCGGCCAGCGTATCAGCTACTCCGCCGCTTTTCAAAAAGCCGTTTTTCCTGCCGTACTGGTCGGCATCGGTCTGGCGGTCTTACAGCAATTCTGTGGTATCAATGTAGTTTTCAACTATACACCTCGTATCTTTCAAAGCATCGGCGTGCCACAGGACGGTCAATTGTTGCAAACCGTATTTATCGGCGGTGTGAACCTGCTGTTTACGCTGCTGGCCATGATGCTGGTGGATAAGGTAGGACGGAAACCCCTGATGCTGTTTGGCGCAGGCGGTCTCGCTATTCTCTACATTGTTGTGGTGCGTATGCTTTCCGCCGGATCGCCCCAGGTATCATGGTACCTGCTGGCCGCCATCGGAACCTATGCCATGTCGCTGGCGCCCGTCACCTGGGTGCTGATCTCGGAGATATTTCCCAACAAAGTGAGAGGAGCCGCTACTTCTATCGCCGTGTTATGTCTTTGGGCCGCTTATTTTATACTGGTCTTTACCTTCCCCATCCTTTTCGAACATCTCAAGGACAGCACCTTTTATATATATGCCGCCGTTTGCGTAGTCTTTGTTCTCTTCATCGCGGTCAAGGTAAAAGAGACCAAGGGCAAGACGCTGGAAGAGCTGGAGGACGTTATCATCGGACATTAAGTCTCTTTTCTCCGCACCACCCGGTATTGATCGGGGGACAACCCAAGGTACTTCTTAAACAATCGGGAGAAGTAATATGGGTCATCGTAGCCCACCGTCTGGGCGATGTCCTTGATCTTCGTTTCGCTGCTATACAGCATCAGACAAGCCCGCTGGAGCTTAAGGTGAATGAAATAATCCATTGGCGGCATTCCCGTCGCCTTGCGGAAGAGGCTGGAGAAATGACTGGCCGAAAGACTGTTCCGCGAAGCCATATCCACTACTGTCAGCCGGCTTCCCAATTCCTTGCGCATATAGAGTATCGTATCGTTGATCAGGTCCTTGGCATCCTGTTTCTTCTCGTCGCTGTATTTTTCGGGGTACAGAAAGGTAGAGACGAAATGATAGAGGATAAGATTGGTATGGCTGAGGTTCTCCTTGCTATAGCCCATTTCCAGGTTGTGATACATGGTATCCCATAGCTGTAACCCTTTTTCATTAAAGGAGATGGGACGCGCCCCATCGTATAATCCAATGTTGAACGCACGGTTGAAAGTGGCCATGTCCCTGCCGCTGAAATGAATCCAGTAAATTGTCCAGGGATCTTCTGCGTCGGCGCCATAACGCATAGGCTCCTTTGTGGCGGGAAGAAGCATGAACTCATCGGCTGCCACTTCAAAACGTTTTCCCTTTATCGTATACCACCCCTTCCCGCGCAGACAGTAGATGAGGATATTGTCCGTACAACCACTCTTTCGTTCCCTGTAATGATAAGCCGCTTTGGGAAAATAGCCGATGTGCGTGAGATACAATTGACTGAGGACAGGGTTGGCCTTTATTGCATTTTTCCATACGGAATCCGGCAGACTGATAAGCTTTTCTCCTTCAAACCCATCCCTTCTTTTAAGGTCGTTCATATGGCGCCTTTTACATTTTAAAGATAAAATAATCGAATAATCCATCAAAATAAAAGGAAAGACCATTCTCTTACATTTCAAATATTGAATTTTTTTTATTTACTTGCATTGGATAATGATTGCTTGCTAAAAAGGGCTCAAGTGGTAATAACAATGTATAACAGGTTGTCCGACCTGGAACTGATGCAACTGCTTAAGGAAGGTGATCAAAAAGCCTTTACCGAGATATACCATCGCTATTGGAAAAAGCTGCTTCTGATGGCCTGGAACCTCAGCAATCGGAGTGACCACGCAAAAGACATTGTTCATGAAGTGTTTATGTCGTTGTGGGAGCGAAGAAACACCATAGAGATCCAAAATCCCGCCGCCTATTTAGCCACCTCCGTCAAATTCAGCCTGTTCAAATACTTTCAGAAAGAATATCGCCGGGCCCAGCTGGCAAGAGAAAACTGTGTTTTTGACGAAGCCTCCTATGATGAGCACGCGCTCGACGCCGTCTTTTTACAGGAGTATATCGATGGCATTGTGGAAGAAATGCCGGAAAAATGCAAGCTGGTATTCAAATACAGCCGCGACCTGGGTTTGAAGAACACGGAGATAGCCCAAAAAGTACATATCTCCGAGAAAGGGGTCGAGGCGAACCTGACGCGCGCCCTTAGGATATTGCGCAGCGAGCTAAAGGATTATGGCCTGACCATCCTGGTATTATTGGCACATTGCATAGCCTGGTTCAAATAATTCTCAGATAATTTTCCAATCGATGTAGGGTAAAACCGTGCTCACGGTACATAGTTTACAAATACTCCTACATTGGACCAGCAAGCGATCAATGAATTAATTCAAAAGGTTAAGGAAAACACTGCCACCGACGCTGAAAAACAGGCATTGATGGAATGGTACCGCGATACCGTCCATCGCGATGCCGAATTTCCCGAGGAGGAGGCTTCTGTAGAAGCCGTCATGCTGGCGAGGCTGGAGACATCCATCGGAACAAAGAAAGTACCCGGTCTCCGGAATTGGTATATCGCGGCTGCTTCCGTGATACTGATACTGGGCATCGGGACCGTGGCCGTCCTGAAAAGATCGCCCGCGGCGGAGACCCGGGTGACGGTCCAGCCGGTCCATGATATCGGACCCGGCGCTAATGTCGCAACCCTGACGCTGGCGAATGGATCAACCATCTCGCTGACGGATGCAGCCACGGGCAATATTGCCGAACAGGGTGGTATCCGTGTTTCCAAATCCGCTGACGGTCAGCTGATCTATACGGCCCCATCCGCCGCAGCCGACGGCCTGCCGGATAGCAGCGCAGCTTTCACCTACAATAAGATCGATATTCCGGCTGGGGGACAGTACCAGGTCGTGCTGCCAGACGGCACCCGGGTATGGCTTAACTCTTCATCCTGGCTAAAATTCCCGGTTCATTTTTCTTCAACTGAGCGTAGAGTGGAGCTCAGCGGCGAGGCCTATTTCGACGTGCGGCGTGATCCGGGTGCTCCTTTTCGTATAAGCAGTCTGCGGCAGGACATCGAAGTCCTGGGCACTCAATTCAATGTACATGCCTACCCGGACGAAGCGAATATCCGTACGACGCTCGTGGATGGCGCGGTGCGGGTGACGGCGGCAGGGAAGAGCGTTGTCCTGGATCCTAAACAAGAGGCGGACCTGGGCGATGGACTGTATGTCGCGCAGGCGGATGTCGAAGCGGCTGTTGCCTGGAAGAATGGCTATTTCCGGTGTGTCGACCAGCCGCTGGAGATCATAATGAAGCAGGTGTCGAGATGGTATAATGTCAAGATCGCCTATGAAGATGAAAAGATGAAGGATGAGACTTTTGGGGTATTGTCCAATAAGTTTTCCAATATTTCTGTGCTGTTGAAAATGATGGAGAAGACAGGCAACGCGAAATTCACCGTCAACGGAGCTACGGTTGTCGTCAGCAGAAAAAAATGATCGTAACCAAAATAACTGAATTCAAAAACAAGATAGTTTAAGGACCAAAAACAGGTTTATAAAGCAAAAACAGGAGCACTGGCATGCTCCTGTCGTATCAGCTTATTTAAATCTGAAAGCGATTGTCATTGCATTTCTAACTTAAAACAAGCCTTTTCAAATGTATGAAATTTTAGCAAAACTATTTCGTGTCATGAAGCTGACTGTTTTCCTGCTCTTCCTCGCGCTGACGCAGGTGTGTGCTGAAGGGTACTCACAAGACATCACCTATAAGGGGAAAAATATTACCCTTAAGCAGGTATTTAATGAGATCAACAAACAGACGGGGTATAACGTCTTTTGGTCCTCCGGGATCATTGCCAATGCACCCAGGATGGATGTGAATTTCGAGAAAACCCCCTTGCGGGAGGTGTTGGAGACCTGTCTTCAACGCGCACATCTCACCTTTAGCATTGAGGAGAAGTCGATTATCATTCAGGCAGGTACCCGGCCCCCCGTACCCGGGGAAGAAGCGCTGCCGCCCGGCATTACCATAACGGGTACAGTGCGGGATACAACGGGGGCCGTGATGGCGGGTGTATCCATCGTCATCGTCGGCAGCAAGGATGAGGGAACTGTCACGGATAATAAAGGAAAGTTTGTGCTGGATGTAAAGGAAGGTGCGGTGATAAGGACGTCCTTTGTCGGATATGAACAGCAATCATTCACAGTCGTAGCCGGAAGGACGGTCTATAATATCGTGCTGCGGCAGGACGTCAAGCTGGGAAATGAGATCGTCATTACAGCCTATGGCCAGAAGCAGCGCAAGGAGGCCATCGTAGGCTCCGTATCCACCATCAACCCCGAACAGCTGCGAACACCTACCAGCAATCTGACCAATGCCCTGGCAGGACAGGTGGCCGGGATGATCTCTTTTCAACGCGGCGGGCAGCCCGGGCTCGACAATTCGCAATTCTTTATCCGGGGCGTCACCACTTTTGGATACAGCCCCTCTCCATTGATCCTCGTGGATAATATAGAGCTCAGCGCCAACGACCTGGCCAGGCTCAATGTGGACGATATCGCCAGTTTCTCCATCCTGAAAGATGCCAGCGCGGCCGCCCTCTATGGCGCACGCGGCGCCAACGGTGTCATCCTTGTTACGACAAAGGGCGGCAAGAGCGGCAAGGCAAAGGTCAGCATCCGGTATGAACATTCCACCTCCAAACCAACCCAAACGGTGGAACTGGCCGATCCCGTGACCTATATGAAAACCTTCAATGAGGCCATCGCTACGCGCAGCGCCGTCACATTACCGCAATTCACACCCAACCAGATACAGGGAGCCGAAGCCACCTGGACAAAGGCTCCGGGATACAATCCCTATCTATATCCCGCCGTTGACTGGATGTCCACCCTGTTCAAAAAACAGACGACTACCCAGCGCGCCAACCTGGGTCTCAGCGGTGGTACCGAATTTGCCCAATACTATATCTCCGGATCATATGACAGAGACAATGGAATCATGCAGGTGAACCCCATCAACAACTTCAACTCCGGTATGAAGTTCGAGAACTATCAGCTGCGTGCCAACGTCAATATGAAGCTGACCAAGACCACCGAAGCCGTGGTCCGTCTCTGGGGCAATTTCAATGACTATACAGGCCCGATCACGGGCGACCAGTCCGGCTTTGCTACGGATCTTTATGATCAGGCGCTGCACTCCAATCCCGTTGCATTCCCCGCATTTTTTCCAGCGGACAGCGCCAATATGCAAACAAAACATATCCTTTTCGGCAATAACATCAATCTCACCGGGTCGCTCATGAACAATCCATATGCGAGCCTGATGTATGGTTATAAGAGCTTTTCCGAATCACGCATGTCGGCCCAGTTCGAGGTGAACCAGAATTTCAACTTTATCACGCCCGGACTAAACTTCCATGGACTTTTTAGCACCAACAGATATGCCTACTTCGACCTGGTGCGAAACTACTCGCCTTTCTATTATTCCATCAATCAGGCGGATGCTGCCATTAATAAATATTCGCTGATCTGGCTGAACGATCAGCCCGGCGCTGCACAAGAGTATCTGAGCTATGACCCTTCCAGGAACAACAAGAACGTCAACACGTACATCTACTTCATGGGTACGCTGGACTACAGCCATAGCTTTGGCGACCATAATATCGCCGCTACGATGGTAGGGACCCGTGAGCAGACCCAGACTGCCAATGCCTCTACGCTCCAGCTGTCCCTGCCGCACCGCAACCTTGGACTGGCGGGAAGACTGACCTACAACTATAGGAGCAAGTACTATGTGGAAGGTAACTTTGGATACAATGGCTCCGAGCGGTTTGCACCCAATCATCGTTTTGGCTTCTTCCCCACCATCGGCGGCGGCTGGATCGTGTCAAACGAAAAATTCTGGCAATATGGCAATATCGGCAACATCGTTACCCGTCTGAAACTGCGGGGCAGCTATGGTCTGGTAGGTAATGATAATATCGATAAGGTGGAGAACAACCGGTTTTTCTACCTTTCCAGCGTCACACCACACGGGGGACCCGGCGCTACCTTTGGCACGCGTAACAACTATACGTTGAATGGCCCCAGCATCCAGAATTATCCCAACCCCGACGCCACCTGGGAGACCTCGCATAAAAGCAACCTTGCTGTGGAATTCTCCCTGTATAAGAATTTCAACGTCATCGCCGAATATTACTGGGAGTTCCGGAAGAATATCTTCCAGCCGCGCGGCTATATTCCCGTTACAGAAGGCCTGGAATCCACCGTCAAAGCCAACCTCGGTACTGCCTATGCAAAAGGACTGGACCTGCATATGGACTACAAACAGAATATTACAAAAGACATATGGATCTCCGGCCTGGGTAACCTTACTATTACTTCCAGCCGGTATGGTCATGTGGAAGAGCCGCAATATCAGTACTCATACAGATTCCAGTCGGGACGACCGATCAACCAGCCTTTCGGCTACATCGCCGAGCGGCTCTTTGTGGATGACAAAGAAGCTCTCAACTCCCCGGCACAGACCTTTGGCGGTCCTGCGCCACAGGGCGGAGACATTAAATACAGGGACGTGAATAAGGACGGCATTATCAACCAGGATGACCAGGTGCCCATCGGGCTGCCGACCACGCCCCAGATCATTTATGGATTTGGTATATCTGGCGGCTACAAGGGATTTGATATCAATGCCTTTTTCCAGGGGCTGGCAAGAGAATCCTTTTTCATAAACCCCACTTCGCAGGACGATCGCTACAATGGCTACTACGGTACCACGCCTTTTGTCAACAATGCCCAGATCTTAAAGGCCTATGCGGACAATCACTGGTCGGAAGAGAACCAGAACCTGTATGCGCTGTGGCCCAGGCTGGCGGCCTATGATATACCCAACAATCAGGTGCAAAGCACCTGGTGGCTGCGGGACGGAAGCTTTATGCGGCTCAAGTCGCTCGAAGTAGGCTATACCTTCCCCAAGCGGCTGGTTAGAAGCGCCTTTATGGACAACCTGCGTATTTATTTCAACGGCCTTAACCTGATCACCTGGAGCCATTTCAAATTATGGGATCCCGAAATGGCCGGTCAGGGCTTCGGCTATCCTGTCCAGAAAGTATTTAATGTGGGTATCAACGCTAACTTCTAAGAAAATGAGAACGATCATAAAAATATTATTGATGGGTGCATTGCCAGTGGCCATGCTATCCTCCTGTAAAAAATATTTAGACGTCGTACCCGACGATGTCGCCACGCTGCAAAGCTCGTTTACCAATGCCAACGAGACGGAAGCCTATCTTTTCGGGTGCTACAGCACATTGCAAAATCTTGCGGATGTCCGGCGCAATGCGGGTTTTACTACATCCGGCGAGATCATCTTTCCGTTCCCGCTCCAGGATCAGACTACGCTGGGCGGACAGGGTGGTGATGCCGGATTCCAGATACTCCGGGGCACGCAGAACAGCGCCAACCCTATCCTGAACTATTGGGATGGTTACAATATGGGCGTGAATATCTGGCAGGCCATCCGGCGTTGTAATACGCTGATCGATAACATCAATGTGCCAAAGGACCTGCCCCTCTACAACAAGGTCCGGTGGATAGCCGAGGCCAAATTTCTGAAGGCATATTACCACTATTGGCTCCTGCGGATGTACGGCCCTATTCCCATCGTGGACAAGAGCAATCCGGTCAATGCCGCGACGGACGAGGTCCGTATCAAACAACAGTCCGTGGACTCCTGTTTCAACTATGTAGTGGGGCTGCTGGACGATGCCGCCAAAGACCTTCCCCCTATTATTCAGAATACGGCGCTGGAAGAAGGCCGGATCACCAGCACCATTGCCCTGGCGGTAAAAGCCGAGGTCCTGGCAACACAAGCCAGCCCGCTCTTCAATGGCAACCCCGACTATGTCTCGATGAAGCGGCAGGATGGGACCAGCCGTTTCCCGGCCGCCTATGATGCCGGCAAATGGCAAAAGGCGCTGGATGCCTCCAAGGCGGCCATCGACGCGGCCAACGCGGCTAATGCCACCCTGTATGATCTCAAACTTACGGGCAGCATCACACATCTCGGCGATTCCATCCGCCAGCTGCTGACGATACAAGGCGCCATTACCGACAGCTGGAACCAGGAGCAGATATGGACATTGAATCCGCAGTTTGGCTGGCAGTATATGGCATCACCCCGGGTGACGGCCGAAGCCGCAGCCAATGTCTTTGCCGTCTATTCGAACTTCTCCGTACCTATTGCAGAGTCGGAGCTGTTCTATTCCGATAATGGCGTACCCATCAACGAGGACAAGAACTGGGACTATGCCGGCAGGTACACATTGCAGAACGGCGATCTGCCGCATTACTATTATATCCACTACAACTATCCGACGGCAAAAGGCAACTTCCACCGGGAGCCCCGTTATTATGCCGATGTATCCTTTGACGGCGCCAACTGGTTTGGCTCCAGCAATACGGACGACAGAAGCATGAACTATGTCAACGCGGTAAATGGCTTCGCCTCACCCCCCGACCGATTGCGATATAACGCTACCGGCTACTGGGCAAAAAAGCTTGTTCCCTACCAGTCCACCGCAGGGAACAGCAGCGTCTGGCAGGGTTATTCCTGGCCATTCGTCCGGCTGCCCGCACTGTGGCTGTTGTATGCGGAATGTCTCAACGAGGTCAACGGACCTACGGCCGAAGCATATAGCTGGATCGATAAGGTACGCGCCCGGGCCGGTCTGCAGGGGGTAGTGGATTCCTGGAACAATTTTTCGCGCAATCCGGGCAAGCCCGCCACAAAAGAAGGACTCCGGTCCATCATCCACCAGGAACGTCGCATCGAGCTGGCCTTCGAAGGACAGGCCGGATGGGACCTGAGAAGATGGAAAGAGCTGCAAGCCGTATTGACAGGCCCTGTGCAGGGATGGAATGTGTTCGACAGGACGGTAAATGGATATTACCAGGTGTTGAACGTCTTTCAACCCATATTCGGATTGCGTAACTATTTCTACCCGATACAGGATTACGATATCCTGACCAATCCAAACCTTACCCAGACCCTTTATTGGTAAAATAAAATCGTTCAAGACACATGAAAGCATATATCTTAATAATATTGGCAGTAGCATTGTCGTACGGATGTAAGAAGACAGACGGCTACAACACCGTCGTCTCCACCGACAAGACCAAGCCGGGTGTGATAACAAATATCAAGGTGGCCAACTACAGCGGCGGCGCCTATATCACCTACGACCTCCCCGATTCGAAGAACATATTGTATGTACAGGCACAGTACAAGATCAATGACAAGGACAGCCGCCAGACAAAGTCGTCCTATTATTCGGACAGCGTCACTGTCAGCGGCTTTGCCAAGAGCCAGGACTACCAGGTGACCCTGTGGACCGTCACCCGGGCGGAAGTGCGTTCGGATTCTGTGGTGGTGACCGTACATCCCGATACACCCGCTTATATAAAGACCCTGCCTACCGTGACCATGAGCAGCGATTTCAGCGGCGTACATGTCGTGGCCATCAATAAACAGGAGGAGCCTATCGGCGTGATCACCATTACGCCCGACGCAACTGGCAAACTCCAGATCATATCGCAGAACTATTCCGCCACCGACACCATCCAGTTCAGCCTGCGCGGGTTTGATACCGTAAGCAGGCGGTTCGGTGTATACATCACCGACAAGTGGGGCAATATATCCGATACGGTGTTTAGTAATATCACACCCTTGTATGAATCCCAGATGGATAAGTCCCTGTTCGCACCATATGTTCTTGGTACGGACGCACCCACCGGCTTTGGCTGGGTCTTGCAAGATCTGTGGGATGGCAACACAGGCTCGCCGGGTTATCATACGACACAGCCGATTCAGCCGCTGGTATGGCCGGCCGTGATCACATTCGATATGGGCGCAACGGCCAAACTACGCCGCTATACCATCTGGAACAGAGGCATCGACGGCAGCGGTAACTTCCTCTGGCAGGCCGGGGCGCCGTTGACCTGGGTGTTATGGGGTCGCTCCTCCACGCCCCAGGACGAGACCATGCCCGATGCTGATCATCTTCCTCCCGTCGGAGGTACCTCACCCGGCGGATGGATCAACCTGGGTTTTTTCACACTTCCGGGCAAACCCTCGAAGCTGCCAAACCCGTCGTATACAGCCGAGGACCTGGCTTTCTGGAACGCGGGGTTCTCCTACAATTTCGACATCACGCTTCCCAAAGTGCGGTATATCCGTTTCGAATGTCTGCAGAACGTCTCGCTGACCAACAATTTTTTCAATATAGAGGAAATGACATTCTGGGGGGATGCACGATAAGCCAAGCTTAACGATTAAAACAACGACAATGAAAAATTATTATAGAAATTCCTGGATATTGCTGGCCTGCTTCATCACCGTCTGGGGATGTAGCAAAAAGGCTACGGACTACCGATCCTTTCTTAACAATCAGGAAATAGTTTATCCCGGGAAAATAGCCAATCCAAATGTATTCCCGGGCAACGGCAGACTGATGCTGACCTGGAGCCCCAGCTCCGATCCCAGCATCACAAAATATGTGGTACGGTGGAACAACGGCGCCGACTCGGTCGTTCTCAATGCCGGGACGCATAGCACCTCGGATACGGTGAAATGTGTGATCAACAGCCTGTCCGAATATTCCTATACCTTTTTTGTCTATTCCTATGACGCCGACGGCAACAGGAGCGTCGTGACGGAGATAGACAACGCCCAGGTGTATGGTGATATCTATCGGGCCGGTCTGCACAACAGACAGCAGGATGTAAGCCAGCCTCCGATACTGAACAGCGACGGGTCCGTCAGCCTGAGTTTTTTGTCGCCCATCGATACGATCAATATCACCACCCGTGTCAAATATGTCAACACCAGCGGGGACACGACAAATCTCTACCTGGCGCCGGGCAATTCCAATATCGTATTGTCCTCCTATAAAGCAGGGACGCCCATCCTTTATCAGTCTTCTTTTATCCCTTCAAGGAACGTCATAGATACTTTTTATACCCTGGCATATGACACCGTACCCTATGTATATGTCCTGTGCGATAAAAGCCTGTTCTCGACCGTGAACCTGCCCCACGACCTCCAGCCATATGACGGGAATACATATTTAGCGAGGATTTGGGACGGGAATATGCAGCCCAGAGGCTATCCGGAGATATTCCATAGCAACGGCAATCCCGGTACGCCCGGTACGATCACGTTCGATATGGGCAGGATCTATGATCATCTGGCCAGGCTTGAAGAGACGGGGAGGAACTGTTGTCATAATCCGCTGGACTTTGAGGTCTGGGGTATTGCCGACACCACCGGGGCTATCTCCGCCCTTACACCGGATAATGGGGGATGGGCTGCGGATGTTGCTTCCAAGGGATGGACCTTGCTAAAAGAGGTGATCAGGACGGATGACGGCTCGGCGCCTTATGATGTAAACCTTATAGACAACCCTCCGCCCGTACGGTTTATCATTATACGGATAAAGACAACAGCAACCCAGTCCGGCTATGTCAATATGAGCCAGGTGACGTTCTGGGACAAACAATAGGATAATCCATTAAAATAAAAGGATAAACTATTCTCATAGGTGTGGAGGGGTTATACATTTGATAATATGAGAAGGATTATTATTCTGGCGATATTTATACTTTCGGCAGGTCCTGCGTTTACGCAGGACCCCATGACAACATTCATGTCCAAACGTTTCGGTATGTTTATCCATTTCGGTCCCGTCACACTCCGCGGCACCGAGATAGGATGGAGCAGGAGCAGGGAAGTCCCCGCGGCAGAATATGATACGCTGTACCGTGAGTTCGACCCTGTCCTGTTCAATGCCGGCACATGGGTCCGCACTGCCAAACAGGCGGGCATGAAATATCTTACCATTACCGCCAAACATCACGACGGATTCTGTCTGTGGCCCACCGCCGTCTCGCCCTATAACATCGGGAACAGCCCTTTCAAAAGAGACATCGTACAAGAGCTGGCACAGGCCTGCCAGAGACAGGGTATTACCTTTTGTGTCTATTTCACCGTCCTGGACTGGCACGATCCCGACTATCCGACAAAAAGCCCCTATGACAGCACACAGGATGTAAAAGGGGATATGCACAAATTTGTCGGGACGATGAAAATGGAGCTGAAAGAGATCGTAACGAAATATCATCCCTTTATGCTTTGGTTTGATGGCAACTGGGAGAAATACTGGACCCTGGAAGATGGGAAAGAGATATACCACTATTTGAAAACCCTCGACCCTAAACTTGTTATCAACAATCGCATCGGCAAGGGAGATCACGCACACGGCGATGACCAGACCGTAGGCGATTTTCTCACCCCGGAACAGACCATCGGCCAGCTGAATATGAAAGAGCCCTGGGAGAGTTGTATCACCATCTGTAATCAGTGGGCCTGGAAGCCAAATGATCACATGAAGTCGCTAAAAGAATGCATCCAGACCCTGGAAAGGACGGCGGGCGGCAATGGCAACCTGCTGTTGAACGTAGGTCCGATGATGGATGGCCGGATGGAGGCGCGTCAGATCACCCGGCTGAAAGAAGTGGGGAACTGGCTGAAAAAATACGGAGAAAGCATCTATGACACCCATGGTGGACCATATCCGCCTACCGAAGCCTACGCCGCCACCCGCAAGGGCAGCAAAATATATATCCATCTGCTGGAGAAAAAAGAGAGCGTTCTGCAACTGGCTCCTTTGCCTGGCGTCCTTATAAAAAAAGCTTATTTTCTGAAAGGGGGAACCCTTTCGTTTACACAGGATGAAAAGACAGGCTATCGTATCACACTGCCGGATACTTTGCCCGACGCCATCAGTTCCGTGATCGTGCTGGAGCTGGACAGGAGCGCGGAAGGTTTACCTGTCATTAACTAGATACCTCTTATGATACATAAAATTACTGTTACGGATGTACGCTATCCGCTGGGGAATGGTGCGGGCAGCGATGCGATACACCGGGACCCTGTCTATTCCTATGCTGTCACAAGGCTACAGGATGACAGCGGCGTCACGGGCGTCGGTCTGGCCTTTACCCTGGGAGAAGGGAATGATATGGTATGCAAGGCCGCGCAGTTCTATGCGGAGAAATTGAAAGGAAAGGATATCGAAGAGCTGATGGCGGATTTTGGCAATATTTTTAATAGTTTGTCCAACGAACAGCAGTTCCGCTGGTTGGGCCCGCATAAAGGCGTCGTGCATCTGGGACTTGCTTCCGTGACGAATGCCTGTTTTGATCTCTGGGCAAAGAAGAGAGGAGTGCCGTTGTGGAAGCTGTTGATCAGCCTGACCCCGGAAGAGTTGGTTCGCACCCTGGACCTTTCTTATCTGGAAGATGAATTAACTGTTCACGACGCGTTGGCGCTGACCAGCGCCAACGCGTCAGGCAAGGATCAGCGTCAGCTGATCCTTGATCGCGGCTATCCCGGCTACGACACGAGCATCGGCTGGTTCAATTATCCCGATGACAAGGTCCGGGAGAATACCATCCGTGCAGTGGCCAATGGTTTCACAGCCATGAAGCTAAAGGTAGGATCGGTCGACCCCGAAAGGGATATACGCCGTGCTCATATTGTTCGGGAGGCTGCCGGCGATGCGGTAAAGGTTATGCTGGACGCCAATCAGCAGTGGACCCTGCCACAGGCATTGCAAATATGTACGCGGCTGCAGGATATGAACCCGTATTGGGTCGAGGAACCCACCCATCCGGACGATGTGCAGGCGCATAAGACCCTTGCAAGACACATTGCACCGACCAGGCTGGCATTGGGTGAGCATGTGCCCAATCGCATCGTCTTTAAGAATTATCTGCAGGCCGGATGCGCCGGGTTTATCCAGGTGGACGCCGTGCGGGTAGGGGGCGTCAGCGAGTTCATCACGGTGAGCCTGCTATGCCGTAAGTATGGTATTCCTGTCGTCCCACATGTGGGGGACATGGGGCAGCTGCACCAGCACCTGGTTTTGTTCAATCACATCAGCCTCGGACACGAAGCCTTGTTCCTGGAGCATATCCCTCACTTGCAAAAACATTTTGTACATCCGGTGGATATTGCGGATGGCGTATATAAGACGCCGCAGGAGCCCGGCAGCAGCTGTGATCTTAAAATAGCATGATAAAGAAACCAGATATCATTATCAGCGTGCTTTATATCCTGGGCATCGTCGCGGTAGGATTGTGGGCTGGACTAAAAGGACGTCGCAGGACGGCCCTTGCCGAAGGTCCCGATTCGACCGGTCCTTCTCGGAGCGCCGATTCGGCCAACCCTTCCCCGGGCGCCGATACTTCCAACGATTATTTCCTGGCGGGTAAATCCCTGCGATGGCCGATGATCGGGCTGGCGCTCTTTGCCACCAATATCTCCTGTCTGCACCTGGTGAGCCTGGCGCAGAGCGGTTTCGACACGGGCCTGCTCAGCGGCAATTTCGAGTGGATGGCCGCTTTTACGCTGATCCTGCTGGCTCTTTTCTTTGTCCCTTTTTATATCCGCAGCGGTGTCAGCACCCTGCCGGATTTCTTAGAGAGAAGATACAACCGTGCCTGCAGGGACTGGCTCACATTCGTCTCTATCCTCTCCGCTATCATCATCCATATCGCATTTTCCCTGCTCACGGGCGGCATTGTTTTGGAAACGCTATTTGGCATCGATATGTATACCAGCGTCACCGTCATCGCCGTCATCACGGCCGTCTATACCATCATCGGCGGACTGAGGGCTGTGGTCGTGACGGAGAGTATCCAGACTATTGTCCTGGTAGCGGGAGCTGTCGTAATTACCGTCGCTTGTTTTACCAAGATGGGTGGCTGGCATTCCATGGTATCCGTTCTGCAGGAGACACATCATATGGAAAAGCTGACCATGCTGCGTCCGCCCGGGGATGGCAGCGGTCTTCCCTGGTATGCCGTGTTTTTGGGATATCCCGTACTCGGCATCTGGTATTGGTGTGCGGACCAGACCATCGTGCAGCGTGTATTGGGGGCCAGGAACGTGGATCATGCCAGGGTGGGAGCGTTGTTTTGCGGGTTTATAAAGATATTACCCGTCTTTATTTTTATTATTCCCGGTCTGCTGGCCTATACTTTGGCGCAAAAAGGGCTGCTGGATATCCATGCATTACAGACCACCGATACGGC
>Ga0207671_10002369_pt1 | contig 20261 bp, 7 predicted proteins | sample KBSC24metaG_FD_184352 | JGI IMG/M metagenome (GOLD analysis project Ga0207671, IMG submission 184352) | Corn rhizosphere microbial communities from Kellogg Biological Station, Michigan, USA - KBS C2-4 metaG (SPAdes) (version 2) | ecosystem: Host-associated > Plants > Roots > Rhizosphere > Soil... | reverse complement strand
CCCGGGTAAGCAGGAACCAGATCCTTGCCACGCTGGCCCCTAGTACTTTGCGGATACCTATCTCCTTTGTGCGGCGTTCGGTCAAAAAAGAGGAGAGGCCGAAGAGTCCCATACAGGAGATAAAGATGGCGAACCCTCCGGTGATATCCAGCAACATGCCCCCGGAACGGACCTCTTTAAAGTCCCGTTCATATTCTTCTTTTATAAAATGAAATTCGAAAGGGTAGTTGGGATCAATCTTTTTCATAGCCTGGGCGATACGATCGAGATTATCATGCCAGCCGGCATCGTTTTGCAGCCGCACGAGAAAATGGGGCATGCTACCTCTGCTCAGGTAGATCAGCGCAGGTCTGATCGAATGGGAGGGATCGTTGAAAACGAAGTCTTCTATGACGCCGATGACCGTGCTATTGCCCAGTTTGGTGCCTATTACGGGGGCCTTGAGCCCCATTCTCCTCACTGCCTCCTGGTTCAGCAGGCAGGCGCTGGTATCCGACCCATAGGCGGGGCTGAAATCCCTTCCTTCCGCCAGCCGGAGACCGGCCGTCTTTATCCAGTCAAATTGAACCCAGCCCAGGTAGACCATGAAATTCTGATCGGGGGTCTTGCCCGGCCATTGAATGTCGTCGGTGGCGCCTCCAAAACTGATGATGTTGTCTGATCCGGCGGATACGCTTTTCACACCTGGAATTTTGACCAGCTCGTTCTTTACGAGGTCGAATTTTCCCGACATATCCCCTCTTGCCGGCAGATCGATGAGGTTTGTCAGGTCAGATCCGATGGGCCGACGTTCCAGGTGTCTTACCTGGAGATAAAAAACCAGGGTGCCGATGATCAGGAAAATGGAAATGGTGAATTGGAAGGTAACGAGTGCTTTTCTTATGAAAGAGCTGCCGCGTTGCACACCGATGACTCCTTTCAAGACTGTTACGGGACGAAAGCTGCTGAGAAAAAAGGCGGGATAGCTGCCTGCTATCAGACCGGTGAACAGACCGATGCCCAGCAGGCTGCCCCATACACGGAAGTTGGAGGTGTCAAAGGAAAGGTGCGTCCTGGTGATCCGTGAAAAATAGGGGAGCATCCAGGCTGCGAGCGAGGTGGCCAGCAGCAGTGCTAAACCGGTCATCAGCAAGGCTTCGCTCAAAAATTGGAAAATGATCTTCGTCCTGGAAGCTCCGAGGGTCTTGCGCACACCTACTTCCCGGGCCCGGTATTCGCTGCGGGCTGTGGCAAGGTTCATAAAATTGATACAGGCCAGCAGCAGCACAAAGAGCCCGATGGCGCCCAGCAGATAGACGAGCACGATCTTACCTCCCTGCGGATGACCGTTCTTAAACTGTCCATGCAGGTACATATCCGCCATAGGATAGGCAAACAGCTCGGTATCGCCTTCTCCATATTGCTTCAGCAGCCCTTTTATTTTCTTGTTCAATCCGGACAGGCTGGTTCCCGGCTGCAGCATCATCCAGGTGGCCAGCGCATTATAATCCCAGCGCTGTACCCAGCTGTTCTCCTTTTCAAAAAGCGAGAAAGGGAGGATCATGCCGAATTCAACCGTGCTGTTGTCGGGCAGGTCGCGGATGACCGCCCCTACTTTCAGGGTATGTATATTGCCGTGTACCAGGGTCTTTCCCATCGGATCCTCATTGCCGAAAAGTTTTTTTGCCGTCTCCTGTGTGATCACCACCGACCCGGGGTCCCGCAACGCCGCCACGGCATCGCCGGCTATGGAGGGGAAGGTCATTATATGGAAATAATCCGGCTCGGCATACATTCCTTTTATGTACAAGCTTTTGTCCCCCGCGCGAACCAGCTCCGAACCTTCCTGCGTAGTACGCACTACATATTTTAGTTCGGGCAGGCGCTCCCGTAACAGGGGGGCCAGCCTGCCGCATACCATATTGCCCGTATGAATATTTCCGTCCCTGTGCTGGTTCATCATTAACCGGTGGATAGCGGGCAGGTGTGTATGAAAAGTATCTACGCTGTATTCGCGTTGGATCCATAGCATCATGACGATGCTGATGGCGAGACCGACGGACAATCCGCCGATGTTGATAAAAGAGGCCGCTCTGTGACGGACCAGGTTACGCCAGGCAAGTTTGAAGTAGTTCTTGAGCATATGCATATACGTACACAGGTAATGCCAGAGTAATAAGTTGCTAAAAACCAATATTATAACGGGTGGCTATGAGTGATTACTGTACTGTTTCGATACACAACATGTTCGCTGTCAGCGCCGGTTCCTGTATTGCAGGGGGGACTGTCCCATCAGCTTGGTAAACATCCTGGAGAAATAATAGGGGTCTTCGATGCCCAGCTTATCGGCGATCTCTTTTATCCGCAGCTCGGTATATAGCAAGTACTGGCAGGCCTTCTGTATCTTCAGGTGGTTGAAGTACTCGATGGGAGCGAAGCCTGTTTTCTTTCTGAATAGCGCGGAGTAATGTGAGGCGGAAAAGTTCACGGACCTTGCGATGTCTTCCAGTGTCAGGAGCTGAGATATGTTGGCCTGCATAAAATTGATCGACAGCTCCACGGCATCGTCCGGCTGTCTGTTGCCGGACAGATTGAATTTATCTGCATAAATAAAAGAAGAGATATAATGATAGAGACAGACATTGGCGTAGCAAATATTATCACTGCTGTAACCTCTTTCGAGACAGGTGTACATGTCCTCGAACAGTTCGATGCGACGGGGCTGGAATTCTACCGATCCCTGATGATCGTTTATCTTTTGAATTAGCGTATCCACCAGCCCGCAGGATAGGGAGCCTTTGAAGTGCACCCAGTAAATAGTCCAGGAATGTTCCTCGCTGGCTGCATAGTTGTGCTGTTCGCCCGCGGGGATGATGATAAAGGAGCCGGGTTGCAGCTGATATTTCTTCTTCATTACCTGCGCGCTGCCATTCCCTTCCACACAATAAATAAGGATGTGCTGGTCGCTGCCATGTACGCGTTGGCGGTAGTGATACTGGGCCTTTGGATAGTATCCGATGTCCGTAATATACAGGCGTTCGATGGCTGGGCTGCCGGTGCAAAGATCGTTTATGATCTTACGTGGAAGGACAACCGAACGTTGACCTGCGAAGCCTTCTTTTTTCCTGAGTACGCGGTGGAGCTGCATAATGGGTTTCCCTGATGATAATAAGATTGTCCAGCAATTTAATAAAAAACTCCATCCTGCCACGCGTCATATCGGATTAAAATTGTGCCATCAAATAACTGATCAACGAAAACTTGCCAGCGTATGAAACAAAAACTGCTGCTTATTATCCTTTTTGCCTGTACATCAAGTATGGCTGTCTTTGCACAGTCCGTGCAGGTTTCGGGGCGTGTCACCACTTCCGGGAATGTGCCCCTTCCCGGCGCCAATGTAGCCGTAAAAGGCTCTACCCAGGGTGTCATCAGCGATGATGATGGAAAATTTTCTCTCACTGTGCCGGTGAAAGCCACACTCGTTATCTCTCACGTAGGCTTTAGCACCAAGCTCGTATCCCTAAAAGGCCAGACCACCATTATGGTGTCGCTGGACAGTTCCAGCAGGGAGCTGGACAATGTGGTGGTCATCGGCTACCAGACGGCATCCCGCAAAAGCGTCAGCACTTCCATTTCTTCTGTTTCGGCCAAAGACATTGACGCCTATACGACGGGCAATGTGGCCAATGCCCTCCAGGGAAAGGTGCCGGGTCTGCAGGTGGTGTCCGGCGGCGGTCTGCCGGGTGCGCAGCCAAGGATCCTCATCCATGGTCTCAGCAGTATCAATTACAACAACAACCCGCTGATCATCGTGGATGGAGTGGAATCGGATATCAATTCCCTGAATTTTATCAACCCTTCGGATATCGCCAGCATCGATGTGCTGGAAGATGCGTCGGCTGCAGCGATCTATGGAGCACGGGGCGGCCAGGGTGTCATCGTGGTCACGACGAAGAGAGGCCGGGGCAATGCTACGATCAATGTGTCGGGGAGCTATGGCGTCAACAAATTGCCGGATCTCAAACTGGCGGGCGCATCCGAATACGCCCGGATCATGAACCAGGAAGCGCAGGCCAGCGGAGGCGCTTTGCCTTTCCCGGACCTTTCCAAGGTACAGAACACGGATTATTGGAAAAATACTTTTGATGACGGTCGTACACAAAACTATTTGGTCAGCGCCTCGGGCGGCAAGGGAGGAACGTCCCTATACGGCAGTGTGGGTTATTATCGTGAAGATTCCTATAATGCCACTCCTAAAGGAGGCAACTGGCAGAAGTTCACGGCCCGGTTTAACGCCGACATGGACGTCAGCAAGGTAGTGAAGTTTGGGTTCAACCTGGCGCCGCGTTATGAGACCTGGTTGAATTCACCCAATGTCACTTATTATGCATATGTCATGGATCCAACGACGGCCGCTTTCAAAAGCACGGACTCCGTATACAGGGCCATGACCGCCGCGGGTTCCAAGATGAATTTTACGGCTTTCAATCCTATGTATAGCCAGCCGAACCGCAGCGCATTTAACGGTATTACCAATCCCGCTTTTTATTTTCTGACCAACTTTAATAAGAATGATTTCTTCGGTACGCAGTATAGCACCTATCTGCAGATCACGCCTATCAAGGGGCTGGTGATCAAGAGCACGGTGGAAGGGTTTGTCAACGTCGGCCAGTCCAATGATTATACGCCGAAATATTTTCTGGCGTCGAATTCTTATAACCTGAATAGCACTTTGAGCTCATCCACTACCCTTTACACCCGGTGGAAGATCACCAATACGGCTAACTATAAATTTTCCATAGGAGATCATTCCGTCGACCTGCTGGCGGGACAAAGCACCGATAAATACACCATCAAAGGAACCAGCGCATCCCGGTCCGATACGACGTCGATCCCACTGGACGTTCCTTCCTCCCAATATATCCAGGGAGCCAGCGGCACCATCACAGGCGGCGGCGGCACCTACCAGCCGGGCGCGAGCACCAGCAGCGCTCCCTGGGGAAACATGGTCTCGTACTTCGGGTCCATCCGATATAACTATCAACAAAAGTATTACCTGGCCGCCACCATGCGCGCGGATGCCTCCTCGCTGGTGAACCCGCTCTATCGCTGGGGCTATTTTCCCACGGTCTCCGGCGCCTGGGTGCTTTCGGAAGAGTCGTTCTTTAAAAATATCAAACCGGGCGTCATCAATTATTTAAAGCTTCGTGCCAGCTGGGGTAAATCCGGTGGCAATCTGCCTCAAGGGACAGGCGCCTGGCTAACGCTGCTGGGATCCACAACCTATCCCACAGCCACTGGCGGCGTCGTCACCGGTTTTGTTCCTTCTACCATCTCCAATCCCGCGCTCAAATGGGAAGTACAGAAGGATTACACTTTTGGGTTGGAAGGCACTTTGCTAAACAACAAGCTGAATTTTACGGCGGAAAAATATGTGCGTAATCCCAGCAGTCTCCTGGAGCAGATCTCGGTAGACTATATACTGGGCTATCCCCAGGGATATTATCCCACGCAGCTGGCCAATGTGGGCAAGATGACTACCAACGGCTGGGACTTTTCCATCGGCTATAAGGACAACATTACGCGGAAGCTGCGGTTTGATGTAAGTCTTACCATCAACCATTCGAAGTCTATCGTGGATGACCTGGGCACGGCGGACCCCATCATAGGACGGGAAGGCAACGATGTCATCTCTACCGGTCGCAGCCGTCTCACCCATGGTCATGAGCCCGGCGCGTGGTATGGTTTTGTTACAGAAGGCGTCTTTCAGACGGATGCAGAAGCAGCGGCCTATGTCAATAAGAACGGGACCCGGCTACAACCCAAAGCCACGGCAGGCGATCTGAAATACAAGAATATCAATGGCGACACCGTACTGGACAACAAGGACCTGACGGACCTGGGTTCGCCCTGGCCGAAGTTTACGGGTAATCTGACGTTGAGTGTCAGTTATGGGCGGTTTGATTTCCGGACCGAGCTCTACGGCTCTTTTGGCGCAAAATATTTTCAGAGCTATTTGTTGAACATGAATCCAACGGGACATCTGAACTTCAAGTCCGGTATGGCGGATCATTTCTGGCATGGTCAAGGCTCTTCCCATAAATATCCTATCCTGCGTTACCCCGACCAGAACGGCAATTTCAGCAAGATGTCCGACTTCTTCCTGGCTACTTCGAATTTCGTGAAGTGCAACCTGATGCAGGTGGGTTATACCTTCCCGAACTGGATCAAGGGGGTGAACAATCTGCGGTTATATGCTTCCGTGCAGAATCTTTTCACCATCACGCAATATCCCGGTCTGAACCCTGACCTTCCCTGGTACAATACGCCGACCTATAATGGGGTGGACAATTTCCAGGCGATACCTTCCCGGCTGTACCTGGTCGGAATCAATCTAAACTTATAAAAGACTATAATTATATGAAAAATATACTTTTTTTGATAGGCGGCCTGGCCTTACTGACGGTGACGGGCGGATGTCAGAAATCCCTGCTCGATGCAGACAGCAACGGCACTCTACAAACCTCCCAATATTTTACCAACCTGGATCAATGTAATACTTCCACACAGGTGTGCTACCGTTACATCGACTATGACAGCTGGTGGCAGATATTCAACTGGCGCTATTTGTCGGGGGAAGCGGCCAGTGACAATGCGTGGATCGGCAACACTTATCAGTCTACCCACGCTACCTACGACGCTGTTTCGCAGTATGTGTTAGATGCGGGGAATGACCGGTGCGAGGCCCAATGGATCATGTTGTACAAGTCCATCGGCGTCTTTAACAACACCATTGAAAATATACAGGGTGCGCCTATCGATACGGCCAGTAAATCGAAATTTATCGCGGAGCTAAAATTCCTGCGGTCCTGGTGTTACTTCGACCTGGTTCGCAACTATGGCGGAGTACCCATTGTGTTGAAAACGTATCCTCCCAATACCTCTTTGCCCAGGAATACAGCGACGGAGGTATATGAGCAGCTGATCAGCGATCTGAAGGCTTGCGCTGCTGTCCTGCCGCGCAAGCCGGCTTATTCCGCGGGAGATAAGTTCAGGGCTTCTTCCGGCGCCGCCCTCGCGCTGCTGGCGAAGGTTTATCTCTATAAGGAAGATTGGGCAAATGCGGAAGCTGCGGCCCTGCAGGTGATCAACATGGGTGACTATGCGCTGGAACCCAATTTTGGGACCCTGTGGGATTATAATTATAAGAATGGACAGGAGTCCATTTTCGAGGTGCAGTGCGGCTCTTCGAAGAATCCGCCTTTGCCATCCAGCGCGCAATATATGATCAATGCCGTGGCCGATGGAGGGTGGGGTTATTATGGCGTTACCAGCGATCTGGAAAATGCTTATATCGCCGCGGGTGACAGCATCCGGAAGGTGTGGACCATCAATCGTCAGGGCAAGCCTGTTGCCGGCGATCCGAATAACAACAATTTTAACGGCGGCGGTTATCCCGCGAATCAATCCAAGTCGGGAAGGTACTCCCGGAAATGGTATGTGCCCAAGTCGCAGCGGCCGGCCAACGGGCTTTATTCCCGTAACGACATCATCCTGCGTTTTGCCGACGTGCTGCTCATCCATGCAGAGGCATGCGCGATGCAGAATAAGACCGCCGATGCGCTGACCTCGCTGAAAAAGATCCGGGACAGGGTGAGCCTTACTACGGATATGACGCTTGCGGGATGGGACCTGATCAATGCGGTCCGCAATGAAAGAAGATTGGAAACGGCTTTTGAAGGGGACAGGCTCTATGACATCCGCCGATGGAAAGACCAGAGCGGTAAGCCTGTCATCATCAGCATCCTGGGAGCCAACGGCAGTTTTGTAAAATACAATACGCAGACCAGCACGGATTTTTATGAGACGAACAATACGCTGGAGCCGCAGAATAAGGGTATTCATTTCGATCCGGCGATCCATTTGTTGTGGCCGATACCCAACAGTGAGATCGTTGTTTCAGGAGGAGTGATTAAACAAAATCCAGGTTACTGATTATGAAGAATATTCGTTTTTTTATCTTTTCTATCCTTGCGCTGCCTGCCGCGGGATTGGTGGGAGATTGTACCAAGTCCGGCCAGGCCACGCCGCCGCCCGACCCCGGTGGAAGCTGTTTTTACAATGGCGTGGACACTTGTAATAAAGCGCAGGCAAAGCTTACGCTTACGGTGGACCTGAGCAAGACGCAGCAGACCATCCATAGTTTTGGTGCTTCAGATGGTTGGACCTGCAAGTTCATCGGCAAATGGGCCGATGTGAATAAGAAGAACAAGATTGCCGACCTGCTCTTCAGTCTGGATACATTGGCGGATGGAATGCCCAAGGGCATTGGTCTTTCGCTCTGGCGGATGAACATCGGCGCCGGCAGCTATGAACAGGGGGATACCAGTCAGATCTCCACGGACTGGCGGCGTGAGGAATGTTTTTTGAATGCAGATGGTTCCTATAATTGGAACAAGGAGGCAGGCGGGCAATGGTTCCTCCAGGCGGCCCGTCAGCGGGGAGTGAAGTATAGCCTTGGCTTTGCGTTGTCGCCGCCTGTGTCGATGACAAAGAACGGGCGGGCCTTTAATGGCAGCGGCACCACCAGCTTCAATATCGCCGACGGAAGAATGGGTGATTATGCAGATTTCCTGGCGCAGGTGGCCGCGCATTTGCAATTTGATTATATCAGCCCTGTGAACGAGCCGCAATGGGCCTGGGGAACAGCAAGCGGCGCTTCCCAGGAAGGCAGCCAGGCGCAGAATTCCGAGATCACGGACATGGTGAAGTCGCTTTCAGGCAAGCTATCTACGCTGGCGCCGGCTGCCAGGATCGTCGTGGGAGAAGCGGGTCAATGGGACTTCCTGTACGGGAAGAACAATGATGGGAGGGGAGACCAGATCAACCAGTTCTTTAACGCGTCTTCCGCCGCCTATATCGGGAATTTTTCGAATGTGCTGCACACCATCTCTGCTCATAGTTATTTTACCACCTGTCCCGATGACAACCTGGTCAGCGTCCGGCAGCAGGTGGCGACGAAGATGAAACAAGTGGACCCTTCGCTGGAAGCCTGGCAGTCGGAGTTCGGTATCCTGGGGAATATATGCAATCTCTACAACGGCAGTCCCCGTACGACGAATATCGACTACGGGCTTTATGTCGCCAAGACCATCCATCATGATCTTACCATCGCCGGGGTTACCTCCTGGCAATGGTGGCTGGCCGTCAGTCCATATAATTACAGCGACGGGCTGGTGTATATCAACGATCCTTCGGGGAATATCAATGCAGATAATTGTAAAGAGGACGGCACCGTGCTGGATTCGAAGCAGCTGTGGTCGTTGGGGAATTATTCGAGGTTTGTCCGCCCGGGCATGAAGCGGGTGGCTGCCAGCATCCAGGGACTGGAAAATCCCGTGACGGCTGCCGCGTCGATGATGGTGTCCGCGTATAAGGATGAGGCTGCGAAAAAGCTGGTAATAGTGGTGGTGAATGTATCTTCCCAGCAGGCGGCCTTACAGCTGTCAGGTGTGAATGGATTGATCAAACTGGATGAATATCTCACGGACAATAGCAATAATTTGAAGCGATCACAGACGTCCCCGGGAAGTATTGCCATTGCTTCCAGGGCGATCATAACTTTGGTGGGAAATTATCAATAAGATGGATTATATAAGATATGTTTTTGTGGTGTTTTGTCTTGCATGGACTGGCGCGGTTGCGCAGCCGGCTGACACGACAGACTACTTGCGGGCGGTGAAGACGGAATTACAAAAGAAATGGCCGGCGAACAGGACCATCAACCTCGTCTTTCATGGACATTCTGTGCCGGCCGGTTATGGAAAGACACCAGACGTCAATACTTTCGATAGCTACCCTTACCAGGTGTTGCGCGAATTAAAACAGCTATATCCTTATGCGGTGATCAATGTCATTGTCACGGCCATCGGGGGCGAGAATTCGACGCAGGGAGCGCAGCGGTTTGAAAAAGATGTGCTGACGCACCGGCCCGACGTGCTGTTCATCGACTATGCGTTGAACGATAGAAAAATTGGATTGCAGCAGGCGCGGGAGAATATGGAAAAGATGATCGGCAAGGCCGTTGAACAACATATCCCCGTGATCCTGATGACCCCTTCCGCCGATGTGAATGTGCCGCTGTTACAGGCTCACAATGAGCTGGAGCAGTTTGCCGACCAGATCAGGGATTTGGCTGTGAAGTATGGCGTCGGTCTGGCCGATAGCTACAGCAGGTTCAGACAGGTGGAAGAGAAGGGAGAGGACATTCTCATTTATATGGCGCAGTCCAATCATCCCGATGCAAGGGGTCATGCATTGATTGCAGAAGAGATTCTGCGGTATTTTAAATAAAAGAGTGTTTATATATGAGCGATCCATTAGTACGTGTGTGGCAGGAGAAGGTGGTTATTCCGACCTACCCTACAGGCGATCCGGACAAGAACCCTATGTTCTTTGAAAAACGTGTCTATCAGGGCAGCAGCGGGGTGGTGTATCCTCTCCCGGTGATCGAAAAGATCCATGATGAAAAGAAGGATGTAACGTATACGGGGCTGTTCCTGGAAAGTACTTATCTGAAGATCATGATCCTGCCGGAATTGGGGGGAAGGGTGCAGATGGCATATGATAAGATCGGGCAGCGTCATTTTATTTATTATAACCAGGTGATCAAGCCCGCCCTGGTGGGATTGTGCGGGCCGTGGATCTCCGGGGGTATCGAGTTCAACTGGCCGCAGCACCACCGGCCGAGTACTTTTTCACCCGTGGATCATTCGATACAACAGCATGCGGACGGCAGCGCGACCGTATGGATAAATGAGGTGGAGCGAATGACCCATACGAGGTGTCTTACTGGTTTTACCATGTATCCGGGGAAAGCCTACCTGGAGATAAAGGCCCGTCTCTACAATGGGACGCCCATGCCGCAATCGTTCCTGTGGTGGGCAAACCCTGCCGTCAAGGTAAATGATGACTACCAGTCGATATTCCCGCCGGATGTGCATGCGGTGTTCGATCATGGCAAACGGGACGTATCGTCTTTTCCGATGGCTACGGGTACGTATTATAAAGTCGATTATTCACCCGGTACGGATATCAGCAGATATAAAAATATACCTGTCCCCACATCCTACATGGCTATCCGATCCGAATACGATTTTATGGGTGGCTACGAACATGATACGAAGGCAGGGGTGTTGCATGTGGCGGATCACCGTATCAGTCCTGGCAAAAAACAGTGGACCTGGGGGTACAGCGATTTTGGTAAGGCCTGGGACAGGAACCTTACGGATGAGGACGGTCCTTACATCGAACTGATGACCGGCGTATTCACGGACAACCAGCCTGATTTCACCTGGCTGATGCCGTATGAAGAGAAGTCTTTTGTGCAGTATTTTATGCCTTACAGGGAATTGGGTATGGTGAAGAATGCTACAAAGGATATATTAATGGGGGTGGAAGAGATAGGCGGTGAGTGGTTGGTGAGGGTGTTTGGCACTTCGGCGCGAACGAATCTGTCTCTCGGAATCCTCCGGGGCGACGATCTGCTGACCCAGAAAACATTCGACGTCTCACCCGAACACATCTTTTCACAGAGCTTTCCCGCCGGCACGGCTGTTTTGATCCTCGATGAAAAGGGAAGAGAGCTGTTGCGGTATGAACCTGGGATGAATAGGGGAGAGGATCATGCTGCACCGGCAAAGTCGGCTTTGTCTCCGGAGATGGTGGAGAACAACGAGCAGCTGTATCTCACGGGGCTTCACCTGGAGCAGTACCGTCATGCTACCTACAGTCCGTTGCCTTACTACCGGGAAGCGCTCCGGCGGGATCCCGGTGATATAAGAAATAACAATGCCATGGGTTTATGGTATATGCGCAGGGGACAGTTCAAAAAAGCCGAGCCTTTTTTCCGCAGGGCCATTGTCACATTGACGCAGCGCAATCCGAATCCTTATGACGGCGAGCCTTATTATAACCTCGGTCTTTGTTTATATTGGCAGGGACGGTTGCAGGAAGCATATGATCCTTTATACAAAGCATGCTGGAACAACGCGTGGCAGGACAGTGCTTATTTTACCCTGGCCAGGATAGATGCCGCGCGGGGTAGTTGGGAAAAGGCGTTGGAACATGTTGGCCGGAGCCTGGAAAGAAATACCCGCAACGCGAAGGCATGGGCCCTGCAGGCGATGATCCTGAGAAGATCGGAGCAATATGCTCCCGCGTTGGAGCTTTGTTCTTCCGTGTTGTCGACGGATGAGTTCAACCTGTCGTTGTATTTCGAACAGTACCTTGTCCGGGAGATACTGGGTGAAGTGCAGGCAGCTGAGGAGAGCCTGCGACGATTGAGAAGGCTGGCGAGAGGCGAGGTGCAGAACTTTATCGAATATGCATTGGATTATGCAGCTGCCGGCTTGTATGAAGAAGCCATCGAGCTTATGTGGTTGTATCTTGCAGACAATGAGAAGACGGCGTATCCCATGGCCTGGTATTACCTGGCATGGTGGCATCACCGTTGCGGCGATGAGGAGGCGGCGGGCGACTGTCTGGAGAAGGGGGCGCTTGCGGACACGGGTACCTGCTTCCCCGACAGACTGGAAGATATTGCCGTATTGCGTTTTGCCGGAAATGCCGACGGCAGGGATGCAAGGGCGCCGTATTATCTGGGTAACCTGTGGTATGCAAAACGGCAGTATGAGGCGGCCATCGAAGAATGGGAGCTGTCAGCTGCAAGAGATGCTACCTTCCCTACGGTGTTCCGGAACCTGGGGATCGCCTATTACAATAAAAAGGGAGAGGCGGAGAAAGCCTTTCAGCTATATACAAAAGCGTTTTCACTGGACACTACGGATGCGCGTGTGTTGATGGAGCTGGACCAGCTGTCACGACGGATCAACCGCCCCCCTGCGGCCAGACTCGAATTCCTGGAACAACATCTGTCCACAGTGATCCAGCGGGATGATGTTTATCTCGAGCGCGCCGCCCTGTATAATTTCCTGGGGAGACATGACATGGCTTTCGGGATGATCAAGAGCCGCCAGTTCCATCCGTGGGAAGGCGGAGAAGGCAAAGTATCGGGCCAGTATGTATATAGTCTGGTAGAGATGGCAAAACAGCATATCCGTCAGGCATCCTGGAAAGAAGCCATTGCGCTGTTGGAGCAGGCCCGCGTATATCCGCATAATTTAGGAGAGGGAAAATTATTCGGAGCCGGAGAAAATGATATTTATTATTGGATGGGTATTGCGTGGGAGGGACAATCCTCTATATTGGAGGCGGAAGCCTGTTTTAAGCAGGCGAAGGAAGGGCAGGCAGAGCCGGCGGCGGCGATGTTCTACAACGATCAGCAGCCGGATAAGATCTTTTACCAGGGTTTGGCCCTGGAGAAATTGGGTGATCGACTGCAGGCCGAGCGTATATTTACGGGTCTTATCGACTATGCGCATGCGCATATGGATGATGACATCCGTATCGATTATTTTGCGGTTTCCCTTCCTGATCTGCTGATCTTCGAGGATGATGGGAAGGCGAGTCACCAGGCGCATTGTCACTATATGATGGGGCTGGGTCATTTGGGTTTGGGTAATAAAGAAGAGGCCGCTGCCTCTCTGGAAAAGGTACTGACGTTTGATAATCTGCATTTTGGGGCCAGGGCACATTTGAACATGATATATCAATACGATAAGGTATGAGAAAATATATATTCCTAATTAGTTTTTGGGTACTATCACTGCAACTGCATGCCCAACAGGTAATGTCCCTGGCGGGAGAATGGAAAGTGCGGTTGAATGAACAAAAACCCATTGATAAAAAGATCCATTTGCCAGGTACGCTGGACGATGCGGGTATCGGGGCTCCCCCCACGTTGACGGATGACAGTCTTACCAGGAATGTATTGCTGCATCTTGCGCGCAAACACAGCTATATCGGATATGCCTGGTATGAGCGGGAGGTAAATATACCGCAGGGTTGGAAAGAAAAAAGTATTACGCTTTTCCTGGAGCGGGTTCTATGGACTACGCGTGTTTGGGTAGACGGGCAGGAGGTTGGCGCTTGCGAAAGTCTTTCCGTTCCCCACACTTATGAGTTGGGCCGGTGGTTGACGCCGGGCAGGCACACCATCGTCATCAGGGTAGATAACAGCAAACAATACGATATTTCTATTCTTGATATGGCGCATGCTTATACGGAAGGGACGCAGATCGTGTGGAATGGCGTCCTCGGTAAGCTGCAGCTGGTGGCCCGGAGTCCTGCGCATATCGGTTCGGTACAGGTCCATCCTTCCCTGAAGGAGAAGAAAATTACGGTAGCTACGACGTTGGTGAAGAGTTCCGGGAATGGGCGTTTGTCGGTGGAGGTGCTGGATGATCATAAGAAGGTGATCGGTAGTTGGAATGGGGAAGTGGTGTCTGACCCCGAACAGCGTTGTTCTATTGCGTTGACAGGTTGTAAGGAATGGGATGAGTTCAGCCCTTGTTTGTATGCTGTACGGGTACGGCTGGTTACGGGTGGGGGCAGGGATGAGGCTACCGTTACGTGGGGGATGCGGCAGTTGAGTGTTGGAAAAGAGATGTCGCCGGGCGGAGGCAGTCCATCCGGCAATGAGAACAGCATGCTGTGGATCAATGGCCGCCGGCTATTCCTCAGAGGAACGCTGGAGTGTAATATTTTTCCGCTGACCGGTCATCCGCCAATGGACAAGAAAGGCTGGCTGAAGGAGTTTACCACCGCAAAGGCATATGGGTTGAACCACTTGCGTTTTCACTCCTGGTGTCCGCCGGCTGCCGCTTTTGAAGTGGCCGACTCCATGGGATTCTATTTGCAGATCGAACTGCCTTTCTGGAACAAGAATGCCGGTAAGGACACGGCCGTGGACAGGTTCCTGAAAGAAGAGGCTTATCGTATCAGCACGGAGTACGGCAATCATCCTTCTTTTTGTCTGTGGTCGATGGGCAATGAGCTGGAAGGCGATTTCAACTGGTTGCACGGCATGGTAAGCGCCCTGCGGCAGACGGATGAACGGCATCTTTATACCTCTACTACCTTTAGCTTTCAGGCCGGTCACGGCAAATGGCCCGAACCCGGAGATGATTTTTACATCACGCAATACACGAAGAAAGGATGGGTGAGGGGACAAGGTATCTTCAACACCTATCCTCCTGAATTTAAGAGCGATTATACCAAGGCGGCAGATAGCCTGCCTGTGCCATTGATCATCCATGAGATGGGGCAGTATTCCGTCTATCCGGATATGAGGGAGATAGATAAGTATACAGGTGTGCTGGATCCGTTGAACTTTAAAGCCATCAGGAATGACCTGGAAAGAAAGCATATGCTGGAGCTGTCGCCTGCCTTCACCCGGGCCAGCGGGAAGTTCTCCGCCCGTCTTTATAAGGAAGAGATAGAAAGGGTGCTGCGAACGCCGGGGACCAGCGGTTTTCAACTGCTGGACCTGCATGATTTCCCCGGGCAGGGTACCGCGCTCATCGGTATCCTGGATGCTTTCTGGGATAGCAAGGGGTTGGTGACGCCGGATGAGCATCGTATGTATTGTTCGGCAGTGGTGCCGCTAATCCGGTTTGACAAGGCCATCTATACAAATAACGAACGGTTTACGGCTACGGCGGAAGCGGCTAATTTCGGCCGCGGTGTGTTGAAGGGCGTGGTGCCTGAGTGGACGGTAGAAGATATCGCCGGCCGGGAGGTGGCTGGTGGGGCGTTGTCGCGTCAGGATATTGCGTTGGGGAATGGCCGTCAGCTGGGTTCTTTTTCTTTTCCGCTGGGGGCCATCCGGCAGGCGACGGAGTTGACTGTCACGCTGCGGCTAAAAGGGACACTGTATAAAAATAAGTGGAATATATGGGTGTATCCGGCCAACCTGGCCATGGTGCGCGGTGCGGTTTCGAATGGGCAGGCCGTCGTTTTTGACACGGCGATCGATGACGCCCTCCGGCATTTGCAGGAAGGGAAGAATGTATTGCTCAATCCGGATACGGCGGATGTCAATGGGGTGACGGGCAGATTTGCGCCCGTATTCTGGAGTCCTGTACATTTCCCCAACCAGCCCGGGACGATGGGGCTTCTCTGTGACCCGCGTCATCCCGCACTAAAAGATTTCCCCACTGCCGCGCATTCCGACTGGCAATGGTGGGACCTGGTCACGTCTTCAAAGACGCTGATCCTGGACTCGCTGCCTGCCATCGACCCCATCGTGAGGGTTATCGACAATTTTTTTAAGAACCGGAAGATGGCGGAGGTCATCGAAGCGCGGGTGGGCAAGGGTAAGCTGATCCTCGTGTCGGCGGATATACGGCATGGATTGGCGCATCGGCCGGAAGCGCGTCAATTGAGGTACAGCCTGGAACGATATATGAGCGGCAATGCTTTTCATCCTGTTGTCGAGCTGACACCGGCGCAGGTAGAGCGATTGGTTCACCGTTCTTCGGCTGTGCCTGACAGGCAGGTCAGCGCCCGTCGGGATGAGATACTGAACAGCCAGATCAGCGTCCGCTTGCAAGAGGCCGCCGGGCAGATGCATCTGTTGATGCAAAAGACGGCGCCGGATAGTTTTCCGGAGACCTATGATCCCCGTATGGGCAGATATGGAATGGGAAAGACCTCTTCCTGGATGTCCGGTTTCTACCCAGGCCAGCTGTTGTACCTTTTTGAGGCGACACATGATACGGCGCTTTATGCGGAGGCGCTTCGCAAGTTGAAGGTGCTCGAAAAAGAGCAATATAACAAGGATACGCATGACCTGGGGTTTATGATGTATTGCTCTTTTGGTAATGCCGAGCGGCTGGAGCCTGATACGGCTTATGAGCGGATCATATTGAACAGTGCGCGTTCGCTTGCTACGCGGTTCAGCGCCCGGGTTGGCTGTACCCGTTCATGGAATTCCGACTCAGGTCGATTTATGGTCATCATCGACAACATGATGAACCTCGAATTGCTGACGGAGGCGACGCGGATGACCGGTGATTCTTCCTTTTATAAGGTAGCGGTGACCCATGCGAATACGACGATGCTCAATCATTTCCGGTCCGACTATAGCTCGTATCATCTCGTGATCTATGATCCTATGACAGGTGCGGTGCAGAAGAAGCAAACTGTACAGGGTGCGGCCGATGGGTCCGCCTGGGCCAGGGGGCAGGCGTGGGGTCTTTATGGGTTTACGATGATGTACAGGGAGACGGGGGTGCGGGCCTATCTGGAACAGGCCGAACATATTGCAGACTATATCATTTCCCGGCTTCCTGCAGACAAGGTGCCTTATTGGGATTTTGATGCGCCCGGTATACCTGGTGCGGACAGGGATGTGTCCGCGGCGTCCATCATCTGTTCGGCGTTGCTTGAGCTGTCGGGTTTTGCGAATGGTGCTGCGGCCCGGAATTACCGGCAGACAGCGGAGGTCATATTACAGAGCCTGCTGTCACCTGCCTACAGCGCTGCTTCCGGGCATGAAGGCGGATTTCTGTTAAAGCATGGAGTAGGGAACCATCCAAAAAGATCCGATATAGATGTGTCCATCGTTTATGCCGATTATTATTTTGCAGAGGCGATGCTTCGATGGCAGCGGATGTCGCCGGCCTTTGTGCAGGCGCAGGCGGATACTATCCTGATGAGATATAAACGGCTCTTGTATACCGGTCCGCGCACGGATCCTGTATCCGTGGCCCGGCTGGTGTCAACATATGATCCTGTCCGGCAATGGCCGGATATTGATTATGCGGATCAGCAGAAGGCCAATTGGCAGTTGCTGAATCATCTCGGAAGGATTGGGGCGATTGCGCTCGAATGGTCGGACCCTCAGTCCGGCCATTATCATGATAGTACCTGGTGGTCCGTGGTCGATCGTGCGTTGGATCACTGGCTGGAGAAACGTTATCACAATTCCAACTGGTGGCAGAATGAGATCGGCGTTCCGCAGTGTATGCGGACCATCCTCGTGCTGGTGGGTGACAAGCTGACTTCCTCCAGGAGGGAAGGCGCGTTGCAGGTGATGCGACAGCTGCGTGTTCAGGGACCTGGCAACGGGGCTAACCTGGCATGGAGCGCCGACCTGGGTCTGCATTACGGCGCGTTGACGGGTGATTATGCATTGATACAACAATGCGCGGACCTGCTGGCAGGTGAGATCCATATCACCACAGGGGATGGCGTACAGCCCGACTATAGTTTTCATCAGCACCTGGCTCGTTTGCAGATGTATCAATATGGCGCGGCCTTTTTACAACAGAATGCCCGGCTGGCCTGGCAGTTGAAAGGCACCCGGTGGGCTTACCCGGTGGAGAAGATAAAGTTGCTGACCGGCTTTGTGTTGCAGGGATGGCAATGGATGTGCAGGGGGATCAATACCGTACCTGGTACGATAGATCGCAGTGTAAGCCGGATAGATGCGTTGCATAGCGCAGATCTTCGGACGGCGGTGCCTTTTCTGTGTGAGGTGTATCCTGGGCAGGCGGATGCTTTTCGGGCAATTGGCGCATGGCAGACAGGCGGAGAGCAAACCCTACGCGGGTTTCGTTATTTCCCCTATTCCGACTTTGCGGCGTATCAGCACCCGCGGTTCAGTTTTTTTGTAAAGACCTTGTCGGACAGGACGTTGACCGCGGAGTCCATCAACAGCGAAAATCTAAAAGGCCATTTGATGAATAGTGGAGATGCCTATATTATCCGGGATGGGCAGGAGTACTTCAATCTGATGCCGGTGTGGGATTGGGAAAAACTGCCGGGGATCACGGGTTTTACAGTCGCCGGAAAGGAAAGAGATCCTGTGGTGAGTGGCGGGATCGTCCGTCATCCTTTTACGGGTGGCGTAACGGACAGTCTCAGCGGTCTTTCCGTCATGGATTATGAGATGAAGGACTCGGCCGGTCATTGGTTGAAGGCAAGGAAGTACTGGGCTTGTCATGATGACGTGGTTGTTTGCCTGGTGGGGGATTTGCGGACCAGCGATACAGGCACGCATGCATTTACTGTGCTGGATCAATGCCGGAAGAGGGGAAATGTGGTGGTGGACGGCCGGGTAGTATCGGCTGGGGATGATAGATCCTCTTCGGCCCGCTGGATCTGGCATTCTGGTGTTGCTTATATTTTTTTACAGCCTCAGCGGGCGGAAGTGCATACCGGTGAGATTTCCGGCAACTGGCGGGATATCAATTTGTCGCTGCCGGACACCCGGGTTAAGGATAGTATATTCATGCCTGTTATACAGGCGCCGGCCTCCTTTGGTTATGTGCTGACGGCCTGTGGGCAGGCGCGCGAGGTTAAGGCTCTGATCAAAAGACCTTCCTGGAAGGTGCTTCGTAATGACAGCTCCTGTCAGGCTGTGCAGTTCGGGGATGGGGTTGTGATGTGTGCCTTTTGGCGGGGGGGAGCCGTGGATCTGGACGGCCAGGGGAGAGTGGCTGGGAATGGTCACAGAAAGATGGCCGTGGATGCTCCCTGCCTGCTGCTGCTGTCGGGCAATAGGTTGTATGTCAGCAATCCGTCGCATGCGTCCAGGGAGGTGACCGTGTTTGTCGATGGTGTCAGCCAGCGGATCCGGGTGCCGGAGGATGGGACGACTGTCCGGGGGCAATGAGAATGGGGCGATTATCGGGATTTTTCACTACATTCGTCATGTTCATACAATAGAACATGCCTGCCAGGACATTAACGATACTTGCCATTATAGCAGCAGCGATCTGCATTGCCTCTTCCTGTCTGCACAGGGATAAAAGTGCGCAACATACGGAGACGCTGCCCGACGTCGTAAGCTACAATTTCGATATACGGCCTATTCTTTCGGATAAATGTTATAAATGTCACGGACCGGACGCCAGCCACCGGCAGGCGGACCTTCGGCTCGATATCGCCGACAGCGCCTACGCACCACTCAAACATTCCCAGGGAGCATTTGCCATCGTACCGGGTAAACCCGGCCGGAGCGAGCTGGTGAAAAGGATCACCTCCACGGATCTGACCTTTATGATGCCTCCTCCCGACGCACATCTGGGGATGCTGACCGATCATGAGAAAAAGCTGTTTACCCGGTGGATCGAACAGGGCGCCAAATATGAGCGGCACTGGGCCTTTACGCCGCCTGTCGCAAAACCTCTTCCCGAAGTACACGACAAGACATGGCCAAAGAATGAGATCGACTATTTTGTCCTTCACCGGCTGGAATCTGAAGGCCTCACACCCAATGGGCCGGCTGATAAGGAACGTCTGCTGAAAAGGGTTTGCCTGGATCTCACGGGTCTTCCTCCTTCTCTTGACATGATGGACCGATGCCTGGCCGA
>Ga0207671_10002362_pt1 | contig 20313 bp, 18 predicted proteins | sample KBSC24metaG_FD_184352 | JGI IMG/M metagenome (GOLD analysis project Ga0207671, IMG submission 184352) | Corn rhizosphere microbial communities from Kellogg Biological Station, Michigan, USA - KBS C2-4 metaG (SPAdes) (version 2) | ecosystem: Host-associated > Plants > Roots > Rhizosphere > Soil... | reverse complement strand
CATCCTCTCCGGCATGTCGGTGGCCGACCTGGCCCAGGCGGTGACCCTGCAGGAAGCCGGCCGTCTGACCCGCGTGCCCGGCATCGGCAAGAAGACCGCCGAACGCCTGCTGCTGGAACTGAAGGGCAAGCTCGGTGCCGATCTCGGCGCGGTGGCCGGCGTGGTCCACAGCGACGCCTCGGCCGACATCCTCAATGCCCTGCTGGCGCTGGGCTATTCGGACAAGGAAGCGACCCTGGCCATGAAGCAGGTGCCCAAGGACAGCAGCGTCTCGGACGGCATCAAGCTGGCCCTGAAGGCGCTCTCCAAGGGCTGAGCCCGGCCAGACAAGGATTAGAGCATGAGCATCCAGACCGACGATTTCTCCGAACAGCGCATCATCTCCGCCACCCCGGCCTCGGCCAACGAGGAAGCCGTCGAGCGCGCCCTGCGGCCCAAGCAACTGGACGAATATGTCGGCCAGGAAAAGGTGCGATCCCAGCTCGAAATCTTCATCTCGGCTGCCCGCAAGCGCGGCGAGCCGCTCGACCACACCCTGCTGTTTGGCCCGCCCGGCCTGGGCAAGACCACCATGGCCCACATCATCGCCCGCGAGATGGGCGTGAACCTGCGCCAGACCTCGGGCCCCGTGCTGGAGCGCGCCGGCGACCTGGCCGCGCTGCTGACCAATCTCGAAGCCAATGACGTGCTCTTCATCGACGAGATCCACCGCATGTCGCCGGTGGTGGAGGAAATCCTCTACCCGGCGCTGGAGGATTATCAGATCGACATCATGATCGGCGAAGGCCCGGCCGCCCGTTCGGTGCGCCTGGACCTGCAGCCTTTCACGCTGGTCGGTGCCACTACCCGCGCCGGCATGCTGACCAATCCGCTGCGCGACCGTTTCGGCATCGTCGCCCGGCTGGAGTTCTACACCCCGCCCGAGCTGGCCCGCATCGTCACGCGCAGCGCCGGCTTGCTCAATGCGCCCATCGTCGAGGAAGGCGCGCTGGAAATCGCCCGCCGCAGCCGGGGCACCCCGCGTATTGCCAACCGCCTGCTGCGCCGCGTGCGCGACTATGCCGAGGTCAAGGGGGAGGGCCGCATCACCCGCGAGATGGCCGATGCCGCCCTGGTGATGCTGGACGTGGACCCGGTCGGCTTCGACCTGATGGACCGCAAGCTGCTGGAGGCCGTGCTCTTCAAGTTCGGCGGCGGCCCGGTCGGGCTGGACAACCTGGCGGCGGCCATCGGTGAAGAACGCGACACCATCGAAGACGTGCTGGAGCCCTACCTGATCCAGCAAGGCTACCTGCAGCGCACCCCGCGCGGGCGCATCGCCACGGGCCTGGCCTATCAGCATTTCGGCGTGACTGCGCCGCAAACCGGCCCGAACGGTGAACTCTGGGGCGCATGAGCTCTGCCATTCTCAAGCTGGACAGGACTGTTGCAGCCACTGAAAAACAGCATGACGCGGAGCAGGTCAATCTGATGAAATTTTCGTCAGATCTCGTATAAAAGCGAGTTTTTGCTTGTGCAAAAATTAATCGTCATCGACAATGGATAGCTATTCACTATCTTTCGATGTGAGCCCTCCATGCTAATGTCGAGCCAAGCCCTCCGCTACGCGCATCAGTTGCTGGATGCCCGCGCTCAGTCCCGCATCATCCCGCGCATTTCCGAGTCCGAGCCGCTGTCGGTCGAAGACGCCTACGAAATCGCCCACAACATCCGCAATATCCGCGTTGCCCAAGGCGAGCAGCCTATCGGCCGCAAGATCGGCTTTGTGGTGCGCAAGAACTGGGAGCGCTACGGCATCATCGATGAAGCGCGCATTCCAACCTGGGCACCGATGTACGACGCCACGGTCCGCTTCGCCGACGACAACTACGGCGCGCAATCGCTGACCGGGGCCGTGCAGCCGCGTATCGAACCCGAGATCGTCTTCAAGCTCGGCAAGACCCCGGCCCCCGGCGCATCGCTGCTGGAGCTGGCCGATTGCCTGGAGTGGATGGCGCATGGCTTCGAAATCGTGGTCTGTCCCTTCCCCAACTGGGAATTCACGGTAGCCGATTCAATTGCTGCCTTCGGGTTGCATGGCACCCTGATCGTGGGCGAGCCGCACGTGCTGTCTTCGGCAACCAAACACCACCTGCCGCAGATCCTGGCCAGCGCCAGCGTATCCCTGTCCTGCAACACGGAGTCGTCCAGCGTGCTGCGTGCCGCCGGCTTCTGCAATGACGAGATGGACAGCCCCCTGCACGCCCTGTGGCACCTGCACCAGCTGCTGCAGAAGCAGACCCGCTTCCGCCAGCTGCAGGCCGGCGAGATCATCAGCACCGGGACGTGGACCGACGCCTGTCCCATCGAACCCGGCCAGACCTGGACCACGGCTTTCTCGGGCGTGACCCTGCCGGGCCTGACCGTGTCCTTCGTCTGACGCAGGCGAACGCGCACTGATGGCGATCTGGGTGGATGCCGATGCCTGTCCGGGTGTCATCAAGGACATGCTGTTCCGGGTGGCCGACCGCACCACGATCATCGTGACGCTGGTGGCCAACCGCCCCTTGCGCACACCGCCTTCGCGTTACATCAAATCCATGGTGGTGCCGGCCGGCTTCGACGTGGCCGACAAGGAAATCGCCCGCCAGTGTGAACCCGGCGACCTGGTCATCACCGCCGACATTCCGCTGGCCGCCGACGTGGTGGCCAAGGGCGCGCTGGCGCTCAATCCGCGCGGCGAGCTCTATACGGCGCAGAACATCGGCCATCACCTCAGCACCCGCAATTTCATGGAAGAGCTGCGCAGCAGCGGCGTCGAGACCGGCGGCCCGGCCGCCTTCAGCGCCAGCGACGGCCGCGCCTTCGCCCGCGAGCTGGACCGTTACGTGCTCAAAGCTTCACGTCCGGCCTGACGCGCCGGCGTTACTGCTCCCGCAGCCAGGTCTGGGTGCGGCCCAGCATGGGCATGCCGACATAACCGCGCACATTGAGCTTTTGCCCGTCATCGACTACCGTCAGCTTGCTCTTGTAGACCTTGCCATTGGCCGGATCGATGATCTGACCGCCGTTGTACTCCTCGCCGTCCTTCTTCAGGCCCGACAGGATGGTCATGCCGATGACCGGCTTGTCCTTGAGCTCGCCTTCACACTTCTGGCAGACCGGGTTCTGATCTTCTTCCGGCGCACGGAACAGCTTCTCGATCTTGCCGCTCAGTTCGCCATTGTTCTCGCTGATGCGGATGAGCGCCTTGGGCTTGCCGGTGGCGTCATCAATGCTCTTCCACAAGCCCACCGGCGAGCCATCGGCCCAGGCGGCAGCACTGGCCAGCAAAGTGGCGGCCAGCAGCGACAGCGTGGCCAGGCGGGAAGGGGAGGAAATACGGTTCATGCTGGTCTCCTGTTATCAAGTCGAATGCCATAAAAAAAGCACGATTGTTCTAATTTTTTCGATCCAGTCTAGACAAGCCCGCGCCGCAAGGCAAGCAGAAAAAACAAAAGCCGCCGTCCCTTGAGGGACGACGGCTTCATGAAGAAACAGGCTGGCTTACTTGAGCTTGGCCAGCTGTTCCTTCACCTTTTCCAGCGTAGCGCTGAAGTTGGCGACACGCTCCTTCTCCTGCGCCACCACGGCTTCGGGCGCACGGGCCACGAAGCTTTCATTGGACAGCTTGCCATTGGCCTTGGCGATCTCGCCGGTCAGGCGAGTGACTTCCTTGCCCAGGCGTTCACGTTCGGCGGCCACATCGATTTCCACCTTCAGCATCAGCTTGACTTCGCCGACGATGGCCACCGGTGCCGGCGACTCCGGCAGCTGCGGCACGACCGTGGCTTCCGACAGGCGCACCAGCCCTTGCAGGTAAGGCAGGAAGGATTCCACGGCCGACGCATCGGCGGCTTCCACGATCAGCGGCACGCGCAGCGACGGTGCGAGCTGCATCTCGCCGCGCAGGTTGCGGCAGGCATCGGTGTAGGCCTTGAACTGGGCGACCCAGGCTTCGGCATCGGTATCGATCTTTTCCAGGTCGGGACGCGGATAGGCCTGGCGCATGATGGAGTCGCCCGCCGGATCCGGCTTGCGATCGGTCAGCGGGGCCACGCTTTGCCACAGCTGCTCAGTGATGAACGGCAGCACCGGATGGGCCAGGCGCAGCACGCTTTCCAGCACGCGCAGCAGGGTGCGGCGGGTGGCGCGCTGTTGCGCTTCATTGCCGCTCTGGATCTGCGCCTTGGCCATTTCCAGGTACCAGTCGCAGTACTCGTCCCAGACGAACTTGTAGATGGCGGTGGCGATGTTGTCGAAGCGGTAGTCGGCAAAGCCCTTTTCGACTTCGGCCTCGGTACGCTGCAGCAGCGACACGATCCAGCGGTCGGCCTTGGAGAACTGCAGCTTTTCCTTGTCGCAGACACCCTTCTCGTGGCCGTCGAAACCGCAGTCCTGGCCTTCGGTATTCATCAGCACGAAGCGGGTGGCGTTCCACAGCTTGTTGCAGAAGTTGCGATAGCCTTCGCAGCGGTTCAGGTCGAAGTTGATGTTGCGTCCCAGGGTCGCCAGTGAGGCGAAGGTGAAGCGCAGCGCATCGGTGCCGAAGGCCGGAATGCCGTCCGCAAATTCCTTGCGGGTAGCCTTCTCGATGCTGGCCGCCTGCTTGGGATTCATCAGGCCGACGGTGCGCTTGGCCACCAGTTCATCCACGCCGATGCCATCGATCAGGTCGATCGGGTCCAGGGTGTTGCCCTTGGACTTGGACATCTTCTGGCCAGACGCATCGCGCACCAGGCCGTGGACGTAGACGGTGTCAAACGGCACCTTGCCGGTGAAGTGCGTGGTCATCATGACCATGCGCGCCACCCAGAAGAAGATGATGTCGAAGCCGGTCACCAGCACCGAGGAGGGCAGGAACAGCTTGTAGTCCGGCGTTTCTTCCGGCCAGCCCAGGGTGGAGAAGGGCACCAGCGCGGAAGAGAACCAGGTGTCGAGCACGTCTTCATCGCGCTTGACGTCCTTGCCGCCGGCTTGCTTCTTCGCTTCTTCTTCGGTGCGGGCGACGTAGATGCCGCCATCCTCGTCGTACCAGGCCGGGATCTGATGGCCCCACCACAGTTGGCGCGAGATGCACCAGTCCTGGATGTTGTTGAGCCATTGGTTGTAGGTGTTGGTCCAGTTCTCGGGGACGAACTTGATCTCGCCCGAGGAGACTTTTTCCAGCGCGGTTTCGGCAATCGACTTGCCGGGGAAGAAGGTCCCTTCCGGTGCCGGCTTGCTCATGGCGACGAACCACTGGTCGGTCAGCATCGGCTCGATCACCACGCCGGTACGGTCGCCACGCGGCACCATCAGCTTGTGCGGCTTGACCAGTTCCAAGAGGCCCAGCGCGTCCAGGTCGGCCACGATCTGCTTGCGCGCTTCGAAGCGGTCCAGGCCCTGGTACTTCTCGGGCGAATTCTCGTTGATGGTGGCCTTCAAGGTGAAGACGCTGATCATTTCCAGGTTGTGGCGTGCGCCCACCTGGTAGTCGTTGAAGTCGTGCGCCGGGGTGATCTTCACGCAGCCGGTGCCGAATTCCTTGTCGACGTATTCATCCTTGATGATGGGGATCTCGCGGCCCACCAGCGGCAGCTTGATCATCTTGCCCACCAGCGCGGCGTAGCGCTCGTCGGTCGGGTCTACGGCCACGGCGACGTCGCCCAGCATGGTTTCCGGACGGGTGGTGGCCACCACGATGTGGCCGCTGCCATCGGCCAGCGGGTACTTGATGTGCCACATGGAGCCGTCTTCTTCTTCCGACACCACTTCCAGGTCGGAGACGGCGGTGCCCAGCACCGGGTCCCAGTTCACCAGGCGCTTGCCACGGTAGATCAGGCCCTGCTCGTAGAGGCGCACGAAGACTTCGGTGACGGCCTTGGACATCTTCGGGTCCATCGTGAAGTATTCACGGGCCCAGTCGGTGGAGGCGCCCATGCGGCGCATCTGGCCGGTGATGGTGGAGCCGGATTTCTCCTTCCACTCCCACACCTTCTCGACGAATTTTTCACGGCCCAGGTCGTGGCGCGAGACCTTCTGCGCATCCAGCTGGCGTTCCACCACGATCTGGGTGGCGATGCCGGCGTGGTCGGTACCGGGGATCCAGGCGGTGTTGTAGCCGCGCATGCGGTGGTAGCGCGTCAGGCCATCCATGATGGTCTGGTTGAACGCGTGACCCATGTGCAGGGTGCCGGTCACATTGGGCGGCGGCAGCTGGATGGAAAACGAGGGCTTCTCCGCGTCGGTGGTGGCGGCGAAGTAACCGCGCTTTTCCCACTCCTCGCGCCAGAATTTCTCAATCTCGGCGGGCTCGAACGACTTGGCTAATTCCATGATTTGACGTGTGTTTTTGCGAAACCATCCATTATAAGGGAACGGCGCGCCAAACCGGCCAAGCGCAGCGTTGGCCGGGGCGCTGACGGGCAACCTTTTTCTTTGCGGAAACAAAACGGGAGTCCTGAGACTCCCGTTGTTTAGTTGCTCGACCAGCTGCAGCAGCTGCTGTGGTTCAGTTCATGTCCATGAATCGGCCGGTGGCTTCGGAACGGTACTTCACGAGCGCCTTGTCGATGTCCTCGATCCAGACGCCTTCGGTGACCGCCATATGGTTTTCCGATGTTTCGATGTTGATCACGATGGGCATGTTCTTGTTCTGCACCACCAGATCAGTCGAGATCTGCGTTCCCACGCTGACGGCCCAGAAACCAGGGGTGAACCAGGCCCAGAACTTCTTCACATGGGCATCGATGACGATGGGGGCCTCGCCTGCGTCAGCAGCATTGGCCGCCACCTTGAAGCCGGCCTCTTGCAAGCTGGTGGTGATGTTCTTGCGCATCACCTGGCTCACCGTCATGCCATTTTCCAGCAGCACATCGCCCAGCGCCTTGCCGAAGCCGTTGCGCTTGCGACCGATCGCCCGCGCCTTGATCTCGGCGGTGCTTTTTGCAGAGCCCTCGAAGCCCAGCGAAGGAGTGCTCGGTGACGAGGGGGCATCTTCGAAGACGCGTTCATCGAAGACTTCCCGCAGCAATACCGTCTTGTTCTTGGAGGCCACTGCGGCCTTGGTGGCAGCGGCGCTTGATGGTTCGCTCAGCTTGATCTCGCTGCGACTGGTAGCGCAACCGGTCAGTACGATGGAAACGGCAAGCAGGATGCCGGCTTTGAACATCTGGAGTTGATTCATGATTCCCCCTGATTCTTGGATGATTGAGGTTGATTTTCTCGCGATATCAGAAAATGTGGCGAGCCGTACTATACCTTCAGGTTAGGGCAACTGACGAGCTTGTATCGTTGGCTAGCTCAACGAATCGGGCTCAGCAGCGCCGGCTGGCCGAACTCCACCAGCTGGGCGCCGGACTTTTCCAGATAGGTCTTCCAGAAACCGGCCAGCGCCTGCATGGTCTTGGGATCGCGATAGCTCTTGCTCTTCTTGCCATCCTCGGACAGCAGCCCGGCACCGATCACATACACGCGCGCCCCGCCGAAGTCGCCCAGCAGCTGATTCTGTTCGGCCAGCTGCATTTCCTTGGCCGGGTCGATCTTGCGCACGCTGTGGCCGCGGTCGGCGTAGAAACTGGACACCGAGGAATTCTCCAGCATGTCCGAGACCAGCAGCACGATGCGGTGGCGCGCCTTGGACTTGCGGCTCAGTTCGGCAATCGACTTGAGGCTGGCCAGCACGTCGGACTTGGCGATCTCGCCGCTGGTGCCATCGAAGGCAGTGCGCAAGGCCCCGCCGGCGACCTGCGCCGCCAGCTGGGGCTGGCGCGCCATGCACTGGTCGAACTTGGCCAGCGCTGTCTTGGAGACATCATTGCGGCGGCTGGCCTCCATCGGTGCATCCAGCTTGCCGGAGGCCAGCACTTCCGTGTAATGGCCCTGGGTATAGGCGGAGAAGGTGATGATCTGGAATGCATTGCCCCCTGCCAGGAAAGGCTTCAGGTTGTCGGCCACTGACTGTTTCAGACCGCCATCGAGCAGGGTGGTCTGGTCGATGACCACGAACAGTTCGGACTCCACGACAGCCGGGGCCGTCCCCACCAGCTTGTTGTCGTAGCAGGTCGGGATGGCATCGATGGCACCAGCCCAGGCGTTGCCGCCCAGCAGGCTGGTGGCCAGGACGAGGGCAGACCAGTTCCTCACAGCAGATCCTCCAGTTCGGCATCAGCCTCGCGTGCCTTGCGTTCGCGCTCGTCCTTGCGGCGCTTGAGTTCCTCCCGCACGGCCGCGTTGAGTGCCTCGGGCAATTGCGCCATCAGTTTCTTCTTGGCTTCCTTGTCTTCGCCGAGCGCATCCAGGCGCGCCATCACGTCAGGCAGGTTGTCGGTGCCAGCCGGGGCGGCAGGGGCTTGCACCACCGCAGCCACTGCCACCACGGCCGGCGCAGCCGCTGCCGGAACGGGAACGTGCAAGGGCGTCGCCTGCTGGGCCGCGACCGTCTGCGCAAAGTCGCGTTCGCTCTGGCGTTCGGCGGCATCGGCCAGGCGGGTCTGCTGCATGAAGTCGCGGAAGGTCTTGCTCAGGTGCTGGCCGGACGTGCCATGCGTGCTGTTGTGCATCATCATTTTCTGCTGCAGCGTGGCCAGGCTGGCCTGGGCGGTGTCGGCGATGCGGCGATAGTGTTCACGCACGGCGCTGTAGCTGGAATAGCGGCCGCTGCCGATGTCGCGATAGGCTTCGGCACTGTTCTCGCCGGCAAAGCCCCAGCGATAGCCGAAGATGACGCCCAGGATCTGCAGGAACACGAACACGAACGCCAGCACGATGAAGGTCGCCCAGCCGCCGTGGCGATCTATGTCGGCCTCGTCGCTGACGGCCTTGCGGTCGGCGGCGCGGTTGACGGCATCATCGTCGGCCGGCAGTCGCACATTGGTAGCGGACATGTCCAGGCTGCCCGCTGCGGAGCGTGCCGCATTGCCGGCCTGATTGCTGCTGAGGGTCACGCGTGCTTCCAGCTCGCGCTCCAGCACCTGGCCGCGGACGTAGGTCGCCAGGCTGGCCACCAGCAGCACGAAGATCACGGTCAGCACCGTGATCTTGTAGCTGGGGTGCGAGCCCACGCGGTTGCACAGCTGGGTGAAGGTGGGCTTGTGGTCGTCGCTGGATTGCGGGCGGGCCAGCGGAATGGTGCCGGTGAAGAGTTCCTGCTTGCGGCCTGCCTCGTTCCACTGGCGGCGCGCCAGGTTGACGCGCTCGGACTTGTACAGCTCATGTCCGGCCAGGTGGGTGAAGGCGACCAGGATCACCGAGATCAGAAAAGCGATACCGTAAGCCCCGGTCTGCTGCAGGTTCTCGCTGGCACCCGGCAGCGTGTAGCCCGCCAGCACGTAGGAGAAACCCATCGCTTCGACGAACACCATCGAGATCGTCAGCAGCCAGATCCAGTTGGGCGTGGCCTTGCGGCCGTTGTCACCGGACTTGGTCAGATAGGTGACCTTTTCGTTGAAGTCATGCTCGTCCTGGATGTGGATGAACTTCTTGTATTCCAGGCACAGCGTGCTTTCGCCCTTGTGCCAGCCGGGCAGGCTGGAGTCTTCGTTGAGGTCGCGCGAGAGGCGGGCGATGCGGCCCACCAGCGGGAAGCGGACCCAGGTGTTGAACCACCACCATTTGACCTGCTCCCACAGGGTCATGATGACGACGGCTGCCATGAGAACGCTCACCACGCTCCAGGCCGCCAGTGGATAGGTGTCGAAGAATTCTTTCATTGAGGGGCTCCCCGGTTGATGTGTTGTGGTTGTCGGTGCTGGCTTACTGGTACATCCTGGGCTTGAAGTCGGCCGCATAGGGCGTGTTGGCGCGCAGGTAGACCAGGCGTCCGGCCCTGGCCGCGCTGCCACCACCGGCATCGAAGACGATGTCGGCGCACTGCATGCCGCCCTGGCCCTTGAGGAAGATGCGATACAGCAGGCCCTTGCTGCCCAGGTAGGTGTTGACCTCCGGCTGCAGCTGGACATCGGGCTTGGCCGACGTGCGGCGCGCCGCATCGTAGTTTTTGTAGACCTTGAACTCGGGCAGGTTGGCCAGCGTGCCGTCGCCCGCCAGCACGGCGATGCGGTTGATCACCACCTGATGGCCGTTGACCTGCTCGGTCCAGGTCTTGCCATACAGTCCTGGGATGTGTTCGCTGGTGCGATAGGCCTTGCCGTCAGCCAATGACTTGACGCCATTGGCTGCGCGCGGCCGGTCGCGCGTGCAGTCGGCCAGTACCGGCGGCTCATCGGCGTAGGCCGGGCTGATCAGCGAGAAGAAGGGACGCTTGCCCTCGACCTTGCCGATGGCGGCCGTGTCGCTGGAGGCGATCAGCGGTGTGCCGCCAAAGTCGATCCAGTCGCTGCTGTCGGGCAACGCCGCTTTACGGGTGGATGCGCTGGCGGGTGCGTTCGCGGCAGGCGCAGACGCAGAGGTCTTCGGCGCAGGGGCAGTGGCTACCGCATCGCCTTTGCCGTCGTTGCGATTGTCCTTGGCAACGACGTCCGCACTCCTGGTAGTCCCGGCCGTGTTGTTCTTCGCGCTGGTGGCCGCACGCGTGCGCGGCACTCCTTGAGTTGCGGCTGCAGCGGTGACTCCGGTACTTGCACCGGACTGCGCGACGGTCGGTGCGTCGCTCTTTTCCTGGCGATAGAACTCCACGCGCGGACGACGCGCGGCGAGATAGTTGTCGAAGCTTGCCTTGTCGCTCAACTCGACGATTTCCACGCGGCGATTTCTGGATCGTCCGTCTTCGGTATCGTTGCTGGCGATCGGATAGAACTCGCCCGCACCCTGGAAATACAGGGAAGCCGCCGGTACGCCGTGCTCCTGCATGAAGCGCGACACTGCGCGGGCACGGCGCTCGGAGAGGTCGGCATTCAGGCGCGAGGAGCCGGTGTCGTCAGTGTGGCCGACCAGCAGCAGTTTGCGCTGGCTCATCTTCTCCAGGTATTGCTTGCGCAGGTTGGGATCCTGTATTTCGGCCGCGCTTTTGCGTATGTCGTAAGTGGCGGCAATCGCGGTGAAGTAATCGCGGGCACGCGATGTGAGCTGATCGGAATTGCTTTCGAAGTGGCCGCCGGCCCCGGCAGGATCACGGATCTCGACCACCGATCCCGCCGTCTCCTGTTTGGCCTTGGCGCTGTCGGTGGTGGTGATCGCTTCGCCCTTGTTGTCCAGCGCCGTGATCTGCAGGTCGAGCTGATACTGCTTCGCGATCTTGGACAACTCGCAGCGCCGCTTGTCCATGTCGTTGCCGATCAGGCCGCCGATGACGCCGCCCAGTGCGGCACCGACCAGCAGCCCCTTGTTGTCGCCGCCGACCTGGCGGCCCAGCAGTGCGCCGGCCAGCACGCCCACGCCGATGCCGATGTTGCGCGCGTTTTGCGAGCAGGGATCATCGCTGGCGAAGGTTTCCTTGAAGGAGGGTTTGCCGGTGGCCGGATCGACCGCGCAGCCCGAGACGAAACTTGCACCGATGGCCGCCACGAGCGTGCGCACCACCAGCGTCTTGCGACGAAGTGTCAGAGTCATGTTTCTTGTTTGCTGACGGCGCAGCGGGATCGCCGTATTTCTTCTTGCCAGTCGCGCATGCCCCCCAGCATGCACCCGGTCGGGTGCGACGCGTCGTCTGGTGTTGCGGTGGCAGCCGGCTGATACAGCCCCTGTGCCGGACTGCCTTTATCGTGCCCGCCTGGTTGGCGGCGGGCTGGATGGGGTTGACCGCAAGCGCTTGTTGCCTGTACTGCTTGCTCTGGTGCAACCCATTTTCTTTCCCGCCGAAAATATATCACGCAGAAAGTTTCTCGCTTGGCAGGATGTAATTATTTTTAATTATTAGTTAAATGAATGGCAAATAATTACTCGATTATCTTGATTTGTCGTTTCTGAATCTCATACCGCAGGAGTTCAGTTTTCATGAAGCAGCGCTTGTCTCCGCTGGCCATCGGTGTAGAATCCGGTCCACGACAAGGACTGCGCAAGCGGCCCGCGTCGCATCGCTAGGGGTCCTGGCACCGGAGCACATGCTCTGGCAGCCGGGTGAGAAATACCCTTGAACCTGATCTGGATAATGCCAGCGAAGGGAAGCAACCGGCAGCATGACGCACCCACGGTCCGCAGTACTCCACGCCGTTCGTCCTCTTCCGCAACCTCCTTTGCTGGCTCCGAGCCATGAGTCATCAAGCAAAGGAGCCGAAATGAATGCCAACCCGAAATTCCTGTCCGCGACGGCCACCGTCGACGAGGCAGCCGTCCAGCCTCTCCCGAATTCCCGCAAGATCTACGTGACCGGCTCGCGCCCGGACATCCGCGTGCCCATGCGCGAGATCAGCCAGGCCGACACGCCGGCCATGTTCGGTTCAGAAAAGAACCCTCCCATCTACGTTTACGACACATCCGGTCCCTATACCGACCCGGACGTGAAGATCGACATCCGCGCTGGTCTCTCCACCCCGCGCCTGCCCTGGATCCTGGAACGCAACGACACCGAGGAACTGCCCGGCCCGACTTCCGAATACGGCCAGCAGCGCCTGAATGACCCGGCCCTGGCCGAGCTGCGCTTCAACCTGCACCGCAAGCCGCGCCGTGCCAAGGCCGGTGCCAACGTGACCCAGATGCACTACGCACGCCGCGGCATCATCACGCCGGAAATGGAATTCATCGCCATCCGCGAAAACCTGCGCCGCAAGGAATACCTGGAGCAACTGAAGGCCTCCGGCCCCATGGGCAACAAGCTGGCCGACCTGATGGGCCGCCAGCATCCCGGCCAGTCCTTCGGTGCGTCCATTCCCGCCGAGATCACTCCGGAATTCGTGCGTGACGAAGTCGCCCGTGGCCGTGCCATCATCCCCGCCAACATCAACCACCCGGAAGTCGAACCGATGATCATCGGCCGCAATTTCCTGGTCAAGATCAACGCCAACATCGGCAACTCGGCCGTCACCTCCTCAATCGGCGAGGAAGTGGAAAAGATGACCTGGGCCATCCGCTGGGGCGGCGACAACGTCATGGACCTCTCCACCGGCAAGAACATCCACGAAACCCGTGAATGGATCATCCGCAATTCGCCGGTCCCCATCGGTACCGTGCCGATCTACCAGGCGCTGGAAAAGGTCAACGGCAAGGCCGAAGACCTGACCTGGGAAATCTTCCGCGACACCTTGATCGAGCAAGCCGAGCAGGGCGTGGACTACTTCACGATCCACGCCGGCGTACGCCTGCAATACGTGCCGCTGACGGCCAAGCGCATGACCGGCATCGTCTCGCGCGGCGGTTCCATCATGGCCAAGTGGTGCCTGGCGCATCACCGCGAATCCTTCCTCTACGAACACTTCGAAGAGATCTGCGAGATCATGAAGGCCTACGATGTCAGCTTCAGCCTGGGCGACGGCCTGCGTCCCGGCTCGATCTACGACGCCAATGACGAGGCCCAACTGGGCGAATTGCGCACCCTTGGTGAGTTGACCCAGATCGCCTGGAAGCACGACGTGCAGGTAATGATCGAAGGTCCCGGCCACGTGCCCATGCATCTCATCAAGGAGAACATGGACCTGCAGCTGGAGCAGTGCCACGAAGCCCCGTTCTACACCCTCGGCCCCTTGACTACCGACATCGCGCCCGGCTACGACCACATCACCTCCGGCATCGGCGCCGCGCAGATCGGCTGGTATGGCACGGCCATGCTGTGCTACGTCACCCCCAAGGAACACCTGGGCCTGCCCAACAAGACCGATGTGAAGGACGGCATCATCACCTACAAGATCGCCGCGCACGCCGCCGACCTGGCCAAGGGCCATCCGGGCGCGCAGATCCGCGACAACGCGCTGTCCAAGGCGCGCTTCGAATTCCGTTGGGAAGACCAGTTCAACATCGGCCTGGACCCGGACAAGGCGCGCGAATTCCACGACGAAACCCTGCCCAAGGATTCGGCCAAGGTGGCGCACTTCTGCTCCATGTGCGGCCCGCATTTCTGTTCCATGAAGATCACCCAGGAAGTGCGCGACTACGCCGCCAAGGAAGGCATCTCCGAGATCGACGCCTTGAAGCAAGGCATGCAGGTGAAGTCGGTCGAGTTCGTCAAGATGGGCGCCGAGATCTATTCGAAGCAGTAAGCGCCATGCAGATCGAACTGAACGGCAAGCCTCACCCGCTGCCTGACGGCGCCACGCTGGACCAGCTCATTGCCGGCCTCTCTCTGGCCGGCAAGGCGGTGGCCGTGGCAGTGAACCGCCAGGTGGTGCCCAGCGCGCAATGGCCTGCGCGCGCGCTGGCCGAGGCCGACAAGGTAGACGTAGTGCGCGCCATCGGGGGCGGATGAAAGATTGTTCCGCTGCGGCACGCCCGTGCCGCCAGCGGCCGCCTCCCGTGGCACGCAGCTCTCACAGACAAGGAATCGACATGAACATGAACGACGCCCCCCTCCTGATCGAGGACAAGGGCCTGACCATCGCCGGCAAGACCTATCGCTCGCGCCTGCTGGTGGGCAGCGGCAAGTACAAGGACCTCGACGAAACCCGCGCGGCGACGGTCGCCAGCGGTGCCGAGATCATCACGGTGGCGATCCGCCGCGTCAATATCGGCCAGGACCCGAATGCGCCCAGCCTGCTGGACGCGGTGCCGCCCTCCGAATTCACCATCCTGCCCAACACCGCCGGCTGCTACAACGCCGCCGATGCGGTCTACACGCTGCAACTGGCGCGTGAACTGCTGGGTGGCCACAAGCTGGTCAAGCTGGAAGTGCTGGGCGACGAGAAGACCCTCTTCCCCAACATGCCCGAAACGCTGAAGGCCGCCGAGACCCTGGTCAAGGATGGCTTCGACGTGATGGTGTATTGCAGCGACGATCCGATCCAGGCGCGCATGCTGGAAGACCTGGGGGTGGCCGCCGTCATGCCGCTGGCCTCGTTGATCGGCTCGGGCATGGGCATTCTGAATCCCTGGAATCTCTCGCTCATCATCGAACAGGCGCGGGTGCCGGTGCTGGTCGATGCCGGCGTGGGCACGGCCTCCGATGCGGCCATTGCGATGGAACTGGGCTGTGATGGCGTGCTGATGAATACCGCCATTGCCGGTGCACGCGATCCGATTCGCATGGCGCGCGCCATGAAGCTGGCGGTGGAAGCGGGCCGCGAAGCCTTCCTCGCGGGACGCATCCCGCGCAAGTTCGCCGCCTCGCCGTCCTCGCCGATGGCCGGCCGCGTGGCGTGAGCATGCAGGCAGCTTATCGCTCCACGCCACCCTGCGTGCTGGTCTTCTCCGGCTCCGACCCCAGCGGCGGGGCCGGCATGCAGGCTGATATCCCGGCCATCACGGCACTGGGTGCGCATCCCTTGTCGGTGCCGACCGCATTGACGGTGCAGGACAACGTCAGCGTCTTCGCCGTGCATGCGCTCGATCCGGAACTGGTGCGTCATCAGGCACAGGTGCTGATTGACCGCTTCGACATCGCAGCGGTCAAGCTGGGCATCGCAGGCAGTCGAGAAAATGCCGAAGTGATCGCCGGCCTGATCCGCCAATTGCGCGCGCGTGATCCGCATTTGCCGGTGGTGCTCGATCCGGTGCTGGCCAATGGCAAGGGCGACCAGCTCTCGCGCGACGATGCTGCGCGCGTGATCGAACCCTTGTATGAATTGGCCACCGTCATCACCCCCAACCTCAACGAGGCGCGCCGCTTGTGCGGTGATGTGGAACCGGCGCGGCAGGCGGCGCTGCTGATGGAGCGCGGATGTGCGCATGTGCTGCTCAAGGGCGGCCATGGCCCGCAGGAGCAGGATGTGATCAATCGCTGGTACGGACAATTGTTCCGTTCCGAGTTTGCCGAAGAGGCCATCGAGAGCGCACGCTGGCGCTGGACCCGCCTGCCCGATGAATTCCACGGCAGCGGCTGCACGCTGGCAGCCGCGCTGTCGGCCTGCCTGGCGCGCGGCCTGCCGATGCGCGAGGCCATCGACCTGGCGCAGCAGTACACGCAGCACGCGCTGTCGACGTCCTATGCGATTGCCGAGGGGCAGCGCATTCCCAATCGCGTGCCTGCCTTTGAACCTGTTATTGATGCCGCCGTTGCGGCAGGAGCCTGACATGAAACCCGAGTACGCAACGCATCTGCGTGGCCTCTACATCGTCACGCCTGATTGGGATGACACCGCCCAATTGCTGGCCGCCACCGAACTGGCCTTGCAGAACGGGGCCGCGCTGGTGCAGTACCGCCACAAGACCGCCGGTGCGGAGCAACGCAGCGCGCAGGCTTCGGCATTGCTGGCGCTGTGCCGGCGATATGATGTGCCGCTCATCATCAACGACCACGTGGACCTGTGCCTGGAGATCGATGCCGATGGCATCCATGTCGGCGGTACCGATGCGTCCATTGCCGAGGTGCGCAAGGCCGTGGGACCGGAGCGCATCGTCGGGGCCTCGTGCTACGGCACGTTGGAGCTGGCGCATGCGGCGTACCGCGATGGTGCCAGTTATGTGGCCTTCGGCGGTTTCTATCCGTCGCGCGTGAAAAAATATGATTTCCGGACCGCGCCGGAAATCATTGCGCAATCCAAGCGCGAGATCCCCTTGCCGGTGGTCGTGATCGGCGGCATCACGCTGGAGAACGCGCCGCCGCTGGTGGCGCAGGGAGCTGATATGGTGGCTGTCATCAGCAGTGTCTATCTGGTGCCGGTGGAGGAGCGCAAGACGCGGCAGTTGGCGGATTTGTATCGCTGAGGCGCATCTTCATACTCTCTGACCGTTCGGACTGAGTAGACCCGCAGGGTCGTATCGAAGGCGCAGCGAAGACACTCCAGTGCAGCTGCGCCTTCGATACGCCGCAGTGCGGCTACTCAGTCCGAACGGTAAGTGAATGACCAAACAAAATGTAAATGGCGTCGCGCCGGGTATCTGATGAACCTCGTCCCGAGTCATTCCGAATTTGAGCGGTTCGACGCCTACGTACGATGTGATGATGTGCTCTTGCATACTTAACCTGTCCCGGCGAACTCTGGATCGCCTCGCCGAAGTTGCTAATAAAATATTTGAATCTTTCGTCTCTCCTCTCATTTCCTTGCCACCCCAGGTCCCAGTTTGAAATTCATGAACGGGCCCGATGTCTTGGAACTAGGTCGGCCAGTGTCAAGAAAGGAAGGAATCTTTGGTCGTGACTTTCCTCTTCAATGCTTTTGGGTAAACGGTTTGAGTTTTGGGATCCACTTGTCCCAAGCGCCGCGTGGGAACATGGTAAGAGCCTTCTGAGAAACGTTTTGATCGTGAAATCCTGTGAGGGTTATTCCAAGTTCGAAAAGAACAATGAATCCAAGGTATGTGAACGGGTTGCCGTCCTCCGCGACCAGCTTCGCAAGAACGACGCTTTCTTCATCGAGGAATATATTGCTGTCCTTGAATCGGACGTTCTCCATCTGCCGTCCAAAGCCGATGTGAGATACGGTTTCGGCAGACCCGGGCGAATAGCCTATATTTGTGAAGCTGCGGAATTCCACTCTCTGCTTCAGATGATTGAAAGTTACGCTGTCTGCGGGGCCGTAAATTTTCTCAATTTCTTGAGGCGTCATACCGAAGCATATTTTCCCCGCTCCAATATACGGGATGATTTCGAACGATTCGTCTTCATTCATTTCGCATCACCTTAAAAGAGAGTTCTTCTCAAGACATTTAAAATATTCCAGCATTTCAAGCATTGCCTCGTTGTACCTTTTGGCCTCGCCAGCACCTTTCGCAACCTTTCTTACATCTCGAATCTCGATCGCCATTGCATCTCTCCACTTACCTTGTGAAAGTAACGATTCAATGGCATTTACCCGTCAGCCTGTTCGAGGATGACGCCTTTGGTGGTCATGACACTGCATCCCGCGTCATGTCGACCGGGTCGCAGGGCAAGTCGTTTAGTCCAAGCCAGGTGTGATCGGCCGAGCGCGCAAGAGCAAAGTCGCGTGAACAGCGCTCGCTGGCGTCAAGCCGGTTGACTAGCGGTCCATGTTGGGAGGTGGGGTGAAACGGGGAAACCCGCCGCAGAGTGCGGGCGTAGGGAGTGTCCGGAAGCAGCTGTTCCAGACCCGGGGGCGCTTTGGGCATGCGAAGATCCTGTGCTCATCAAGTATCCCTCCCTGATGCAACACTGGCCCGCATTGTAGTGTTTCTGCATGGAAACTGGCAACTACCGAATGACGACTTCGGCAGTGAAGTGCTGAAGACCTGACTGAATGATACCGGGCCCGCCGAGGCTATCGCTCGATAAAAAAACAGCCCCGGCCGAGTGAACGACCGGGGCTGCAGGTTACAGCGTGCGAGCGCCTTGCGTGCCTCGCAAAAAGAGCCAGCTCTCCTATCAGCCTTCCAGCAGGCTGCGCAGCATCCACGCATTCTTTTCATGCAGCTGCATGCGCTGGGTCAGCAGGTCGGCGGTCGGTTCATCAGCGGCGGCATCGACGGTCGGGAAGATCGAACGTGCGGTGCGGGTCACGGCTTCCTGGCCGGCCACCAGCTGGGCGATCATCTCTTGCGCGTTGGGCACGCCTTCAGCTTCGGGGATCGAGGACAGCTTGGCGAATTCCTTGTACGAACCCGGTGCCGGATAACCCAGTGCACGGATGCGTTCAGCGATCAGGTCCACTGCCAGTGCCAGTTCGTTGTACTGGCCTTCGAACATCAGGTGCAGCGTGTTGAACATCGGACCGGTCACGTTCCAGTGGAAGTTGTGGGTCTTCAGGTACAGCGTGTAGGTGTCTGCCAGCAGTTTGGACAGGCCGTCGGCAATCTTCTTGCGGTCCTTGTCGTTGATGCCGATGTTGATCGAGGGGGCTGCCACATTCTTCTTTGCCATTATTCGCTCCTTAGCTGTTCGGTTTTTCGTAAGCGGGTACATAACACTGCGCAACACCGCGATTCTATTGCAAATCGCAAACGGACAAACTGCGACTACGCAACTATTGATAAGAGAGTGGGGCCGACGTTCCCCATTTCAATCGATTTTGGAGATAAATGCACGCCTATAAATCAATCGGGCCGATAGATCAAAACCTATCGGCCCGACGTCTCATCGACTGCAACAGCAATCAGATCAGGATTTGGCACCCTGCTGCGCACTGCGATACAAGGACAGCGACAGGGCCACGCCACCAATGGCCGCAATGGCGGCGAAGAGGAACACCTGCGGATATCCCAGCTGTCCTGCGATGGCCCCGGCCAGCGGACCGGTAATGCCCAGCGCCAAATCGAGGAACACCGAATACGCCGCCAATGCCGCGCCACGATTGGCCGGTGACACCAGGCTGACGGCTTCCACCCCCAGCGAAGGGAACACCAGCGCAAAGCCGAAACCGGCCAGCGCCGCACCCAGCAATGCCAGCGCGGGCGTGGTGGCGCTCCACAGCAGCAGCAGGCCGACCGATTCGGTCAGGAAGCACACCACCGCCACGCGATAGCCACCGAAGCGCGTGATGACATTGGCAAACAGCAGGCGCGCACCGACGAAGGCGGAGGAGAAGGCGGTCAACGCAAAGGCCGCGCCGCTCCAGTGCTGATCGGCGTAATACAGGGTGATGAAGGTGGCGATCGAGCCGAAGCCGATGGTGCCGAAGGCCAGGCCCATGCCATACGCAAACACCTTGCGCAGCACCAGCTTGAAGGACAGCTGTTCGCCCTGCACCACCGGGGTGACCGGACCTCCGCGCGCCAGCACGAAGCCGAGTACGGTGAGCAGCATGCCGGTCAGGCCGATCATGGCAAAGCCCAGCGAGCGGTCCAGCACCACGCCCAGCGGCGCGCCGATGGCCAGCGCCGCATAGGTGGCGATGCCGTTCCAGGAGATCATCTTGGCAGTGTTCTCGGAACCCACGCGGCCCACGCCCCACATGATGGCGCCGGTACCGACCAGGCTCTCGCCCAGGCCGAGGAAGGCACGGCTGGCAAAAAGCAGCACCAGCGACAGGAAGGGCAGCGGCTGCGCCAGCGCCGAGAGCAGCAACAAGCCGCCGCTGGCCGAACACAGCAGCATGCCGCGCATGACGGTGTGCTTGGCGCCCATGGTATCGATCATGCGGCCGGCATTGGCGCGGCTCACGAAGGTCGCGAAATACTGCACGCTGATGCCCAGGCCGGCGATCACCGAGCTGTAGCCCAGGTCGAGGTGGATGTAACCCGGCAGCACCGCCATCGGGATGCCGATGGCCAGATAAACCAGAAAGGTGAAGAAGGCGGTGGCGATGATCTGCCGCGTGACCTTGGCCGGCGTCAATGGACGCGGCGCAGCGGCGGGCACGGGCGTGCCGGTGGAACTGGGACTACAGGAATCGTCGGACATGGCGGGGAAGTCGGAATGTGAATCCGGAAGGGCAAACC
>Ga0207671_10002360_pt1 | contig 20315 bp, 15 predicted proteins | sample KBSC24metaG_FD_184352 | JGI IMG/M metagenome (GOLD analysis project Ga0207671, IMG submission 184352) | Corn rhizosphere microbial communities from Kellogg Biological Station, Michigan, USA - KBS C2-4 metaG (SPAdes) (version 2) | ecosystem: Host-associated > Plants > Roots > Rhizosphere > Soil... | reverse complement strand
CGGCTGGACACCGCCAGGACGGGCTGGTTCCCTCCGGGCGACGACAGCGACGAGGGATCCGGGACGAAGGCGACCACAAGCAGCACCGCAGGAAGACAAGGCCACCCAGCCCCACCCCCCGTTGCAGAGCGCCCGCCGGAGGCGCCGGCCTTTCACCATGACTTTGACTTTCAGACGCCCCACACGACGGCCGGCCGCCAGCGCAGCCCACGGCACCCCACCGAACTGCGCCACCAGCGGATCCTTCTTACACCAGCGCGAAGCCGTAAGAAAACGCCTTTGACTGTCAAACCACAGACCAACAGCACCGTGACCAGACCACACAACACCAGCACCACCCGCACCCGTCGGTGGCGGTTCGAGTTGTGGGTCGCCTTTGTCCCGGGATCCGGGACCACCGCACCTGTGGGAAGGATTTCCCGCACCTTCAGCCATCAGCGCCCGAAGATCTCCCTGACCTCCCGCAGCGCGTAGTACACCAGGACGTAGCCGGCCGCCGGATCCGCCCACCACCAGCCCAGCGCGCTGTTGAGGACCAGTCCGGCGAGCACGGCGGTGGCCAGCAGTGCGTCGATGAGCGTCACCCGGCCCTCGGTCTTGAGGACCGGATTGCTCAACGCGGCTCCGGTGCGGGCCTTGCCGGCGGCCAGGCCCGCCATGACGGCGGCGGTGATCGCGGTCCAGCCGATCCCCAGGGCCGAGTGGTGCGGGCGGAAGCCGGTGGCCAGCACGAGGGTCGACTGGATGAGCAGGTATCCGGCCAGCGCCGCGAAGCCGCAGCCGATCAGCCGCAGGGCGCGGCGCTGTCGGTCCTCTCCGCTGCCGGACAGCTCCCAGACCACGACGGTGGAGGCCCCGATCTCGATCAGGGAGTCCAGGCCGAACCCGGCCAGGGCCACCGAGCGTGCGCCGATCGCCGCCACGGCCAGCACGACGATCCCGATCACGTTCCAGGCCAGGGTCGTGTACTCCAGAGCGAAGCCGCGGCGCAGGAGGGCGGCGCGGCGGGCGTCGTCGACGGTGGTCAAGGGGACCTCGGATCATGGCGGCTGGACGTTCGGCGCCAGAGATCGTACCGGCCGGAACCGGAGGGCGGTCCTCGCCGTCGGCATAGCTCCGTCAATAGATCTCGCGTCCATGTGCGTCGGGGATCCCGGACTTGCGAAAGAAGTAGCTGTTGATCTGGTCCTGCCACTCCCGCGCGCAGCGGACCTGCTCGTCCAGGCGCTCGGCGATCCGTGCGTGGACATCGGCGTCGATGACGTCGGCCGACGCCAGTTCCCGCCACAGCGTCCGCGCGCGGTGGACGTGTTCGACCCCGGCGAAGTGGGTGTCGTAGATGTGCTGGATGACGGTCGAGCCGCTGTGCAGGACGTGGTCGTACCGAACATGGTGGAAGAACAGCAGGAGTTCGTCGGGGCATCGCTCGACCGCCTCATACGTCCCCGACCACGGCTCCGGGTACTGCCCCGCGAAGCCCGTCCCGGTCGCGACGCTGCGGTCGACGCCGACCCCGTCGCGGTCGGCGAAGTGGTAGGTGCCCCACTGCGTGTACTCGTACCCGTCCACGTCGGGGCCGTAGTGGTCGCCCGGCCGGACCATGAAGCCGACGCCGAGCGGCGCGGTGTACCGCTCGTAGTCGTGCCAGGAATCGTCCAGGAGCGCGTGCAGGGTGTCGCGGAGCTTGGCGGGGACGCCGGACGCGTCGCGCGGGAAGGTGAGGCCGATCCACTCGTCGAGGATCGCCGGGGGATCCAGAGTCGGGTCCCAGGCCAGGCGTCCGAACGCGTAGAGGTTGGCCTGGGCCAGCGGGTGGCCGGTCCAGAACCGGTCGTCGCCGGCGTTGGAGACGGCGACCAGACCGCCACCCGGACCGCCGCCCAGACCGCCACCCGGACCGCCGCCCAGACCGCCACCCGGACCGCCGCCCAGGCCGCCGCCCAGGCCGCCGCCCGGCATGTCAGTGCTCTGCGCATCCCCGCCCCGCCGGTCAGCACCCGCCGCCACCTCGGCGATGCTCGCCCCCGCTTCGCCCCACGGCCGGAAGTCCAGCACTTCCCGCCACATCGGCGCCAGGTAGCAGACGTGCTTCTGCTGCCCGGTGTACTCCTGCGTGACCTGCAGCTCGACCGCCAGCCGCGTGGCCGGCATCGCCGCGAGCACCGGCGAGACCGGCTCGCGGGTCTGGAAGTCGATGGGGCCGTGCTTGACCTGAAGGATCGCGTTGTCGCGGAACCGTCCGTCGAGCGGGGCGAAGTGATCGTGGGCTGCCCGGGCGCGATCGGTCGAGCGGTCGCGCCAGTCCTGCCGATGGTTGTAGACGAACGCGCGCCAGTGCACGACGCCGCCGTGCGGAGCCAGCGCGTCGGCGAGCACGTTGGCACCGTCGGCGTGGCTGCGGCCGTAGGCGAAAGGCCCCGGCTGCCCCTCCGAGTCGGCCTTGACGATGTACCCGCCGAAGTCGGGGATGCGCTCGTAGACGCGCCGCGTGGCATCGGCCCACCAAGCACGGACTGCCGGGTCCAGCGGATCGGCGGTGGGCAGAGCGCCGAGGACGACCGGCGAGGCGAAGCTGACCGACAGGTGCACCCGGATCCCGTAGGGACGCAGCTGCGCGGCCAGCGCCGCGACGTCGTCCAGACGGTCGGTCAACAGGCGTGCCTCGACGGCGTGCACGTTGACGTTGTTGACCGAGATCGCGTTGACGCCGGTCGCGGCCAGCAGCCGGCCGTACGCCCGGACCCTGGTCAGGTCCGGTCGCAGAGCACCGTCGGCCCAGAACAGGGAGCCGCCGGAGTACCCGCGCTCGACCTGTCCCATGACCTCGTGCACGGCGACGTTGTCCCAGTGGTCGAGCATGCGCAGCCGTGTCGCGGGCCGGTGGTGCTCGACCGGGTGATCCGCGCCGAAGGCCGCCTCGCCGAGGCGCAGCAGATGGAAGAACCCGTACAGCAGCCCGGCCGGGCCGGCGGCCAGCACGGTCGTGATGCCGTACCGCCTGACCACCGAGAAGGCTTCGGGGTCTGATCCCGGCTCAGCTGCCCGCGCATCCACTGCGAGGATCAGCTCGGCCCGGTCCTCGGCCTCCACCGCACCTCCGAAGCGCGCGGTCGCCTTCTCGACCTCCCAGCGCACGGTCTCCGCCAGCAGTCCGTCGCCGACAACCGCCACGCGGCGGCGGCCGATCGCTCGGAACGCCTCCGGGGCCAGCCACGCGGCGTGGTACTCCGTCTGGTCTGCGTTCTTGTCCCAGTACTGGTCGTGGCCGGTCATGCGTCCTCGCGAATGATCATCACACCGCAGCCGTCGATCTTGACCGTGTCCCCGGCATCGACATGCTGCTCGGCCAGCAGATCGGTGCCGGCATGGTCGACGGTCACGTACGTCGGCGCAGCCCGGTGGTTGAGGATGAACAGCACCCTGCTGCCATCTGGAGCGATCCGCATCGCGGTCTCGAGGTCGCGGTTGTCGGGATACCGCAGCTCGATCCCGTGCCGCTCCAGCACCCGCCGCATCACCCACGAGACGCCCTGCTGGTCCAGTCCGGCCGCGACGTACCAGCCCTGTCCGGAACCGAAAGCGTTCCGCGTGACCGCGGGCGTCCCGGCGTAGAAATCGGCGCCGTAGGTCCCCACGACCTCGGCCCCGTCCGGGATGACGATCTCGAAGAACAACCGGGATCCGACCTCGACCACGCAATCCCCTCCTGAATCCCCACCGCGCAGGCGGACCGGGTTGACCACTTCCGGGCCTCGCGCGTCCCACTCGTCCACGCGGACCCCGGTCAGCGGCCCGAGCGGGCCCGGCACGTCCATCAGGAAGGCGTTGTCGTCCTCGTCGACCCGTCCGGACAGGAACGTGGTCACCACCGAGCCGCCGCGGTCGGCCACGTCTTCCAGCCGCCGGGCGAGATCGCCCTTGACCATGTGGAGCAGCGGCGCCACCACCACGTCGTAGCCGCCGAGATCGGCGGTGACCGGGACGACGTCGACGTCGACCCCTGCTTCCCACAACGCGGTGTAGTACGCCAGCACGACGTCTTGGTACCGCACCAGCCGGGACAGCCCGTCGGTCATCTCGACCGCCCACCAGCTGTCCCAGTCGAACAGCAACGCGACCCGCGCGGGCGTGCGCGCGCCGAGCACGGCGTCGCCGAGTCGCCCGAACTCCGCGCCGAGCTCCGCCACCTCGCGGAAGACCCGCGTGTCGGCGCGGCCCGCGTGCCCGATCACCGCGCCGTGGTACTTCTCGCAGGCGCCGCGTGATGCGCGCAGCTGGAAGAACAGGACCGCGTCCGCGCCGTGCGCCACCGCTTGCCAGCTCCACAGCCGCATCACGCCGGGACGCTTGAGCGGGTTCACGTCGCGCGAGGCCGTGGTGCTCGGCGTCTGCTCCATGACCCAGAACGGCCGTCCGTCCTTCAGCCCGCGCATCAGATCGTGGGTGAGGGCCATGCGGGCCTGGGAGACGTCGTCCGGCGGATAGTTGTCCCAGGACACGAAGTCCAGGTGCGGGGCCCACCGGTGGTAGTCGATCGGCTGGTACATCCCCATGAAGTTCGTGGTCACCGGCACATCGGGGCTCGACTCGCGGATCGCGGCCTTCTCGTCCCGGAAGTTCGCCAGCATCGCCTCCGACATGAAGCGGCGGTAGTCCAGCGTCATGCCCTGGAACGCGGTGTGGTCCGGGCCGCGCCAGTGCTCGGTCAGCGCCGACGGCGGCTCGATCTCGTCCCAGTCGGTGAAGGTGTGAGCCCAGAAGGTGGTGTACCAGGCGGCGTTCAGCGCCTCCAGCGAGCCGTATCGCTCCCGCAGCCACTGCCGGAACGCGCCCGCGCACAGGTCGCAGTAGCACGCGCCGCCGTATTCGTTGCCGACGTGCCAGGCGATGACCGCCGGGTGGCGGCCGTAACGGCGCGCCATCTGCCGAGCCAGCTCCGCGGAGAGCCGCCGGAACACCGGCGAGCTGGGACAGGAGTTGTGCCGCTGCCCGAAGCGGTGCCGCCGGCCCTCGAAATCGGTGCGCGCCACCTCCGGATGCGCGCGGGCCAGCCACGCCGGATGCGCGCCGGTGCCGGTCGCCAGGCAGATGGAGCGGCCTTCGGCGGCGGCCCGCTCGACGATGCGGTCCATCAGCGTGAAGTCGTACACGTCCGCGGCCGGCTGGATCAGGGCCCAGTCGAAGACGCCGAGCGTGACCGTGTCGAGCCCGGCGGCGTCGAACAGACGGTAGTCCTCGTCCCATACCCGCTCGGGCCACTGCTCCGGGTTGTAGTCCCCGCCGTAGGCGATCTTCGGCGTCTTGGGCGCGCTCACGCTGTGAAGTCCCTCTCGACCTGGTCGATCATCGGCGCGCAGGTGCGGAGCAGCAGCGCGGCGAACAGCACCGCGACCAGCGCGAGCACCGCCTCGGAGGAGGTCACGACGACCAGCGCGGCGGCGATCAGCACGCCGAGGTTCCCCACCGTCACCAGGCGCGTGCGGCCCAGGAAGTAGGCGGCCAGGCGCGCGACGTCGATGGGCCGGAAGGCGAACAGCGAGGTGATCATCAGGGCATTGAGCATCCAGAGCGTCGCCACGACGGCGACGACGACCAGCACCACACGCCACCAGCCCGGCACCGAAGCCGCCTCGGTGTGGGAGAGGCTCTCGGCGATCAGCGCCATCCCGGCCAGCCACGGAACCCACACCCGAAGCACGCCGCCGAAGTTCATCCGGTACCCGCGCCAGAAGGTCGCCGCCGGATGGAGATCGGTGAAATCACGGCCCCGACGACGCAGCGCATAGAACGCCGCCGACAACGCCGGCCCGACCGGAAGCGCGCAAGCGACGGCCAGCGGGGCGTTGCTCGCATCGCGGTCGAGCGCGACGAGGGGGACCAGGGCAGGAAGAGTGGCGAGGAGCAGGAGCAAGTCGGTGATCAGGAAGGTGTAGATCGGTGCGGTGAGGCGCGCCAAAGGGCCTTCGCCGAACAGCCGATCAGCCGCGCCGCCTCGGACGCCGACAGCGCTGCCGCCGCCGCCGACAGCGCTGCCGCCGCCGCCGACAGCGCTGCCGCCGCCGCCGACACCGCTGGCACTGCCGCCGCTGCCGCCGCCGACAGCGCTGCCGACACCGCGGACGCGGACGCCGACGCCGACGCCGTTGACACTGCCGCCGCGACCGCTGCCCCCACGCGCCGCCCCGCCGCTCGCCACCGAGCCCTCAGCCGCAGTCGACCTGGCGAGTCGCGTCCCGCCGCCGTGCTCGCTGACCGCGCTCATCAGCTGTCCTCCCTGTCCCGGCCGTCCGGCTCCAGCCCGAGCAACCGCCGCTCGTCCCACCAAGGCGGCGTCTCGTCCACCACCGCGCTGATCTCCACCAGCGTCACCTCGTGCCGGTCCAGCACCAGGTCGAGCTCGACCCGGCCGCCCTCCACCGCGAGGCGTGAGTGCCGGCGCGCCGGCTCGGCGGCCTCCCGCAGCACGCTGAGCTGCCGCTCCGTCGGCGATGCCGGCCGCCCCAGCTCGCCCCACGCCGCCCACGCGTTGCCCGCCTCCTCGCTGACCGACGACCGCAGGGCGAAGGCCGCCGCCCCCGCGACCGGCACCGACAGCCGCACCCGGTGCCCCGTCGGCGACTCGCCGCCGGCACCATCGCACTCGACCTCGACCGGCGCCCAAGCCAGCACCGTCACCGTCCCGTCCACCGCCCGGCAGACCAGGTGGTCCTCACCGCGCGCCAGCACCGCGTCGCCCATCCGCGCCATGAACGCGTACAGGTGGAACGCCGGCTTCTTGACCTGCCGGTGCGTCAGCAGCCCGAACCCGCCGTGGAACAGCGACGTCGGCACCCCCGCCTCCTCGAACATGTCGCTGAACGTCCAGTACGAGAACGACTCGACATGCTCCCCGCCGGCGGCCAGCACCGGTGCGAGATACGCGGCGTGGAACGCGGTGTCGTGGATCGGATTGTCCGGCCGGTACGACGAGTTGAACTCCGTGATGTGCACCGGCACGTCCGCCAGCGCCGTGTCCCGCAGATGCCGTCGCGGCGCGGCGAACTGTTCGAGCAGTTCCGAGGCCGGCGCAAGGGTCTGATGGACGCCGAACGGCACGCTCTGCGCAGGACCAGAGGTGTAAGCGTGCCGGCTCACGAAGTCGACCGGCACCGACCGCGCCTCGACGAACTCCGCGAACGGCGCCCACCACTGATCCGCGCCGGGCGACAGGGCCGGCCCGCCGACCTGCAACGCCGCGTCGACCTCCTTCACCGCGTGCGCGCTCACCTCGTACAGCCGCAGGTAGGCGTCCTGATCGGCGTCCTGCCAGAAGTCCTTCAGATTGGGCTCGTTCCACACCTCGATCGGCCACCGGCGCACCATCTCCAGCCCGTACCGGTCGACAAGGTGCCTGAGGGTGGCCCGCACCAGGTCCGCCCACGCCTGCCACGAGCGCGGCGGCGTGACGTTGCCCTTCCACCAGAACACCGTCTGCTCGCCCGAGGCCAGCGCCGCGGGCATGAAGCCGAGCTCCAGGAACGGCTGGATTCCGAGCTCCAGGTAGGCGTCGATGACCTGGTCCACGTACGTGAACGCGTACCGCACATGCTCCGACCCCTGATACCGGTACGGCTGGTACACCCCGACGCCGTCGCAGAACAAGCCGTGTCCGCGGATGTGCCGGAACCCGATCTCCTTCTGGACCAGCGCGAGCGAGTCCTGATAATCACGCCGCAGCGCCAGCTCGAACCGCCCGGTGCCGACGCAGCGGCGCCAGGCCTCGGACAGCCGGCCCGAGGCCTGCTCGGGAACGATGACGGGATCCGGCACGGTGCTCGCCTCCTCAGCCGTGGTTCTTCTTGAAGTCCTGGTAGGCCTGGTTCACGAGGCTGATGTACTGCTCGCTGTTGTGCGCCTTCAGCTCCGAGACGTAGGCGTCCCACTGGCTCAGCGGCCGCTGGCCGAGGATGAACTTCAGCGTCTGCTGGTCCACGTAGTCCTTCAGCGACGTCTGCCACAGCGTGGCCTGCTCCCGGTCGTCCGAGTTCAGCGGCGCCGGCGGCGGCAGGGGCAGCGCCTTGCGGCCGTCCATCACGTTCTGGAAGGTCAGCTCCTCCGGCGGGAACTGGGAGTTGAGCAGCTTGGTGCTGCCGCCGTAGGCGAACACCCCGTTGAAGAACCCGTAGTCGACCTGCAGGTTCTTGCTGCCCGAAGGGTTGACCCCGGCCCAGGTGACGTCCGGGGCCAGCTTGAAGGTGCCGTCCTCGACGCTGCCGTTGTACGTCGTGCCCTGCACGCCCCACTTGGCGAACATCAGACCGTCGTCGGAGTACCAGAGCCAGTCGACGAACTGCATCAGCGCGACGAAGTCCTTGCCGTCCTTGGCCTTGTTCGCGATCATCATCCCGTTCTCCAGCCGGGAGCCGAACTTGGCCGCGCCGATCGGGCCGGTGGGCACCGGGATCTTCACGACCGTCGCGCCGGAGATCTTGGCGATGTCCTTGCGGTAGTGGTTGACCAGCTCCTGCGCGTTGGCGCTGATGACGAAGGACTGCCCGTTGGCGAACTTCTGCCGCGCCTGGTCGTCGCTCTGGGTGAAGCTCTCCGGGTCCAGCAGCTTCTCGCTCACCAGGGTATTGAGATACTGGATCACCTGCTTGTACGAATCGGTGGCGCCGGTGTAGACGAACTTCCCGGCCGAGGCGTCCCACTGCGCGTGCTGGTAGCTCCACCCGGCCCACACGTTGTGGGCCTCGCCGACCAGCGCCAGCAGGTTGTTCGCGCCGGGCTGCGGGGGAGTGCTCCACCGGTCGGAGAACGGGTACCGGTCCGGATAGGCCTTCTTCATCGCGCGCAGCACCGTGGTCAGGTCGTCCCAGGTCTGCGGCACCGCCAGGCCCAGCTGCTGCAGGATGTCGGTGCGGATCGCCAGCGAGTAGTCCTTCCAGACGTCCTGGTGCAGGCCGGGCAGCAGGTAGAACTTGCCGTCGGATTCGCGCAGCTGGTCCAGGTCGCCCTGCAGGTTCCACTTGGCGACCTTGTCCTGGAAGTTCGGCATCAGGTCCAGGTAGTCGCTGACCGGCAGGATCGCCCCGCCGGCTATGTAGGCCTCCTCGTCGGGGTGGTAGGTCTTCGGGATCAGCGTCGGGGCGTTGCCCGCGCTGACCATGACGCTGCGCTTCTGGTTGTAGTCGCTGCCCGGGATGACGGTCGGCTGCAGCGTGACGTTGGTGCGCTTGGTCAGCTCCGACCAGAACAGCCAGTCCGCCTTGTAGGGGTAGTTCGCGTTGCTCAAGAGCATGATCGGGAAGCTCAGCGGAACCGTGGCCTTGAACTGGTCGCCCACGCCGTACTTCGCCATGGCGCCGGTCCGGTTGGCCGAGGTCACCTTGCTGCTCGCCCCCGATCCGCCGCCGCCGCAGCCGGCCAGGGCCAGGCCGGCCACGCCGGCTGAGGTGGAGAGGAAACCGCGCCGGGATAGCTGGTTCACGAAGAACTCCTAGGTCCGTCGAGGGGAAGTGCGGGATGTGCCGGAGCTAGCCCTTGACCGCGCCGAGCATCACGCCGGAGACGAAGTACCTCTGGATGAAGGGGTAGACGGTCAGGATCGGGACGACGGTGAGCACGATCGTCACCGCCTGGATGTTGGCGCCGATCTGCAGCGCGGTGTCGCTGGCGGTGCCCTGGTCGGCCCCGCCGGTCGCGCCGGCGATCAGGTTGCGCAGGTAGACGGTGACCGGGAACAGGTTCGAGCGGTCCATGTACAGGAACGCCGAGAACCACGAGTTCCAGAACGACACCGCGTAGAAGAGCACCATCGTGGCCAGCACCGCCTTGGACAGCGGCAGCACGATGCGCGCCAGGATGCCGTAGGTGTTCAGGCCGTCGACCGCCGCGGCCTCCTCCAGCTCGTCCGGCATGCTCTCGAAGAACGCCTTCATGACCAGCAGGTTGAAGACGCTGACCGCGTTGGGCAGCACGATCGCCCAGATGCTGTTGCGCAGGCCCAGGTCCGTGACCAGCACGTAGTTGGGGATCAGGCCGCCGTTGAAGAACATGGTGAACAGCGCGATCCCGATCAGGAACCTGCGTCCCTTCAGCTGCCGCTTGGACAGCACGTAGGCGTAGCAGGTGGTCAGGACCATCGAGATGGCGGTCGCCACGACGGTGTAGACCACCGTGTTGCGGTAGTTCGTCCAGAACGCCGAGTCCGACATCACCTTCTTGTAGGTGGTGAGGTTGAACCCGCGCGGGACGACGTTGACGTGGCCGGCGGTGATGGCGTGCTCGGAGCTGAAGGACTGCGCCACGATGGTGGCGAACGGATACAGCGTCACGACCACGACACCGGTGAGGACCAGGGCGTTGAAGACCTGGAAGGCCCGGTACCCCCGGCTGGTCACCACAGGCCCGTCCCCACCGCGCGCCGGGAGATCCGGTTGGCCGCGACCACCAGGATCAGCCCGATCACCGACTCGAACAGGCCGATCGCCGCGCCGTAGCTGAAGCTGCCCGACATCACGCCGACCCGGTACAGATAGGTGGGGATGACGTCGGCGGTCGGGTAGGTCAGGGGGTTGTAGATCAGCAGGATCTTCTCGAACCCGACCGCCATGAAGGTGCCGATGTTCAGGATCAGCAGCGTCACCATGGTCGGGCGGATGCCGGGCAGCGTGACGTGCCACGTCTGCCGCCACCGGCCCGCCCCGTCGATCCGGGCCTGCTCGTAGAGCTGGTGGTCGATGGTGGTCAGGGCGGCCAGGTACAGGATCGTGCCCCAGCCGACGCCCTGCCAGGCCTCGGAGGAGACGTAGATCGTCCGGAACCACCCCGGCTGCTGCAGGAACGGGATCGGGGCGTGGCCCAGGGCCCGCAGCCCCTGGTTCACCGCGCCGTTCACCGACAGCAGCTGCGTGATCAGGCCGGCGACCACGACGATCGACAGGAAGTGCGGCAGGTAGGACACCGACTGCACGAACCGCTTGAGCTTGGCCGCGCGCACCTCGTTCAGCAGCAGCGCCAGCACGATCGGCAGCGGGAACGTGAACACGAGCGTGACGCCGCCGAGGATGAGCGTGTTCGTGAAGATGTGCCAGAACGCCGGGTCCTGGATGAACATGCGGAAGTAGCGCAGCCCGACCCACTTCTCGCCGAACAGGCTGCCGCCGGGCACATAGCGCCGGAAGGCGATGACGTTGCCGAGCATCGGCAGATAGCGGAAGAGCACGAAGAACGCCACCGGCAGCACCGCCAGCGAGTACAGCTGCCAGTCCCGCCGCAGTGCCCGGCGCCAGGTGAGGCGGCGCGGCTTGACCGGCCGGGACCGGGACTGCTCGGCGGCCGGCGGAGGATCCAGAGTCCGGGTGATGCTCATCCTCAGTCCTCCTTCCGCGCCGGCGCCGGCGCGGGCGTTCGTGCCGATGCCGGTGTCAGCGCCGATGCCGGAACGGGCTCGACGCGGGCCGTCGATATCAGGCGGCGGCCGAACCCGGCTTCGCGCTCGTCGCCGACCAGGCGCAGCCGGACCGCCGCCGCGATGTCGCCGCTGGAGCGGCCGAACCGCAGCTCGACGTCGCCGGGTTCGACGACGCGCGTGCCGCGAAGGCCCGTGAACGAGGCGAGGTCGGCCGGGACCTCGAAGGAGACGACGGCCGCGGCGCCGGGGGCCAGGTCCACCCGCGCGAACCCGACCAGCCGCACGACCGGACGGGTCGTCTGCGCGACCGGATCGTGCAGGTACAGCTGGACCACCTCGGTGCCGGGGCGCGCGCCGATGTTGCGGACCGTGATCCGGACCGTGGCCTCGCCCTCGACGGGCCACTCGGTGCTGTCGGCCGCGGCGTCGCTCCAGGCGAAGTCGGTGTAGCCCAGGCCGTGGCCGAAGGGGAACGCCGGCGTCGGGTCGACCGACGAGACCTGCGATCGGCGGCCCAGCGGCGGTGACAGGTAGGTGGCCGGCAGGCCGCCGGCGTCGCGCGGGACACTGACCGGCAGGCGGCCGGACGGGTTCACGGCACCGGTGAGGACTTCGGCGATCGCCTGGCCGCCGCGCTGGCCGGCGAAGAAGGCGTAGACGATGCCCGCCGCGCCGGCGACCTGCTCCCCGAGCGCGTAGGGCCGCCCGGCCAGCAGCACCAGCACCACCGGCGTGCCGGTGGCCAGCACCGCGCGCACGAGTTCGGGCTGCACACCCGGCAGGTCCAGGTCGGCCGCGTCGCAGCCCTCACCGGAGGTGCCCCGGCCGAACAGCCCGGCACGGTCGCCGACCGCCAGGACGCAGACATCGGCGGCTGCGGCGGCGGCGACCGCCGCGGCGATGCCGGAGCTGTCGTCGCCGGACACCGCACAGCCCGGTTCGTGAACCAGGTCCGGGAACGCCCCGCCGAGCGCCTCGCGCAGCGACGGGATCTCCAGCCCCAGGCCGTGGCCGCTGTGAGCGCTCACATGAGCGGGAAACGAATAGCAGCCCAGCATCGCCATGGGGTCGTCGGCGGTCGGCCCGACGAGCGCGACCCGGCTCCCCGGGGCCAGCGGCAGGATCCCGCCCTCGTTGCGCAGCAGGGTCACCGATCGGCGGGCCAGGCGCAGCGCGGTGTCGCGGTCGGCCTCGCCGTCCAGGCTCAGGCCGGCGTCCTCGACGCCGTCGGGCAGCGGCTGCCAGTCCTCGTCGAGCAGGCCCAGCTCAGCCTTCTGCGTCAGCACCCTGAGCAGTGCCCGGTCGATCAGCGCCTCCTCGACGCTTCCGGCCCGGACCGCCTCGACGAGCGCCGCGCCGAACGTGTCGACCGTCGGGAGCTCGACGTCGATCCCCGCCGCGAGCGCGAGCCGCGCGGCCTCGGCGCCGTCGGCCGCGACTCCGTGCAGCGACTGCAGGAAGCGCACCGCGAAGTAGTCCGAGACCACCGTGCCGGTGAAGCCCCACTGCTCGCGCAGCAGACCGGACAGCAGGTCTTGGTCGGCCGCGGCGGGTACTCCGTCGATCTCGGAGTAGGAGTTCATCACCGACCGCGCGCCGCCGAGCCGCAGCGCCGCCTCGAACGGAGGCAGCACGACGTCGGCCAGCTCCCGGCGTCCCATCGGCACCGGCGCCAGGTTGCGGCCGCCGCGCGAGGCGGAGTAGCCCGCGAAGTGCTTCAGGGTGGCGACGATCCCGGCACCCTCCAGCCCTGCGACATAGGCCGCGCCGATCACGCCGACGAGATACGGGTCCTCGCCGATCGTCTCCTCGGTCCGGCCCCAGCGGTAGTCCCGGGTCACGTCGAGCACCGGTGCCAGGCCCTGGTGCACCCCGACCGCGCGCATCGAGCGGCCGATCCGCCCGGCCATCTCCTGCACGAGCTCCGGGTCGAAGGCCGCGCCCCAGGCCAACGGTGCGGGGTAGGCGGTCGCGCCCCAGGTGGCGAAGCCGGTCAGGCACTCCTCGTGGACCTGCGCCGGGATGCCGAACCGGCTGGCCGCCGCGATCCGGGCCTGGGAGGCGGCCAGCGACCGCGCGCCGAGTACGGGGTCGACCGGGGCGGTGCCGAACGGCCGGGTCAGCTGGCCCAGTCCGTGCCGGATCACCTCGTCCCAGTCCGCGGCGGCCATGTCCTCCTGGTGCGGGGCGACGCCGCCGCCCGAAGCGTCGGCGCCGACCCACACGCCGACCAGCTGGGCGGTCTTCTCCTCGATGGTCATCAGCGGGATCAGGGCCTCGGCGCGCCGCACCGGCGGGAGCGCGCGGTCCTGCCACGGCCGGACGCGGCCGGGCACGGATTCCGTGTCGACAGACACCTGACTCGTCATGCCGTCCCCTCAGCGCCCGCCGATGGCCGACGGCGCATTCTTCGAAAGTTTCGGAAATCCCTGCGACGTGTTGCGGTAACGTAGGCGTGGCGTCGGAGGCATGTCAAGAGTCTTCCTCGCACGGTCCGGCGCGTGTTCCGACCGGGGTCCTCTCCGGCGCCGAGGCTTTACACCTGCTGCTTCGCTGCTACTGTGTGCCGAAACTTTCAGCGAGGACGGATGAGGTTTTCGATGACAGCGCAGGGCCCTGACGACGGACCCGCGGCCACGACGACCATCGCGGCGATCGCCGACGAGGTCGGCGTCTCGGTGGCGACCGTCTCGAAGGTGCTCAACGGCCGGGCCGACGTCGCGCGGGAGACCCGGGCCCGGGTCGAGGAGAGTCTGGAGCGGCACAGCTACCGCCGCCGCACCAAGAAGAAGCCGGTCGGCACCGGGCAGATCGACCTGGTCTTCCACGAGCTGGACTCGGCGTGGGCGATGGAGATCATCCGGGGCGTCGAGGCGGTGACCGCGCCGGCCGGCGTCGACGTGGTGCTCTCGCAGCTCGGCGGCACGCACCACCCGCCGCAGAACTGGCTCGACGCGGTTCTCGCGCGGCGTCCGCTCGGGGTGCTGTTCGTGCTGTGCAGCCCGACGCCGGGGCAGCAGGGGCAGCTGCGCCGGCAGGACATCCCGTTCGTGGTCGTCGACACCGACAGCGCCACCACCGCCTCGGTGCCCACGGTCGGCTCCAACAACTGGAACGGCGGGCTGCTGGCCACCCGGCACCTGCTCGGGCTCGGCCACCGCCGGATCGCGATCATCTCAGGGCCCGAGGACGTGCTGTGCAGCCGCGCGCGGCTGGCCGGCTTCCGCGCCGCGCACGAGGAGGCCGGGATCCCGGTCGATCCCGACCTGGTCCGTTACGGCACCTTCTACCTCGACGCCGGCTACACGCACGGGATGGCGCTGCTGGAGCGCGCCGACCGCCCGACCGCCGTCTTCGCCGGATCGGACATGCAGGCTCTGGGCGTGCTGCGGGCGGCACGGCAGCTGGGTATCGACGTCCCCGGCGGGCTGTCGGTCATCGGCTACGACAACCTGGAGGTCGCGGCCTGGACCGATCCGGCGCTGACCACCATCGACCAGCCGCTGCGGGACATGGCCGGGACCGCCGCGCACATGATGCTCGACCTGGCGCGCGGACAACAGCCGCGGACCACCCGGATCGACCTGGTCACGGAGCTGGTCGTGCGGGAGAGCACCGCGCCGCCGGCCCAGTAGCGGGGGACCCGTGGCCCTGTTCGACCTTCCGCTGGACCAGCTCCGGACCTATCTGCCCGAGGTCGCCGAACCCGCCGACTTCGACGCCTTCTGGCAGGCCGGCGCCGCCACGGCCGCCGGCGCCCCGCCGCTGCTCGACGTCCGGCCCGAACCCACGGACCTGGCCCTCGTGCAGACCTGGGACGTCACGTTCCCCGGCTTCGGCGCGGACCCGGTCCGGGCCTGGTACACCCGGCCCGCCGGGGTCCAGGACCGGCTGCCGGCCGTGGTGGAGTTCCTCGGCTACGGCCGCGGGCGCGGCCTGCCGCACGAACGCCTCACCTGGGCCGCCGCCGGGTACGCGCACCTGCTGATGGACAGCCGCGGCCAGGGCGACCTGTACGGCTCCGGCGGCGACACCCCGGACCCGCGCGGCACCGCGCCGGGCGGTCCGGGGGCGATCGTCCGCGGCGTCCTGGACCCCGAGGACTACTACTACCGGCGGCTGATCACCGACGCGGTGCGGGCCGTCACCGCTGTCAGGGCCCTGCCGGGCGTGGACCCGGCCCGCGTCGCGGCGGTCGGCAACAGCCAGGGCGGCGGCCTGGCGCTGGCGGTGGCCGGCCTGGTCCCGGACCTCGCCGCGGTGCTGGCCTCGGTCCCGCTCCTGTGCCACATCCAGCGCGCGATCGAGATCACCGACGCCGCGCCCTACGGCGAGATCGTGACCTACCTGTCCGTGCACCGCGACGCCGAAGAAGCGGTCCGTCGCACGTTGTCCTACGTGGACGTGGTCAATTTCGCTCGCCGCGCCACCGCCCCGGCCCACTTCGCGGTCGGCCTGCGCGACACCCTCTGCCCGCCGAGCACCGTGTTCGCCGCCCACAACCACTACGGCACGGCGAACGGCCGCGACCGGCGGCCCGAGCGCACAATCCACGTCTACCCGTTCAACCACCACGAAGGCGGCGACGCGACGCACACCCGGCGCCAGCTGCGGTGGCTGCGGGAGATCTTCGAGGATCTCGACCATCCGTTCCGTTCGTGAGTGGAGGACACCCCGTGAATGCGTTGCCGCTGGTCGACCGTCTCGACGGCTTGCTGTTCTTCCCCGTCACCCCCTTCCAGCGGCGCCCGGACGGCCGAGCCGGCGCCGTCGCCCTGGAGACGTTCACCGAACACGTGGAAACACGGATCGCGGCCGGGCCGGCGGCCGTGTTCGCCTGCTGCGGCACCGGTGAGTTCTTCTCCCTGGACCTGGAGGAGTACGCCGAGACGGTCGCCGCCGCGGTGCGCGCGGTCCGAGGCCGGGTACCGGTGGTCGCCGGGGTCGGCTACGGCGCCGCGCTCGGGGCGCGCTTCGCCGCCGCGGCGAGTGCCGCAGGCGCCGACGGACTGTTGGCGATGCCGCCGTACCTGGTGACCGGCGGCCCGGACGGCTTGCGCGACCACTACCGGGCCCTGGCGGACGCCACCGACCTGGACCTGATCATCTACCAGCGGGACAACGCGGTCTTCACGCCCGAGACGGTCGCGGACCTGGCCCAGGTGCCGAACATCGTGGGCTTCAAGGACGGCCGGGGCGACCTGGACCTGATGCAGCGCATCGTCTCGGCGGTCCGCTCCCGACACGGCGAGGGCGCTCTGTACTTCCTCAACGGGCTGCCGACCGCCGAACTCACGCAGCTCGCCTACGCCGGCGTCGGAGTAACCGGGTACTCCTCGGCAGTGTTCTGTTTCGCCCCCGACATCGCCCTCGCGTTCTACCGCGCCTATCGGGCAGGCGATCGGGCCCTGCTGCACGCGCTTCTGGACGGCTTCTACCGGCCTTTGGTGGAGCTGCGCAATCTGGGCGCCGGGTACGCGGTGTCGCTGGTCAAGGCCGCTGTCGGCTTCGACGGGCCAGATCCCGGTCCGGTGCGTGCCCCGCTGAGCGCGCCGAGGCCGGAGCACGTGGAGCGGCTGCGTGCGCTGGTCGAAACGGGCCGGGGGATCCTGGCCGGAGCCGGGACGGCGGCGGCCTGATGTCCGTTCCGCCGCACCGTCTGGCTTCCCGCCTGACGGTCTCCAGTGTCGAGATCACTCCGGTCGCGCTGAAGGATCCGCCGCTGCTGAACGCCTCCGGCTGCCACGAGCCGTTCCAACTGCGCTCGATCATCCGAGTGCGGACGACCGACGGGATCGTCGGCGTTTCCGAGGCGTACGGCGACGACGGCACGCTGGGGCTGCTGAACCGGGTCGCGGCCGTCCTGCCCGGCCTGGACGTGTTCGACCTCAACGGCCTGACACACCGGGTCGTCGACACGCTGGGCGCGCAGAGCGTCGCGATGTTCACCGAGCTGCTCGGTCCGGCGTCGCCGGACAAGACGGCCGCCGTGGCGGTCGGGGCCTTCGAGGTCGCGTTCCTCGATGCGCAGGGCAAGGCCGTGGGCCGGCCGGTCGCGGATTTGCTCGGCGGTGCGGTCCGTGAGCACGTGGACTTCGGCGGCTACCTGTTCTACAAGCACGCCGAGCACCCGGACGGCACCGCGCCGTTCGAGCCCGACGCGTGGGGTGCGGCCCTGGACCCCGACGCGATCGTTGAGCAGGCCCGCACCATGGTCGATCGGTACGGCTTCGGCTCGCTCAAACTCAAGGGCGGGGTGTTCGCGCCGCGGGAGGAGATCGAGGCGGTCAAGGCCCTGCGACGAGCGTTCCCGGACCACCCGGTGCGGCTGGACCCGAACGCGAACTGGTCGGTCGAGGTGGCCCTGCGCGCCGCCGCCGAGCTGGAGGGCGAGCTGGAGTACCTGGAGGACCCGACCCCGGGGATCCAGGGCATGGCGCAGGTCGCGGCGCGGACTTCGATGCCGCTGGCCACCAACATGTGCGTGGTCTGCTTCGCCGACCTGCCTGAAGCCATCGGGGCCGACGCGGTCCAGGTGGTGCTGTCCGACCACCACTTCTGGGGCGGACTGCGCGCCTGCCAGCGGCTGGCCGGGATCTGCGAGACGTTCGGCCTGGGCCTGTCCATGCACTCCAACAGCCACCTGGGCATCAGCCTGGCGGCGATGGTGCACGTGGCCGCCGCGACGCCGAATCTGAGCTACGCGCTGGACACGCATTGGCCGTGGAAGACCGAAGACGTGATCCGGCCGGGCGTGCTGGAGTTCCGCGACGGGGCGATCAGCGTCCCGACCGCCCCCGGACTGGGTGTGGAGATCGACGAGGACGCGCTCGCGGAGTTGCACGAGCAGTACGTCCGGTGCGGGGTGCGCCGTCGTGACGATGCCACGCACATGCGCCGCTTCGATCCGTCGTTCACCGGTGCGCGGCCGCGTTTCTCCTGAATATCGAAGGTCTGTCGAAAGTTTCGAACCGGTCAGTGGATCAAAGCCCTCATCGACTTTCCTGGATATCGCTGTGACCAGTGCTATCTGAGTCCTCATTCGCTCGAACCGGATGGTGTAACTTTCATCGCGAAGGAAAGTGGATTCCAGCTTACCGAAACTAGTTCGAAACATATTGACTGCCGTGTGTGCCGCTTCAACACTGCCGGTTAGGCCTCAGCGGCCTGATCCCCGGTCGTCGCCTCGTGACGACGCCGCACACGGACAGGAGGCACACATCGCCATGCACGGCAAGCCATTCCTCCCCAGAGCCCGGAGCAGAAGCCGGAGCAGCAGCCGGCTTCGGTTGCTGCTGGCCGTCGTCGTCGCCATGATCGCGGCGGTGGTTCTGCCGCCGGCCACGGCTTCGGCGGCGACCATCTGCTCGAACCAGAGCGGCAACAGCGGCTACTACTACCAGATGTGGAGCGCCGGCCAGGGTTCGGCCTGTATCAACATCAACTCCGGGACCAGCTACTCCACCAATTGGAGCGGCATCGGCGACTTCGTCGCGGGCGTGGGCACCAATCCCGGCAACAGCTCGACGAAGTCGTTCACCGCCGGCCTGAGCGCCAACGGCGGCACCTCGCTGGTGTCGCTGTACGGCTGGTCGACCGGCCCGCTGGTCGAGTACTACGTGATGGAGAACTACGTCGGTTCGCCGCCCACGTCCGGCCAGTACATGGGGCAGGTCAGCAGCGACGGCGGCACGTTCAACATCTACGAGCACCAGCAGGTCAACCAGCCCTGCATCACGGGCAACAGCTGCACCTTCGAGCAGTACCTGGCGATTCGCACGTCGCCGGTGTCGAGCGGCACCATCACCGTGTCCAACTTCTTCAACGCGTGGGCCAGCCACGGGATGAACCTGGGCACGCTCAACTACCAGATCATGGCCACCGAGGCCTGGGGCGGCGGCAGCGGTAGCTCCAACGTCTCCATCACCTCCGGCGGGGGCGGCGGAGGCGGCGGCGGTGGAGGCGGTGGAGGCGGCGGTGGCGGCGGCTGCACCGCGACTCTGTCGGCCGGTTCGCAGGGGAGCAACTGGTACAACCTGAACGTCGCCGTCAGCGGCTCCAGCAACTGGACCGTGACGATGAACCTCGTCGCGCCGGCGGTCGTCTACAACACCTGGAACACCAGCGCCACGTGGCCCAGCCAGTACGTGATGGTCGCCAAACCCAACGGGAACGGTAATACCTTCGGCGTCACCATCTCACCAAACGGCCAATGGACATGGCCATCAGTATCCTGCAGTACCTCCTAGCCCGCTGAGCGGGAGGTCGGCGACCACCCCGCGAGCCACGGTGCCTGTCAGGCGTCACGGCTCGCGGGGTGGCGGTTTTCCAGCCTGGGCTTTCAGCCGCCGTAGCCGGCGGCGACGATGTTGGCCTGAACCGAGTTCTCGGTCGAGTCGCTCGGGTAGCCGGAGGTCATGACGCCTTCGTAGAAGGTGCCGGCCGAGCCCTTGCTGTTGTCCCCGCCGATGCCCAGGATGATGGCGCCTTCCTTGTGCATCGGGTTGTAGCCGCTCACGTTGGGCCGGGCGCCGCTGTAGAACGTGGACAGGCCGCCGGATTGCGCGTTCCCGCCCCGGATCGACCAGCGGCCGGGTTCGCCCTTGATGATGGCGGTGGTGTAGCGGTGCGAGATCGACGGGTCGTTGCCGTTGTAGTGCTGGTTCACGCCGGAGAACAGGCCGTTCTCCATGTCCGCCATGATCCACGGCCCGTTGCCGGCGCCGTAGCCCCAGACCTTGATGTTGCCGAAGTAGATGGCCTCCATGTGGCCGTTTCCGGTGTTGGCACGCGCACGCGGCGGTGACCATGTGAGCCTGAAGGCGCGGGAATCCTTCCCACAGGTGGGGTGGTCCCGGATCCCTCGTCGCTGTCGGCGGTGCTTGCACAACCAGCCCGTCCTGGCGGTGTCCGGCCGGAC
>Ga0207671_10002359_pt1 | contig 20316 bp, 5 predicted proteins | sample KBSC24metaG_FD_184352 | JGI IMG/M metagenome (GOLD analysis project Ga0207671, IMG submission 184352) | Corn rhizosphere microbial communities from Kellogg Biological Station, Michigan, USA - KBS C2-4 metaG (SPAdes) (version 2) | ecosystem: Host-associated > Plants > Roots > Rhizosphere > Soil... | reverse complement strand
CTCGGGCGCGAAGTCGGGATTGTGAAGCAGCGACAGGTAACGCTGGAATAGCTCGGTCAGCAGCGTTGCGGCGCTCCAGCCATCGAGGATCGCGTGGTGGAAGACCAGCATGAACTGAAATTCGTCATCGCTGCGACGGATGATGTGAAAACGGTGCAACGGCGCTTGCTCATAATTGAAGTGCAGTTGCTTTTCGTCTTCCAGCCGTTGCTCCACCGCGATTCTGAGTTCCTCACCCGCGAGATGACTCAGATCTTCAAACGCGATATTCGCGGGCACACTCTTATGCACGAGCTGAAGCGGAACGCTGAACCGGCGCAGGTCGAACGACGTGCGCAACTCGGGATGGCGCGCGATAGTCTGGTTAACAGCCTTTTCCAGCATGGCTTCATCAAGCCGCGCCCTCATGCGGAAGCTGTGCATGTCGTGATAGACGGCAGAGTCAGGGTTGAATTCCGTGTGGAAGATCATGCCCGCCTGGAGTTTGGTCAGCGGATAAGCATCTTCAACATCGTCGCCGAGCATCGCCCGATCTACGTCGGACATGAGACTGAACGGTGCAGTCTTCACTGCTTCGATCGCACCGGCGTCAGCAAACGCTACGACGCGCGCTAACTCACGAATCGTGTGGTGCTGGAACAGATGGCGGTTTTCGATGTTCAGACCTTTGCGCAACGCCTTCGCGCGCACTTGAATGCTGCGGATCGAGTCGCCACCGAGTGCGAAGAAGTTGTCGTCGATACCGACGCGCTCGAGGTCGAGGACTTCGGCCCAAATCGCGCACAACGTTTCTTCGATCAGCGTCCGCGGTGGGATGTAGAGATCGTCGATGTCAGGACGGACCCCGTCGGGTGACGGGAGCGCCTTGCGATCAACTTTGCCGCTGCGAGCGAGCGGGAACGCGTCGAGCTTGATGAAGTAGGCAGGGACCATGTAATCCGGAACCTGCATACTGACGAAATTGCGCAGCTCACCGGTCGAGACGCTTCGCTTCTTATCAATTACGACATAGGCGACCAATCGTTTCTCACCGCGCTTCTCTTCGTGGGCCAGGACCAGCGCCTCACGCACTGACGGATGCTGCCGCAGCACGGACTCAATCTCTCCCGGCTCGATGCGGTAGCCGCGTATCTTGACCTGTTGATCGTTGCGTCCGAGATAGTCGAGGCCGGCGTTGGAGCTGAGGCGAGCGAGATCTCCGGTCTTGTACATTCGCGCACCCGGAGTTGTACTGAATGGATCGGGAACGAAGCGCTCCGCCGTCAGGCTGGGCCGGTTGTGATAGCCGCGCGCCACGCCGTCGCCTGAGATGAACAACTCACCGGCGACGCCTTTCGGTACGAGCTGCATTCTGTCGTCGAGGACGTAGAGCTGTGTGTTCGCTGTGGGCCAACCGATGGAGACCGAACCAGTGGATGGCGTATCGTCGACGACGTCGTAAATACAGCAGCCGACGACGGTCTCAGTTGGACCATACTCGTTGATTATCCGCGTGTGCGGTGCGTTCCTGCGCCAGAACGAAATCGACTCCGCCATCAACGCCTCGCCGCCGACGATGAACGCGCGGCTCCAATCAGACACTGATTCAGCCGGTACTTCCTGCGCCATCATCTCGAGATGCGCGGGTGTTAGCTTGACGAAACTCAGATCGCGATCGGTCTTGACGCTCTCGATCAAACCATCAATCGGCGACTCATCCGCAATCAGTTTTACTTTCGTGCCGCTGAGTAACGGAGCAAACAGGCTGGTGACAACCATGTCGAACGTGATTGGCGAGAAGACGATCGCGCCGTTCGCGTCTTTAACTTTGTAGTAATCTCTCGCCCACCACAGATAATTAACCGCGCCGCGATGCGTGATTAGTGTGCCTTTGGGTTTGCCGGTCGAACCGGAGGTGTAGATCACGTAGGCGAGGTTTTCGGGCAGTGCGGTATCGAGTAGATTATCTTTACTTTCCGCGCTGATGACTGCTTCGTCCGTATCGAGGCAGATGGCTCTCGCGATACCTTGCGGAAGCCGATCCGCGACTTTTTTCTGCGTCAGCAAAACCTTGATGTCGGAATCCGAGAGGATATGTGACAAACGCTCTTCGGGATCACCTGGGTCCATCGGGACGTACGCGCCGCCGCTCTTTAACACGCCGAGCAAAGCGATCATCATCTCGGGCGATCTCTGCAGACAGATTCCCACGCGAACTTCAGGACCAACACCGGTTGAACGCAGATAGTGGGCCAACTGGTTCGCGCGAGCGTTCAGTTCGGAGTACGTCAGTTGACGCCCGGCAAATTCCACTGCGACGTTATGTGGGTTCGACTGAACTTGTGCTTCAAACAGTTGATGGACGCAGATCTCGCGCGGATAATCGGAACGTGGTCCGGCGAGTGTGTTTACGAGGTTCTGTTGTTCGTGCGCGCTGAGAACGTTTAGCGCGCTGACGGGTTTGTGTGAGTTCTTGAGCGCGTCGTGAACAATCTCTCTGAAGATTTCGACGAATCCCGAAGCTGTTTCCGGCGCGAAGGTCGACGCGTCGTAGTGCAGCTCGCACTTCACGCTTTCGCGTTCGCGAATGCATTGCAGCCGCAGTTTGTACGGATACGAGCAGCAATACAGATCTTTGACTCCGAAGCTAACGTCTGAGGCGGCGAATGTTTCGGGACGTTCTTCAAATTCGTAAGCGACGTCGTGTTTTTCGGCGTGATGATGGCGCGGTTGTTCGACGGCCTCTTGCACGCGGCTCTGAACCTCGCTGAATGCCGTATCGCTAACGAAAGCGACGTTGACGGGCAGCGCCTCTGCGAGTAGGCCGAACGTGCTCTGTAGTTCTTCGAACTCTCGTCCGTGCTTGAGGTACCCAATGGTGAGATCGTCGAGACTCGTCACTCGATGCAGGAACACTAACCAGCACGCTAAAACGAAACTGTTCAAAGACTCGCCGCACGTGCTGAGGTCGTCTTGCAAATTCACTTCTACAACGCGTGGCTCAAAATCTGACTCATCTCGCGTTTCGAATGGCAACTCGATCGCCGTTGCAGACTCAGCCTGCGCCACCGCCTCGCGGTTTGATTCCATCTCCAGTTGCCACTCGGCAAACTGAGCGTATTGCAACGGCTCCGAGAAAACTTGCTCGCCGCGAAGTGCAGCCTCGTACGACGTGCTGATCTCCTGCGCGAGGTTGACGAGCGTTACCGAATCCGCACAGAGCGCCGGCAAGTCGGCGATCAAACAGTGTTTCTGACCGGAGAGTGCGATTAAGGTCAGATTAAACAGCGGGCCTTCAGTCAGAAGAAAATCTCGTTGTCGCTCTTCGCGTTGAATCTCTCGCATGCGCGCTTCTGCGTCCGCTTCGCTGAGATGTCGCAGGTCTATTTCCGTGATGGGATAGAAACGAACAGGATCGCCGATCACCTGCACTGGAACTTTCACGCCCGGCATCTGATGGTAGGTCGTGCGCAGAACCTCGTGCCGGTTGATGATCTCGAGCAAAGCGTCGTTCAGGACGTCCTTGTTCAATGGACCGTCGATTGTGATCGTGCATTGCGCGTGATAGGCGTTAGATTCCTGCTGTTCAAACCACAGGCGAGTTTGCTGAGGTGATAGTCTGAAGCCTTCGATGACCTGCTGCATTTTGTACCCTCTTTAGCGTGTATACAGAGAAGATCGCTCACGCAAAGCCGCAAAGCGCTAGCGCGCTTCTAAAGGACTTTCTTTGCGGCTTTGCGCCTTTGCGAGGAAATATTTTTATTGCTGGAATGGTTCGGCCATGGCGACGAGGATTTTTCGCGAGCCCTCATAAGGTGTTCGTCCATGAGCGGTGAGCATGTTGTCGACCAGGACCAGATCGCCCTGTTGCCAGTCGTTGATGACTGCGAGCTCTTCGTACACACGACGGATTTCGTCCAATGTACTCGCTTCGATCGGTGTGCCGTCGCCGTAATACGAATTCCGCGGCAGCTCGTCGTTCTCATATAACGCGCGCATCGACTCCCCGAGCTCTTTCGTCAAACTCGACACGTGAAACAGGTGTGCCTGGTTGAACCAAACTATTTCCCTGGTCACCGGGTGCGTCGCAACGGCCTGACGCACCTGCGTCGTCCGTAACGACCCGTCGCCTCGCCACTCGCAGCGCATGCCGACGTTCGCGCAGTATCGCTCGACGTCCGCACGGTCGAACGTGCGAAACACCGTCTGCCACGGCAGGTCGAGATCGTTGCGGTAGTTACGTACGTACATGACGCCTTTTTCCATGAACCGATGCCGGATGCGCTTATCGATGGCTTCATAAACCTTGCGACTGTCGGCGAGCGGAGTGTGTCCGCCGATCGGCGCGGCCTCGGCGCAGAAGAAATAGACTTTTTTGGGCCACTTGTGCGAGTACGAGTTTTCGTTGTGCAGCGGGATGTGTTGGTCCGCTGGATATTCGGTCGAGGTGTAGATTCCCGGAGCGACGTCTGAACGCGGCGTGGAACGTTCCGTGTATTCCATCAACTCCGGCGAGATCGCTTTGGCGAATGATTCGAAGTCTGTGCGTGAGCGGAACGGAAAATCGCGAAACAGGATCGCGCCGTGTTTGATCAGTTCCGTTTCGATCTCGGCGCCGTTGTTCCTGGCCCAGGCGACCGGATCGAGATCGCTCCGCACCGGGCGCATAATCAATGGCAGGCTTTCTCCGTCCTTCGTCACGAGTGGTTGATCACCGAGACGAACACGCTGTGGTCTAATGTCGCGAAGACTTGTCAGTGCCATAAATAAAACCGATTTCTCACGCAAAGACGCAAAGGCGCAAAGAAGTCCTTGGAAACGCGATAGCGCTTTGCGCCTTTGCGTGAGAATTTTTTATACGCTCGCCATATCAGGCAATTGGACGGGTTTGGGTTTGATGGTGAGCAGGCGCTTGCGGCTCGAGGACTCGCGTTCGGTCTCCATCATAATCCGATCCTGTTTTTCTGCATCCGTATGAATCGCGAGCGCGCTCAATCGCGCGTCAGGTTGTTGGACGATGCTACGCAGGAGCGCTTCAAACCGGCCCAACATCAACGCGATCGTCGAGTCGTCAAACAGGTCGCTGTTATATTCCATCGAGCCCACTATCGCTGCGCCCGCGTCCCAGATGTCGAGCACGAGATCGAGCTTGGCGGTTCCCATTTCCGATCCCATCGAGCTCAGCGAAAGCTCAGGCAATTCCTGCGACTGCTCGCGTGGCGTGCTGCGGAAATCGAAGATGACTTGAAACAGCGGCGAATGACTCAAGCTGCGTTCGGGCTGCACCGCTTCGACGACCTTCGCAAATGGCAACTCCTGGTGAGCGAACGCGCCCAGCGTCGCTTCACGAGTCTTCGCTAAGAGCTCGCGGAACTTCATGTCGCGCGACATCCTCGCACGCAGCACGAGATTATTGATGAAGCAACCAATCAATCCTTCCGTCTCTTTCAGACTGCGGCCGGCGATGGGAACGCCAACACAGAAGTCATCCTGATGCGAGTAACGGAAGAGCAACGTCTGAAACGCCGACAGCAACGTCATAAACAGCGTCGCGCCTTCATTCCGGCTCAATATGCGAAGCGACTCAGACAGTTCACGTGGCAAGTTGAAGGATTTGTGCGCACCGCGAAGCGTCTGCACGTCCGGACGCGGACGGTCCGTCGGCATCTTCAGCACGTGCGAGGCTCCGCTGAGCTGTTGTTTCCAGTAACCGACCAGCGACTCGAGTTTTTCGCCCTGCAAATAATTTCTCTGCCAGTAGGCATAATCTGCGTATTGAATCGGCAGCGGAGGCAGCGGCGACTCCTCGCCGCGCCTGAAGATCTCATACAGCGTGGCGATCTCCTGAATGAAGATGCCGGTGGACCATGCGTCGGACGCGATGTGATGCACGTTGAGAAGAATCACGTGATCCTCTTCGCTCAGCCGCAACAGGAACGTGCGCATCGCAAGGCCGTGTGCGAGGTCGAATGGAAGCCGCGCATCTTCAGTAACGATTCTGCCGGCCTCTGCTTCACGCCGTTCCGCGTCCATCTCGCTCAATTCGACCACCGACAACTGGATTGGACCTGGCGGATCGATGATCTGCGTGGCGCATCCGTCGACTTCGGAAAACCTGGTCTGCAGAATCTCGTGCCGGCGGATCACTTCGCCAATACTCTTCTGCAACGCTTGAACGTCCAACGCACCTTTGAGCCGCACCGCTGAAGGCAGGTTGTAAGCAGCACTCTCCGGATTTACCTGGTGTATCAACCAGAGTTGTTCCTGCGCGAATGAGAGCGGAAGTTCGCCGGTGCGTTCGACGCGCGCGATCGACGTAGGCTCGAACTGCGCTTTCCGCTCGCGAATCTTTTCGTCGAGTGAAGTAAACGACTCGTAATCACCGCCATCAGGCATGAGCTCTTTATAAATCTCGCGTGCGAGCTCGCCGATGGTTTGATTGAACAGAACCTTTTCGAGAGAGATATCGACCGAGAACGCTTGCCTGATGCGAGAAAACATCTGCGTCGCGAGCAGAGAATCGCCGCCGAGCTCGAAGTAGTTGTCGTGGATGCCGATGCCCTGCATACCGAGTATTTCAGCCCAGATCTTCGCGAGTCCCTCTTCGATCGCATTGCGCGGAGCTGTGTAGGACTGATCCATTTCATCTCGCTGCACTGCATACTCGCTCACCGGCTGCGCTTGTTCGATCACAGGCGCCTCAGTCTTTGCGACAGCGGCAGCCTCGACACTCATGTCCACCCAATAACGCTTCCGTTCAAAGGGATACGTCGGTGTCGGCACACGGCGGCGGCGCTCGTACGCGTAGAAGTTGTTCCAGTCGGGTTCGAACCCGTTCACCCAGAGATTTCCCAGGCTTGCCAGGAGCGTGGAATGGTCCAACTCGGTCTGCTGACTCGGTAACGAAGCAAAAGCTAACGTGTCGCTCTGCCGGCCGAGATGCTGTCTGGCCATCGTCGTCAACACCTTGTTCGGTCCGACTTCCAGGAGGAAGCCTGTGCGACCATTCAGCAACGTGTCTAAACCGCGCGCGAATTGAACCGTCTGGCGCATCTGGTGCATCCAGTACCTGGCGCTGGTCGCCTGTCCCGGCTCGATCCATGTTCCGGTGAGATTCGACATGAGAGGAATGGACGGATCCTGAATCGCGACGCGCTCAATCATCGCTTCATACTCCGGCAGGATCGAATCGATAGCCGATGAATGATATGCAAACGGCACCGGCAATCGGCGTGAACCAATCTTTCTGTCGGCGAGCACGCGTTCGAGTGCTTCAATCTGTTCGCACGGACCGGAGATTACCGAGCTCACGCTGCTATTGACCGACGCAATCGACAACTCTCCCGCCAACATAGTTCGCGCTTCAGCTTCCGGCAACCGCACGGACAACATCGCGCCACGCGGAAGCTTCTGCATCAACCGTCCACGATCCGCAGCTAGACAGACTGCGTCATGCAACGTGAACATACCTGCGAGCGCTGCCGCTACAAACTCTCCGTAACTATGTCCGATCAATCCCGACGGCCGGACGCCCCAGTGCATCCACAGTCGCGCCAGCGCATATTCGACGGCGAACAACGCGGGCAGTGCGAACTCCGGTTGCGCGATCGTCTCTGAATGCACATCACCATATATCAACTCAGCGATATCTAGATCGCGCGCTTGCTTCAGTATGTTCGCGCATTCATCGAAATGCTTACGAAACTCCGGCTCGGATTCATACAGCCCTCGCGCCATTCCGGCGCGCTGACTTCCCTGCCCCGGAAACATGAAAAATATCGGTTTGTTTTGCGCGGATCGCGCGTCGCTGCTCACCTTCGCCGCTTTCGCCGAACGCAGCGCCTTGATTAACTCTGGCGCGTCGTGGCCCACCGCAAATCGCCGTTGCAGCATCGCTTGCCTGCCGACGTTTCGCGTAAATGCGAAATCCGCAAGATCGACATCCGCGTTCTTCTCGAGATAATCCGCGATCGCAGAACCATTCGCGTCGAGCGCTCCCGGCGTGCGCGCTGAAAACGTCACTAGCTGAACCGGCCGGCGGCTGTTGTCAGACTGCCTCTCAGAAACTTCTTCCAACACGACGTGAGCGTTGGTGCCACCCAAGCCAAACGAACTGACTGCGGCGCGGAAAGGCGTTGGACCCGTCTTCCGCGTGACGAGCGTGTTGTTGACGTAGAACGGAGTGTTGTCGAGATCGAGCGCTGGATTCGGCTTCTCGAAATGCAGCGTCGGAGGTATCTCACGGTGCTTGATCGCGAGGCTGGCCTTGATCAAACCTGCGACTCCTGACGCCGTATCGAGGTGACCGATGTTCGTCTTCACGGAACCGAGAGCGCAAAAACCTTTGCGGCTTGTCTGCCTGCGAAACACTCTGCTCAACGCCTCGACTTCGATCGGATCGCCGATCGGCGTGCCCGTACCATGTCCTTCGATGAACGTCAGACTGTCTGGATCGATCGCCGCCATCGCTAAAGCCTTCGCGATCACGTCGGCCTGACCATCGATACTCGGCGCCGTGTAACCCATTTTCAGATGACCGTCGTTGTTGATGGCGGAGCCTTTGATCGCGGCGTAGATGTTGTCGCCATCCGCAAGCGCGTCCGAGAGTCGCTTCAAAACCACGACTCCAACACCGTTGCCGGGCAGCGTGCCTTGAGCCTTGTGATCGAACGCACGGCAGTGACCGTCAGGTGACGAGATCATTCCCGGCGAGTATGTGTAACCCGTCTTCTGCGGCACTCTGATCGAAACACCACCCGCGAGCGCCATGTCGCATTGACCCGTCAGAAGACTCTGGCAAGCAAAGTGGACCGCGACGAGAGACGTCGAGCACGAAGTCTGAATCGTTACGCTCTCGCCACGCAGGTTCAGTTTGTAAGACACGCGTGTCGCCAGGTGATCCTTCTCGTTCGCGAGATGAATCTGGAACGAGTCTGCACCTGGGCCACTAAGCAGTTCGCCGAGCCGCGTCAGGAAATAAGAATTCGTGTTCACTCCGGCGTACACCGCGATCGGTCCCGGATAGGTCGTCACGTTGTAGCCTGCATCCTCGATCGCAGACCATGCACACTCGAGAAACAGCCGCTGCTGCGGGTCCATCCACTGCGCTTCGCGCGGAGTGATGTTGAAGAACGACGCGTCGAAGAGATCGATATCGTCAAGAATCCCTTTGGCTTTGACGAAATTCGGATTGCTCAGAAGCTCCGGCGTAACGGGCTGCTCCAACTCGTCGTCGGCAAAGAAACTTATGCTCTCGACGCCGTGCCGCAGGTTCTGCCAGAACTCGCGCGTGTTTCTGGCGCCCGGAAAACGGCCGTCCATACCGACGATTGCAATGGCGTAACTGTCCATTTTGAATCTTCTCTGCGGTTCTCTGCGTACCTCTGCGCTCTCTGCGTTTGATCCAGCGTTTTAACGCAGAGATCGCAGAGATACGCAGAGGACCGCAGAGATACGTCTTAATTTCGTGGCTGTCGCTGGCCCATCATCGCTTGTCGCCGTTTTTCAGCCCAATCCTCGGTTTGGGCCACCGGCACCGTCTTCTCTTCAGTCTGATCAAGAAAACTCGCGAGCGTTTGAAGCGTCGGATATTCAAACAACTTGAGCAGCGGTATCTCTCGCTCGAGTGTCTTTGACAGACGGCTGTGAGCTTTGATCGCGAGAAACGAATGGCCACCGAGATCGAAGAAGTTGTCGTGAATGCCGATGCGATCTGTCTTCAACACTTCGGACCAGATCTCGGCTAACAGTTCCTCAGTCGGAGTCGTGGGCGCGACAAAGGCGCGTTCCTGGTCTTTCGCGCTATCGACCGACTCGAGCAACGCGCGCCGGTTGAGTTTTCCATTCGGCAGGAGCGGCAACTTCTCGAGCAGGATGAAGTTCGAAGGCACCATGAACTCCGGCAACCGCTCGCGAGCATATGTCACTAAATCTGCTTTCTTCAGCGTCGGATCGTCTTGTGAAGTCACCGGCCGGCGCACGACGAATGCGAGTAGACGCTCGTCGTTCTCCTCGAGTTTCTCGACAAGGCAGACGGTTTCCTGCACCTGTGGATGTTTCGCCAGCACTGCTTCGATTTCGCCCAACTCGATACGGTAGCCGCGCAGTTTCACTTGCTGATCGAAGCGACCGAGGAAATCGATGTCGCCATTGGGCCGGCAGCGAACTCTGTCGCCGGTGCGATAGAGTCTTGAGCCATCGGCGCCGCTGAACGGATCGGGCAGGAATTTTTCGGCTGTTATCGAGGGACGATTAAGATAGCCGCGCGTGATCCCTCTGCCGCCGATAAATAGCTCCCCGGAGACGCCGAATGGAACGGGTTGCAGTTGGTTGTCAAGGATGTAGATCTGCGTGTTCGCTATCGGGCCGCCGATAGGAATCTGACGGTTTCCGTTTTGTTCTATCTTAAATACGGTAGCCCAAACAGTTCCTTCAGTTGGACCATACTCGTTGTAAAGCGAGGCACCCGTGGCGCGACTGTGTTTTGACGGCAGATCAACCGGACAGGCTTCACCGGCGACGATCACGCAACGGAGTGACGCGAGATCTTCGCGCTCAGCCGCGTCGAGCAACAGTGAATGCAGCGACGGCAAACATAGAAGGTGCGACACTCGATTTCGCTCGATTAAGTCGACCAATGCCGGCACGTCGCGGCGTGCATCCGCCGGAGGAAGCAATAATGTCGCTCCACTGCAAAGCGTCCAGAACAGACCGGCAACGGAACTGTCAAATGAGAACGAAGAAAGCAGCAGGTATTTGGTTAGCGACTCTTTGTAGTAAACGGTTCGTGCTATTGTCGAATGGACCAGGTTTGCATGCGACACCACGACGCCCTTCGGTTGACCAGTCGAGCCAGACGTGTAAATCGCGTACGCGAGATTGCCAGGTGTGATAGCGCTGTCGGGTTTTGAAGTGGGCTCTGCGGCGAGAGCATCTCGCTCTTCTTCCATGAAGAGGGCAGTCCCCTGGTCGTCGAAGATCTCGTCCGCAATTGATCTCTCGCTAATAAGAACGGCTGCGCCGGTGTCGTTGAGAATGAACGACAGTCTGTCGTGCGGATAGGCCGGATCAAGCGGCACGTAGAAGCCACCGGCTTTAAGCACGCCGAGAATTGCGACCAGTTGGTCGACTGATGGCGCCAGGCAGATGCCCACAGCGATCTCCGGCCCAACGCCCAGCCGGATGAGGCGGTGCGCCAGTTGATTTGCGCGTTGGTCGAGTTCTTTGTAAGTGATCGAATCGTTCTCACATGCGACGGCGATCCTTTGCGGCCACTCGCGCGCCTGCTGTTCGAATAGTTCGTGAATGCACGTGTGTGGGATCGGCTCGACTTGTCCGCTCAACGCTTTGAATAGCTCGTTGCGGTGGCTGTCGTCGAGAATATCGAGACTAGCTATTTTTTGGAACGGGTCGCGAACGATGCTCTCGAGCAGTGTTTCCAGGTGGCCCGCGATGCGCTCGACTGTCTCGCGTCGAATCGATCGCTGGTCGTAGTGCAACTCGAATCGCATTCTTTCGTTTTCGTGAATGCAGACCAGCTTGAGTAGATACGTGTCAGGACAACTGTAGAAACGATAGAGCGAGCTGGCAGTATCAGCAGCGGGAAGTTCGACGTATTCAAATGTCAGCTTGATAGAACTTTCGTTCGTTCCGCCGTCCTGCTGCCACACAAAATAGTCCTGCCATTGTTCGGCTTGCAGACCCTGATCGGCTGTGGCTCTGATGACTTCGCTGAATCGTTTGTCGTTGTTCTGCTCGACGTGCAGTGGCAACGTCTTCGAGAAAATACCGAAAGCCTTTTCCAACTCCTCGAACTTGCGGCCGTCGAACGTTTGACCAACTACGACATCCTCGCCGTCGTTCAAACGCCAGTTGAGAACTTGCCAGCACGTCAGGAGCAGAGTCGAAAGCGTGACGCGAAACTTGGCGGCCACCTCAGACATCGCTACAGTGACGTCGCGAGGTATCTCAAACCGCAACACTGCCGGGTCGAATTGCTCAGAATCAGCAAACTCCTCTTCAAACTGAAGTGGCAGCTCGGTGAATTGTTGTTTACTCCAGTAAGCACGGCCTTCTTCAGCTTCGCTTTCCTCCATCAACTCATGCTGCCATTCAGAGAATTGGAGGTACTGGACCACTTCGTCGTCTGATTGCGCGGCAGTCTTAGTGATTTCCTGAAACAGGTTTCTGAGTGTGCGCGTGTCGGCACATATCGCACAAAGAGTCACAACCAGCACATAACTGTCTGCGGGGAGCGCGGCGAGCGCGGCACGCACGAGAGGTCCTCGTTCGTAATCAAAAGGCTCAGCCGTTTCGGTTGCAATGAAATCATCGATTGCCATCGAAACGAAGACGCCACCCAGCTCCACGCTGCGCAACTCCACGGTCGCAAAGTCGGCGATCACTTGGACCGGCATCGTCATCCCTGAGAGCCGTTGATAACTCGTCCTGAGTATCTCGTGCCTTGCGACGATCTCATTCAGCGCATTCTGCAAGCGATCTGCGTCCACTGGCCCAGTCAGCATAATCGCGACCCAGGCATTGAACGACGCATTCCCCGCCTGCAACGGCCAGAGATGCCGCTGCTGCGGTGATAACCGAAAACCCGTAACAATTGCACTACTCATGATTTTGATTTTTGTGTGCTTTTACGTGCCTTTTCGTGGCCCTACCGCGCCTTCGGATCAGCCATCGCGACGAGGATCTTGCGGTCGCCTGTGTAGGGTGTTCGCCCGTGGGCCACTAACATGTTGTCGAGGAGCAACACATCTCCGTGTTGCCACGGAAACAGCACTGTCGCTTTCTGAAAAGCCTTACGCACCTGGTCCAACTCGTCGTCAGAAATCACCGACCCATCTCCGTAGTAAGCATTGCGTGGCAACTCGTCTGCCTCAAACGTCGCTTGCAACGACTCGCGTACGTCCTCTTCGAGATTCGACATGTGGAACAGGTGAGCCTGGTTGAACCAAACGACCTCGCCCGTCTTCGGATGCGTAGCCACCGACTCTCGCACCTGGCGTGTGCGCAACCGATCGCCGTCGAGCCATTCAAAATCGATCGGCGCCTTGCGGCAGTATTCTTCAACCTCAGCGCGATCGGTGGTTTGAAACGCCGTTTGCCAAGAAAGATCGATCTTCGATCCGTAGTTGCGTGCGTACATGACCTTCTTCTCGATGAAGCGCTCCCTGATCTGCGGATCGAGATACTGATAAACCTTGCGGCAGTCGGCGATCGGCGTCTCACCACCCGTGAGCGGCGCTTCCGAACAGAAGAAGCAGATCCGCATGGGCCAACTCATCGCGTAGGAGAACTCGTTGTGCAGCGCGATCGACTGTTCCGCCGGATATTCGGTCGACGTGTAAACGTACTTCCCGATTTCAGTGCGTGGCGTCGAGCGCTCTTTGTATTCAAGCAAGTGAGCAAACGAAGTATTCACGAATCGCTCGAAATCGTCCGCCGACGAGATTTGAAAACCGCGAAATAGAATCCCACCGACCCTGGTCAACTCAGCTTCGACATATTCTCGATTGCCCGCCACCCAGTTCGTCAGGTCGACATCGGGAACCTCAGGCTTGATAACCAACGGCAGCGATTCTCCGGGATAGATGTTTTCCGTTCGGACCAGTTTCGACTCCGCCAGATTGACCGCTTTCGGCCGTGCTTGTTTGAACTTCGCGCGCCGTAATCGTTCACGCTGATCCTGCGCAGTCTTCTGCTCTTCTTTTTCCGCCGCGCTCAGCATTTCAAACTCACTCAACCGCGCCTCGGGCCGCGCCACGATGCCTTCGAGCAACGTTTGAAAATGGCGCCACATACGCTCAACTGTCTCGCGGTTGAAAAGATCTGTTGCGTACGTGAGGATGGCGGAGAGCCCGTCGTCGGCGTTCGCGATCTGAAGCACTAGATCAAACTGGGCCACGTCGGGATCGGTATCGTAAGTGCTCAAAGAGAGGTTGCTGATTCTCTCGCCTTGCGAGCGTGGAGTGTTTTGATAGGTGAACCAAACTCTGAACAGCGAACTCTGACTGGAGCCGCGACCCGTCCTAATCGCATCGACGACTTGCTCAAACGGCAGCTCCTGGTTGGCGTAAGCGCCTAACGTCACTTCACGCACACGCTCCAGCAACTCTTCAAACGTCGGATCACCCGACAAATCCGTGCGCAGCACGAGTGTGTTGAGAAAACAACCGATCAGGTTTTCAGTTTCGACACGCGGACGGCTCGCGATCGGCGAACCAACAATAATGTCGTCCTGGCCCGAGTATCGCTGAAGCAGAAACTGCACTGCTGACAACAACGTCATAAACAGCGTAACGCCTTGTTTGCGGCTCAACGCTTTGAGCGATTCAGACAACTCGGACGGTAAGCTAAGCCGAAGGTGCGCGCCCCTGAAACTCGGTTTCTGCGGCCGCGGTTTGTCGGTCGGCAACTCGAGCACCGGAAGATCTCCGGACAGCTTTTGGGACCAGTACTTGAGCTGGTTTTCCATCGCGCTGCCGAGCAGTCGCTCGCGCTGCCAGTGTGCGAAATCGGCATACTGGATCGGCAGTTCAGGTACGACTGCCGTTCGCCCGGTCGTGTGCGCCTCGTAATGTGCTGACACTTCGTGCAGGAACAACCCCATGGACCAGCCGTCGAATATGATGTGATGGAACGTGACGACGATCACGTGCTCGTCGTCGCCGAATCGCAGCAGGACGGCCCTCATCAGTGGACCACGGTTGACGTCAAACGGCCGATCAATCTCTTCATTCGCCAGGCGGCGCGCGTGGCGCTCGCGTTCTTCCTGCGGCAGTTCGGAAAGATCGACGATCGGAATGCTGAAGTCCGGCGTCCAGCGGATCTCCTGCACCGGTTGGCCGTCGATGTTCGGGAAAACAGTTCGCAGGATCTCATGGCGACGAATCACGTCCTCGATGCTTCGCTCGAGCGCTTTGACGTCGAGCAGTCCGGCAATGCGGAACGGGAACGGGATGTTGTACGCCGCGCTACGAGATGAGAGTTGATCGAGAAACCACAGGCGCTGCTGTACGAACGAAAGCGGCAGGTCGCCGTCGCGCGTCGCCAGCTCGATCGCGGAGAGCATCAACGGTTCGACCGTCGCGCTGGCCTTCTCGATGCGTCCGGCAAGCTCGCCGACGGTCGGCGCTTCAAAAAGCCCGATGAGCGGAAAGTCGATCCTGAAAACCTCGCGCAGGCGGGACAGGACCTGGGCTGCAAGCAGTGAATGACCACCGAGATCGAAAAAGTTGTCGTTGACGCCGATGCGTTCGACTTTGAGAATCTCGGACCAGATGCCGGCAAGCATTTCCTCGACGGGCGTTCGCGGCGCGACGTACTCGCGTCCTGAAATCTGCATTGCCTGAGTCGCAGGCGGAAGCGCTGCGAGATCGACTTTGCCGTTCGTCGTGAGCGGAATCGAAAGCACTGGGATGAACAGCGATGGGACCATGTAATCGGGCAGCTTGGTCCTTAAAGAATCGCGCAACTGTTCCATTGCATCCGGCGCGTCGGTATTGAAGACCACGTACGCAACGAGTCTCTTCCCCACTGGCCCATCGTCGATTGGAACTACGACAGCGTCCGCCACTGATTCATGAGTCGAGAGAACCGATTCCACCTCACCTGGTTCGACGCGATATCCTCTGATCTTCAACTGCCGATCGATACGGCCGAGGTATTCAACGTTTCCATCTGCCAGGCGGCGCGCCAGATCTCCGGTCTTGTAAATGCGAGCCCCCTGCTCGTCGCCGAATGGATCGGGAATGAACCGCTCGGCCGTCAACTGCGGACGAGACAGATAACCTCGCGCCAAACCGATTCCACCTATGTAGATCTCACCGGGAATTCCGATCGGAGTCGGGTTCAGATAACGATCGAGTATGTAGAGCTGCGTGTTGGGAATCGGCTGTCCGATCGGCACCGGGCCTTCGAATGTTGCGCCGCTCGGAACTTTGTAAACGCAGCAACCGACCACGGCTTCAGTTGGTCCATATTCGTTGTAGAGAGTCGTGTGTGGAGCGTTTTCCTGCCAGAACGAAATCGCGTGCGGTGTCAGTGCCTCGCCGCCGATGACAAAACCATTCGTCGCAACGCTCGCTTCTTGCGGTGTCAGTTGCTGGCTCAGGAGTTCCAGGTGTGCCGGAGTGATCTTCACGAGACTGAACCCAGGCTGACTCTTCAGGACTTCTGCCAGACCTTCGATTCGCTCACTCTCGGGAACCAACACCACCGTCTTGCCCGCTAACAATGACCCAAACAATCCCGTTATCGTCAAATCAAAAGAGATCGAGGAATGCACGGGCGCGCCGTTGCCTTTGTCGACGTCGTAAGCCTTAACGCACCAGTTTTGCAGATAGTTGGCGAGTCCTCGATGCGAGATCATCGCGCCCTTCGGTTGGCCCGTCGAGCCTGAGGTGTAAAGGATGTAGGCGAGATTCTCTGGCGACACCGTTGTCGCAACCTTGCTTGTGCCAAACTCGGCGATCCTGGACCAGTCCGAATCGAGACATACAACGCGGCCGTCATACGTCGCAAAACTTTCGGCCAGCTTCTGCTCGGTCAGGAGAATCTGAGCGTGCGCGTCGCCGATGATGAAAGCGATACGTTCCAGCGGGTAGGAGCTGTCGATCGGAACGTACGCGCCACCGGCTTTGAGCACGCCCAGAATTGCGACGACCATTTCCAAACACCGATCGACGCAGATAGCAACCGGAGCTTCCGGGCCGACGCCAAGCGATCGAAGGAAGCCGGCGAGTTGATTTGCGCGCTGATCCAACTCTTCATACGTCAACTGCTGCCGGCCATGGCTAACGGCGATCGCCTGCGCTGAACGCTCGACTTGTTCTTCAAAAAGCTGCGTCACGCACGCGTCGTCCGCAGCCGTCTCGGTCTTGTTGCATTCAACTACGAGATGCCGCCATTCTTCGTCTGTCAACAACGGCAACTCAGAAAGTTTCAATTCCGGATCAGCGGCTACGGCCTCGAGGATCGTGAGGTAGTGAGTAATCATCCGCTCGACCGTCGATCGCTCGAAAAGATCTGTGTTGTACTCGACACTACCGACGAGGTTTGAGCCGAACTGTGCCAATGCCAGCGTCAGATCGAATTTCGAGCTGACGGCCTCGGTTCGCAAAGGCGTCAATACCAAACCTTGAGTCTCGACGTCAGCTCGTGGGGTGTTCTCGAGAATGAATGCGATCTGGTAGAGCGGGGAGTGACTGAGGTTTCGATCCGGCTGCAATGCTTCGACGATCTTTTCGAACGGCAACTCCTGGTGTGCGTAGGCGCCGAGTGTAACTTCGCGAACGCGCGCCAGCAGCTCTAAAAACGTAGGATTGCCATCGAGTTTGGTGCGCAGGACCAACGAGTTGATAAAGAAACCGATCAGTCCTTCCAGCTCTGTCTTATTCCGGTTGGCCACGGGAGTGCCGACGACGATGTCTTCCTGGCTGGTGTAACGTGACAGCAAAGCGTTGAAGGCGCCGACCAGGACCATGAACAGGCTCGCGTTGTTGTCCGCGCCGAGCTGTTGGAGTTTTTCTGAAAGTCCGTCTGGGAATTGAAAGGGTTCACTAGCGCCGTTGAAGGTTTGCACCGGTGGGCGCGGGTGGTCGGCCGGCAGATTCAGAACAGGCGGAGCGTCGTGAAGTTTCTCGGTCCAATACGAGAGATGTGAATCGAAGACTTCGCCCGTCAGGAATTCTTTCTGCCACACAGCGTAATCGGCGTACTGCACCGGAAGCTCCGGCAGCGGCGATGGACGATTCGCGCAGAATGCTTCGTACAGCGTCGCGATCTCTCGTATGACGAGGCCGCGAGACCAGCCGTCGGAGACGATGTGGTGCATGGTAAACGTGACCACGTGGTCTTCGTCGTCAAGCCGCATGAGTGAGATGCGAACCAGAGGTCCAGTCGTCAGATTGAAGGGCGCCAATGCGTCCGCAGTCGCGCGTCGCCGTGCTTCAGCTTCTCGCTCCGCGAACGGGACATCAGTCAGATCGATGACCGGCAATTCGAATGTCGCTGGTGGCGCGACGAATTGCACTGGTTGGAGCTTTGAGGTGTTGAAGCTGGTGCGAAGACTCTCGTGTCGCCGCAGAATTTCCTGAAAGCTCTGTTCGAGCGCGGCGTGATTGAGCGGGCCTTTGAGCCTGAAGGCGATGGGGATGTTGTAGGCCGAGATGCCGGGCTCGAGTTGATCGAGAAACCAGAGTCGCTGCTGAGCAAAAGACAGCGGCCACGGTCCCGGTCCGCCTCTCTTCGCGATCGTACCGATGGCCTGGTTGGCAGGAACGCGAATGCCTTTTTTCTTCAGCAACGCATTCAACAACTGCATTCGGTCCTGCGCCAAACCGGTCGTCTGCACTTGAGTTTCGATCATCTTTTTCTCGTCTGCTTTGACAATAACGCCGAAGGCGTTGGCTAATTCCAGCCCTTTTTCTCGTCTGCTTTGACAATAACGCCGAAGGCGTTGGCTAATTCCAGCCCAGGGTTAGCGCGCAGCGATAACCCTGGGAACATAAACCATCATTCGTTTCAACCCTGAAAGGGTTATTCGCGCACAGGCCTAACGCTTTCAGCGTTGGTTTCTTAATTTATTCTGCGTTCCCAGGGTTGTCGCTGCGCTCCAACCGTGGGCTGGAATTAGCCAACGCCTTCGGCGTTATTAATCCAGATCACATGAACAGCATTAATCCCGATCACATGAAAAGCGCGTCGTCGGCGAGGGGTACGATCGGAATGACCTGGCGGTCGACGAGGAAATCGGGACGGGGTTTCTCGACGTCAGCCGGAATGTTCTCGACGCTGTTGTAAGTCACGAACGCGACGGCGCGATCGAAAGGGGAGAGATTGCTCGGTGACGCATGTACGATGTTCGCATCGAAGAACAACACTGAGCCTGCCGGTCCCTTCGGCGCGACGATGCCTTTCGTCCGCACGAGGTTTTCGATGACGTCTTTGCTCAGCGAGTACTTCAGATCCGCCGTGAGATCGTTGATCCACGCCGGCGTGCTGTGGCCGTTCCCGTTGCCGTTTCCGTTTCCATTTCCATTCGCATGTCGCGCACTCATGTCGATCACACCTTCAACATGAGAGCCCGGAATCAGAAAGATTGGGCCATTAAACTCCGTCATATCATCCAGCAGCACCGCAGCATTGATAACCCGCGGCGTGAGCATCGCGTCCTCTTTCTGCCAGAAGATGAAGTCCTGGTGCCACTCCCACACGTCGCCGCCCAACGCCGCCTTCGCATTGACCTTGAACTGGTAAATGTAGACGTCGCTGTCGAGCAGTTGCATCGCAGCGTCAACGAGTCGCGGATGTTGCGAGAGACGCTTGAACACCTCGTTCGTCCGGTGCAAGCCATAAACGGAACGCACCATGTTTCCCTGTTTTTCAAGAATCCTCCTCGGGCTTGCTTCCGCGAACACGGTCGGGAGTTGCTCCTTCATGATCTCGACTTCCGACTTCGAAAAGAGAGCCGGCATGAAAAGATACCCCTGCTCCTGGTACAGCTTCATTTCATCTTGACTTAAACACATAGCAATCTCCTGAACTTACGTTTGAGTGGGAAGCAACTTTGCGAGGACTTTTTGTGTGCTTTTTTGTGCCTTCTTGTGGCTAGACTTGCTCGACAGATAAAAGATCCGACACTTCTTCCGCGGAGAGCTCGTTGATCTGAATAATCGTGGCGGCAATGTCTTCGACGATCGCCGGATCGTCCCACACCTTCGCCATGCGAATCAGCAGACTATCGATCGTTGGCGCTTCAAACAGCACTCCAACCGGCAGATCGATCTGAAAGATCTCTCGCAAACGAACGACTATCTGCGTCGCGAGCAACGAGTGCCCACCGAGCTCGAAGAAGTTGTCGTTCACGCCGATCCGCTCGATCCCGAGCACCTGCGACCAAATGCCTGCGACCACTTTCTGCCCCGCCGTCGATGGGGCGACAAACTCGCTCTGGCTCTGTGAGCGCTCCAGCTCGCGGCCCGCGAGCGCCTTGCGATCCACTTTGCCATTCGGCGTCAGCGGCATCGCGTCGACCAGAACGATCGTCGAAGGAATCGTGTACGCCGGAAGCCTCTCCCCGAGAAACTCGCGCAACGCCTGCACCGTCACCTGCTCGCCATCGCGAGCGACGACGTAAGCAACGAGACTGTTCGCGCCGCTCGCATCTTTTCGCGCCAGCACGACTGCTTCCTGCACCGCAGGACTCTTCGCCAGCACCGCTTCAACTTCGTCGATCTCGACACGGAAGCCGCGAATCTTGACCTGGTGGTCCACCCTGCCGAGAAATTCGACGTCGCCGGTCGTCAACACACGCGCGAGGTC
>Ga0207671_10002353_pt1 | contig 20351 bp, 19 predicted proteins | sample KBSC24metaG_FD_184352 | JGI IMG/M metagenome (GOLD analysis project Ga0207671, IMG submission 184352) | Corn rhizosphere microbial communities from Kellogg Biological Station, Michigan, USA - KBS C2-4 metaG (SPAdes) (version 2) | ecosystem: Host-associated > Plants > Roots > Rhizosphere > Soil... | reverse complement strand
GATCCAGCTGCCGAACAACATGCCGATGCCCGGCGGCCAGCTTGGCGAGGCCATTGGCAATCTGATCCAGCAGGGGCTGTCCAACAGCCCTCTGACGAGCAGCCCCAACAGTCCTCCATCCAACAATGCTGGAAGCGGCATCCGTAGCCGCGGCCTGCCGGGCGCGAGCACGCCCCAGGGAACCTCGAGCAATCAGGCACCGCAGGCCTCGCCCGCGCCACCGACCGGGACCCCGTCGCCTCAACCCCCGCCGGTCGCCCAGCAGGACAGCCAGCCGATGAACGACGTGATGCGGCAGCTCTTCAATCGCTAGGGTTTGCACCAACGCTTTGGACTCCGAGGCGGTGCTTACACCCACCCCTCGCCCGGTTCTTCATCCGAACGGATGAGAGGGCTGCGACATTCAGCTCCCATCAGTCCCATGCCGGTTCCTTGACCGTCCCATGCCGGTCTTGCGTGTCGATTCCCTCACAAGTTCCCCGGCCCAAATTGTGCTAAAAGATTGCTGGGGCCTGTGCGGCCCATAGCGCCAGTTCTGGGTTGCGGCGCGAGAGGATCGGATGGCGGGAGCAAAAGGCAAGATCCGGTTTTTGCGCGAGGGCCTGTTCGCCAAATATGTCGTCTCCCTCGTCGGCCTCGTCGTGTTCGTGCTCGCCGTCAACGGCGCGATGGAGACCTGGATCTCCTACCGCGCCACCACGTCGTCGCTGACCGACGCGCTGGAAGACAAGGCGCAGGCCGTCTCCCGGCGGATGGAGCAATCCGTCTCTGAACTCGAGCGCCAGATCAGCTGGGTGACGACGGCGAGCCGCGACACGCTGGAGAAGCGCCGGGCCGACTACACCCAGCTGCTGCAGCAGGTCGCGGCCGTCTCGCAGCTGTACCAGCTCAACGGCGACGGCCGCGAGGTGCTGCGGGTCTCGCGCCAGTCGACCACGATTGGCAGCAATAGCGACCTCGCCCGCGACATCCGCTTCACCGAAGCGGTCAGCCGCGGCGTCAGCTACGCGCCGGCCTGGTTCACCGACCAGACGCCGTACATGTCGATCTCGGTGGCGCATTCCGGCTTCAATGCCGGGGTGACGGTGGCCGAGATCGATCTCTCCTTCCTGTCCGACTTCCTGTCCGATTCCCAGCTCGGCAAGGCCGCCTTTGCCTATGTGGTCGACGGCCGCGGCCGGGTGCTGGCGGCCTCGTCAAAGGGGCCTGACGTCGGCAAGGATCTGTCAAAGCTGCCGCAGGTGGCCGCCGCCATCGCTCCCGATCGCGAGACCGACACGTTCGGCACCGACTTCAACGGTCATTCGGTACTGACGGCGGCGAGCACGGTGCCGAAGCTCGGCTGGAGCGTGCTGTTCGAGCAGCCGACCGCGCAGGCGCTGACGCCGATCCGCGACCAGCTGGTGCGCATCGCGCTTCTGATCGGCGTCGGGTTGATGGTGGCGATCCTCGCCGGCACATTGCTCGCACGCCGCATGATCATTCCGATCACCGCGCTCCGCGCCGGCGCCCACAAGCTCGGCGAGGGCGACTTCAGCCACCGCATCGACGTGCACACCTCCGACGAGCTGGAGGAGCTGGCCGGCCAGTTCAACAGCATGGCCGGCCAGCTGCAGGAGACCTATACCAACCTCGAGACCAAGGTCGAGGAGCGCACCCGCGACCTCGCCCAGTCCATCAACGAGCTGAAGGTGCTGGAAGAGGTCGGCCGCGCGGTCGCCGCCTCGCTCGACCTCAACGCGGTGCTGCCGACGATCGCGGCGCGTGCGCTCGAGATCAGCCATGCCGATGCGGTCCTGATCTACGGCTATGATTCCGAGACGGGGCGCTTCAACATGATCGAGGCTGACGGCATCGACAAATCGGCAGACGGCGCACATCTGGCGATCGACGCTGATGAGACCGTGCTCGGCTATGCCGCCAGGACCGGCGAGCCGATTGCGGTTCCCGATCTCGACCAGGCCGCCGAGGGGCCGCTGCGCGATGTCGCCATCAACGCCGGCTTCCATGCGGTGCTGGTGGTGCCGCTGGTGGATCAACAGGGCACGCTGGGATCGCTGGTGGTGCTGCGCCGCTCCAGCGGCGCGTTCGAGGGCAGCCTGACCGGGTTGATGCGCACCTTCGCCAACCAGGCGGTGCTGGCGATGCGCAATGCGCGGCTGTTCACTGAAGTGGACCACAAGAGCCACGCGCTGGAGCAGGCCCACGAGACCGTGCGTGCCCAGGCCGACAAGCTGCAACAACAGACCGAGCAGCTCAAGGACTGGAACAAGTCGCTGGAGGAGCGCGTCGAGACCCAGCTCGGCGAGATCGAGCGCATCCGCAAGCTCGAGCGCTTCCTGGCACCCCAAGTGGCGCAGCTGATCGCCTCCTCCGACAGCCCGGAGGGGCTACTCACCAGCCAGCGCCGCGAGGTCACCGTGGTGTTCTGCGATCTCCGCGGCTTCACTGCGTTCACCGAAGCCACCGAGCCGGAAGAGGCGATGAACGTGCTGCGGGAGTATCACGCCGCACTCGGCAAGCTGATCTTCAAATACGAGGGCACGCTCGACAAATATGCCGGCGACGGCGTGATGATCCTGTTCAACGCACCGATCCAGTTCGAGGACCACACCCAGCGCGCCGTGAAGATGGCGGTGGAGATGCGCGACACCATCGGTCCCCTGACCGAGCGCTGGCGCAACCGCGGGCACTCACTCGGCTTCGGCATCGGCATCGCGCTCGGCTATGCAACCCTCGGCCAGGTCGGCTTCGAGCAGCGACTGGAATACGCCGCGATCGGCAGCGTCACCAACCTCGCCTCGCGCCTCTGCAGCGAGGCCAAGGCCGACCAGATCGTGGTCAGCCGCCGCGTCTACGGCATGGTCGAAGCCAATGTCGAGGCCCGTGCGCTCGACGATCTCACGCTCAAGGGCTTCAATCACCCCGTGCTCGCCATGGAGATCCTCTCCTGGCGCGACGACGAGACCGTCATCGACGCCGCGAAGAAGGCTGCCACGAACTGAAACATCGAAAACAACCCCATGCACAGTAGGCAAGGCCCGGGCCGGCATGGCGAATTTCATCGCAACTACGGATTTTACGAAATTTACTTTGACTCGTCGGGCAAAACACTGGCAGAATGGCATCATCGGGATTTTGGGTGAGGCTCATCCCGCCGTGAGCGCGTCTCCGGCGCTCGCGCTGCTGGCTCCCTGAGTTTCCGGGACGGCTGGCTGCACGACTTCTTCGTGGATGATGTCAGGTCACGGAAGATCCTTTCGGATCTGCAAGCACGGTTGTTTCGCAAGATCCAGCTGATTGACGACGCGACGACAGACGTCGACCTGAGATCGCCGCCGAGCAACCATTTCGAGAAGCTGCGCGGCCGGCTCGACGATTTCCATTCGATCCGCGTCAACGACCAGTGGCGGCTGGTGTTCCGCTGGAACGGCGAGCGTGGCGAAGCGAGCGATCTCTATCTCGACGATCACAGTTACAGGTGACGCCATGTTGACGACGAAACGCAAGCCGGCCTCGGTCGGCGAAATCCTGGTCGAGGAATTCATGAAGCCGATGGGCCTGACCCAGGGGGCGTTGGCCCAGGCCATGGTCGTACAGCGCAAGCACGTCAACGAACTCTGCAACGACCGCCGCAACGTCACCGCAGCCACCGCGCTGATTCTCGCCCGCGTGTTCGGCAACAGCCCTGAGTTCTGGCTGAACGTGCAGCGGCGAACCGATCTTTGGGAGGCGATGCATTCGGCCAGTGCCCGCAAGAGGATTGAGCGAGCGCGCCCGCTGACGCCAGTGGCGTGAGGTTCTCGGGATCGCTGCGCGGTTGCGGGTGATCACATCGCCCGCTTCGGCCCCATCGCCTCGAAGCCCGCCTTCTGCGCGTCGCTTAAGTCAGCTTCGAAATCATCCAGCGCGTCAGCGACGCCACTGACCGCCTGCTGCATCGTCTGCAGTCGCATCTTGACGGCGGCGAGGCGGGCCTGCGGGGATGCTTCGGCCTTCATCGCACATGGACTCAGCGTCTCCATGGTCCGCAATGTGGTGTCCTGGAGCACGTCGAGGCGGGCGCTTCCGGTGTCGTCGAGCTTCAGCGTGTTGACAATGTCGGCGGCGGGCCATTGCTGCTGCACCAGCTGCTCGTACTGGCGCTGAGCCTGCACATCGTAGCGGGGATCGTAATTGGGATCGCAGGCTGCAACCGTCTGCGCATCCTTGTGCTGGACTGACGCGAGCGCCGCGCGTCGCTCGTTCGCCAGCGATTCCAGCTTTGCTTTCTGGCTGTCATCGAGGAGACCGACGAATTTTTCCAGTGCCGGCGCGATCGCGTCGGTTGCCTTGATCATCGCATCCAGTCTTGCCTGCATCACGCCGAGGCGCTCCGCTGCGGTCATCGAGGCCTGCGCTGGGCACGCGGCGCGGATGGTATCGCGCGCTGAAGTCCAGGCGGCGCCGAGATCGTCGAGCGCGGCGCGTTGCATCTCGTTCGGCTGCACGACGGCAGCGATGCGGTCGACAGGCAGGCCGCCTGTGTCGCTGCCATCGCAGACCGTCTCTGCGGACGGGACTCGTCGCGCACGACGCCCCTGCGGGGCGGTGTAGGCGGCGAGCTCCGGCGCTGCATAGGGCGCGAAGATCGCGGCATAGATATCGCCGTAGCCGTATAGCGAGAGGCTGGTCGTGTCGCCGAAGATGATCGCGGTGGTGAGATCGTCATGCGCGAACGGCCAGAACACCGGACCGATCCAGCCATAGCTACCATCAGGGTGACGCCACCAGCCCTGCGGACGGCGGCCACCATGCCAACCCGACAGCGCAGCCTGTGCGGTGAGCGCGGCGCGCATCACGTAAGGGTTGGCGGGCTTGCCGCGCTCGCGGCCGCGCGGATCCTGCGAACTCATGGCAGCGGAGCGATAGCGGCTGCCGCGCACCGCCATGCGGGCATGACGCAGCCGCGACAGGCCGATGACGTGACCGACGGCGAAGCGGGCAACGCCGAGCGGACCGCCGCGCAATCCGAACTGCGCGTTGGCTGTATCAGGCAGCAGTACAGTCAGACACACAAGGACCGCGCCGGCCAGCGCCAGTCCCAAGCGGGATCTTGATATGGCAACCGAGCTGACCACTGCCACTTCTTGGCCCTCCTCCAGCGCCAAGCGCGCATCGCGACGCAGGGAGAAGACGCGCGAGGGAACCAAATGTTCCGCGGCGAGACGGCGGATACGTTGCGGACCTGTGAGGCGTCATCGCGGCGAACGCGGCGGTTCACCTCGCCCCGCCTGCGGGGAGAGGTCGGATCGCTCTGGCGATCCGGGTGAGGGGGTACAGGTCTATCGACGGACGACGCTCGCTGAGAAAGCCCCTCACCCCGCCCTCTCCCCGTAGGAACGGGGCGAGGGAGACGATAGAGCGCAGCCTTGGCTAGGAGCGGCTCAATCGAGCAAGCCTCACTGCGCCTTTTGCGGCACCAGGACGGTCTGGCCGGGATAGATCAGATTGGGATTTTTGATCTTTTCGCGGTTGGCGTTGAAGATCACCGCGTAGCGGGCACCGTCGCCATAGGCGAGACGGCTCAGCGCCCAGAGGCTGTCGCCGCGGGAGACCACGCGGCTGCCGCCGGCATCCGCTGGCGCTGCGTTGAGGACCTCCGCGGGCGAGACGGCTGCGACAGTCGCGGCTGCCGCCGGCACTCTCGCCATGGACTTGGGCTTCGGCGTGCCCATCATGCGCGGGCGAACCGCCGATCGATCCGGCGTCGCGGCCTGGCGCGGCGACGGCAGCGAGGCAACGACATCAGCTTTGTCGTCAGTTTTTGTGTCTTGCGGCTTTGCTTCGGGCTTTGCTTCGGGCTTTGCTTCGGGCTTGGCGACCGCCGCGACGCGCGCGGGCGGCGGCGCGGCTTCGGCGATCACCACCGGCATGGTGCGACCGGACTGCGTGACGGTGCCATCGGGCGCCTTTGCGCGCAGTGACAACTCATAATTGCCCGAGGGAAGCTTTGGCGGGGGAGTATGAGTTGTCACTGCGGGGTCATCACGAACTGGCCGGACGCATCGGCCACCACGCTGTCGAGCGGCTGGCCGTCGCGCAGCAGCTCGACCTTCGAACCCGGTACGGCCTGGCCCGCGATCACGGCGGCCTCGCCATGATCGTCGACACGGGCAACGTCGAAGCGAGGACCGGTATCTGCAAGTGAAGGCTGCGGCTTGGCCGGCGCGACATCGGCCAGTGCCGCGACCTGCTTCTGGGTCTCGGCCAGCGCGCCCGCCTTCGGCGCCTCGGTCGTTGCAGGCGAGGCTGATGGCGCGGGCGCAACCGCGGCGAGCTTCGGCTCGTCAGCCTTCGGCTCCGACTTGGCCGCGGATTTGGATTCGGGCTTGGCTTCGGCCTTCGTTTCGGCCTTTGCTTCGGGCTTTGCTTTGGGCTTGGCCTCGACCTGGGCTTCAGGCTGTTTGACGTCCGGCTTTACGACCGCGGCGACCTCTGTTTTCGCTCCGCCCGGCAGCATATGGCGGAGCTCGGCCGGGCCGATCACCATGACGGTGCCGACCACAGCAAGCAGACAGAACGCGAGGAAGGCCTTGGTTGCCGTGATCATCAGTCCTCAAGCCTTGATCAAATCTGTTGGGTCGCAAATCGACCCTGGTAAGTTGCGTTGTGCAAATTGCGCTGTTTTGGCTGCGGCAGCAAGACGTTCGAAGGGATGAACCGGGCTGGCCCTCCCGGCGTCAAATGAGCAAGGCCGCCTCAAAGCACGCTTTGGCGGCTATATTTTAGGGAATTTCCTGATGACCGCATTTTGCCGCGCCGCGTCATGGCTGGCGCTTGCGCTGACGCTCGCCGCCTCGCCCGCGCTTGCCGCCTCCGGCCCGGCGCAGGGGTTCGTCCTCACCGACGATGCCGATCTCGCCTTCACCTCGCCCGACGGCGCCACCAAGCTCGAGCAGTACACCAAGGACCCCGGCACTTTTGACGTCAAATGGCAGGTCTGGGCGCGGAAGGGCGACCAGATGACGGAGCTGAAGCCCGAGCAGGGTTACGGCGCCGGCTTCCGCTTCACCAACGACTCGCAATGGCTGGTGCGGATGCAGAAGACCGGCTCGGGCGAGCAGGATCTGTTTCTCTACCATGTCGAGAACGGCGCCTTTGTCAGTGCAACCAGGAAGTCGCTGAGCGATCTCGCCTGGGCCTATTTCTATGGCCGTCCCGAGACGAAGCACTTCGCCAAGCTCGACTTCCACATCTCGGCCGATCTCATCGAGGGCACGGAAGAAGCCTATCGCGGGCTCGGTGTGAGCTGGCCCGACAACCGCTACATCGTGATCGGGCTCGGCGGCGAATACGACAAACACCCCAAGAACACCGTCATGAAGGGACTGGGGAGTTGGCGATGCCGCTACGACCTCCAGACCGGAAAATTCGATGTGCCAGCGATGTTCGCCAAGGAGAATGCCGAAGCGCTGAAATGGGACGTGAAGCGCGAGTGACGGCGGTTCCCGCCAACTCGCTGATTTTGTTCCGATTCATAGTTCCCTAACCGTTACTGGTAACGGGGTGTTTTCGGTTTTGCTGCATCTTGCATCCCGAGGGAGAGCCGGGATGGGCGCATCAATCCGATGGACCGCGCGATTGCGCGCGCTGCTTCGCCAATGGTGGGGCGCGCCGCTGACGTGGCTGATTGTCGGCGGCTTCGTGCTGATGGCCGCAACCGCCATCGGCACAGGATTAACCATCGACCGCTTCCGCCAGAACGCCATCGCGAGCGGCCGCGAGAGCCTGGAAAGCTCGGTCCGTCTGCTCGCCCGCCATTTCGATCGCGAGTTCGAGGATTTCGCGGTGCTCCAGAAGAGCATCATCGCGGAACTCGAAAGCCATGGCATCGAGTCCGCCGATGTCTTCCGCAGCGAGATGGGCACACTCGCCATGCACGAGGTGCTGCGCACCAAGGCCAGCGGCTGGTCCGACGTCGCCGGCGCCAATGTGTTCGACGCGAACGGCACGCTGATCAATTCGTCGAAGCGCTGGCCGGTTGCCGACATCTCGGTGTCGGATCGCGGCTATTTTATCAGGCTGAAGAACGATCCGACCTCGCAGGAAGAGGTCGACGTCGTGCCCGGCCGGCTCGGCAATGGCCCGGCCATCGTGTTCGCCCGGCGCATCCGCGGCCCGCGTGGCGAATTCCTCGGCGTGGTGACGCGGGCGATTACGCCGGAGCAGCTCGAGTCCTTCTTCGCCTCGGCCGGGCCCGGCGAGGAATCCTCGATCGCGATGCACCACCAGAATGGCCAGCTGCTCGCGCGCGTTCCGCATGTCGATGCGATGATCGGACAGAATTATCGCAAAGGCTCGCCCGAGCAGATGGCCGTGTTCGAACGCTCCTTCGTGACGACGGAGCTCACGAGCCCGATGGACGGCAAGGACCGGATCGTCGCCTCGCGCATGCTGACCGGCGAACCACTGGTCGTGGTCGCTACCAAATCGCTGGATGCGACGCTCGCCACCTGGCGCACACAGACCAAGTTCTTCGTCACCGTGGCCGTGCTGTCGATGGGCCTGCTCGTGCTCACGCTGTTCCTGATCTTCCGCCAGGTGACCAACCGCGTCTCGCTAGAGAAGCAGCGGCTCGACACCGCGATGAACACGATGACGCAGGGCCTGTTGATGTTCGACCAGGACCAACGGCTCATCGTCTGTAACCGCCGCTACATCGACATGTACGGGCTGTCGGCCGCGGTGGTGAAGCCTGGCGCGCATTTCCGCGACGTGATCCAGCATCGCGCCGACACCGGCTCGTTCGACGGCGATGTCGATTCCTATTGCGACGGCGTCCTGGACAATACGGGACGCATCCAGAGCACCGTCGTCGAGACCTCGGACGGCCGCTTGATCGAGATCAAGAACCAGCCAGGTGCTGCCGGCGGCTGGCTAGCCACCCATAACGACGTCACCGCGCGCATCCGCGCCGACGAACGCATCGCGCATATGGCGCATTACGACGCGCTGACCGACCTGCCCAACCGCGTGCTGATGCGCGGCCATCTGGAACGCCGCGTTGCGGAGCTCAGCCAGGGCAAGCCGTTTGCGATCCTCTATATCGACGTCGACGAATTCAAGGGCGTCAACGATTCGCTCGGCCATGAGGTCGGCGACGAATTGCTGCGCCAGCTCGCCAACCGCCTGCGCGCCTGCGTCAGCGGCAACGATCTCGTGGCGCGGCTCGGTGGCGACGAGTTCGCGATCGTCAAGGCCGGCACCTGCGACCAGGCCGAGCTGACCGCCCTCGCCGAAGAGATCCTGACGTCGCTGCGCATGCCTGTGGATTGCAAGGGCCAGGAGATCACGACCGATGCCAGCATCGGCATCGCGATCGCGCCCGACCATGGCGACATCATCGACGATTTGCTCAAGCGCGCCGATCTCGCAATGTATGCGGCGAAGTCCGAAGGGCGCGGCACCTACCGCATCTTCGTGCCCGAATACGACGCCAAGGTGCGGCAGCGCCGCCAGCTCGAGCTCGATTTGCGCCAGGCGCTCGCCCGCGGCGAGTTCGAGGTGCACTACCAGCCGCTGGTCGACCTCTCCGCCAATGTCGTCACCGGCTGCGAGGCACTGCTCAGGTGGCGCCATCCCGAGCGCGGCATGGTTTCGCCCGTCGACTTCATCCCGGTCGCGGAAGAGACCGGGATGATCGGCGAGATCGGCGAATGGGTGCTGAAGCAGGCCTGCACCGAGGCCGCCTCCTGGCCCGGCGACATCCACATCGCGGTCAACGTCTCGCCCGTGCAATTCCGCTCCAAGACGCTGGCGCTGAAGGTGGCCGCAGCGCTCGCCGAGTCAGGTCTTTCGCCCGGACGGCTCGAGCTCGAAATCACCGAGACGGTGCTGATCCGCGACGACGAGGAAGCGCTGACGATCCTGCAGCAGCTGCGCGAGCTCGGCGTGCGCATCGCGCTCGACGATTTCGGCACCGGCTATTCGTCGCTGAGCTATCTGCACCGCTTTCCCTTCGACAAGATCAAGATCGACCGCAGCTTCATCAGCGACATCGGCCAATCCGAAGATTCCTCGCCGATCGTCCAGGCGGTGGTGCACATGGCCGCCGCCCGTCACATGGCAACCACGGCCGAAGGCGTCGAGACCGAAGCCCAACGCGAAGTGCTGCGGCAGCTCGGTTGCAGCCAGATGCAGGGCTGGCTGTTCAGCCCGGCCGTGCCGGCGGCGAAACTGAAGCAATTGCTCTCGAAGCAGGCGGCCGCGGCTTAAGCCGCGTCTCTGCTAACGGGCAGATGTACGAACAAGACTGTCGACGATGCCGGAGCCCTCGTCGACCAGCTGCTGGCCGCTCATCCAGACATCGCGGCCGGCGATCCTTTTCCGCATCAGGGCAAGCCAGGCCGGCTTGACGCCGCGGATGTCGAAATCGTTCTTGTAGAGATCGTCAGTGGCCGCAGTCTCTGTGATCTCGACGACTTGCGAGATGACAACTCGTTCGGAGTCACTGAGCTCGCGCCGCTTCAGGTCTTCCTGTGCACTTCGATCCAGGCTGGCCTGGTGAAACATGAAGTAGGCTTCGGGATCGGCTGTGCGCTCGCGGCCTGCGAGAAAAATCGGAACGCACATGGACGCGCAGACGCCTGCCTTCTGGACCAGCGTATCAATCGCGCGCCCGCGGATCGCGGCAACGACCGTGCGCCCATGTTCGACCGAGCCGCCCGGCGAGTTGAGGACGAGGACGAGCCGACGCGGATCCTTCTTGTATCGATCGAGCGCCGCGGCGAGGCGCTCGCGCATCGGCTCCTGCACCGGCCCGCTCCAGCCCAGCACGATGCGATCCGGCTCTTCGCTGATGGACAGGGTCTGCCGGGACGCCACGTCTGCGGAGCCGGACGGTAGCTGGAAAGTGGCCCACAGCAGCAGGATGCAGCCGATGCAGAGGAGGCTCTTGAGCAATGTCACGGTCGACGACCAATGAATTCGAGGTTGTCTTGCGAGGCCCTCACGAATTGACGGCCTTCCAGAAGCCGAGCACCGCGACGAGATCGAGCAGGGCCATCATGCCCACCATGAGCATAAGCGACAGCGTACGATTCCAGAGCTTGGTGTCTGCGGCATAGAAGATCGAGACCGCCGAGCGGTCGGTCGTCGAGCGCACCGGCACCAGCAGTTCGCCGCCCCCGCTGGAAAAGAGCATCAGGAAACTATGAGAGATCGGCGCCTGATCCGGCCTGGCGAGCGATGTGATCTTGGCGTCGCAAGTGGTGATCACGAAGTTTGTCCGCCTGCAGGTCCCATCCGTGACGTGCAGATCGTAGGCCGGCTGCCAGGTGCCGGAAAGCCGATGGTCGCGCCAGAGGTCCGGGCCATAGCTCACCAACAGGTGGTAAAGCCCGGCGGCGCAAACGACGAGCATGATGAACCAGCGAAGCGGACTGGGTCCCTGCAACTCGTTCGCGAGCCGGCTTGATGTGAAAGTCGGGCCGCCCCTGTGGGTCTGTGCAGCCGCACCAAATCCAGGTTGCCGCTTGCCGAATGCCATCTTTGGTAACTCCGACACGCAAGTTGGCCGCAATCTAGGGATGCAATCCATAAGATAGGGCTAAAACCCAGCGGCAAATTCTCATGATCTGGAGCGATCGTCCCGCCCGGAAAATAGGATCGAAAGCTGGAGCTTGCGGCTATTGCTCGGTCAGGATCCAGGGCGAATGGATCGAGGTGCCTGACGACACCGTCATCAAGGAGCCGAACCGCGTCGGTCGCACCATCGTCTGGCCCTATTATGTCGGCGGCCGCACGATGATCCGCTGCTTCATGCCTGGCAGCATGACGTGAGCTCGTCGAGACTATGTTGATCTCGACACCTTGCATTCGCGCGGCGTTTCCATATCTCAATCCGCATGATGAAGCTCACACGCGTTCAGGACCACGCCATCCAGGCGCTCATGGCCGGCATCGTCGGCGCCGAGACGTTCGATCACGTCTTCGCGGGCATCCGCTTCGACGAGATCGAGGGCACCATGCTCTATGCCTTCGCCAGGGATGAAGACGTCGCGTCGGATATCGAGGACAGCTACTCGCCGCTCATCGCAGCCGTCGCATCGCGGGTGCTGAGCAAGCAGGTCGATGTCGTCGTCGTGATGCCCAAGGTCTTGCAGTAAGGTCTTGCAGTCAGGTTCTGCAAGAGCCCTCCTCAATCGATGAACGATGCAAGCTCCTCGGACGTCCCCGTGGGGAATGCTTCCTTGAGACAATCGAGAAACGCCGATACGCGCGCGCTCAGCAACCGGCGCGACGGATAGAGCGTCCAGAGACTGATCTCGGGTCCATCAACGTCACCCCAGTGCACAAGCCTGCCGGCCGCAAGATCGTGACCGACCAGCGACACCGGCAGTCGCGCGGCGCCGACGCCGGCCCGGACCGCATCGCGAACCATTGTGAGCGAGGCCAGGCGGAGCACGGGTTCGACCGCGATGTGTGAGCGTCCGTCCGGGGCCTTCACAACCCAGACCGAGTTCAAATCGCTCGCGCCCCGCACCACAGCCGGCACCGCGAGGTCGCCTCCGGGACGAGGAAGGCCCGGGCTCGCCACGACCACCAGCCGATCGCGCAGAAAGATCCGTCCGACAAGACTCTCGTCCGTATCCGGATTGACGCGGATCACCAAATCATAGCCCTCCTCGATCATGTCGACGGAGCGATCGTCCGTCGTGACCTCGAGCCGGACCTCGGGAAATTTCAGCGCGAAATTGGCGGCGAGCTTTCCCATCACGGTTTGCGAGAACAAGAGCGGCGCGCTGATCCGCAACCTGCCGCGCGGCCTGTCGCCGCCGGAGGCAATCGCGGCGGCCGTCTCGTCGAGCTCGGCGAGCAATGTCCCCGTCCGCTCGTAGAGAGCCCGCCCTTCCTCGGTGAGTTTCAGCGCGCGCGTTCCGCGCTCGAACAGGCGCAGATGGAGGCTGCTCTCCAATTCCGAGACGCGGCGGGAGAGCGTCGCCTTCGGGCGGCCGGAGGCCCGTGCGGCCCGACCAAACCCGCCGTGCCGGGCCACCAGATTGAAATCGGCAAGGGCAAGCAGATCCATGTGTTCCACTAGTGAGACAGTCTGTCCAAATATAGCGACTATCGACCCAGATGTGGATCACTAACTTGCGGGGTGTCTTCTAACCCCAACCGGAGTGACCTCCATGACCATCCTCGTTACCGGCGCCACCGGCACGGTCGGCCGCAGCGTCGTCGAACAGCTCATCAAGCGCGGCGCTGACGTCCGCGCCCTCGTCCGCGATCCCGCGAAGGCCAGCTTCCCGGCTGGCGTGACCGCCGTGAAGGGCGACCTGCTCGACGTCGAGTCCTTGCGCAGCGCGTTCTCGGGTGTTTCGACCCTATTCCTGCTCAACGCAGTAGTGCCGGATGAATTCACTCAGGCGCTGATCGCGCTGAACCTGGCGCGCGAGGCCAGAATCGAGCGGATCGTGTACCTGTCGGTGATCCACAGCGACGTCTACGTGAACGTGCCGCACTTCGCCGGCAAGTACGGTGTCGAGCGGATGATCGAGCAGATGGGCCTCAACGCCACGATCCTGCGCCCCGCGTATTTCATGAACAACGAGATCACAATCAGGGACGTGGTGACCGGATACGGCATCTATCCGATGCCGATCGGCAGCAAGGGCCTCGCGATGATCGACGCGCGCGACATCGGCGAGATCGCCGCCATCGAGCTGATCCGCCGCGAAAGGTCTGCCGTGCCGCTTCCGCGCGACCGGATCAATCTCGTCGGTCCCGATACGCTGACCGGCGCAAAGGCCGCCGCCATCTGGTCGGAGGTGCTGGGCCGCACCATCGCCTATCCCGGCGACGACACCGCCGGCTTCGAGAACAACCTCCGACAATTCATGCCGAGCTGGATGGCCTTCGACATGCGGCTGATGAGCGAACGCTTTCTCAGCGACGGAATGCTCCCCGAGACCGGCGACGTCGAGCGTCTGACGTCACTGCTGGGCCGTCCCCTGCGCTCCTATCGCGACTTCGTCGCCGAGATCACAGCCTCCTCCTGAACCAGACAACGACAGTCAGGGACTACAACAATGATCGACACTGACGCCAAGACGTCCCCTTCGAAGATACTGGTGCTCGGAGCGACCGGCGGCACCGGACGTCTGATCGTCAGCCAGGCGCTGGCGCGCGGACATCAGGTCACCGCGCTGGTGCGGTCGCCCGCGAAAGCAAGCGATCTCAAAGGCGCCAGGCTCGTCGTCGGAGACGTCCGCGACGAGACAGCGTTGCGCGAAGCCCTCAAGGGACAGGACGCCGTCGTCAGCGCGCTCGGCACGCCCGCAAGCCCCTACCGCGAGGTGACGCTGCTCTCGACGGCAACGCGCGCGCTGGTCGACGCGATGAAGGCCGAGCATGTCTCACGCCTGGTGTGCATCACGGGGATGGGCGCCGGCGAGAGTGCCGGACACGGCGGCCTTCTCTTCGACAGACTGATATTCCCGCTTCTGTTGCGCAAGGTCTATGCCGACAAAGACCGGCAGGAAGCGATCGTCAGGGACAGCGGCCTCGACTGGGTTCTCGTTCGCCCCGCCGTCCTGAATGACAAGCCCGGCCGCGACGCGATCCGGTCGCTTGAGGAACTCTCCAAGTTTCGGGGCGGCACGATATCGCGCGCAGACGTTGCGGCGTTCGTCCTGGATCAGCTGCGGTCCGATGCCTGGCTGCATCGTTCTCCGTTGATCACATGGCGACAGAAATCTGCGTATCAACCGATGCAGTCATCCACGCGGCGTGACCTCGCGATCAAACCACGCTACCCTCTTGTCACAAGAACAAGAGGAAACGCCAATCGTGTACGACTTCATTATCGTGGGCGGCGGCTCGGCGGGGTCCGTGCTGGCCCACCGGCTGTCTGCCAAGAGCGCCAACAAGGTCCTGCTGTGCGAAGCCGGACAGGACACACCACCGGGCAACGAGCCGGCCGAGATCAGGGACAGCTATCCGGGCACGGCCTATTTCGATCCGCGCTTCCACTGGACCGAGCTCAAGGTCACGACCCAGGTCGTCAGCCACAACAATCCGAACGACGCGCGTCCGCCCTTGCGCAAATACGAGCAGGCGCGCGTGCTCGGCGGCGGCTCGTCGATCAACGGCCAGATGGCCAATCGCGGCGCACCGACCGACTACGACGAATGGGAAACGCGCGGCGCCGAGGGCTGGAGCTGGGATGATGTTCTGCCCTTCTTCAAGAAGGTGGAGCGCGATCTCGATTTCGATGGGCCGTATCACGGCAGGGACGGCCGGATTCCCGTGCGCCGCATTCCCAGGGAGCACTGGACCAGGCATTCCCAGGCATTCGGCGATGCTTTCCAGGAGGCGGGGCATCCATATCTGCCGGACCAGAACGGCGAGTTCGTCGACGGCTATTTCGCGGTGACGCATTCCAACCAGGCCGAGCAGCGCGTCTCGGCCGCGATGGGTTATCTCGATCGCGACACACGCAAGCGCGCCAATCTCACGATCTCCACCAACACGCAGGTGAGAGAGCTGTTGTTCGAAGGCACGACCTGCGTCGGCGTGAAAGCTGTGATCGACGGACGCGAGCAGGAATTCCGCGGACGCGAGATCATTCTCTCCTCCGGCGCGATCCATTCGCCCGCGCATCTCCTGCGCGCCGGCATCGGTCCGGTCGGCCATCTCAAGGATCTGGGCATTCCGGTGCTGATGGGGCTCGCAGGCGTCGGCCAGCGCCTGATGGATCATCCCTCGATCTCGCTGTCGTCCTTCGTCCGCCGCGGCGCGCGCATGAACGAGCACACAAGGCGGCACATGCAGCTTGGCCTGCGTTACTCGTCGGGGCTATCAGGCGTGCCGAAGGGCGACATGTTCGTCGTCGTGCTCTCAAAATCGGCCTGGCACGCGGTCGGCGCGCAGATCGGCTCGCTGCTGACCTTCGTCAACAAGACCTATTCCGAAACAGGACAGGTGAAGCTTGCTTCGCGCGACCCGACAGCGGAGCCGATCGTCGAGTTCAACCTGTTGTCCGACCGGCGCGACCTCGATCGCCTGATGAGCGGCTTCCGCAAGATGGCGGCCATTCAGATGAGCGACACGGTCAGGGCGGTGACGGACAAGCCGTTTCCCGCCGCCTATACCGACAAGGTCCGCAAGATCGGCGTGGTCAATACCAAAAACAAGCTCCTGACCAGGATCGCCGCGACCATGATGGACGGACCGGCGGCGCTGCGTCACTATCTGATCGACAATTTCGTCGTCGAAGGCTTTACCTTCGACGACGTGATCAACAACGACGAGGCGCTGGAAGCCTTCGTGCGCAAGGCCACCATCGGCGTCTGGCACGCCTCGTGCTCATGCCGCATGGGCCGCGCCGACGATCCGATGGCTGTGGTGGACAATCAGGGCCGGGTCAAAGGCATCCAGGGCCTGCGCGTCGTCGACGCCTCGATCTTCCCGGTGGTGCCGTGCGCCAACACCAATTTTCCGGTGTTGATGTCGGCGGAGAAGATCGCGGCGGCGATGGTGGGGTGACTTCGTAGGGTGGGCTAGTTTCGTAAGTGGGCAAAGACGCGCTCTTCGCGCGTCGTGCCCACCATCTGGACGTGGTGGGCACGCTTCGCTTTGCCCACCCTCAGATTCCGAGATCGCCTTACGCCGCCCTGAGATCGCCGACGAAGCGATCGACGTCGCGCTTGAGATCGTCGGACAGCCGCGCCAGCATTTTCGCCGAGTCCAGCACCTCGCCGGCGGCAGCACCCGTCTGACCGGCGGCTTGCGACACGCCGGAGATGTGCCGCGAGACGTCGTTGGTGCCTTGCGAGGCCTGCTGCACGTTGCGCGCGATCTCGCGCGTCGCGGCGCCCTGCTCCTCGACGGCGGCCGCGATCGCAGCGGCGATCTCGTTGACGCGCTGGATGGTGGCGCCGATCGACTGGATCGCCGTCACCGACGATTTGGTTGCGCCCTGGATCGCGGCGACCTGGCCGGTGATCTCTTCCGTCGCCTTTGCGGTTTGCGTCGCGAGATTCTTCACCTCCGATGCGACCACCGCAAAGCCGCGGCCGGCTTCGCCCGCGCGGGCGGCCTCGATGGTGGCGTTGAGCGCCAGCAGATTGGTCTGCTCGGCAATGCCCGTGATCAACGCGACGACGTCGCCGATGCGCTGCGCGGCATCGGCCAGCGCCTGCACCTCGGTGTTGGTGCGATCGGCTTCGCTGGCGGCAGCGCCCGCGATGCTGGAGGATTCCGCGACCTGGCGGCTGATCTCGGAGATCGAGGCCGACAGTTCTTCCGTCGCCGCCGCCACAGTCTGCACGTTGGAGGAGGCATCGCCCGACAGGCTCGCGACCGAGGCTGCCTGGGACGAGCCCTGCTCGGCGGTCGACGACATCGACTGCGCGGTGGCGTTCAGCTCGCCGGAGGCCGAGGCCAGCGTGTGCAGCGAGTCCGTGACGGTCTTTTCGAACTGCTCGATCAGGCTATCGACGGCCGACTGGCGCCGCTCTTTTTTCGCCTGCTCCGCGGCCTTGTCTTCGCCGAGACGATCGCCCGCGATCATGTTGTCCTTGAACACGGATACCGCGCGCGACATGTCGCCGATCTCGTCGCCACGCTCGATGCCGGCGAGCTCGATCGCATAATCGCGCTCGGCGAGCTTTTGCATGGCCTGCGTCAGCTTGCGGATCGGCGTGCTGACCCGGCTCTGAACCAGGATGAAGCCGAACACGGTGATGGCGAGCGCGACCAGCATCATCGCGCCGTTGAACACCAGGCTCCATTTTGCCGATGTCATCTGCTGGCCGGCGCGGGAGACCATCTCGGCGAGCGCAGCCTGGCCGGCCTCGACGTAGAAATTGAGGATGGCGGTGTTGAGCTTGGCAAGCTCTACGCCCTTGACCTCGATGGTCTGGTTGTTGCTCAGCTGCTTGATGAGACCATTCTGGCGCTCGATCATGGCGACGGCGTCGCCTTGCTTCGAGCGCGCGATCACGTCGGTGAGGCTTGCCGGGGCGTCAGCGCGGCTTGCAGCATCCTGCACCTGGCTCCAGGCCTGCTTGGCGCGGCCGGTATCCTCGGCCGCCCCAACGATGTCTTGGGCGGTCCAGGGCTTGGCGGCCGCGCCCGCGGCCTCGAGACGGATCGCGATCAGGCCGCCGAAATTGCGCGCGGCCCAGGCCGACTGTTTCACGCCGAGAAGATGGTCGACGACGGGGTCCGTGAGCTTGAGCGCATTCTCCAGCTCAATGGTCAGCGCGAGTATGGCGTCGAGATAATCCTGCGCGGTTTTCCGAAACTCGTCGGCGACCTTGGTATCGCGCGCCGCCTTCGGCTGATGGATCAGGGCTTCGGCCTTGGTCCGCAGCGGCATCAGCGCATCGTGAAGTGCAACGAACTTGCCCAGGAGGCCGGCAAGACGGGAATCGGTCACACCGTCGAGGCGTTCGAGCACGATCTTGTAGGCCGCTTCAGACGACTGCCGGTTGGCGGCGATCCGATCGTCGGCAGCGGAATTGGCCGGATCTTCCGCAACCAGCGCCGACAAGAAAGTGCCGCGCTCGATCCGGAAGCCGAGGAGAGCCGTGAAAAGTTGCTGGTCAGTGCCTGCGTAGCGCTCAACCTTTTGCGCGGCGCTGTTGCGCTCGATGGCGGCAAGCAGCCCGGTCGAGAGCTGCCCGACCAGGAACAGGCCGAGGACGCCGATGATGGCGCCGAGAACCGAACGAATGGAGGGATTACCGAACAATGCCATGGAGAGCGCCGGATCTCTGAATCTGAAAAAGATGCAGAAAAGTACCGGGCTGGCCCTAAGATTTGGTTCACCACATGCACCCGGGCCCCTGGCATGCGCGGAGCCGGGCCCAATTTGTACCTGTCGGGGGCGGCGACCTCAGGTTGCCCCGTTCATTTCCCCCGCCTTGCGGCCTGGATCTCGACGAACTCGGCGTCGGGATGGGCGACAATGGTGGCGAACATGATGCCGCTGATGATGAGCGACCAGGCGGTGTCCCAATAAATCCAAAACACGTTTCCAGCCTCCGATTTGCCGGCCTCCGATTGCCAGCCTCCGTCGTGGCGTCCTCCGCCTGCGAGATCGGTGTAACGGCGGCAGCACACTGCCGTTCCCTGGCGATCCCGTGGCGGGCCTGCGGCTCAAGCAAGAGCAGGCAAAGCTTAGCGCTTTCCAGTATTGGTCGGCGAGACCTTGCGATCGGTTTGATCCGCTTTGCCAGTGTGGCGCTTTGCCACGACGTCTTCATCGTGCCCGCCTTCGCGCGGACGCGGCGGCGGCTTGGGCTGGCCGGACTGGCCGCCATGCTTGCCGCCCATATCGGGCTTACCTTCGAGGTCGTTTTCGCGAGGCATACCGGGTCAATGCAGAGGGCCGGCAATGGTTCGTAATTTGTTGAAGCGTTGGTCGGCTGTGAACGAGTTCATATCGGCGCCACCTTTTGCGGTGCACGATGATCATGCGCTTCGGCGCATCGAAGCTTTCACCGACGGATCTGGCCTGATGCGCAAGCAACTCGTCGCCTGGACCATCCTGACCTCCGCCCTGGTGGCGGTCGCCGTGTGGACCGTGCTCGGTCAGCCCGACCATGCGGCCGGCCCGCATCTGCCCTCGCGCGACCTGACCGCGTCGATCCGGTAGGGTCTGTTTGATCCCGGACCGATACAATTTCGGTATCGATCAATTCCATCTGGAATTTGGTGCTGGGACATACGAGCCGCTATCCTCTGCCGCAAAACGACAACGCGAGGACGCCCTTGACCAGACCGACACGCGCCGCAATCGCAACGACCCTCTTCACCGCTCTTGTCCTCGTTTCCGGAGCCCGTGCCGGCATGGCCGAAACCTTCGCCTATGTCGGCAATGCCGACTCCAACGACATCAGCGTGTTCAAGATCGCCGAGAGCGGCGAGATGACGCCAGTGCAGACGGCAGCCTTCCCCGGCGTCGACAAGCCCGGCTCCTCGACACCGCTCGCGATCACGCCGGATCACCACGTGCTGATCGCCGGCGTCCGCTCGCAACCGTTCCAGGCGGTGAGCTTTGCGATCGATCCCAAGACCGGCCAGCTCAGCCCTATCGGCAACGGACCGCTTGCCGACAGCATGGCCAACATCGCAACCGATCGCGGCGGCAAGGTGCTGTTCAGCGCCTCCTATGGCGGCAACAAGGTCGCGCTGAATCCGCTGCAAGCCAACGGCGTCGTCGCCGAGCCGAAGCAGGTGATTCCGACCGGGCTGAACGCGCACGCCTTCCTGCCCTCGCCCGACAACCGCTTCGTGTTCGCGACCAATCTCGGCTCCGACCAGGTGCTGAGCTTTGCGTTCGATGCCGCCGCGGG
>Ga0207671_10002352_pt1 | contig 20357 bp, 18 predicted proteins | sample KBSC24metaG_FD_184352 | JGI IMG/M metagenome (GOLD analysis project Ga0207671, IMG submission 184352) | Corn rhizosphere microbial communities from Kellogg Biological Station, Michigan, USA - KBS C2-4 metaG (SPAdes) (version 2) | ecosystem: Host-associated > Plants > Roots > Rhizosphere > Soil... | reverse complement strand
AATAAAATATCTTGATTATTTTAAGCCGTTAACAAACTTAGTCAGCTTTGACTTATTGTTTGACGCTTTGTTTTTGTGGATCACGTTCTTTTTAGCTAAACGGTCAAGCATCGAGATCACTTTTGTCAAAAGTACAGTGGCATCAGCTTTAGTGGTAGTGCCTCTTAATTTTTTGATAGCGTTCCTGGTAGTTTTAGCCTGGTATCTGTTACGCAGACGCTTCGCAGCATTTGCCCTGATCCTTTTTATTGATGATTTATGATTTGCCATTGTAGCTAATTATTCTTTTTTATTTAAGGACTGCAAATGTATGAAGAAAAATTATATTATCAAATGTGTTTTTTATTTTTTGTTGAAAGGTTGGAATGTTGTAAAGTTTGAATGTTTTTTATAGGCTTGTTTACTCCAGAATTTAACCTTACAACATTTCAACCTTACAACTTTCCAACAATAAAAAGCATATTTGAATGTGAAACGTATCTGGTGCTTATTCCTTTCCGCAATCATCCTCCTCACCTGTTCCTCCTGGGGATTCTTTGCGCACCGGCGAATCAATCGCATTGCGGTTTTCACTTTGCCTAAAGCGATGGCGGGCTTTTACCAGGCTAACATTGAATTTATTACCGAACATGCCGTTGACCCGGACAAGCGGCGCTATGTGGACTCATTGGAAGCGCCGCGGCATTTTTTGGATATTGACCACTATGGCAAACGGCCCTTTATGAAGATGCCTGTGAAATGGAAAGAGGCGGCTAAGAAATATTCGGAAGACACTTTGAAAAAATACGGCACCGTGCCCTGGGAGATCCAATACCAGTATTACCGACTGGTGGACGCTTTTAAAACGCATGACACCACCGACATCCTGAAAACATCAGCTAACCTGGGCCATTATATTGCGGACGCGCATGTGCCCTTGCATCTTACTCAAAATTACGATGGCCAGTTAACCCAACAGCAAGGCATCCATGCGCTATGGGAAACCCGGTTGCCCGAATTGTTCAGCGACAAATACAATTATAATGTGGGCAAGGCAAGGTATATCGAAAATCCGCTGAACGAGGCGTTTAAAATCTGCCGTGCATCATTTGCCGGAGTTGATTCCGTGTTGCGGTTTGAGCGGATGATCAATAAATCCACCCCCGCTGATAAAAAATATGAGATGGTAAAGCGCAGCAATAAAAATATAAAGGATTATTCCGTAGCCTACTCGCAAGCCTATCATAGTGCATTAAAAGGCATGGTGGCACGGCGTATGCGTTCAGCGATACTGGAGATCGGCAGCTTTTGGTATTCAGCCTGGGTGGATGCCGGGCAGCCTAATTTGAATAAGTTGATTGAAAAACCGCTTTCTTTGGAGCAAAGAAAAAAGATAAAGGAGGACGGAGCTTTGTATAAAGCCGGGAAAGTGTTAGTTTTAAAAGAGCATTAAACTGTGTTATGACATCTTTTTGCAGGTTTATTTTTTTATTTTCTATTTCCGTTCTATTTGTGAAAACCTGCGTCGGTCAGGATTTCGTTTCACAATATAAACCGAAAACCAGAACAGAAAAACTAGTTTTTGCGAAATTGAAATCCCTCCCGGAAATAAAAAAACATTATAATTATAAAATAAAAGGAGGGGAACCCGATATCGTGATAAATCCACCAGATACATCGCAAAAATATTACCGCTTTCAGGTTGGATTTTCTTATCCTGACATATTCCGGACCTACTACTGGTTATCCATAGATCCTAAAACGTGCAAAGTTTATTTTTGGAATTTTTTGGACACAGCAAACAGAGATATTCCTCTTCTCCAATGGCGCCATTGGAGAAAAAATCCAATCTTTCACGATAATCACACGTGGAAGAATGGAAGTTTGATAGCTGTAAAATAAAATCTTATGATCAGAAAAAAAGCAGCAAGTCTAAAAAGAAACACCATTAGGTGGCGCAGTCATGAGCCTACGCGACTGGAAACTTTCAGCGATGCGGTATTTGCATTCGCCGTTACGCTGATCATCGTTTCGCTCGAGGTACCCAAATCGTTCGACGAGCTTTTTGAGACCATGAAGGGCTTTGTGGCCTTTGGTGCCTGTTTCGCAATTCTTTTCCTGGTCTGGAACAGCCAAAATATTTTTTTCAGACGCTTCGGAATAGTTGATGCTTACACCACTGCGCTGAATGGAATCCTGTTATTTGTGGTCCTCACCTATACCTACCCGCTAAAGTTCCTGTTTACACTTGTTTTTTCAAGTAATTCATATGTTAGTCACGGACAAAAACTCACCATGATATCGGATGCACAGTTGCCCACCCTGTTTTATATTTATAATACCGGGTATATCGCTATATATCTTTTGTTTTACCTTATGTACAGGCATGCACAAGGCCATGCAGAAAAGCTGGAGCTAACCACTTATGAATTATTCGAGACAAGAAGCATGATGTATATTAACTTACTCAACGTACTAATTGGGATAATTGCCATATTAATAACATTCCTTTTGCCCGCTAATCTGATAGGTGCTTCCGGTTATACCTATTTCCTGATACCGGTAGCATATTGGATATTTTTTAGCCTGAGAGGAAAGCGGTCAAGAAAGTTTTTCGCAACTACAACGTAGCAGAGCCTTTTTTTCTGCGGTTATTTATCGCCGCAACAATTGGTGGAATAATAGAAACCAGGATAATAGCGATCCCAACCAAAGAAAAATGCGCTTTAAAAAACGGCACATTGCCCAGCATATACCCTGCAAACAGGAATACAATGATCCATGATGCGCCGCCGACAATATTGTAGATGCTATACCTTAAAAAAGGCATACGCCCTACCCCGGCAACAAATGGCGCAATGGTGCGGATGATCGGCATAAAACGGCTGATGATAACCGCCTTGCCGCCGTGCTTATCGAAAAAGGCTTTGGTTTGGAGGTAGTAATCCAGCTTTAATATCTTATTATTCTCCTTAAATACTTTTGGCCCGAGGTAATTTCCAAGCAGGTAATTGATGGTATTCCCGGTAAATGCAGCGATGATCAGTATAATAGCGAGCAGGTAAATATTCAGGCCTGTATCGCCGGCAGCTATCAACGCCCCGGCAGCGAACAGCAAGGAATCCCCTGGCAAAAATGGGGTGATGACAAACCCGGTTTCCGCAAAAATAATCACGAATAATATCAGGTAAGTTAGCGTGTGATACTGGCTGATGATAGTTGATAAGTGCTTATCAATATGCAGGATAAAGTCGATCAGGCTTTTTATTACTTCCAATTTCTTTAATTTTTGGCAAAAATATAAATAAAACCCGGATTACTGTGTGACGCCAAAACTTACCCCATTGGAAATTACAGCGGAGCCAAAGGCCAGGCTATCGGCTTTCCCGGCCAGGCCATAGGTGTAGATCGTGTACAGCTTTCCGTCCTGTATAGTCACGTTCTGTAGGTCGCTTAAAACTGTTGCCGTTGTCCCTGTAGGATATATCTGGAAATCATAATTACCGACGGGAAGTTCGAGGTAAGATGAAGGTTTAAGAAACAGTTGTTTTGTAAATGCAGCCGTCCCGTTAGCCACCACATCAAGCCCTTTGGAACGTGGCGAAGCATTAATGAACCTTACTTTGCCTCGTCCCGTAGTCGGGTTGGAGGCGGTATCATCCTTTGTAAAAAGGTAAGATAGGCTATCGGGAGTAGTGTTCGCTAAGCCGGCTATAAACAAAGTATAGCGCCTGTTGGCATGCAAAACGGAATCAATAACAAATAAATTGGCAGTGGAAACTACGGTACCAGGAACGAGCGTGGAGCCCGGCCTGATCTGGAACGGCGTGATCACCGAGGGCAGGGTAAAATAACCGGATGAGGTAGGGTAAAAGATAGAGGAACCGTTAAATTTTTGATAGTTCAAATAAAGGTCGACCGAGCCGAGATCAGGACTTAAATTGATGATCTGGTACCGGATATTGGTTGACGGGTTCACGGTGTTTGTTTTACCGCACGACGAAATTAAAGGCATCCCCACAAAAACAAACCCGAATAATGAAAGGAAAACCGATAAACTGATATTGCTTCTGCTCTTCATTTTATTATCTAATTATTTGACATACTCACCATACCCAGCTTTGACGTACCGGTGCCGCCCGCCTTGCCCTTTACATATATGGTATAGATTGCTTTTGATCCCATTGGGAGACTGAGGGTATCTACAGGATTGCTCGACCCGGTTTGATATAATTTTATTGATTTGGGGCCGCTGCCTATCTGCGTAAAATCACCGGCTGACTTAAATGCCTGATCATGGAATAGCAAAGTATCCCCGATAGTCAGATTGAAGGTCCCATCGCCGGGAGAGGCATTGACAAACCTTACAAACGACTTGTAATCCGTCGTATCAGGCTCCGATAATACATCAGTGGTTGCAAAAGCGTCGTCTGCGGTTTCACCTGCTATGAAAAAAGAGTAGGCCTTCGCGGTGTCCAAAGTCAATGATTTACTAAATAAGGTCTGAACGATACTATTAGCCGGGTTAAATATTTTCTTCACCTGGTAATTCTGTGCACCGAACGGCACACTAATATAACCCGATGCACCCGCAGGATATAAATTGGAATTCTTATTCAGCCGGGTGCCGTTAAGATAGAAGTTAACGGTATCAGTTGAAGCGTTGATGAGATTAAGGCTGGTAAGAAATGACGATGCAGGCACGTCATTATTCTTTTTACAGGCCTGCAGGCTTATAATTGAGACGAAAACAAATAGTATTAACAACCGGAAAAACATATCAACTAAATGGTATAATAACTGCTTATATTAAGTTTTGTTATTGTGCCGAACAAAAAAGTCCGGTTTTTACACCGGACTCGATTGGATTTATAATTTAAGTTTACACTCAAGCATAGCTATTCAGCATCACCGGCATCACCAGCATCAGCACATCCTCGTTCTCATCGCCGTTTTGCGGTAACAATAATCCTGCGCGGTTCGGGGTCGACATTTCAAGCATCACCTCCTCGCAGCTCAGGTTCTTTAACATTTCTATCAGGAAGCGGGCGTTAAAGCCAATCTCCATATCCTCACCATCATACTGGCAGCTTAAACGCTCGTGCGCCTCGTTGGCAAAATCGATATCTTCAGATGAGATATTCAATTCGCTGCCGTTGATCTTTAATCTTACCTGGTGGGTAGTTTTATTGGCGTAAATGGCTACGCGGCTTAGCGATCCTAAAAACGCCTGGCGGTCGATGGTCAGTTTATTTGGATTATTTTGAGGGATAACAGCTTCATAGTCAGGGTAACGCTCGTCTATCAAACGGCAAACCAAATTGATATTGCTGAATTTGAAGAACGCGCTGGTACTGTTATATTCTACCGAAACATTAATATCTTCGGATGGCAATGCTGATTTCAGCAGGTTAAGCGCCTTTTTTGGTAAAATGAACGAGGTAGTAGTAGCTGCCTTGGCATCCTTGCGGCGGTAGCGCACCAACTTGTGCGCGTCAGTAGCTACAAAGGTTAAATATTGGGTTGACAGCTGGCAATATACGCCTGTCATTGCCGGGCGAAGCTCATCATTGCTCACTGCAAAAATCGTCTTGTTAATAGCCTCCGCTAAAACCGATGCAGGCAGACTTACGGATGAAGCATTTTCAACCACCGGTATCTTCGGGAAATCCTCACCGTTCTCGCCGCTCAGCTTATATTTACCGTCGCCGGCATTTATTTCAATAGCGAAAGTGCTATCATCGATGTTGAAAGCGATGGGTTGTTCAGGTAATGATTTCAGCGTATCCAGTAAAATCCTTGATGGTATGGCAATGCGGCCGTTTTCCTTTGCCTCAACGGTTAAGGAAGTGGTCATGCTGGTTTGCAGGTCGGTAGCCGAAATGGTTAAGTTTCCATCCTTTATCTCGAACAAAAAATTCTCCAGTATTGGCAACACGGTACTATTGCTTAAAGCACCACTTACAGACTGTAATTGCTTGAGTAATGTTGATGTAGAAACAATAAATCTCATATCGTTATTTAGTATTAATCACCCAAAAGTATAAAATTTAATGAGCATACTTTCTTTTGCGAATATAATGTTGAAAAATAGCAAATATTAACACAAAAGCCAAAGGGATCACATTATTTATCACTTGCCAGTATAACTTTTCGCTGCGTATCCTGGCCCTGTCGAGCAGGCGTATTTGTATCTCCTTGGTGCGTAGTGCGATCAGGCCCGAATCATCGGTCATGTAATCGGCAATGTTAAGCAACAGGTTCTTGTTGCCGTAGCTCTGCTGGGTGTAATGGTCGTATCCTAACGGGTATGGCGAGCCATCCCGCCCTACCTGGTTTTTGAACACATCCCCGTCACTGATCACCATCATTTTGGTGGGCTTGCTTTCCGACAGCGATTCTATTTTTTCCGTTAAGCCCGCAGGCAGGGGCCTGTTCAAAAAGTCGGATTTAAACTTGCCTTCCAACAACACACCAACCGCTTTAGTCGGATTCACAAAAGTTTTAGGGTCGGGTTCCTGCTCCAATGCCTGTAGTGATAGCAAGTATGGCGCATTAAACTTTTTGTTGTAGGGTGATGAGGTAAGCAATATAGTCTTGGTCGTTCCTTTTGTGGCGATGGTATCAATCGTGCTTACAAATTCCGTGCGGATGGCTTCCAGGTTCTTTACGATCGGGTGCTTCTCTAACGGAACCAGTAACGGATAAAACAGCCATGGCAGATTTTGTATTTGCGCCTGGTCGCCGGTATTGCCGGTGGCTACCGGTATCTGGGCGCAATTCATGTCGGCTATCAAATCGTAATTAACGCGGATACCATAGACAAATAGCTGGTCGTCCAGGTTCAGTTGTTTATTGAAAGCCAATTGTTCGCCGCCGTGGCCCTGCATACTATCCAGTTCGGCGCTTACCTGGTCTATCGCCCATAATACCCGTCCGCCACGCATTACATATTGGTCGAGCTTAAATTTCTCCAGTTCGGTAAAAGGCTTATCCGGTTTTGGGATCACCAATAGCTTTATCCGCTGCAATCCTGCAAACGGGATAGTTTTCAGGTCGACCCGACCAACCCTAAACCCATCCGATAGCGAACTCATCGCACCATATAACTGTACATCTTTCAATTCATTATGCCCTTCGGTAAAGCCGATCTCCGGTTTACCGCCGCTGGCAACTTTTTTTATGGCCGATGAAAAAGCGTATTCTAAATTTTCGATGGAGTTATTCAGCTGTTCGGCATCGGATAATCCTATCCTGGTCAATATCAAATTTACCACCAGGCCCTTATCACCTGACTGCACCAATGCCTCCGGGAAGATGATCTTTTGAGATATGCCATTATCTGTTTTTACACTCAGGTTTTGCGCCTTTATGCCCATGGCGTCCAGGCTGTCATACATCTGTTTCTGCTGGTCGGGCTGAAGCTTTTTGATCTTCTCTAAGGGATCGATAAACTCAAATTCCAGGTGCCGGGTGCTGTACGACCGCAGGTCGCTCAGCATATCCTGCACGGCGCTCTTCAACCGCTTCATACCACCGGGCAGGTTATCACCGCTTAAATAAACGGTCACCTTGACGGGTTTTGAAAGGCTATCCAATATATTCCGGCTTACCTTAGAGATGGTGTAACGTTTTTCGGCAGTAAAGTCGAACCGGGTAAAAGTGATGGATGAAATAAGTATCAAAGCTATAATGATACCCAATCCGCTTACCATCCCTTTTCTTTGTGCAGTTTTTTGCCTTTGTATTTTTATCACTCCCAAAGTAAACCAGATGAATAAGCCGCTTAGGCATATGAAATAACATAAATCGCGGGTATCTAATACGCCACGGCTTACCGATGCATAATGCTCTGTGATACCCAAATGCTGAAGCCCTGAATTTTGCAGTGATAAAAGAGAGCTCAGAGAATCGAACCCGCTGTAAAAAAAGAAGCAAAGAAAAACGGCGATTGTAAAAGCGATGATCTGATTTTTGCTTACCGACGAGGCAAACAAACCGATAGCCGCAAAGCCTGAACCCAACAGGAACAACCCGATATAGGAACCGATAACCGCACCCGTATCAATATTGCCCTGCGGCGTACCCAGCACCCAAACCGAATAATAATATACCAGCGTCGGTATGAGCGCGAAAAGCACCAATAATACACAAGCCAGGAATTTCCCCAATACGATCTGGATGTCCTTAAGGGGGCGGGTGAGTAACAGTTCAAAAGTACCTTCCTTACGTTCCTCGGCTAACGAACGCATAGTAATGGCCGGTATCAGGAACATGAAGAGGTATGGCGCGGTGCTGAATAAACTATCCAGGCCAGCATAGCCGTAATCGAGAATGCTGGAATCGGGGAATACCCATAAAAACAGGCCCAATACCAATAAAAATACACCAATGGTTACATAAGCTACCAGCGAGCTGAGGTAGGATGTGATCTCTTTTTTTAGAATACTGTACACTATAAAATGCGAGGCTGTTAGCTGCCGAAATTACAATATTATTCGCTAATGCAAAAAGGGATTGTGAAGGATTGCGGGAGAGTACGTTTTTTACCGTCAGTCAAATTACATGTTTAAACATTTTGTTGCCAGGTGTTGCAGAGTGTTGCGTGCTGTTGCAAAGCGTTGCTGTTGCAAAATGCAACAATATGTTGCAACATCTATCTTGATTGGAAGAAAAAAATGCGATAAAACGCACGGTTAATGGTACATTTTCGCGCAAAAAAGGTGAAAAATGAGAAGATTTTGGTCAGTTTATAAGCCGAAACGGTAGGCTATCCTGATGCCGGTTTGCGTCAGTTGATTGGCCCAGTGCTCGTACCTGAAACCAAGGTCGATCTGATCCTTAACATCCAACGGGAACATAAAGCCCGGGCCGATTGAAAAAGCAAACGAGTTTTGTTTGGCGTAGTTGGTTTCAATGGCCACGCCCGCTTCTCCTTCGGCATACAAGCCTGGCGAAGCAAAATACCTCACACCGGCCTTTAACGGTACAAACCTGGCCGCGACATGCTTATCTGACGAATTCAAAAGGTCGCTTTTAAAAGCGAGGGCTGTAAAACCGCCTGTCAGGGTCAGGTCGACTGGTGTTGTAATCGGCACCTCCAGTTTGATCGATCCACCGAAACCTATTTTATAAGCGCTTCGTGATGGTGCGGCCAATTCAAAGCCTCCGCTGAAGGCGGGAGTGTTGGTTTGGGCGTGGAGTTTTGAGCAGCTGAAAATGAGCAGTAGTAATAAGTATTTCCGCATTAGTTGGTAAGGTCGATGAATATGTTCTCTAATGTTTTTCCGCTATTTTTCTTTCGCAGGCCCTCTAACGAATCATCAGCTACAATCTTTCCTTTATTAATGATGATCACCTGGCTGCAAACGGCTTCCACTTCCTGCATGATGTGGGTGGATAGGATGATGGTCTTTGTTTTACCCAGGTCGCGGATCAGTTGGCGGATGCCGATAAGCTGGTTAGGGTCGAGGCCGGAAGTGGGCTCATCCAGTATTAAAACCTGTGGGTCGTGTAATATGGCCTGGGCCAATCCTACACGCTGGCGGTAGCCTTTTGAAAGCTGTCCTATTTTTTTATGCCGCTCGGGTGTAAGCCCGGTTTGCTCAATAATATCATTGATGCGTTTTTCGGGTTGATCGATCTTATGAATACTGGCTATAAACGCCAGCGACTCCTTTACATACATATCCTGGTACAGCGGGTTGCTTTCGGGCAGGTAACCGATGTTGCGTTTCACATCAAGCGACTGTGTTTCCACATCAAAGCCGCATACCGACGCCTTACCCGATGTTTGGGGAATAAAGCCGGTGAGTATTTTCATAGTAGTTGATTTGCCTGCGCCATTTGGCCCCAAAAAGCCCAGCACACCCGGCGACGCGCTAAACGAAATACCATCGACAGCCTTTTGCTGCCCATAAACTTTGGTTAATGTTTCAACACTAATACTCATGCTTCAAATGTAGATATTTAGTCGGAAAGTCCGGAAGTCTGCAAGACCGAAAGATTATCTGGTCGTGTATCTGCCTGTAGAGGTAAATAACATAAAAACCTGCCAGATCAATTATTCTGTTTATAAAAAGAAAATGCTGCATAGCAATAATGCCACTATAACAAGTCCGATTGTAAGCGGTATCCAGTAAGGTTTTGCTTTATAAAGCGTGGCACCACCTATATACCTGTTCCAAAAAAAGTAGTCGAGGCAATAAGCCCCTATAAGACTGGACATAATAGTGAATGAGCTACCCAAATGGGCCGATTCACTTATAAATACCTGTGCCGATGTAAAAAATATCCCAAATAGCACAACTAAAAATACCCCGGTTGTATTTTTAGTTTTACCGATATTAATAGCCAGCATGATCGATCCAAAAAAAGCACCCAATAATATAGCGAACACCTTGATCACTCTTCTCGAATAAAAAATATAGGCGTCAGGGTCTTCAACAATATTGTTTTGATAAGAACTATCGAAAAAGTTCCAACCGATATCCCTTGTAACCGAAAGCTCCCGGCGTGCCTGCATATCCTCATTGATGACTGTCAACTCCTCATCGGAAAACTCTACTCCCCTGTTCTGCAATTCGGCTACGGCACCTTCAACTGATTCTGGCAGGTACTTTTCACGGCTGTTTATAATATCATGTAATTCCTGGTCAGGTTTGGATGCAGGTTGAGAAGCATCAGGGCGTAAAAAACTATTTAACATATAGTGAAAGGCTAATTGCTAAAAGTAGCGTTTTTTGGTTGCCTTTCAATCCGGTTTACACCGTGATCAAATAATTGGTTCATTTCACCATAATTATCAGGTAATTTAGTTTAGCATATTGCACCCAGAAAATATCTTTTTCCTTAAATGAAAATTATGTCATTGATACATTTCAGCCAACGATAATAGCCCTTATTGTGTTTTTTTGAAGGAAATTTAGGCGTCAGCGACTTTAGGTGACCGGGGTAAGTAGATGATTAATATTATTTTATGCTACTAAAAAATATTATTTTATGGTATGATACGGGAGGGTATAAAACAAGAATAGCCAAACCTCGCGTTCAGCCATCCTCTCATAATTAATTTAAACTCATCAAATGTAACGAATAGTCAATAGTATTATTCGTTAAAAATGGTTAAATAATACATTGTAATGAAAATATTACAATTGGATGAAAAAGTTTCAAATTACCAAGTTGTTACAATATATAATAAGGCGCTTTAACTGTCAGTCACAAAATATTCTTTTCCAAATCTCTATATCTATAAAATTTCTTACCTGATCGTGTACTTATAACACGCTACCAACACGGGTCAAATAATATTACCTTATCAGCCACGCACTTATAATGACTACCAAAAGTGTATCTGGTACAATTATTATCCAAACAGTCCTCAAGGCCATTAAAACCCTAGCCTCCATACATCGAATTTGATGGAAAAATCATTTTAAACAAGAAATATTACTTTTTATTTAAGAAATCGTTAATAATATTAACAATTCCTGCATTATTTACAATCCACATCCCCATGCGCTCCTCGGTAATTCCATCGCGAAGCTTATAACTATAGGTTGGCACTTCATCATCAAAAGTGGTTTCCATAAAACGAAAGTCGATATTGTCAATCGCCGCCAGTTCATTAGCGACTTCCACAATATGGGTGGATATAATAAAAAAGCTTTTTCGCACCCTTGCAAAAGCCTTAATAATAGCCAACGACGCATCATAAGCATCCTTTACATTCGTTCCCCTGAATAATTCATCAAATATGACGAGTACCGGCTGCGACTGGCTCATCTTTTCGGCTACATGCTTTACCCTCAGCACCTCGCTATAAAAATGACTATTGCCTTGATTAATATTATCCCCCAGGTTGATGGTGGTGATCAGGCCTTTGAATACGCTGGTTTCCATATAAGCTGCCGGAACCGGGAAGCCGATCTGTGATAAAAAAGTGCAGATCCCTACCGATTTAAGAAATGTAGATTTACCGGCCATATTGGCGCCGGTTACAAAACAGATATTTTTATTATGGTCAAACGCCACATCGTTGGGCACAGGCTGATCGATCATCGGGTGAAAAAGCCCCTTCAACACTAATGTTTGCTCATCAACGTCCCTGATCACCGGCAGGCAAAATCCCAACTCATTGCCGGTAGCAGCCACCGTTATAAATACATCCAATTGATAAACAATATCGATCAATATCTTCAGCTCTTTATTCCCGGTAGACCTGAATAAGCGATCCGCACGGGCAATATCCGTAGCACTCAACTTTTTCTGGACAGCCAATTTAAATACCTCGCTAAAGTCCTTGTTATCCAATATAGTACTACTGATTATTGAATGAAATTGCTGTAAAAGAGCGGGCAGCAAATCAACGGAGACAGTTTCGGTAAAATTCTTCAACTGCTGCAATAGTTCCAGCAGGTATTCAATTCCGCGTTCAATAACATAATAATCGCTGTCGCCTTTTATTTTATAAACGATCCATTTTTCAATAGCCCTTATACCGGGAACTAGTATCGGCTTATTGCGCTGCAGCAGATAATGCTCTATAAAATCACATGATCCCCTGTCGCAGGTAAAATCGATATCATTTTCCTGCAAATACCGGATAGCATCAAGTCGCTGGGTTATTTGTTCTGCGTCGGTTAGCGGATAGCTAAAAAATTCCTTTAGCTTATCCCTGCCACCGTAGGTAATGGTTTTGTTAAACAGGTTTAAAATCGAATCATTGCTGTTATCGTTCTGAAAAATAGCCAGGTCATTGAGGGTTTGTTTATCAATTTCAAATTTCATTGGCTATCAGTGCAATTCCATAAGAAACTAAGATATATGGAAAAAATTATACAAAGGGATAATTATTGCCTGAACCGTTGATTTGTATGATTGAATGATGGCCTGATCGTGCTATCACATCGATACCAAAACAAACAACAAATCCGAAATCGAAAATCCGATATCCGAACGGCGAAGCCCTCTTGAACACCGTTGAAAACAAACACCAGTGAAAAAATCAAAAAAATATATCTTTGCGCTATTATGAGTAAATCCACCGACGAACTTTTTAAGAACGTAATATCGCACGCTAAAGAATATGGCTTTGTTTTTCCGTCAAGTGAAATCTATGACGGCCTGAGCGCTGTATATGACTACGGCCAGAATGGCGCTGAGCTGAAGAACAATATCAAAACCTATTGGTGGAAGGCCATGGTGCAGCTGAATGAAAATATCGTGGGTATCGATTCAGCCATATTTATGCATCCTAAAATATGGAAAGCCAGCGGTCACGTTGATGGTTTCAGCGATCCGATGATCGATAATAAGGATTCAAACAAGCGTTATCGTGCTGATCAGTTGCTGGAAGATAAGATTGAACGTTACGACAAGGATGGTAAAACTGATAAAGCAGAACAATTACAGCATGATATGGATGAGGCTTTAAAGAAGGAAGATCTTCCCCGCCTCAAAGAGCTCATTATTCAGCATGAAATAGCCGACCCTGTTAGCGGCACACGCAACTGGACAGACGTGCGCCAGTTCAACCTGATGTTCAGCACTCAAATGGGCGCTGTTGCTGATGATGCCGACCTGGTTTATCTTCGCCCCGAAACGGCGCAGGGTATATTTGTTAATTATCTTAACGTGCAGAAATCCGGTAGGATGAAGATCCCTTTCGGGATAGCGCAGATAGGTAAAGCGTTCCGTAATGAAGTGATAGCCCGCCAGTTCATTATCCGCATGCGCGAATTCGAGCAGATGGAGATGCAATTCTTTGTGCGTCCCGGTACCCAAAAGGAATGGTTTGAACATTGGAAAACCATGCGCCTTAAATGGCACCTGGCATTGGGAACAGGCCCCGAAAAATATCGCTACCACGAACATACCAAGCTGGCACATTATGCTGATGCCGCTTTTGATATTGAATATGAGTTCCCTTTTGGCTTTAAAGAAGTGGAAGGCATACACAGCCGCACCGATTTCGACTTGAGCCAACATCAGAAATTCTCTGGAAAGAAGTTACAATACTTTGATCCTGAGATCAACCAAAACTACGTCCCTTATGTAATTGAAACCTCGATCGGTTTAGACCGTATGTTTTTACTGACGCTTATTAATGCGTACGAGGAGGAAGACCTGAGCAACGAGGAACGGCAGGATAGCCGGGTTGTATTAAGGCTTCACCCCTGCCTGGCGCCTATAAAAGCTGCTATTTTTCCGCTGACAAAAAAAGACGGCTTGCCTGAAAAGGCCCGCGAGATAATGGATAAGCTTAAGATCGACTTCAACCTGCAATACGAGGAGAAGGATGCCATAGGCAAACGCTATCGCCGCCAGGACGCTATTGGTACGCCATTTTGTATCACCGTTGACCACCAATCATTGGAAGATGATACCGTAACCATACGCTATCGTGATACTATGCAACAGGAGCGTGTACCCGCAGATCAGCTTGAAAAGATCATCGGCGACCTGGTAAGCTGGAAAAACGTATTATCCCTCTAAAAAAAATAAAATCGCATAAAACAGGCCCGTTTACACTAAGGTGAACGGGCTTTTTATTTTGTTTATAAAATGTTAAAACAAAATACCTTATCAAAACCGTATAAAGGACAAGTAAATACAAGTAAGGCAATTTTTATAGTTAAGATCGCCCTTTTGTTATGGTAAGGCCAGGAAAGCATAAACGCTTCCATTATGTGATTAAATGAGATACTTTTTATTAACTGTTCTTCTTTTAACTGGTTTGGGGAGTTTTGCTCATACTCCTAACTCTGTAAGTTATACGTCGGGTTATACGATGGCTAATTACCGCGTAGATAGCTTGAGAACCCTGTTAGCCACTAACCTGGCAAATAAAGACACCCCTATCGATACACTTACCATCAACCGTATAAACAGGCTCGCTGGTGAATTCATTGATATCAACCCCGACAGCACCCTTTACTATGGCAAACTGGCCATCGATAAATCCATTGTAATACGATATAACTGCGGCATTGCCGACGGCATGATGCAAATAGGCAAGGTTTACACCATGAAAGGTGAATATTCTAAAGCCCAACAGAATTTTAAAGGCGCGGAACTGCTTTTTATTAAAATAAAAGATGATGCCCGGCTTGCTAATTGTTATATACACACGGGCCGTTTATACAACCGTATGTCCAACTTCAACCTGGCATCCTATTACTTTAACAGGTCGCTTGAAATTAACAAGCGGATAAGTAATGAGGCGGGTATAGCCGATAGTTACCACAACATAGGAATGGTAGCCGACAATATTGGCAAATCGTCGTCAGCGCTCGACAACTATTTCAAGTCGCTCTCTATCAATATTAAACTTCACGATAAATTCTCATCGGCATCCAACTATAATAACATTGGTGAGATAATGAAAGGGATGGAGATCTATCCAAAATCCATGGAGTATTACAAAAGGGCATTGGTGATCTGGCAAAATGCTAAAAACTTACAAGGTATGAGTACCGGCTACCAAAATATAGCCGAAATACTTATGCTGGAGAAAAAATATGACGAAGCCATCCCTTACATACTTAAATCGCTAAAGCTGACGATAGACCTGGACGATAAGGACGGACTTGCCGGTTTATATCGTGATCTTGGATTATGCTATGCTAACAAGAAAGAATTTAGCACATCACTGGCCTACATGGCCAAATCGCTCAAAATCGCGACCGATTATAAACTGGATTATGATAAAACCGTGTCCTTGAATGGCTTCGCAACGGTTTACAACCTTCAAAAGGATTACCAAAACGCCTATAAGTATGCCGTAATTGCAAAAGGCGTTTCTGAAAAATTGGGAAATATATCGTTGCGGGCCACTGCCGCGCTGCAGTTAAGCTCCGCATTAGCCGGCCTCGAAAGATTCCCGGAGGCCTTTGAAATGCGTAAGCAATATGATGATCTGAAGGATAGCTTAAAGAGCGATGAAAACGTACAAAAGTTGACCTCTTTCAACCTCGAATCAAATTTTGCCGAAAAACAGCGCAGACTTGCCGAAGAACATCAGCATAAAGATGAACAATACCAGCAAAAAATACAGCGTCAGGGTTTATTAAGCGCCATTTTCTTCGTGATCATATTGGCAATGGTGGCGGTGCTTATTGTTTACTATCGCTCAAAACGCAAGCAGCAAAAAATAAACACCATACTGGAGGACAAAAACCACGAGGTGGTGCAGCAAAAAACAGACCTTGATGAGCAAGCCGCCAAATTGAATGAGTCGAATAACTTGAAAGACCGTTTGATATCGGTATTGGCACATGACCTCAGGGCACCTTTGAGCACTCTTCGAGGCCTGTTTGGCTTGCTGGAGGACGATAGTATTTCGCAGGAACAATTCCTTGTAATGATACCCCAGGCGCTGAAGAAATTGGAGTATACTTCCGATTTCCTTGATACTTTACTGTTCTGGATAAACAGCCAGATGGAGAATTTCGACAGCTCATCAAAAATCTTTCCGATTAAAGAAATAGTTTCTTACGAGGTTAACAATTATCATGAGCAGGCTGCGAGCAAAGGCATCACCCTGATCGACAATGTGTCAGATATGCCTAGTGTTGCAGCTGATCCAAATTCCATCCGAATTGTAACCCGTAACTTAATAACAAATGCCATCAAATTCTCAAGGGATGGCGATACGATCAATGTAAGCGCAGATATGTACGATGATAACCATATCCTGGTATCGATAAGGGATACTGGTGTAGGTATGTCTGAAAAACAGCTTAATAAATTATTTAAGAGCAAGGTTGATAGTGGTACCGGCACAAACAACGAGTCGGGTACCGGTATGGGACTATTGTTCTGTAAGGACCTGATAGAAAAATGCAACGGCAGGATCTGGGTTGAAAGCACACAAGGCCTGGGCACCGAATTCTTTTTTACCTTACCCGTAAGTGTAATAAAAGAACAGGAAACCGTGTTGGTTTCCTGATCAATATTCTTCGGAAGAATTTCTTACGTTTAATTAGCTACCCCGTTATCTCCTTTTTTCAAAGTTCCGTTGGTATAATTTAACGGGTTAACCTTTTTAGGGTCGCCCTGGTAAACCCAAATGGTGTTCCCGATATATTTACGAAAAGCATCGCTTACATCATTAACCGTCAGCTTTTTAACATCGGCAACCAGGTTTAATGAGCGATGCCAGTTATTGAATAGCACCTCATTAAGCGCAAGAGACGAGGCCTGCGCATTATTAGTTTCTTGTTTATAATAAAACTGGGTAAGATAGGTTTGCTTCATATTGGCCACTTCGTCGGCTGTAAAGCCATTGCTTTTTACGCTATCTACCAACTTATCAAATACGGTAATATATTTATCGGGTTCTGTCGTCGAAACAGCAAATTTTGCTACTGCTGTCGATCCGTTGCTAAACCAGGCTTGCGGGGCGTAAGATAATCCGTTTTTTGTGCGAACCTCTAAAAAGTGACGGTTGGCGAATATGCGCATAGCCACGTTGAACGCATTGAAATCAGGTGTTCCGGGTTCCGGGCCCCCGGTGATGCCTTCTACATAATTGGTCGCCAAATCCCTTTTTTCTGCCGAAAAGGTGTTTTTATACACCCTGAAATTTTCCTTTTTCAATGTAAATGGAGTTCCTTGTTTTATCCCGTTAAGCAGTTGACTCAACTTCTGCTCAATCACAGTTTTATCAAGGCTTGATACGACAACGATCAACAATCTCGATCTCGTTAATATCGACTGGTAATAAGCTTTGGTTTCTTCGGGTGTCAATTTCTCCACAACCTCAACTGTACCGTTAGGGTCCTTGGCGTAATCCCGACCGGCAAACGCTACCTTATCAGCATACTTATTAATGGCATTATCAGGCTGACCGTCGGCTTGTTTGATATTGGTCACAGCATCCTGCCTGATCCTTGCAAATTCTTTGGCGTCAAACGCGGGTATGGTCAGGGCTTCGGCATACAGGGGCCAAACTGTTTCAAAATCGCTCTTTATACAATTCATCACAACAGTAGAGTAATCCTTGTTGGGGCAATAACCATAAATCTGCGCACTCACTTTATCCAGCTGGTTTTTGAAGCTATTTTTATCATGCTTCACAGTTCCGCACTCGGTTAAGGCGTTCATCGCTAATGATTCGATACCACTTTTAGTGGCAGGATAATTCTGAACCCCACCCCTAATTATCGTTTGTATCTCTACAATATCGTTCCCGCTGGGCTGCACAATCACTTTTACGCCATCTATTGTCATTTCATAAGCCTGCTGCGCTTTTGCCAGTTGCATGCTAAATAATCCGGCTGCAACAAATAGTATTAATATTTTCTTTTTCATCGTAATCGGGTTTAAGTTTTATTTAGATGCAAAAAATGAACTAACGTTAAGCTGCTTGCTCAATTCCGGTTTAATGATCAAACCTGCCACCATTGGTTTGCCGGCGATATATTTATTAACGTACGTGGCGATGTCCTGGCGCGTTACTTTCTGGTAATTAGCATCAGTATCTGTATACGAATCCAGTGAGGTACTGCACCATGTATAACTTACCTGGCTTGGTAACGAAGAAGGCTTTTCTTTGGCATAAACGCTGTTACGTATTAATATCGCCTTGGCATCTTTTAGCTGCTCATCGGTATAATAACCAGCATTGCCAAACTGGCTTATCTGGTTCATTAATTCCGTATAGCATTCTTTCAGTTTGCTTGGATTAGGTTGAATGAATATGTCTATCGGCCCCACATATTTGGTTGTGGTATAACCTACTTGAACGTAAGTAGCCAAACCTTTATCAACCAATGCCTGCTGCAATTTCGATGAGTTTAAACCCACGATGGTGGAAAACACGTCGGCAGCGATGGCAGATGCAGAATCCGTTGAGAAAGATGGCCCCTGCCATGAAAATTGCATGTTTGGGGTTTGGGCGATAGACATCTCCTTTACAAAATATTGATTCTTATCCAACGGCTTGAACGGTGGTATAGGATATTTTTGATGCGGATCAAAACCACTGCTGGCCCAATCACCGAAAATACTTTCCGCTAATGCAAAGGCATCATCATGCTTTATATCGCCGCAAATGGTTAGCAAACTATTATTAGGGAAGTAGTATTTATTTTTGATGATCATCATTTTATCCGGCGTAGCCGTGTTGATCACTTCATGTATCCCGATAGGATTTTTACGGGTGATCTGGTCGCCCCATAGATGTTTCTGCACTTCAAACCAAAGCTGAAAATTCGGGTCGCTTTCCGCACGCTGAAACTCACCGTCAACCACCGGGCGTTCCTTTTTCATATCCTCTTCGCGGTAGATCGGGAAGCGGATAGCGGCATTCATGAATTTGAGTCCGGCTTTCAGGCTATCTTTATCAAACGTAAAATAGTAATTTACACGCTCTACGTTGGTTGTTCCGTTCCAGATGGCTCCTAATTCTTGGGTGCGTTTTAAAAACTTTTCCTGGTCAGGATAATCCTTATTAGCTTTAAAAAACATGTGCTCAAAAAGGTGCGACAAGCCGCTGTATTCCGGGCCTTCTGTATAGGCGCCATTTTTTACTGCGATCTCTATGGTAGCCAAAGGCACCTTGCTATTTTCTATTACAATTACCTCCAGTCCGTTAGGTAGTTTCTTCCAAAAATAGCCTTCGGGTAGCCGTGGCTGGGCAAAACACTGAAATGCGCCCAGTAACAGGACCGCACTTAGGATGAGAAATTTAACTCCTCTGTTAATCATATATCTTATTGCTTAAAGTTAGTACGATAAATATATCGGTATATTTTCAATTTATAATATGCTATAATCACATTTTTAATTTGCCGGCTTTGGGGAATTAACCACAAAAAAAGGGCGCTGATCAATCAGCGCCCTTTTTTTGCATATAAAATTTATACCTATTAACTGTATTGTATGTCCAGGGTGATGGGTACGCTTAATGCCTTTGAAATAATGCAATTAGCTTTTGCCCCTTCCGCAATTTCTTTGAATTTCTCTTCGGATACCCCATCAATCGGCGAACCTTTCAGTGCCAGGTGGATACCTGTAATGCTTAGGGCAACCATATCGAGGTCTAATACTGCTTCGGTGTTCAGGTCACCAGGTGTGAAACCGGCTTGTGTTAAAGCAGCTCCAACTGCCATAGTGAAGCAGCCTGCATGAGCGGCGGCAATCAATTCCTCCGGGTTGGTACCGATGCCATCCGCGAAACGGGTTTTAAAAGAATAATTTGTATTGTTAAGTATGGTGCTTTGAGTGGATATCTCACCTTTACCATCTTGTAATGTGCCGTTCCAATGGGCTTTTGCTGTACGTTTCATAGTTTTATTGTTTGTTGTGAATGTATTCGAAAGTAGTTAATTTATTTAAAAGGCAATATTAAATCTTAGTACTGATATTCA
>Ga0207671_10002348_pt1 | contig 20399 bp, 10 predicted proteins | sample KBSC24metaG_FD_184352 | JGI IMG/M metagenome (GOLD analysis project Ga0207671, IMG submission 184352) | Corn rhizosphere microbial communities from Kellogg Biological Station, Michigan, USA - KBS C2-4 metaG (SPAdes) (version 2) | ecosystem: Host-associated > Plants > Roots > Rhizosphere > Soil... | reverse complement strand
TATTTTAAACCCAAAAAGAAAACCCAGCAAACTATTGACGAATATTTCGGGGACAGAGGCCGGCTTACCCTCAACGATGGTTTGCGTAAAAGCCTTTATCTTTCCTTCGGCTTCCTTTCTTTTAAACTCCGCCTTAAAAATCTGGTAAGAGGATATAAAAGCCATGGCCATAAAAAACCCCAGCGTTTGAACGCTGAACAGGATATGGGTATGAAACAAATAATTTACTAGATGGCCAATGGTTGGGAACATGCTGCTAATTTACCTTAATTAAGTTTTTGCATGTCCCCCCAAAGCACCCATTGCGGTGTTTTTGGCAAAGGGTACTGGGACTGTAAAAAATTAAAAACCAAGTTGTATGCCCAAATTAACTACACGCTGGTTAATGTAGGCATCGCCTGCGGTATTAGTTTGTACTTCAGGGTCTTGTTGATATTTACGGTAATTATCAAAAGTCAATAAGTTGTAGGCGCTTACATAAATACGGGCATTGTTAATATGAAACGGTAATAATTTACTTGGAAACTGGTAACCTATATCCACCGTTTTTAATCGGATATAATGTGCATTAAGCAACCAGTAATCTGACGGATATGCCGACGGACTGTCGACAGTTCCCGGAACTGAAGTTAACCTTGGGAATTGAGCGGAAGCCGCAGTAGCCGGTGTCCATCTTTGCAGGTCAATCGGCTGAAACTGGCTTTGGAACGGTTCGATTGCCGTACCCGACAAAATAAAGCTATAGTTAAAGGCTCCCTGGAAAAGTACGTTGATGCTGAACCCTTTGTAAACAGCGCCTATGGAAAATCCAAGTGTGGTATTAGGCAAATTTGGATTACCAATGGCGCGCTGGTCAAACACATTTACTATACCATCACCGTTCAGGTCCTGGTACCGCAAATCACCTGCTTGTATCGGAAGACCATTATCCGGTGTGGCTACCGGGTCGCCCGCGTTTGAGCCATTATGGGCTGTTTTATAATTGTTCACGGCAGTTACGTCTGCAGCAGAGTAATAACCCAGGTTGTGATAACCGAAGGGTTGGCCTATCGGATGGCCTGTTTTAGCCAGCCACGGGTACACCGGTGTGGCTTCATCTTCGTAAAGGATTTTGTTTTTTGCATAGGAGAATACAAAACTGGTGTTGTATTGTACATTACCAATTGAATTATGATAACTTATTTGCCCGTCAAATCCCTGGTTCTGCACCCTGCCCAGATTAATTGCAGGCAAGCCTACTCCCAACAACTCGGTTACACTACCCGGAGTAATAAGCTGATCGTAACGAATATCATGAAAAACATCGATAGTTGCTGAAACATGGTCTTTCAAAAGATTCATATCCAATCCAATATCCAGTTTCCGGCTTTTCTCCCAAATCACATTACTATTACTCAATGCACCTTCAGAGATGGTTGGATAAGGCTGCTGGCTTTCACCAAAATTGTACCCTGACCCGGTATTATAGGTTTGTGAGTAAACATACCGGTTGCCGGGTGCAGCATCCGATCCAACTAAACCGAATGAGCCTCTCAGTTTAAATAAACTAAAAGTCGGGAACAGGTTTTTGAAGTAGGTCTCTTTTGCCATATTATAACCCACGCCGACAGCAGGGAAAAAACCGTAACGATGGCTGGCAGCGAAACGGTCTGTACCGTTATAGGCTACGTTAAAGTCCAATAGATAAATTCCATTATAATCATAAGCGGCCTTTCCTGATATCCCGCGAAATTTCTGCGGTACACCGACATCTGTGGCGGCCAGATTATTATTATCGTTACCATCCACACTGGCATATTGTGTATAGGATTGTTGATTAAGCAAAAGCAATCCGGTAAAATGGTTTTTGCCAAAAGTCCTTTCGTAATTTGAAAACAACTGGACGTTTACATTAGTGTTGTAAACATCAGTATAACCCTGATACAAATAGGTACCGAAAACATAGGGTGCATTAGGCTTTAAGGAATAACTGTTGGTAGCAGGATCATAATGGTATGAAGGAAAATTCCCAAAATTAGTTACACTTCTCTGAAACTCATCAGTACTGGCATAAGCGATCCTTGCTGTTACCGAAAGCCCTGGTGTAATATTATCAAGTTTTTGAACTGCTCCGAATAAAACGTTGTAGTCTGTGCGCCTGAAGTGCACATACCCGTCACCTGATAGCCTGGCATTTAACGTCGGCAAAGCGCCCGGCGTAAACTTCGAGTAATTGTAGGCAAAACTGCCATTAGGGTTTAGAAAAGGGGCTGAAAAGGGCGTTTCCTGTGCAAAATTATAAATGCCGTTTATCGCATTTTCGGACCCGGGCTGATTCAGGTCAGAAAAACGTGTGGTAACATCCAGGCGCAAATCAAGTGTTTTATTGGCTTTTAAGTCGAGGTTTGACCTGAAGTTGTAGCGTTTAAAATAGTAGTTGGTATTCACCTGATCTGTAGGGTCTTCAAAATCCCTGTTCAATCCGTTTTGGGTAAGCGCACCGCCTGAAATAAAATATTTGATAGAATTTGTACCGCCAGAAATATCCAAATTGGTATTAGCCTGGTAAGAAAATTTCTTGAATATTTCGTTATACCAATCCGTATTGGGGTGTCCGTAAGGATCGGTTCCGTTTTGGAATAATGTAAGATCATTTTGCGTAAACGTTGGTACTAATCCATCGTTTTTCTCGGCCTCGTTAATCAACATAGCCGATTGATACGAATCCAGAAACTTAGGGGTAAGCGTCGGGTTTTGCAATCCACCCTCGACTCTCAAATTTATCTTTGGTGCGCCGGATTTACCTCTGCGCGTTGTTACCACCAATACACCGTTAGCACCTTTGATACCATAGATGGCGGTGGTTGAAGCATCTTTCAATATGGTTATGCTTTCAATTTCATTTACATTAATCTGTTGTAACTGGTCATATGTATACTCTATATCGTCAACTAATATTAATGGTTGGTTACCGTTAACATTTAGCGAGCTTATACCCCTTATAAAAAAATCTGAGGCATCCTTACCGGGCTGGCCTGATGACTGCTGCGAGAAGAAACCCGGGAGTTTACCGGTTAACGCGTTTTGCACATTAGCGGTCGGCACGGTGCGTATCTGCTCTCCCGAAATGGTGCTCGATGCGCCTGTAGTTGTAATACGCTTTGACGGCGTAAAACCTACCACGGTCACTTCATCAAGACCGTTGCTGTTGGCCTGCAAGTTGATATCAAAGGATGTCTGACCAGCAACATTCACTTCTTTTGTAACGTAACCTATAAACCGGACAATCAAAACTTCTGATTTTCCCTTCAAAGTAAGTTTGAAATGGCCACTATTGTCGGTAATGGTACCATTACCCACTATCCCCTTTTCCACAACAGAAGCACCAGGAAGTGAACCGCCAAGATCTCTTACAGAACCGGTTATAGTGCGCTCCTGTGCCAGTAGCGTCAGAGGGCCCATGATTAAAATAAGTTGAAAGAAAAGTATTATTCTTCTCATAATGTCTTTATTGATTTTTAATTGGGTCTGATAGTTTACCATCCTGGATTCTGTTTCATGTTTGGATTTTTCAACACTTCATCATACGGGATGGGGTACAGGTACATCTTTGGCTGTGTAAACTTGGTGGTCAAAACATTAGTAACATTATAAGTTGTGGCACTACCTGATTGAATAATAGTTTCGCCCTTGCGGGGCTGGTTCATTACCGTTTCGGCAATTTTCCAGCGGCGGATATCAAAATACCGGCTCTCCTCGAAAGCCAGTTCCACACGGCGTTCGTTATGTATCACCGTACGCATATCAGCCTGCCTCAACCCTGGTTTAAGACCATACATCCCGTCAGTCCCCGCACTGATACCGGCGCGCTTTCTTAGTGCTACTATGGCATTATAAATCTCTCCACTTGGTGCCGGCAGTGTTTCATTCTCTGCTTCAGCATAATCCAGCAGCACCTCTGCATAGCGTAATATCACCCAGTCTTCATTATGAGCCCCATAAGAGTTCGCATTTTCGAAATTTCCCATAAATTTTCGCATGTAATAGCTTGTGAGCGTTTGCTGCTGGCCCGTATTTGGCTTACTTTGCCCGCCTTCATAGGTTTGTAATTGTGTATTCAGCCATTGGGCGCCGTTGTATAATACTGTGTAGGATAAACGCGGGTCACGGTTTACATACGGGTTATTCGGATCATAACCGGATGCCGGATCACTAATAGGCAGGCCGTTATTCATCGGGAACGCATCAACAAGGTCCTGCGTCGGACTGGTTCGTCCAAGGCCTTTTGCGCCAGGGAATCCAACCGGGCCGTTAGCGCTTTCAACAGCATTTCCATTGTCGCCCTGCCGTATAAATATTATTTCAGAATTATTCTGCGTTAAAAAAACGTCTGTAAAGCTGGAGTCGAGCGCGAAAGAATTGAGACCAATTACATCTTTTGCAGCCTGTGCAGCCTGGGCCCATCGGGATGGGTCTGCGTTGGTATAGCCCGTAAGCGGGTTGGCCCCATCAATATTTCCACCGTTGAACAAAGGACTTGCGGCATATAGCAAAACCCTTGCCTTGAGGGCCATAGCCGCGCCTTTTGTTGCCCGGCCATAATAGGCATTAGGGGAAATAATAGGATTGGTAAGCAGGCTATCCTTTATGGCGTCACATTCACTGATAATGTATTTAATACAATCATCAAACGAATTACGGGGGAGCGAAATATTGTCGTTAATAGTATATACTTTGTTCCCAAGCAAGGGTACACCTCCAAACCGTTTTACCAGCTCGAAATAAAAATAAGCTCTTAAAAACCTGGCTTCACTTTTCCATTCATATTTCATCGAATAGCCGTTATAAGTTTGCTGCACCGGCACTACGCCAATATTGTTCACAAATTCGTTGGCCATTCGTATCCCCGCCCAGTAGCTTTGGGAACCTGACCAAATATTCTCATTAACCGGCAGTGTAAATGAATTGTAAGAGGCTGTAGACAAAATGGTTACCGCATCAGTTGGCCCTTCTGCCGATGATACAGCGTCATCGCTTGCGGCATCCAGGTAATCACTACCCACCACATTGTGCCCATCTCTAAGCACTCCATACATAGAGGTTAGGTAGGCATAAGCGTTTGTACCTAAGGAATCGTATTTATCAAAAACGAGGCTACGCGTTTGTTTATCAACCGGGAACTGCTCATATTTTTTACAGGCGCCTATACTGCATGCAAGTAAAATCAATGCTACCCAAAATATATTTTTATAATTGCTCATGATCTTATTTTTAATTTCTAAAAAACTAAAGCTTAATAGTTACACCTGCATTAAATACTCTTTGTATGGGATATGGATTATAGTTTAAAGGATCGCCATAATAGACTTCCGGATCCTGGCCTTTGAAACCTGAGAGCGTTAGCAGGTTTTCACCATTCGCAAATACCCTTATGCCAACCAGTTTCAGTTTCCGGCAAAACTCTTGAGGCAGACTGTAGCCGATCTCTGCGTTTTTTAGCCTCAAATAATTGCCTGACTTAATATCGAAGGATGATAAACTTGTATTATTAAGATTCCCCAACGACAACCTTGGCAGTAGCGCAGAAGACGCTGTCTCCGGTGTCCACCGCGAGTTTAAAACATCGTAACCCTGCCCAACATATTGAGTACCAAATTGCCCCGCACCGATAAAGCCGGAATACGCATTATCAGCGATGCTTATCTGGCGGTTTGTTACACCCTGCAATATGGCGCTGAAACTGAAACCCTTATAGTTGAATCCAATGGTGGTACCGAAATAAATCAGTGGTTTAGTACCTGCGATTGGCGAAAGATCAAATTGATTGATCACACCGTCATTGTTTAGATCCTTATACTTTATATCACCGGGTTGGGGTGTATAGCCAACGGTTGTGGCGCTATGTGCCGCGTCCTGGGCATTTTGAAAAAAGCCCAATGCGGTGTAACCATAAATTGCAGTTACCGGTTGGCCGGTATGCCTTATCCATGGGTATGGAGAGGGCTCTTCATCGCTGTATACTACCTTAGATGACTCTATAGATGCGTTGCCGGTAATGAAGTAATTAAAGTTTCCCAGGTTATTGGAATAAGTAAGGGTCAATTCACCACCCTTATACAGATTGATGCCTAAGTTCTCGACGGTATAGGGAGTCCCCAACAGCGCAATACTATTGCCGCGAACCTGTAGCAGATCATAATACTTATCATGATAATAATCGGCGGTTACTCTTAGATGATTCTTAAATAAGGATATATCGGTACCAATGTCGATTTTATGAGCATTTTCCCAGCGGATATTCGGGTTTGCCAGTGAGTCAGCTATTAAACCAGCGCCCCTGGACCGGCTGGTTCCCTGTGGGTAAGCGCTGTAAACACCGCTATAGGTTTGTTCATAACCGTAATAACCATAGCTGTCAATATTTGCATTACCGGTCTTTGCGTAATCGGCACGCCACTTCCATGAATCTATCCAGGTTAAATTATCTTTGATAAAGGATTCTTTACCCATTTGCCAGCCAATCCCTCCTGCATAAAATATCCCGAACTGATGACCAGGGGGGTACCTGTTGTAACCGCTATTATTCACCGCACCTTCAATAAAATATTTCCCATCGTAGTTGTAGCCGACTTTAAAAGCCCTGTCATTAGTTATTTGCGGCAAGTCGAAAGTCAATACCACTGAACGGTAATCAGCAAGCAGCATGGCATTCACATTGTTTTTACCAAAACTGCGAGCGTAGTTAAGCGCACCCTGCGCGAAGGCGTAGCGGGCGCTTGTTACCGTCGCGAAATTGTTGCTCTGTGAAACCGTGTTGCCTACAGCAGCGTAGCTGGAATCCTTTGCGGTATATAAATAGCTTTGATTTTGCAAGCTGCGGTTCAAAACAGTTTGCGACTCTATTGACAAGTTGCCCTTTGCTCTGAAAGACAACCCTTTCAGAAAGCTGCTCATATTATAGTTCAGATCCAGGTTCGCCAGCACATCATGATTATTCGTCTGTATATAGCCAGAATTTTCTGATTGCGCCAGCAGGTTGTTGGTATAAAACGATGTTCCCCCAAATGAGCCATTAGGATTATATACCGGATAAGCGTTATTTGGGAGCGAATACAGGGTTTGCAAGATATTGCCGTAGCCGCCACCAGGCTCGGTACCTTGCTGGATACGTCCAAAGAGCTGCAGATCTACTTTAAATTTAGGAGTCACATCAACGCTCAGGTCGGAGTTGATCACATACCGGTTTAAATCGTTGTTGGTATTATAAGGTACAGCGCTCGCTGTTTTAAAAATACCGCCCTGATCCATGTAATTCAGCGATATCGTATAGCGGGCCACCTGCGTACCACCGTTAACATTTAACTTGTAGCTTGTTAAAGGCGAATAGTCATTCAGGATAGTTTTAAACCAGTTAACATCAGGATGCCCTGTTGGATCAGTATGATTTTTAAAGGCGTTGAAATCGGCTGTCGTGTAAATAGGTGCTTTACCATCGTTTTGCAGCGCCTCATTGTATAGGTAGGCGTATTGATAGGCAGGCAAAGGAGTTGGTAAACCCAACGACTGCTGTATACCCGTTTCTGCAGTGAACGAAATACGGGGTGCTCCTATTGTTGGCCGTTTTGTAGTAACCAACAGTATTCCCTTTGAACTGTTAATACCTAACAGGATGGTAGAAAGTCCATCTTTTAATACCGAAACAGATTCTATGCTTTCCGGGTCGATGGATGAGATTTCACGTTGAACACCGTCGATTATGGTAATGGCTTTCTGTCCACGTATTTTCAGATTGATCTCCGAATTATCATTGGGGGCAACATTATGGCTTGTTACAACATTTGTAAACAATCCATTAGAGGTTTGAGGTGCTGTTTGAACAGCAGAAAAACCGCTTACCTGTTGTGCATATAAACCAGGCAATTGTCCTGGCAGTGCATACAAATACAGCGATGCAGGTGTGGTGGTTAGTTGATTGGTATAAATTGTTGCGACAGATCCCAGCTGAGCCGACTGATCGATTTTATCATATAGCACGTCAACCTTATCGGGTGACTGTATGTGGGTATCTAAAAGTTTTATAGTTAAATCCTTGTCATCTTTTACTTTAACTTCAGCAATATAGTGTCCAGGATATTTAATAATCAATATTGCTCCCGGATTTGCTTTTATTTCGAAAAGTCCCGCAATGTCTGATTCAATAACAATAGAGGTACCTTTTACAACTATGGCTGCGCCTTTGAGAGGGCGATTGTTCTCATCGATTACCTTTCCTGTTATAATCCCAGGAATTCGGTTAACCGATTTAGCAGTTGTATCCTGCAAAACAGCAAAACTTGATTTCACTGAGAACAACATCAGAATGACGAATCCTGCAAAGCATTTTTTTAAGTAGCAATTGGCCATAGTTTCTATATTTTATTGGCAAAAAATCTAAATATCTTTTCTAATTCTCAGAAATGCGCTTTAAATAAGGCGATAAGACGCATCTATTAATGTGGAGAGAAACTCCGATTGTCGCCAACCCTGAGTGCTCCCCTTATATTATATATCTATAATTAGTTACATTTAAATGTGTAAGTAAATGGGGCCGCTGTATTGCCATAGCCCACCTTTATATTACCTGTCGCATCGGTCACGTAATAATTCATATTTACAATAGTCTGCAAATCAGATATTCCAAAATAAGACCGGGGCCATATCGTAATTTTATACTTATTACTGCCCGCTGCTGTCTGCGTAAACTGAGTTTTGACAGATTGATCGCAAACGGTATAAGTTTTTCCGTCGTTGGTATTGGCCGTGGCGCATAAATAAACCGCTGAAGAACTTGGCAGTGCTGTTTTTGTTACTGTTCCGTCAAATGATAGCGTAACAAAATCATTATCAAGTGACTTTGGCGGATCGACATTTGTTAGCTGGGGATTACAAAAATCAACCACATCGCCGCTACCGCCGGTCAGCATAAAACATGGCGTAATCTGTTCGGCATAATATTCATATTTTGCCCCGTTATCAATATAGCTATCAACCTCATGCAAGCCGTCATGTGATTCTGCTATTACATAACCCAGCTTACACATGGTATTATTATTATCGGCGCCTACTTTCAAACTGATATTTAATGTGGCCGTTATTTCCTCTCCATTACTCAGCGGAAAACCCACATCTGATTGATAGACAACCCATTCCATATCATTCACCAGGTTACCGCCAATGCCAAATTTTTTGAGTAAGGCTGCAGACCATGAAAGACCGTTACTTTGTGGCTCGGTAGTGTTTGCTGGCATAAGCACCATTTTTCCATTACCTACCGAACTGTTGTAAGTAATTTTAGCATTCTGGGCTGTTGCCCAGCCTTTGGGGACCAGGAAGCCAAATACTAAATTTTCGGTATTCCCGCCTGTTATATTGTGATAGGTAAAGTTTACACTTATTGGTACTGTTGAACCTACTACCGCGGTGTCGGGCTGGTTCACTGTGAATACCGAGATACTACAACAGGTAATTACGATGCCCAAAACAAGCGCAGCACAGCAACTCCATAACCATTTTGCTTTTATATTAATCTGTAAAGATGATCTCATGTTCAATTTTTAAATGGTCTTATTAATTGACTTTCCGAAATGTATATATATAAATATTGTTGGGGCAGCCTGGGCTAAAAGTTAGTGTCAACTGCCTTACCCCGTTTACTATAGGATAAGTAAAAGCGGTTGCTACTGCCTTACTACCGGCCGGAGTAAAACTTATTTGAAAGGGATATTGGGGATCATCAAGCGAGTAGGTGCCGTTTTGACTTACCAAAAATGGCAGCTTGTTAACCAGCGTATATTTTCCCTCGCTAAAAGTTAATTTGAACTGGCTAAAATCCACAATACTGGTGAGGTCCGTTCCGTTACGGGTCGCTGCAACAACCGCCCAATTTCCAGAGATATCTTTAGTAGCCTCGTTTGCTGGCCTCAAACTTTCAATCTTGCATGAGCTGCCGGCAAGCACAGTAAGTATAACGAGAAGGTATACAGGCTTGCGAAATTTGTAAAAATCTTTCATATCAATATTTTACCACTATTGTTCTGTCTTGAATTTGTTAATATCCCGGGTTTTGAACCAATTGCGGTGACTTGGCCACCTCCCCTTGCGGTATCGGCCATAAATACATCGCTTTTCTGAAATTATGTTTGCGCACATTAAACCGTTTATAGGTTACGGCGGTCCCGTTCCTGTCAACCTCCATACCCGTCATCTCCTGGTTTTCGGCATCATCAGCTATCATCCAGCGACGCACATCCCAAAAACGATGTCCTTCAAATGCCAATTCTATACGCCGCTCATTCTGTATCACCGATCGCATCTCGGCCTGGTTAAGCCCGGTGGGCAACTGGTATGGATTTAAGCCGGCCCGCATACGAATAGATTCAATTGCGGCATAAACCTGGGTGGTAGGTCCCTCAAATTCGTTTGCGGCCTCCGCGTAGTTTAGTAATATCTCGGCATAGCGAATCAGTGGCAGGCAGCGATTAGTAGGATGTGTCGCATCTGTCGATACTGCGTTAGGATCAAGCATTTTATTCGTATAGTAACCGGTAGGTGTCCCCTTATAAACCGCATCGCTTCCTGATACCACACCGTTAAAAGTACCCAGGTAAACATTTATTGGTGAAAAACCCGTTCCAAGCCTGATAGGTAGTATTGACTGGTCATGATTGACCGTATAATTCAAGCGGGGATCGCGATTAGCATAAGGATTTGCCGGATCATAATTCGACGTTTGGTCGGTAATTGCTTTACCATTACTCATCGGGAAGGCATCAACCAATTCCTGGTAAGGATAAGCACCGCCACCACCCGACCTTGATGGCGGATCCCAAACACCTTCAAGATCCCAATTTCCATTAGGTCGCATTAATTGCAAAATATACTCGTTGTTCAGCCTCTTTGGGAAAAGGCTTTGGAAACCATACCCAGGAGCCGTGGTGTTGTCAATATTTAAACTGTAGCTTCCCAAGGCGATAACAGCGGCGGCGGCATCTTCAGCAAGCTTCCATCGGTTCGGGTCAGGCGCGGGATAACCAACAATGGCGCCAAGCGGCCCTGAAGCCAGTGTGGTGCCATTATATAATGGACTCGCGGCATATAATAATACCCTTGATATCAAAGCCAGGCAAGACCCTCTTGATGCCCTGCCATAGTTTAAACCAGTTTGTGCATCGGGAAGGGACTGCGCAGCCGCATTGCACTCAGAAACAATATAGTTTACACAATCGGAAAATGTACTCCTGACAACGGGTATATGATCTGTATAAGTATAAAGCGTATCACCAATAAGCGGTACTCCACCATAATGCTCAACAAGCATAAAATAATACCATGCTCTTAAAAAACGGGCCTCGGCCTTCATTTGGGTTTTAGTGAATGGCTTTACGGGTACATTAGGCAAATTCTTTAATAGCTGATTTACAGCACGTATGTTGTTATAACTGGTATTGAATGCGTCGGCACCGGTAAATGCAGATGGATTATCAGGGCTAACAATACCGGCGTTGATGGTACCAGTAGCCCAATCACTCGCTACAGAAAGACTTGTATTACCAACTTCCGCCTCATCGGACGCGGCATCCAGACCTCCATTGCCAAACCGTGTTATGTTGGTACTGAAGCCAATATTTGTGTAGATGTTAGTCAGGAACGCTACAGTATTTGCGCTATCAGCAAAAACTGAACCTTGCGTTAAATTCGTAGTTGTTGTTGGGGCTAAAAAACCACCCTTTTTGCACGAAGCCATAAAAAAAAGCAACATCACAAAAAGGAAAAAATAAAAATTTAGAAAGTAATTTTTCTTCATATTAAATAGTTTTATACCGATGAAAAATCTACGCCTTTTCAAGGAGCAGTACCGCCGTATAAGATTTATAAAATCGTTTTAGCAAAAACTTAATAAACAACCAAGAAGTTATTATTTTACCTTTTGGACGCTTGTATTATAATTGGTTTGGTATGCAGATTTAGAATCTCAATGCTAAATTAGTATATAAAAACGATTTAGCAAATTTATTTTGAATTATTTTATTAAATATATTCAGGTAAATATGGGTAGTTCATTATTTCTCCTTGTTAAAAAAGCGGCTAAAGAATAATACCTGATAATTGATCGAATTCCCCCAATATTCCCAGGTATGTGCTCCCGGCCTGGAAGTGAAATCATGGGGTATTTTTTGGTCCAGCAATTTTTGATGTAATGCATTATTTACTGTGAAGAAAAAATCATCCGCCCCATCGTCAAATATAATGGCAAGTGCATTTGGCTTTAACAAGTAAACCATATTTACGACGCTGTTTTTCTCCCATCTTTCAGGGTATTCCTTGATCGTACCAAGTACTTGTTTAATACCGAAATTTTCCGCAAACGGACGAAGATCCACAGCACCGCTCATACTGCCCGTTGCGCCATAAATATCCTGGTGTTTAAAGGCAAGATATAGTGCTCCATGCCCGCCCATACTTAACCCCGTGATAGCCCGGCCCGACCGATCTTTGACCGTAGAGTAATGACTATCAACATAATTTACCAGTTCCTTAGCCAGATAAGTTTCGTATTGAGATTTCTTATCCACCAGACTATCGAAATACCATCCCGCAAACCCACCATCAGGGCAAATAATGACCATATCATATCGATCAGCAAGTTGGGTAATGGAAGGAACTTTTAAAATCCAATCAGAGTACTTGCCGCTGAAACCGTGAAGCAGGTATAAAACAGGGAATTTTTTATCAGTTGAATAATCTGCAGGGCGTATTACCACAGCCTTGATATCCCTGCCCATAACCAGGCTATGCGTTAATACGGTATCAACACTAGCAGCCTCGGCTTTGATAGAGCTTACAGCCAGCAGTAAAAGCACTATGTAAAAAAATCGGTTTATTTTGGTCATTTTTAGCAATTTATTAAGGATTTTACTGTGCTTTTATGATAACTATTCGGTGATTTTGCGGTTTATTAATAGCATATATCTGATCGGTAAGAACATTCATTTCTTTTTGCCAGGCATCCCTCACGCTTTTGTAACGGGCTCGGCTATAATTATCCCTATTCCCATTTACGAAGATATCCTTAACTGCATATTTCTTCACGGTGTCCATGGCTGCGTTGTTATCCTTAAAAAGCATATTTTTGCCTTTCAGAAAATCATATTCCATCCATCCATACATTCTCAACCGCCGTTCAATTTCCCATCTTTCCTCGTTCAGTTCCCGGATTTGGATAGCCTGTTGATATTCGGGTGTATTTGTAATTTCTGCAAGATTAATACCATCGGCAAATTGTTTGTCAGACCAATTGCCCATCAGCTCTCCGTCGATCATTAAATTATAGTTCCCGTTTTTGAGGCCTTTTACAGCCAATAGTTCCTGATTAAACTCCTTGGTAAAAGGTATTAGTTTTAAAGCATCTGCCTGTTTTTTACGATTGCCCCAGCTGCGTGGGATGGTATCGATAGGATAAGGCAATGAATTGGCAAGGTAGTTAAAGGTAACAGAATCCGCCGAGCCCGAAATATTTGATACCTGGCAATTTACAGCCTTTGAAAGTTTTTTACTTTTTGCATCGATGCCGATATCTGCAACAGGCTTATTATCCAGCCCCTGTGCCTTTAAAAAGAAGAAGGCCATTACCAAATGTCCGTCGTTATCAGGATGGATACGGTCATTTGGTGTAAGGCTGAATAAAGAATCCGTTGCCTGTTCCCGCTGGTTGATGGCCAGCATAGGATGGTAAAAGTCTACTATATCCCAGTTGTTCTTTTTAGCCGCAGCTTCCTGGAAGTCTATGATCTTCCCTAAAGCGATACTCTTTTTGGGGTATAGGTTTTTAGGGTTGCTTTTGGTAGTTTCATCATAAGGCGAGCCAAGTATAATGATCTTTTTTATTCCCGGCTTTTGTTTCAGTTTATCCTCCAGCATACCATAGTAATTGTAGGAGCCGGCTATCTTTTTGTCCATAACATCCTGGGCATCACTTTTGAACCAATCAAAGTAACCGCTGTCGTTCATACCCCAGGTAAGTGTGAGAATATTAGGGTTTTTAGAAAACACATCGCTATCAAAACGATCATATATCTGGTTTACAGCGTCCCCTCCTATCCCGGCATTGAAGAAGACCATGCGGGCATTTGGAAAATGCGTCATATAATACAGCCATATATAGGAATGATAATGGCCCCCGTCTGTAATGCTGTTGCCTACAAACGCAACCCTGTCGCCTGCCTTAAAAGGCGCTATCTTTTGCCCGGCAGCAATGTTGAATATAAAACAGCCCGACAGTAGTGTAAAAATTATTTTCTTCATATTAATTAAGTCCCCAGTCTTTATTTGGTGTATTCCCCATGGTTAGTTCCAGCGTTCCGCCCTCAGCAATGTCTTTGAAATCAATATGGCATTTATTATAAGGTTTACCATTGAGTTTTGCACTCTGGATGTAAATATTTGCTGATGAATTATTATCCGCTTTTATGGTGAAGGTTTTACCTTTGGCATACTTGGGGTCGAGCTTAAAAGTTATTTTGCTGAATACCGGACTGGTAATTTCCTGCCGGGTATCGCCGGGACAAACCGGATGAATACCGCTTGCAGCCAGCACATACCAGGCCGACATTTGGCCCACATCCTCGTTACCTACCAGGCCTTCAACAGAATTTTTATAAGCCCGCCGGCAAATTTCACGCGTCCATTTTTGGGTTAGCCAGGAGGCGCCTAAACGGTTATATAAAAAAGGCACATGATGCACCGGCTCGTTAGCATGATTGTAATAGTCGTTCCACATCATGTTTTCGGGTGTTTTTTCAAACAGGTTATTTAGGTCAGCGATTACTTTTTCCCTGCCACCCATTAGCTTTACCATACCATCAACATCCTGCGGAACAAACCAGCCTTGCTGATAAGGATTTGTTTCAAAGGTACCATACCATTGGGTTAATCTCCCCGAATCCGGCCATGCGGCCCATTTTCCTGTACTGTCTTTCGGCCTGAACCAGCCTTTCTCCTTGTCAAAAATATTGTGATAATCCTGGCTGCGGGCGGCATACTTAGCAGAATCTGCGGAATGTTTTAACCAGCCACCCAACTGCGAAGCACACCACTCAGTATAAGCGTATTCTAAAGTTAAAGCAATACTGTTAGCCCCGGGAGAGTATCCTCTATCCCCATTACCAAATTTTTCAACTGAACCAATTGAAAGCGCGTAAGCTTTTGGTACATCATAGTTACGGATACCCTTTGCATAGGCATCTGTTATTATTGACACCGCGGGGTTACCAAACATACAGCCGCTATAGGCATTCAGCAGTTCCCAGCGTTCCAGGTAATTTTTATTTTTTTGGGCCGCCAGTGTGATCAACGAATTGACTAAGTCGTTAACCAGTGATGGGTTAATGATAGTCTGCAAAGGCATCTGGCTGCGAAACACATCCCAACCGCTAAATACCGTACGTTTGGTAAATGACCTATCCAGGTGCGCTTTACCGTCGCCCCCGGGATAATGCCCGTCCACATCGTTAATAATGCGGGGATCTATCATCGTGTGGTACATAGCAGTATAAAACACTGTTCGTTCTTCCGGTGTACCTCCTTCGATTTTCACCTTAGCCAAAGCCTTATTCCAAAGTAGTACTGCACGCAGATGGGCAGCATCAAAATCCCAGTCTTTAATTTCCGTCAACAAGTTGTTTTGGGCGCCTGTTATACTTATGTATGAAATACCTACTTTCAGGATAAACTGCTCATTTGCTTTCGTTGCAAATTCCGTGTAAAAGCCCAGGTGTCTGCCCTGTTTTTGTTTGATTCCTTTTAGGATAGCCGCATGCGCTACCCAATCCTGGTACTTTGCGCTTTCTACATCTTCGCGTTTTCGTGATTGTCCGGCAGGTATATCCGCGCTCCAGACACCAAAATTTTTAATCGGCTTACTGAATTTAGCATAAAAATAAACGGTGTAATCAGCATGGCCGTCCCCATTGCCCCAGCCCCCACCATCAGGCGTGCATTTCATCCAGCCTTCTATGGTGTTGGCATCAACTACTTTTACATATTGCAATGTTGAGGTACCTCCTACCCTTCTTGCCAGGTCAATTTGTATCCTCGATGATCTGTTTTTTGGAAAGGTAAAACGAAGTATACCACTATGCGGGGCGGCAGTCATTTCCGCTTTAATATGATAATCCGTAAGTAATGCACTGTAATAACCGGCAGTTGCCTTTTCGCTTGATTTCAGGTAGATCGAACGATACCCACCATCTGGATGATCAAGCGTACCGGCGCTTGTTTTAAGTTTGCCGGTGGTGGGCATCACCAGAAAATTACCCATATCACCGTACCAACCAATGCCACTCATTTGCGTAAAAGCAAAGCCTTCGATACTTTTATGCTCATAGCTATAACCCGAGCCGTTATCTCCACCAGTGATCGTATTTGGGCTAACCTGCACCATGCCGTAGGGCGTGGTTGCTCCCGGAAAAGTTTTACCCAGGCCATGATAGATACCTGCCGCTGCAGTGCTGCTGCTGGCTCCAATTAATGGATTTACGTACGATGCGGCATCCTGGCCTTTTACTGTCAAAACAGCTACAGACAGGCCAACTGCCGTCACCAGGGCGAAAAATCTCATAACGTTTCTAAGCATTCAAGTTTTGAATAAGCGATAAATACAGGCTGTATTTAATAATTGGTTTAATAAAGTGTCCAAATTATACAAAAAAAACGATTTAGCAAATATTTGATAAAATAAATTATGCCTATGTATCCCAGACATTGTCAACCTAAAACATTCTTGCATTTTTCAGTTTAATGGTTCTTATGCCGAATTTAGGGATGGCTATCATGGTAGAAATTTGATGTGCTTGTTTTGATAAGGTTAATTCCCCGCCCTCTCGTCCATCAAGTTCGGTTAGCATGGCCTTAGTTGACTGGCAGCCAAAGGTTATTTTTTCGGGAGTAGCCAATCCTGTATTAAAAAACCGTACCAGCATATCGTTACCGTCAAAATTTATTGCTGATACATCATATCCCGCGGGTACTTTAACAAGTGACCTGCTCATTTGCTGCGGATGTTTATCACTAACAACGGCAATTAAGGGTTCATTCCATTCAGTACCCTTGGCCCATATGCCGGCTTTATCCCATTTGCCTGCATGTGGTATCAAAGCATAATTGATCTGTGTGGGGCCATTAATTCCATAATTTCTGCCCCACAAGCCCATCCCTGAGTATTGAATATCAAGCCCTAAAGGAAAGTCCTCCCCATGTGCGTAACTGGTGGTATGATCGGTAAATAGCGCCATCCCATACTGATCATCTTTGTCCGTAATATCAACCCAGTTTAATATTACGTTGTTTTTTATGCTATCCCAGCTATTAAAAAAAGTGTTTTTTAACTTGCTTTCAGTTACATCAAAAGGTGCATTTTTATAAACTTTTTGCTGTTTTAAATTCAGCGGAAATAAGGCAAGCAGTTTATTCCGGTCATCATAAAAAGCCTTTGCCGGCCATTCTATCCTGTAGGTGCCGGGTTTAGTATCCTGCCCTATACCGGGGTTACCTTTCCAATCGATATTCAATTTAATATCTATGCGTGGCTGCCCTTCCGCTAAAGTGATAACTTGGCTATAGCTGTTGCCCGCTATCCGGCCTTTTACCAAAACACTAATTCTCAGCGGTCCGTTTTCTATGATTTCTACATCAGCTGCGCTACCCACGGTCGACTTAAAACCGCCATCCCGGTAAAAATTGCCGCGTAATTCATTAAAGCTGCGGGCGTTCGATTGATCAACAAACTCCTTATTATTTAATTTTTTTGCGATGATGCTTTTTATTACCCCGCCACGTGCCGGATCGACAATGAGCTTATACATATCTGTTTCTAACTCATATTTCCCGTTAGCCAATTTATTCACCCCCGCGCCTTTTACCTCTGTCGGTGCTTTATCTGTTAACTGATAAACTTGATATCCCACAGATGGCACTTTAGCCTTGAAAGTGATAGTGTTCCCGTTTGAAATCTGTAAGGGCACTTGCTGCCCATTTGCATCGATCAAACCAATATCAGACAGATCCTTGCCTGGCGGCAATGGTACGCTTATCACCTCGTCCCTGTTAACCCCGGTAGTATTGTAAACAGTGATATAATTGCCATTAACATCAGTTTGATTTAAGGCAGTTCCTGCACTATTAATAATACTATCACAGATCCGGTTGGTATGGCCTGTCCAATTAGTAACTTTATCAGCCCAGGTATTGCCGGGTTTGCCGTTGTAAGGCACTATCCAGCAATCATGGTGTTGTGATAGCAACAAGGTGCGCCAGGCAGAATCTAATGCCGCTTGAGGCCAGCCTGCATCAGCATAAATTTCAGCCAGGGCGGCCAGCTTCTCAGTAGACACCAGTTTATTTTCAGACACTCTTACTTTCTGCGCAATCTGCTGAGTAACCTGCGAACCCCAAACCAGGCTCACCAATATGTCTTCCTGCGATACTTTCCAGTTTTGCCTTGCATCCTTTGCCGCCACATCAGCGAAGTAATTGCGCCAGGTAGTGTAAATACTTTTAATGTTACCACGTACCCCATTGCCTATAAAGGGACCGCCTTTCCAGCCTGCATCCTGGAGCGTCATCCCTATTGGGTGTGTAATACCATCGGCGAACGCAGCATTAACATACACTGGCGAATCATTCCAGGCGATGGTTTGCCAGGTTGATTTGGCGGCCAGTTTTTCGACGTTATAGCGTGGAGAAGTAATGATACCGGTACCATCCGGACCTATCCAGTTAACCAGTTCGCCGCTATGCGGTCGGGTATAACCACCAAAACAAGTATTCGGATTTTTTAACGATGCATATTTGAACCCGAAAGATCTTAATATCTGTGGCAAAGCACTCGTAAAGCAAGGCTCTTCCGACGAGTAGCTGGTAAATACCGCTTCGGGGAAATGAGCTTTTATCATCTTCATCCCGTAGCTGAACTGCCGGATGATGCTCTCGCCTGATATGTTGTACATATAGCTTTGCGCATAGGCAGGGTTTACATATTCAATTCTCCCGTTTATGGATTGATCTGCAAAAATTGCCTTAAAATCCTGGTAAGCTGCGGCGTCGATAACTTGCGCCCTGTCCCACGTTTCAGGCTCCAGCTCGATATTAATTTTCCAGTCAGGATTGTTTTTTAACATATCTGCCATAAACCGGGTGTTCCAATCCGGGTAATGCCCCCAGATGCCGCCATGAAAACCGTCGATATAATAAGCAGTTTGGGCAGATACTTTTACACAACTAAAGCAGGTAACTAAAACCAGGAACAGGTATGCTAATTTTTTAACCCTCATTGTTATTTTATTAAACTGATCTCGAAATGGTGAACAACCGGCTTGTTGATCTGGTACATTTTATCGGTAAGCAAGTCTATTTCTTGTTGCCATGCCTCGCGAACACTTTTAAACCTTGCCTTGCGATAAGTAGGCATGGTTATGGCTACAAAAAAATCCTTTTTGGCATATTTCTGCAATGAATCTACCGTGGTATCCCCGTCATTATAAAGCAAGCCTTTCGGTTTCAGTATGGAATATTGTATCCAATAATATTCGCGCAGGCGGCGCTCAATTTCCCAGCGTTCTTCATTAAGATACATTACTGCCAATGCCTGCTGATATTGTGGTGTAGTATTTATTAGAGCGAGATTAATGCCTTTTTCAAAGTCGGTACTGCTGTAAATGCCGATGGCTTTGCCATCAATTTTGAGCCCATACTGACTCTCTTTCAATCCTTTGATCTGCAATATTTCCTGGTTAAATTCATCAGTGAATGGTATCAGTTTTAAAGCTTCTGATTGTGCGCGTTGAGGTCTTCCAAAACCATTGGGGATAGTATCAGGCGGATATGGCAACGAATTGGCCAGGTAATTGAATTTGATAGTTGCCGACGTTATATTAGGTAACGTAATGGCGCAATTCTCAACGTGTTCAACTTTACCTGTTTTAGCGTTGAATACAATGTCAGCCACTTTTTTACCTGCCAGTCCCTGCGCTTTTAGAAATGTATAGGCCATAACCATTTGCCCGTCATTTGCAGGATGGATACGATCAGCATTATTAAATGTGAATAATGAATCGCGTTGCTGCTCGTGCAAGCTAACCTGTGTAAGGCCCCCGTTAAAATCTGCATAACCCCATCCATTGGCTTTTGCGGCCCTTTGTTGTTCCGCCGCTATTCGCAAAATGGCAGTATTCTTTTTCAACAAAGGGTTGATCTTTATTTTAGAAGTTTCATCATATGGCGGCGATGAGATCATAATCTTTTTCACCTCAGGATGCGCCTTCAGTTTTGCTTTGATCAAGTCAAAACTTTTTAATGAAACGGCCACTTTAGCATCATAGGTCGAATCG